>Ga0070713_100002088_pt1 | contig 12911 bp, 11 predicted proteins | sample LARL82metaG_FD_65465 | JGI IMG/M metagenome (GOLD analysis project Ga0070713, IMG submission 65465) | Corn, switchgrass and miscanthus rhizosphere microbial communities from Kellogg Biological Station, Michigan, USA - LAR L8-2 metaG | ecosystem: Host-associated > Plants > Roots > Rhizosphere ... | reverse complement strand
CCGGGAAGACCGGGCCTCGCGGGGCCACCAACCACACCAGCGCGAGCAGCGGCGCGCAGCCGGCGGCAGCCGTGACCGTCACGAGCAGCCAGGCCGGGTGGCGTACGCCGCGGCTCGCCGCCGGAGCATCGGGCCGCCGAACGCCCCGAGCGCCCAGCCGGCCGCCAACAGCAGCGAAAGCAGCACGAGAGCCGTGACGGCCCGTGCTTCTGTCGCGCCCATCGTCTCAATGTAGCAATACAAAGAGCGGCCGCGCTAGGCGGGGACCGTGCCGGTGCAGCGGTAGTAGGTGAGCGCCGAGAAGAAGCTGTCCTGGGCCTCGAGCTGGTCGCGCCAGCGGTCGGCGTCGCGCTCCGGGAGCAGGCCGGCGGCGACCTGCTCGGCCAGCATCCGCAGCACGTTGTTGTGCAGGTGCGAGTCCTTCACCGTGTCGATGTGCGTCGTCGCGACCACCTCGACGTCGCCCAGCCCGGCAGCCCGGAACAGCGCGGGCATCCGCCGACCCGCCCAGCCCTCGCCGTACCGGTGCACGGTGTTCTGGCGCAGCAGCCGGGTCGTCGTCTCCCGGTCGGGGTGGTCGATCAGCCAGCCGTCCATGTCCTGGTCGACCGAGATCACCCGGCCGCCCGGCCGGACGATCCGCGCCATCTCGGCCAGCGTGCCGGGCAGCGCTGCCCGCGGTACGTGCAGCAGCACGGTCTGGGCGACCGCCACGTCGGCGATCCCGGTACGGACCGGCAGCGCGGCGCCTGTGCCGATGCAGACCGGGCCCGGTCGCCAAGCCGCTGAGCCGCCAGCCGGGCCAGCGTCCGCTGCGGCTCCACCCCGATCACCCGGCCGGTCGGTCCGACCGCGTCGGCCAGCCCGACCAGCAGCGGGCCGGTGCCGCAGCCGACCTCGACCGCGACCTGGCCCGGCCGCAGGCCGGCCGCGGCGACGACGCCGGCCCGCAGCGCGACCTGCTGCGGGTCGGCCGCGCGCGCGTCCAGGCCCGTCGCCCAGCGCAGCGCCGTCGTCTCGTCCCAGCTCGCGACCTGCTGGAAGGGATCCATCAGTCTTCGGGGAGGGCGTCGTCGGCGAGCACCGAGACCGACGTGATCCGGTGCAGCGCGAAGGTACGCATCTCGTCCCGCTGGTGGTCGTAGCCGTGCAGGTAGCCGCCGTTCACCGAGGCCGGCTCGACGATCCGCTGGGAGGCGGCGCCCTGCGCGTTGACGTACCCGAGCAGCACCGCCTGGTTCGCCGCGGCCGCGTCCCGGAGCAGGGCGAGCGTGGCCGCGGTGGTCACCCCGGGCACGTCCACCGCGGCCGAGACCGCCCGCGACGCCGAGCGCAGCGCGCGGTCGCCGGCCCGCACCGCCCGGACCAGCTCGGCCAGCTGGGCGTCGCCGACCGCGGGCGGCTCTGCCGGCCGGGGCAGCGCCGGCCGGCCGGCGGCCCGCCGCGCGTCCGGCCGGGTGATCACCACGGCGCCCTCGGGCGACTCGGCCACCGGCGCGTACCCGGCCTCGCGCAGCACCGCGAGCATCCGCTCCACCCCGGCCTTCGCGACCACCACGGTCGGCGCGACCCGACGTAGCCGCAGCGAGTCGGCCTTCCGGTCGGCGACGACGGCGGCCAGCAACGCCTCGTCGTCACAGCGCAGGTACGACGACGCCGAGCCCGCCCGCAGCGCGCCGTGCCGCCTGGCCACGTCGTCGACCAGGTACGTCAGCGCCTGCGGGACCGGCGTGCGGGACCGCGACCGGAACAGCTCGTGCAGGTCGGCCGCGGACCGGCCGGCGTCGAGCGCCCGCCGCGCGGTCGCCTCCGTGACCCGGTAGACCGTCGCCGCCCCGGCCGACTCGACGTCGGCGACCAGTGCCATCTCCCGGGCGAGATCCACCTCGAGGGGCCCTGGCGCGACCACGGTGAGGTCGGCCTGGACCAGCACGTGGTCCACCGGCGGCGGCAGCTGCTCGGCCAGCGCGGTCGCCACGGCCGGCTCGGAGCCGCCGTCCAGCAGCCTCCGCCCGTACGAGGTGAGTGCGCCGCGGCCGGTCAGCCCGAGCAGCTCGGTCTCGCGCAGGATGCCCTCGACCAGGTCCGCCCGCTGGCCGCTGCGACGCGGTGACCGCCAGGCCAGCTGCTCGGCGATCGAGACGGCGTCTAGAGCGGTGCCCGGCGGCAGGTCGGCGAGCACGGCCAGCACCCGACGGCGGGTGCCCGGCGCGCTCGTCCGCTCCACCTCCATCGACAGCGGGGCCAGCGCCCGGCCACGGTCGTCGCGCTGCCCGACCAGCGCCGGCAGCCTGGTCATCGACAGCCAGCAGGTGGCCAGCCGGACCCAGCGCAGTGCCGCGTCCAGGCCGAGCCAGCCGTCGTACCGCTCGGTCGGCAGCCAGACCGGCTCCGCGTTGCCGCCCACGTCGAGCAGGCCGGCCGCCCGGACGGTCTCCAGCAGCGCGGCCGCGGTCAGCTCGTCGGCGTCGACCACCCTGGCCGTGCGGCGCAACTCGCGGACGCCGAGCCCGCCCGAGCGCAGCTCCACCGGCGGCTCCAGCGCGTACGTCTCCAGCAGGGTCTCGACCAGCCGCAGCAGGGTGAGCACCTGGAGGGCGCCGGCGGCATCCGCGGCGTCCGGCCCGATCTCCCGCGGCGTGGTGTCCGGCGGGCGCAGCCGGGGCGGGCCGAGCGGCTCCCCGTCGCGTACCACCAGCCCGACCTCGCGGGGCAGCTCGACCGTGTCCGAGTCGATCCCGACCAGCAGGCCGTACGCGAGCAGCCAGCGCACGGGGGTGTCCGCGTCCTCGGCCGCGACCGGCCGGGTCGCCTCCCGGACCGAGCCGAGCGGCGGGCCGGCGGCGAGCTGGCGCAGCACCTCCCGCTCCCGGTCGCCGGCCAGCGCCAGCAGCCCGCGCAACCGGACGGGGTCGGACAGCGCCTCGGTGAGGATCCCGCCGGCCGCCGGCTGCCGGGCCTCTGGCAGCCCGAGCGCGGCCAGCACCGGCGCGAGCTGGGGCCCGGTCGCGGTGGTCAGCAGCGCCGCGTACGCCCGGCCGAGGCCGCCGGCGTGCACGCCGAGCACCTCGCGGACCGTGCCCGGCACGTGCAGGGCGGTGTCGTCGCCCCAGACCAGGGCCAGCGAGCGCAGCCGGTCCACCGCCGCCCGCACGTCCGACTCCGGCGCCGCGGGCAGCAGCTCGCGCACCGACCCGTACGAGCCGGCGGCGCCGGACAGCAGGGTGGCCGCGTAGCCGACCGCGCCGTTGCGCGCCGGCGCCGCCTCGGTGGCGAGCACGACCGCGTCGAGCACCTGCAGGGTCCAGGCGTCCAGGCCCTCGAGCGCGCGCAGCACCGAGAACCGCACACCGGCCCGGTTGGCCAGCGCGCCGAGATCACCGGCGGCCGGGACGGCCAGGTCCGGACGGGACCTGAGCAGGCCGGCGAGCATCTCGTCCGGCTGTGCGCGCAGCCAGTCGGCGAGGCTGCGGGCCCTGCTCTCGGTCATCCGGTCCAGAGTAGTCGCGCCGCCCGAAGCCGGACCCGTTGCTCAGGTAGCCAGAATGATCATGAACACGATCAGCACCAGCAGCGCGACCGCCACCGCGACGCCGAGCCAGACCATCCGCTCCTCCAGCTGCCACTGCGGGCGCTGGACGAAGTCGACGAACTCGCACTCGGCGTCGGTCTCCTCGGCCCGCACGCCGATCGGCACCCACCAGCGTCGCGGCCGGGTGCCGATGACGTACCGGGGGGCGGTGACGATCACGTCGAAGTCGTGGGTCTGCCGCGGCCGCAGCCGCTCCGGCGTGCGCGGCTCGCTCTGCTCGCCGCGGATGGCCCGCCGGGCCGCGCGGATGAGCTCCTCGCGGCGGCTGTCGTCGTCGCGGACCCAGTACTTCATCGTCACCCGCTGGGCGTCCACCCGCAGCGGGATGTTGCCGTCGTTGCGGACGTGCACCCGCAGCTGCACCGGCACCTCGCCCTGCACCACCGCCGGGGTGGCGCCGACCGCCCGGGTCGCCATCGCCGGGGCCGGCTCGACGCCGATCCGGGCGGTGCAGGTGAACACCACCTGCTCGGTCTTCTCGTCGATCACCACCGCATGCAGGTCGTACGCGTGGCCGCCCTCGGGTCGGGTGTCCTCCGGGCGCACCTCGAGCGGGACCTCCTGCTGCCGGCGGGACTGCAGCTCCAGCCGGGGCTGCCGCCGCGGCCGGGTGTAGCGGGCCAGCGGCCCGGCCAGCTCGATCCGCACCAGCCGGGCGACCGTGTCGTGGTTGTCCAGCACGAGCGTGAGCCGGGCCGGGTCGCCGGGGTCGCTGCGCCTGAAGTCGGGCGCGAACTGGGCCCGGACCAGCGAGTCGCGCGGTCCACCTGGCTCATGCGGAGCGCTCATCTCCCGCTCCTCGGCCGGACCGGGCCTCGTCCCTCGGGCGGTTCAGCCGTCGTCGCCGGGCCCGACGAAAACGCGTCGCGTCCCCGCCGGGGACCCGGACCCCGCTCCCCCTGCCGGCCCTCGGGCTCGCCCATACGACCCCCTTGCTCACAGCGTGCTCCAGATCGTGTCGGTAATGGTGGCAGACGTGAGCCGCGAACAGGGGTTGCGGTGACAGGACGACCCGGCTCGCGAGACACTTCGCGGCAGTGATCGTGGAAGTCCTGCCAGACGAGGAGGTCGGCGATGGCTGAACCCGAGCGCAGTGACCGGACCACCGGGCCCGACCGCAGCGACCGGACGACCGTGCCCGACGGCCACCTGCCGGTCTCCGAGTTCGCGGCCGAGCGGCCGGGACCGCTCTCGCCGTTCGGCGAGGACGTGGAGTTCCCGCTGCCGGCGGACAAGCTCGCGTACGTGCACCCGTCCGAGGCCGACCGCCCGCGGCTGGCCGGCGACCCGTACAGCTGGGACTGACCCGTGTCCGGGTCGTACGCCAGCGGCACCTCGACGGTGCCGCTGCTCGGCGAGACCATCGGCGACAACCTGCGCCGCACCGTCGCCCGCTTCGGCGACCGCGACGCGCTGGTCGACCGCGGCTCCGGCCGCCGGTTCAGCTACACCGAGCTTCTCGACGCGGTCGAGCAGCTCGCCGCCGGGCTGGTCGCGGCGGGCGTACGCAAGGGCGACCGGGTCGGCATCTGGGCACCCAACCGGTGGGAATGGGTGATCCTCCAGTACGCGACCGCCGACATGGGCGCCATCCTGGTCAACATCAACCCGGCGTACCGGACCCACGAGCTGGAGTTCGTGCTCAACCAGGCCGGGATCTCGCTGCTGGTGGCGGCACCGGCGTTCAAGACCAGCGACTACCGGGCGATGGTCGGCGAGGTGCGCGACCGCTGCCCGCAGCTGCGCTCGGTGGTCTTCCTCGGCGACCCGGAGTGGGACTCGCTCTCGGTCGGCGACCGGTCGGTGCTGCCGGAGATCCGGGCCGGGCTGAGCTTCGACGACCCGATCAACATCCAGTACACGTCGGGGACCACCGGCTTCCCGAAGGGCGCGACGCTCTCGCACCACAACATCCTCAACAACGGCTTCTTCGTCGGCGAGCTGTGCTCGTACACCGAGCAGGACCGGGTCTGCATCCCGGTGCCCTTCTACCACTGCTTCGGCATGGTGATGGGCAACCTCGGCGCCACCTCGCACGGGTCGTGCATGGTGATCCCGGCCGAGGGCTTCGACCCCCGGGCGACGCTCGAGGCGGTCGCGGCCGAGCGCTGCACCTCGCTGTACGGCGTGCCCACGATGTTCATCGCCGAGCTCGGCGACCCGTCCTTCGGCTCGCACGACCTGTCCTCGCTGCGGACCGGGATCATGGCCGGCTCGCCCTGCCCGGTCGAGGTGATGAAGCGGGTCGTCACCGACATGGGCATGACCGAGGTGACGATCTGCTACGGGATGACCGAGACCTCGCCGGTGTCCACCCAGACCAGGGCCGGCGACGACCTGGAGCGCCGGGTGTCGACGGTCGGCCAGGTCCACCCGCACGTGGAGATCAAGATCGTCGACCCGCTGACCGGGCTGGTCGTGCCGCACGGCACCCCGGGGGAGTTCTGCACCAGGGCGTACTCGGTGATGCTCGGCTACTGGAACGAGCCGGAGAAGACCGCCGAGGTGCTCGACGCCGCGGGCTGGATGCACACCGGCGACCTGGCCGAGATGGACGAGGCCGGGTACGTCAACATCGTCGGGCGGATCAAGGACATGATCATCCGCGGCGGCGAGAACGTGTACCCGCGGGAGGTCGAGGAGTTCCTCTACACCCACCCCGACGTCGTCGACGCGCAGGTCATCGGCGTCCCGGACGAGAAGTACGGCGAGGAGCTCGTCGCCTGGGTGCGGCTGAAGCCGGGCGCGCCCGAGCTGACCGCGGAGTCCCTGCGCGAGTTCTGCACCGGCAGGCTCGCCCACTACAAGATCCCGCGGTACGTCCGGGTGGTCGACGAGTTCCCGATGACCGTCACCGGCAAGGTCCGCAAGGTCCAGATGCGCGAGGAGTCGGTGAAGCTGCTCGGCCTGGAGGAGATCGCCGCCCGTCAGCACGCCTAGGCTTGCGGGGTGGATCTGGCGCAGCGGCTGGCCGAACTCGATCGGCTGATCGGTTCGTACGGCTCGGTGCTGGTCGCGTTCTCCGGCGGGGCCGACTCGGCGTTCGTGCTGGCCCGGGCGGCGGCGGTGCTCGGGCCGGCCGCGGTGGTCGGCGCCACGGCGGTGTCCGCGTCGCTGCCGGCGGCCGAGCGGGCCGCGGCCGGCGAGTTCGCCCGCGGGCTGGGCGTGCGCTGGGAGACGCCGCGCACCGACGAGATGTCCCGCGACGGCTACCGTGCCAACGCCGGCGACCGGTGCTTCTTCTGTAAGGCCGAGCTGCTCGACGTGCTCGGCCCGGTGGCCGACCGGCTCGGGCTGGCCCACGTCGCGACCGGCACCAACGCCGACGACGTCCGCGCCGGCTTCCGGCCCGGGATCCGCGCGGCGGCCGAGCGCGGCGCGGCCACCCCGCTCGCCGACGCCGGGCTGACCAAGGCCGACGTGCGCGCCGCCTCCCGGGAGATGGGCCTGTCGACGTGGGACAAACCGGCCGCGGCCTGCTTGTCCAGCCGGATCGCGTACGGGATCGAGGTCACCCCGGCCCGGCTGGCCCGGGTCGAGCGGGCCGAGGCGGCGCTGCGGGTGGCGCTGGCCGAGGCCGGCCTGCCGGTCCGGGACCTGCGCGTCCGCGACCTCGGCGAGGCCGGCGCCATGGTCGAGGTCGACCGGGACCTGGTGTCGGCGGTGGCCGGGCGGCTGGACCTGCTTGCCGTGGTGGACGGGTTCGGCCCGGTCACGCTCGACCCGCTGGGGTTCCGGTCCGGCTCCCTCAACGCGGTCCTGGACGACCGGTACCGCTGAGCCGCGACGGCTGCCGGTCCGTCGCCGGTCGGTCACGGGCAGCCGAAGTCGCTGTGGGACGGCTCCCCTTGGCGACTAGCCTGGTGGCCATCCGCGCCGATGGCGGCGCAGCGTTGGAGGACTGAGGGCTCGTGCCGACCGGCAAGGTGAAGTGGTTCAGCTCGGAGAAGGGCTTCGGCTTCCTCTCCCGGGATGACGGCGACGACGTCTTCGTGCACCGGGACGCGTTGCCGACCGGGGTCACCGAGCTCAAGCCGGGCTCGCGGGTCGAGTTCGGCGTTGCCCAGGGGCGGCGCGGCGAGCAGGCCCTGTCCGTCCGGGTGCTCGACCCGATCCCGTCGCTGGCGAAGACGCAGCGCAAGGCGCCGGACGAGCTGGCGATCATCGTCGAGGACGTGATCAAGCTGCTCGACAGCGTCTCCGACTCGCTGCACCGCGGTCGCCACCCCGACCGGGCCGCCTCCCGCAAGGTGGCGACGGTCCTCCGCGCGGTCGCCGACGACCTGGAGGCCTGACCCCGACCGGCGACCCGGACCCGTACGGGCCCGGACACGCGACCGCCCGGGATCCGTGCGGGCCAGGACACGCGACCGCCCGGACCCCGTGCGGGACCCGGGCGGTCGGCAGAGCGGTCGGGTCAGGCGGTGCCGGCGAAGTACGTCTTCGCCGTGTTCCAGACGTCGAGGCCGGCCAGGGCGCCGAGCGTGCGGCCCTGCATGTCACCGGTCTCGAAGTGGATGCCGCCGTAGCGGCGGGACATGCCGGCCTGGTCGGCCATCGCGTCGAAGGTCTTCCACGACAGCGTGACCGGCTTCGCCGGCGTCCCGGGGTCGATCTTCGAGCTGCCCGCCGGGATCGTCACCTTGGCATTGAAGTTGTCCGTCCCGAAGAACTGGTTGATCACCGACCGGCCGGCGGCGCTGAACGTGCTGTGCCCGGAGACGTACTCCGGGAACGCCGGCGTGACCACGGTCAGCGCCTGGTAGGGCAGCCAGTTCTGGCCGAGCACCTTGCCGTAGCCCTTCCCGGGGCCGAGCCAGGACGTGATCATCTGGTTCCGGTAGCGCTCCCGGATGCCCGTCGTCGGCCGCTCGGAGTCGAACTGGTACTTCGCGGTCCAGGCGAAGATGCTCGCGTCGAACACGGCGTTGCCGAGCGCGAAGAACAGCTTCACGTCCTGGTCGGCGGTGTCGCCCTTCATCCGCGACATCGCGGCCGCGAACAGCGCCATGTGCCCGGGCGGGAACTCGCTGTTCGGCCCGTCGGCCCAGTACTCGGCCATCATCTTCTGGGTGTCGGACAGGTTGGAGCTGTCCGCCAGCTCCTGGTCGATGTCGGCGGTGGCCTGGGCGTGGGTGCCGTCGGCGTTCGGTCCCGGCAGCGCGAACTGCGGCGGGTACTCGGTGGCCGGGTCCTCGGGTCCGAAGGTCTTGATCGTGCTCCACTGCGGGGTCAGCGGCTTCTGGATCGAGTAGTTCGGGCCCGAGCAGTCGGTCGGGAACGGCGTCGCCTTGGCCGCGACCCCGGCCGCGGTGAGAACGCACAGCGGCTGCCAGGACCACTTGTCGGTCAGCGCGTTCCACTGGTTCTTCGGGGTGTAGCCGGTGGTGTCGGCGTAGCCGCCCTGCTGGTTGGAGCCGTCGGCGTGCCGGTAGGCGATCACCGCCGCGGCGGCCGCGTTGCCGACGCCGGCCGGCGTGGCCAGGTCGGTGCTGGTGTTCGTGCTGTCATAGCCGAGCGACCCCATGAGCACCTCCGGCCGCGCGAACGCGCCCTTGGCCGGGAACGCGCCCGCCGGGAAGAGGTCGGTCAGGGTCCCGTACGCCGCGTAGCTCATCGCTTGCGCACGGTCGGCCGCCGTGCCGTCCGTCGGCCGTATCGGCGCGCCGGGGGTGGCGCCGACGGCCGTCTGGTCGTACGCGGCCCAGGCGTCGTACATGGCCGTGTGTACCTCGGCCAGGGCCCGGGCGGTGATCGTCGGGCCGGTCTGCGGCGGGTAGGCGCGGATCGTGGACAGCAGCTGCTCGTCCCACTTGAGCACGACGTTGTCGCTCGTGCGGGGACTGCCGTAGGTGTCGATCGGCCAGGCCGGGCCGGTGGCCGCGGCGGCGGGGGGCGTGTGCGAGGTGACGGCGACGACGGTCGCGCCGAGCAGCGCGGCGACCGCCACCGTCGTCTTCACGAGGGTGTGCTTCATCAACTCCAGGTCCTTCGGGGACGACGTGGGGCGAGTTCCCACGCCGCCGGCCGGCGGAGCGCGGGAACCGTGCAGACAGGACCGCGCTCCGGCTTCGGCATGACGGAGGGAAGGCTCGGCATGCGCGCACGGACCAGGTGCAGGCGGTCTAGTGAGACACGTCCGGGGGATGATGACAACCTCGCGGGCTACGGAAGTACGCAGCCGACACGAAGCGCTACTCGCCGCCAGAGTCAGGACACGTCCCGGCCCGCCGCGATCAGCTGGTCGGTGGCAAGGCGACGGTAGAGCCGGTCCCGGGCGAACAGGTCGGCGTGCGTGCCGACCGCCCGCACCCGGCCCTGGTCGAGCACGACGATCCGGTTCGCGTCGACGACGCTGGACAGCCGGTGCGCGACGACGAGGACGGTGCTGGTCCGGCCGACGGCGGCGACGACCTCCCGTAACGCCCGCTCGTTGGCCGCGTCGAGCTGGGAGGTCGCCTCGTCCAGCAGCAGCACCCTCGGCCGGCGGAGCAGCGCCCTGGCGATCGCGATCCGCTGCCGCTCGCCGCCGGACAGGGTGCCGCCGCGGTGCCCGATCTCCGTCTCCGCACCCTCGGGCAGCCGGGTCACCAGGTCCTCCAGCCGGGCCAGGCGCACCACCGCGGCGACCGCCTCGTCCGACGCGTCCGGCGCGCCGAGCCGGAGGTTCTCGGCCAGCGTCCCGGCGAGGATCGGCGCGTCCTGCTCGACGTAGCCGAGGGCGGCCCGCAGGTCCGCCAGCGGCCAGCGCCGGACGTCGACGCCGTCCAGTGCGACGGTGCCGCGCTGCGGTTCCTGGAAGCGTTCGAGCAGGGCGAAGATCGTGCTCTTGCCGGCGCCGGACGGGCCGACGATGGCGGTCACCCCGCCGGGCGGGACGTCGAGGGTCAGGCCGTGGTGCACCCAGGCGCCGCCGGACCGGTCCGGGTAGCGGAACCACACCCCGGACAGCGAGACCGCGGCGGCCCGCCGTGCCGGGGGAGCGATGGGCCCGGCCGTGGATACCGGCTCCACCGGCAGGCTGTGCACCTCGCTCATCCGGCTCACCGCCGCGAGCCCGGCCTGGACCTGGCCGGCGCCGGTGACCAGGGCGGTCAGCGGCTCGGACAGCAGCAGCAGGTAGAGCAGGAACGCGATCAGCGAGGAGACCGGCAGCTGACCGCCGGCCACCCTGGCCCCGCCGACGGCCAGCACGATCAGGAACGAGGCCTGCACGGCCAGGCCGGCCGAGGCCTCCATCACCGCGGTCCAGCCCGCGACCTCGATGCCGCGGCGCCAGGCCCGCCGGGCCGCGTGGTGCGCCGTCCCGATCTCCCGCTGCTCGGCGCCGCTGGCCTTGACCGTGCGGAACGCGCCCAGCGACCGCTCCAGGCTGGCGCTCATCCCCGCGACCGCCGCCTGCGACCGCTCGGTGGCACGCCGGATGCGCGGCACGACGAGTAGGACGGCGACGGCGTTGAGGGCGAGCACGCCCGCGGTCACCGCGAGCAGCACCCGGTCGAGCAGCCCCATCAGCACCACGGCGGCACCGATGGCGAGCACCGCGTTCACGGACTGGACCAGGCCGAAGGTGCTCACGTTGCGCAACAGGGTGGTGTCCGAGATCACCCGGGACAGCAGGTCGCCGGGGCTGAGCCGGTCGACGGCGGGGACCGGCAGGTGCAGCAGCCGGGACACCAGCCGCTGCCGGGCGCCGAGCACGACGCTCTCGGCGGCCCGGCCGAGCAGGTAGCTGCCGGCAGCGCTGAACGCCGCCGCCGCCACGAGTACGAGCGCCAGCAGCGCGACCGGCCCGGTCAGCGGGCGGTGCGTGCCGAGGGTGTCGACGACGAGCTTGGCCAGCATCGGCTGGGCGAGGGCGGCCAGGCTGCCGACCAGCCCGAGCAGCCCGCCGGCGAGCAGCGTCCGCCAGTGCGGCCGGACGTAGCCCAGCAGTTGCCACCAGGCCGAGCGCCGGCTGACCCGGTAGGCGCCGCCGGCGACCGCCCCCGTCCCGGCCACCGTGCCGGTCACGGGACCCGCAGCAGCGGCCGGAAGTAGTCGGCCGGGTAGTCCTCGTCGACCATCGCGCCCTCCGCCTCGACCCACGCGTGCGCCGCGAACGGCGGCAGCCGGCGGGCGCCGACGCACCAGGCCGGCCAGCTGCCGTGCAGCCGGCAGAGCAGCGCGGTCGCCAGCGAGCGGGGCAGGCAACCCTCCCGGGCGGCGCAGGTCAGGCTGACCGCGACGACGGTGTCCCGGGCCGCCTTGGCCTGCTCGTACGTGGCCGGGCGCGCCCCGTGACGGACGACGCCCAGCACGGCCCGGATCCGGGCCGGGGAGCGGGTGGCCAGCACCCGGGCGACCCCGATCACCGCGTACGCGAGCAGCCGGGCCGGAAGCGGCACTGCTCCCGGCCGGTGGCCGACCGTCTCGGGCGTCGTCACGGCTCGGTCACCAGCCCGGAGGAGCGCAGCTCCGCGAGCAGGTCGGCGACGTCCTGGTCGGCCGTCGGCGCGTCGACGTCGTACTCGCTGGCGAGTGCCCTGGCCGCGTCCGCGGCGCTGCCGCCGCCGAGCAGCGTGCGCAGCACCAGGGCGCCGCTCGGGTTGAGCGTGAAGTACTCGCCGCTGTCCTCGTCCAGCAGCGTCGTGCCGTAGTCGGTGTCCGCGGTGGACACCCCGCGGCGCAGCGTCATCGTCATGTCGGGTCCTCAGCCGGGCACGGTCACGGAGTCGAGCGAGCGGAGCCAGGCCTCGCAGGCGACGAGCTGGTCCAGCACGCCGAACTGGAGGTCGGGCGGGAGCGGCCGGGTGCACGCCTCGCGGAGCGCCGCGGCGTCGACCAGGCCGAGCGCGCCGAGCCGGGAGTCCTCCCACAGCGCGAGCAGCTCGGCCCGGTGCCGGCGCAGCCCCGGCTCGACGTCGCTCGAGCCGTTCGCCTTGGTGTCCCGGGCGAGGCTTGCCGCCGGGACCACGCCGCGCATCGCCTCGACGATCAGCGGCTTGTACCGCCACGGGGTCACCCGCTCCTCGGGCCGGACGGCCAGGCCGGCCTCCACCACCCGGTCGTCGTAGTACGGCGCGGCGAGCGCGATCCCGCGCCGGCCGGCGACCTGGTCGAGCTGGCGGGTCATCCGGGACAGGTAGCGCATGGTCTCCAGCTCGCGTTGCTGGCCCCGCCGGTCCGACAGCGGGTCGACCGCCTGTGCGGCGGCGGTGATCTCGCTACGGACGGCGTCGACCGCGGCGGGCGTCGCCCAGGGCGGCATCCGGGCCGCGAACCCCCAGTCCAGCAGTGGCTCTGCCGGGGTAGGTGGCGGTGCGGTGAGCGCGTCGGC
>Ga0070713_100002087_pt1 | contig 12922 bp, 15 predicted proteins | sample LARL82metaG_FD_65465 | JGI IMG/M metagenome (GOLD analysis project Ga0070713, IMG submission 65465) | Corn, switchgrass and miscanthus rhizosphere microbial communities from Kellogg Biological Station, Michigan, USA - LAR L8-2 metaG | ecosystem: Host-associated > Plants > Roots > Rhizosphere ... | reverse complement strand
CGGTAACCCACGACTCGCAACAGCTCGCCGGTTTGAGTGGACTCACAGGTCTCGATCTTGATCACGTGGTCGGGACCGGCCAGTTTGTCGAGCTCGCGGGCCTGGGAGAGATAGCGAATCACGAGCTTCAGGTACTCGGTCTGTTCGAGCGCCTCGTTACTGCTGGCGGCCTGGTAACCATTAGTGACCACGTTGCGAGCCAGCGCCGGCAGCACGTCTTCGGGGCTGAGATCAGGCGAGAGGGCGGCCATGCGCGAGAAGGAACGCAGGGGTCCTGGGATGCTGATGGTCTGCCGCTTTTCGGCGGGTTGGCCGGCAGCTGCGGCGAGACTTAGATCCCGGCCGCCGGCGCTACGGTATTTCTCCAGATGGTTCCGCGCGGCGTCGCGATCATCGGCCAGGAGGTCGAGTATGGCTAGCCTCTGAGCAGCCAAGGCGCGCTGCTCACCTTGGGAGGCGGTCAGCATCTTTTCGTAAGTTTCACGCGCGGCTGGATCGTGGTGGCGGTCCAGAAACTGCGCGTACGCTTCGATTGCATCTGGCGCGCCGGACTGCGCCGACCGTTGCAGGAATTCCCGCGCGCCCGCAGGATCCCCCTTGCTTTCCATTTGCCACGCTCGCAGACTCAGGTCGTCAGCAGCGAAAACCACCCCTGTAAGGACAAGAACGGATACGAATAATTTCACGAGGTCGCCCTCCCCTTCCCGCTCGCGCTAATTACTGTAGCACTGGCGACTGTTGGCGCGCTTGGAGGAGCTTAGCTTACTCCTGCCAATTCCACCAGGTCCTGGCAATTCCACCAGGCTAGTTGGGTTAGCATGTGGGAGTGAGGGCTGTCCTAATACTCCTGGCCGCTGCCAGCCTGTACGCGGCTACACAAATCCCGACTGGGACGCAGGTGCAGATTCGGTTGACCAGCGCCGTGAATACGTCGACGGCGAAACCCAAGCAGGCATTTGACGCGGTAGTCATCGCCCCGGTGTTAGCCGGCGGAGGCGTGGCCCTGGCGGCGGGAGCGAAGGTGTCGGGACATATCCAGGAAGTCACTGCCGCGCTGAAGCCCGACGATCAAGCGGTGTTGACGCTGGCTTTCGATCAGATCGCCGATTCGGCCGGGCACAGCGCGAGCCTGGCTGCGAAATTGGCGGCAGTGGATAATGCCCGTGAGTCGGTGGATGCGGACGGCAAGATTACCGGGATCATCGCGTCCCAAACGGGCTCGGGCCGCCTGGACCAGGGCATCAATAAGGTGACCGAGAAGTATCCGTCGTTGGGTGACCTGCTGGGGGCGATCAAGGAGACGGTGTTGAAGCCGACCGATCCGAACATCGATTACGAGCCGGGCGTGGAGATGACCATCGAGCTCACCAAGCCGCTAGCCTGGGCCGGCACTGTCGGCGGGCTAAACGTAAGGTCGATCGAACCGGCGGAGGGCTTGTCGCGCCTGGTGAACACGCAGCCGTTCCGAACGATGGCGGAAAACCCGCCCAAGCCATCCGATATGACGAATCTGATGTTCCTGGGTAGCCAGCAGGATATCGAGAATGCGTTTCAAAAAGCGGGCTGGTTTACGGCCGCTCAGCTGAGTTCGAAATCGAAGCTGGAGACGTTCCGCGCCATGGCGGAACAGCGGGGTTACCAGGAAGCCCCGGTATCCACACTGCTGCTGGACAGCCGGCCGCCGGATCTGGTTTTCGAGAAACTGAACAATACCTTTGCTGCCCGGCATCACTTGCGCATCTGGCGCCGTCCGGGCCGGTTCAACGGTCAAGATGTGTGGGTCTGCTCGGCCACGCACGATACCGGGATCGATTTTTCGGAGGCGAACCGGACCTTTATCCACAAAGTAGACACGCAGATCGATCGTGAGCGCGCCAAGGTGGTGAGCGATCTGTTGTTCACGGGGCTGGTGCAAGGCCTTTCGCTGGTGGAACGTCCGGATGTTCCAACGAAGCTGTTCAATGCCACGGGGGACGCGTTGGAAACGGATGGAAAGATGGCGGTGATCGGTCTCTAGTTCATTGTTTGCGTAACCAGAGAAAGCAGTGATTGCCGATTTGTCCCGCGCGGGGCGATTTCAAAAGCAGCAGGTCCAGATAACGAAACGGCGATAGCAGCCATCCCAGCACAAAGTGAACCAGGCCGCGCCAGGCTCGCCAAGGTAGCCATAGTTTCCCGTACTCGAGTAGAAACACCAGCAGCGTAGCGGTGGGACCAGTTCTCCAACCCTCGGCGACAATTTTCATTTGACTGCCGGCCAGGAGCTTCAAGCCGTCCAAGGTGTAGCGCCGGTAGTCTCGCGGATATTCGTGGAACGGATGGCAGAACGGCGTGACGAGATGAACGTAGCCCGATGGCGCTGCAACCCGGGTGATCTCTTCGATGACCTGTTCGGGCCGGCACACGTGTTCGAGGACCGCATCGCACTCCACTCGCTGGAACGTGTCGGCGCGAAACGGGAGATGCTCGGCGTCGGCCACCACGTCGACACCGGGCTGCGGATACAGATCGACGTTGACGTATCCGGGAACCCTGCAGCCGGCGCCACCCAGATAAAGATTCCATCGGCCCAACGGAAAATCGGCAGGCTCGCGCGGATTCGGAACGAGAGGGAGAGGCGGCTCCAGATAACGATAAAGCCTATTCGGCCAGCTCCTCGAAGCTCGACGCGCATAGGCTTGCTCCATTCCAGATGGGACCATGCACACAGCTTAGAGCAAAGGAGCGAAGGGAGCACCCTATAATTGGGAGTTGGCTCAACCCACTAAGATTTATAAGTACTACGATCTCCTTGCAAGCATCTTCATCGTCGTTCTGGTCATCTCGAATCTCGTCGGCCAGAAGATTTGCGCCTTCGGGCCATTTCGCGTGAGCGGGGCGCAACTGCTGTTTCCGATCACTTACATCTTCGGCGATGTGTTCACCGAAGTCTACGGGTACGGTGGGTCCAGGCGAGTGATCTGGATCGGATTCCTGGCGAATGCGCTGATGGCGATGCTGGGCAATATCATCGTGGCCTTGCCAGCCGCACCCGAATGGAAGAATCAGGAAGCCTTCGCTATCGTGTTCCATCAAGTGCCCAGACTGGTGATCGCCAGCTTGATCGCCTATTGGTGCGGCGAGTTCGCGAATTCGTTCACACTGGCGAAGATGAAGCTGATCACCAAGGGGCGCTATTTGTGGACTCGAACGGTGGGGTCGACGGTGGTCGGCCAAGCAGTGGATACGGTGATTTTGGTGCTAATCGCGTTTTCGGGTGAAGTCAGTGGGTCGGGACTGGTGCGGCTGATTGTCTCGGCTTACTTGTTCAAAGTGGTGTACGAAGTGGTCATGACGCCGGTGACTTATTGGATTGTCGGTTTTCTCAAACGGACCGAGGGCATCGACACGTTCGATTACAAGACGCGTTTCACGCCGTTCGCGACGGAGATGTGATCATTCCGTGAGTTTCTTGCAGAGGCTCTGAAGAGCGCCGGAATTCTTTGCGATCAGGCCGGTGGCCAGACCCTTGAGCGCCGTGATATTGGAGGGGCTGGCGTTGTCGAGCGCATGATTGTGGCCATCGAGCGTGGTTTGGAAACGGTAGTATCGCCGGCAATCGCCGGGACCATCCGGCAGGAGCTGGCGAAGCTGATAGTCCACCGTGCTGCTAACGCCATCGAAGACGATATTGAGAAGCGGCACGGCCCACTTGACCACGCCCCACGTTTTGGCGGCGTTGTAGGACAGGCTGTGGATCAAAGCGCCGGTGCCGAGCGAAACGACCAGGAAATCGTCGGCCTCGGGATGGGTGGTCTTCGCTTCCACCAAAGCGCAGGCGGCGGGATTGTTGGCGAAGACACCGCCATCGATGAGGGTGTAGTGATCGGTACTTGTTCCGGAGGGTAGTTTCATAGGCTCAAAATAAGTGGGAGCAGCGGCAGTGCAGCGGGCGACCAGACGGGCGGGAAAATCGTAGTCCGTCCGCTCGCGGGCCTTGGAACTTTTGAAAAAGAACGGAAAGTTGTGCTCGATTTCGTAGCTACAGACCAGGACGTCGGTGGCCGCGTCGCGGAAGCGCGCATCGCCGAAATAACCCGCTAGGACAGCTTCGATCCCGGCCGCCGAGTACTTCTCCTCCCGCAGATTCCCGCAGGCCACGATTCGGCGCCACAGGGAACAGGAAAAAATCCGAGGACCTTCGTGCTCGTACATTTCGACGAACTGCTGAGCCGTGTAGAGCGACGCGCCGGCGGTTTTCGGGATCGTCAGGCCAAGCGCCAGAATGCCACCGGTGGATGTGCCGGCGACCAGGTCGAAGAGTTTGGCGATGGGACGGCCGGTTACGCTCTCGATATGAGCTAGCAGCATGGCGGGAATGATGCCGCGGATTCCGCCCCCGTCGATTGCCAGGATTTTTACGGGTTGATTCATTGCTTACGCTGTCATCATGATTTTGCATGACGCTTCCGGCACGCTTGGCGGTGCGCAGAGCTAAGTTGTTCGAACTTCGATAGAAACTTCTTCACAATGTGGGTGATCAACAGTGTATAGACATGCGAAACGCAGAAGCACCGTTGCACATCCGCATTATTCGGGACTTGCTACGACGGTCTAACTATCACTTGGGCCCGGCGAATATGGTCGTTCCGCCGGAGCCGTTCGACGGCGTGAGACTAAAGCAGAGTGAGGCTGCGCTCCGAATCTTGCGAATGCCGAACCAGGAGGCCCAGAAGTATTTTGAGAAGCACATTCCCCGGCTCGCGCGCACGCTGGCGTTGGCGCCGGCGCCACAGCAAACAGGCCGGGTCTTGGAGCTCGGCTGCTACATGCAGCTCACACCGTTCCTGAATCGTCTGTGCGGATACCGGGAAGTACGCGGCGCTTACTATGGCCACCTGGGAAAGACTGACCGCAGAACGATTCAGTTCGAAGACGGTGAATTTTCCTGTCATATCGACCACTTCAACGCCGAGCGGGATCGCTTTCCATATCCAGATGCTCATTTCGACCTGGTAGTGGCAGGTGAAGTCATCGAACATCTCACCTACGATCCGATGCATCTGCTGCTGGAGTGCCGGCGTGTGCTCGCCGAGGGCGGGTTCTTGCTCGTGAGTACACCCAACGTGGGAAGTATCACGAGCGTCGCCAAAGCGCTGGAGGGCCGCGATAATCCACAGATTTTCTTTCTCTACAAGCGGCCGCAACCGAACGAGGAGCCGGAGATCGGGCATGTCCGTGAGTACACCGCGCATGAGTTGGGCGGAGCCGTGCAAGCCGCCGGTTTCGAGGTGGTTCAGTTGTTCACCACCTTTATCGGGGAGTTTGCGACGCACCTGCCACTGCTGAACTTGCTGGAAGCCAATGGTTACAGCACGGAGAATCGGGGCGAGCAGTCGTGGTGTTTGGCAAGGAAGCGTGCGGATCTGCCAGTGGATCGGTACCCGTATTTCATTTACAGCGATTAGGCCCGCCGGCGCCGTAGAAGCACGCTGAGCAACAGCAACACTGCCGCGAAGCTCAGGTATCGGCACAACCGCAGTTCCCAGCCCCCATCGTAATCGAGCTGAATCTCGCAGATACCTGAACAATCGGTCTGGAGCCACATCAGACCGAGACCATCGCGTCGCAATGCGATCGCTCGCGAGCCCACTTTGGCATGCCAGCCCGGATGAAAGGAAACCTGAACCGAAATCACCTGCCCTGGGCTCAACGTGGTCCGGATCTGCATGCTGTTCGGTCCGGCCCAGTGGAATTCGGCTGGCGGCAGTGACGGGTCATCTAAAGCGGCAACATATTTTTCGATAGCATCTGTATCGCGCGGCCCCGCGGGAGGGCGGCTGACGATGGCCGTATCATTCACCACATGCGCGAGCGAAGCGGTCCGCTGCGCCACGCGATATATCGTCACGTCATCTTCGCGCCAAAGGACTGGCAGAAGACCCTCGAACTTGGCCGGATGGGTGAACGGCTTCCAATACTCGTGACTGTTGGGTCCGCTCACAGCGACTGCCCCGACACCGAAGGCCTTGAGCCAGTCGAGCGAAACGCGAGCGTCCTCGAGCGGCGTATCGCCCCCGTTGTGGACCGCCGCAAGGCCACGCTGCTGAACCTGGTTGTAGGCCTGGCTCCATGAGCTTCCGGAGAACTGCGGGAGATTGCCAAAATCGTTGGCCCATTGGGCAATAGATCCGGGTAGCATGACGCGAATGCCCGGCAGGTTCTGATTCACCCAAGTAGCTGTCCGATATTCGATGGTTTGCGTAAGATCAGCCGGCTGAAGAATATTCCTGGCGTATTGGCGATGACTGACGATTTGCTCGCCAGCCAGAGCCAGGAACAGCAACAGGAGACCGGATTTCAGCGTGGGAGGCGCTTTCTCGACTATAGAACGCAACCCGAAAACCACTACTAGAGCGATGGCCATCTCCATTTCGAGCTTGTAGCGGCCCGGCTGTGGCAAGAACTGCCGGTGAAGATAGGCTGCTACTACCGGTAGGCTGCCTGTGAGGTATGCGAAGAGTGCGAAGAAACGCAAGTTCCAATCCGTGGTCCAGTGATCGAGGACGCGCCACAGGACGATCCATCCCAGCGTGACGATAGCCAACGCGGTAAGCGATCCTGCGGTCCACCCGCCTTCGGCGTTCGCTGATGCTCGATGAATGGCCAGCAGCATCGACGGGGGAAGAAAGGCCGCGATGATCGCATAGGCTATGAGGCCAATCGAGATTACCAGCGCGGTATTTCGTCCATAATCTTTTCGAGGAAAAACCGGGATCAAACACATTGCCGCGATCAGCACCTCGATCGGACCAAAATCAGTGGCAAGCGCCATTCCCGCAATCAGCAGCACCAGGACGGCGTAGTAGGGCGCTCGCCTTCTTCGAATCGACAGAACGAGAAACAGGATCGTGAGCGGTAAGAGGGCTAGCGCGGCCAGGTGTGGCGTGTCATCCCATTGGGCGACGATGAAGAGTCGGCGGGCATCCCACAAGTGCCGGAATGAAAACTCGGCGTCTGGCACAATGATCTGCGACGGCGAAGTGAGGGAATAGAAGAGCGCAGCGAGAAAACTCCAACCAGCGGCGCGGGTGATCAACCACGCCATGAGGAAGAGGCTCAGAGGAGCCAGGCAATAGACGAAGCCCGTGACGGACTGAAAGGCGAGGTCGGGCGTTATCCCACGTATCGCGGACCACGCCGAGATCATCCACGGGATCAGAGGCGCATAAGTAAATTCAAACGGTATCCCGTTGTCCCAAAGCTGCCACCAATTGGAATGGAGCCAACTGGAGCCGCCACGCTTAGCAAGAGCCACCCAGAATCCGTGCATGGAGTTCATGGGAGCTGTTTGGTTGGTAAACAGCTCATGACAAATGTAGGCGTTGATCCAGACGATTATCAGGCCATATACCGCAACGGAGATGATCTGGCGTCCGGTAAACGCGCGATCCATCGGTTCTAACTTACCGTCGATCAGGGAAGGATCTATCCGCGCCATTTTCGTTACACTAAGTCTTGACTCAAGAATACAAGCCACGCGTTTCCGTTGTCAGTTATCTCAACACAGTCCCGCTAGTTTGGGGCATGCAGCATGGCGAGCAGCGCGGGCTGTTCGATCTGTCTTTTGCTATCCCGGCCGAGTGTGCCGACCGGCTGGAGGATGGCCGCGCCGACATCGGCATCGTGCCGGCGGTGGAGCTGAACCGGCAGAGGCTCGAAATCATCCGCGGCTGCGGCGTCGCATGCCACGGCGCGGTTCGCAGCATTCTGTTGATCTCGAAAGTTCCGTTCGCCGAGATTCGCACGCTCGCGACCGATTCGACATCGCGCACTTCGGTCGCACTTAGCCGCATCATTCTGTCGCGGAAATACGGCGTGGAGCCGAGGCATTGGTCGCAGGCGCCGCACATTGGCAAGATGCTGGAAAGCGCGGATGCGGCTTTGATTATCGGGGATACTGCGCTGCTACTTGATCCGGCGACGCTTCCATTCCACGTGCTGGATTTGGGCAAGGAATGGACCGAGATGACCGGGCTGCCGATGGTGTTCGCGGTGTGGGCGGCGCGCGCCGGCGTCTCGAAGCAAGATCCGAAGCCGTTCACTGATTCGCTGCGCTTCGGGCAGGAGCACATGGACGACATCGTGCGGGAGTGGTATCCGAAGTTGGGGCTATCGGAAGCATTGGTGCGCGAGTACCTCACCCGCAACATCGTTTTCGAGTTGGGAGAGCGCGAGTACGCGGGGCTCCAGACTTTTCTACAATATGCCTCAGAGCTGAGTGCGCCTACGGAGGCGACGAAAGTAACCGTATGATGACGCGTCAAGAAGCGATCGAACTCTTTCAGAGTGACGACCTGATCGGCATCGGCATGGCGGCCGACGCGGTGCGCCGAAAATTGCATCCTCACGGTATCGTCAGCTACATCATCGATCGCAATATCAACTACACCAACTTCTGCACTGAGTACTGCAGCTTCTGCGCTTTTTACCGGCCGATGGGCCATGCCGAAGGATACGTGCATCCCAAACAAGTGATCTTTGACAAGATTCAGGAAACGATCGATCTGGGTGGCACCGGCATCCTGATGCAAGGCGGGCTGCATCCGGAGCTGAAGATTGAGTGGTACGAAGATCTGCTGCGATCGATCAAGGCGCGCTTCGGCGACAAGGTCTGGAACCATTGTTTCTCGGCGCCCGAGATCGTGAATATCGCGGATGTCAGCGGGCTGTCGTTGCGAGATACCATCGCGCGGCTGCGTGATGCGGGCCTGGAATCGATCCCCGGGGGCGGCGCGGAAATCCTCGACAACGACGTGCGGCGCAGGATCAGCCGGCTCAAGTCGTCGGCACAGGATTGGATCGATGTGCATCGCACGGCGCACGCGCTGGGCATGCGGACGACGGCGACCATGATGTTCGGCTGCGGCGAAACGATCGAACAGCGCATGAATCACTTCGACATCGTGCGCCAGATTCAGGAGGAGACCGGCGGATTCACGGCCTTCATTCCCTGGTCGTTCCAGCGGGAGAACACCTCGCTCGGAAAGTTCGTCAAAGAAGAGGCGACGGGAGTTGAGTATCTGAAGGTTCTGGCGATCTCCCGCATTTACCTGGAGAACATCCTGAATATTCAGTCGTCGTGGGTGACGCCGGGGTTGAAGACTTGCCAGGTGGGGCTGCGCTTCGGCGGCAATGACGTGGGGAGCATCATGATCGAGGAGAACGTCGTTTCGGCCGCGGGTGCGCATCACCGTGCCACCGAAGAGCAACTGCGCCGTCTGATCCGCGATGCCGGGTTTATTCCCAAGCAGCGGGACACGCTGTACCGGACATATTTTCTGAATTAGGCTTTCAGCAGATACATCCAGGCGCGTAGTCGTTTGCCGGACTCGAGCTGAACCGGCACGCTGGTGCGCTCGTATTGCGGGCCTTCATATTCATCCAGAATCGGCAGGAATTTAGCCGGATCATTGAGCTGAAAGACCTCGCCTGAAATCCAATCATCGGGTTTGTTCGACTGGACTACGCCGCGGTGCGGGTGTGAGCGTGCCAGTCGCCCCTGCATGCGGCCGGTGCCGAGAAATTTGGAGTTGGCGTGGAACAGACGCGCGATTTTGATCTTGGAGCCGCGGCGGAGGGTGCCGTAGACGAAGAGGTGAGAAAGCATTGGGGATCTCTGGTCTGGAGTCAGAACAATGGCAATGGAACCTTCTCCGCTGCGAGTTCCGGAACGGCTAGGAAAGGCCACTTTCCGTCAGCTCCACGATCAGGTCCAATCCAAAGGTCGATGTCCCTACCCCACCACCTGGGTCGTCTCGACAGCAGTGCAGTTTCCCCATTCTTCTTTGTCCAAGCCCAGTCGCGCCTCCACCAGTTGATCCAGCCCAGGCGGAAGGATTCGCCATCGTTGAACTCAGCGAGGAAACCGCCCTTGGGAATCAGAGAGAGACGCGCGACAAGTTTAGCCGTTTCTAAGTCGTGCAATGTCACGTAGGGTGGCCACCGAAAGCGCTTGAGCGTATATTGCCGGTTTCGCAGTACTGCTATACCGCCTGAACCTCTGACACGCACCGACGCGACCACTTGGGTTTCTTCCCGAAGTTCATCGTAGCTGCTCCACCAATGATTACTAGTCCAACGACAGTCGGCTCTCTCATCACAGACAGGATCCATCGTCGCAACCCATTCAGTGGATTATTTTTTGCCGACGAGGACATCCTGCAACTGGCGGGCGTAATGCTCGATCTCCTCAGGCATGGGCGTGACCAGCGTCTTCTCGAAATCCTCGCCGGATTCGATCATGTGCTTCAGATGCAGGCCCGCAATCTTCAGGCACCAGGCGTCGGTAAGCGGATGACCCACTCGGTCGCTTACCACCAGCAGAATCGGATGAGGCAGCGCAATGACGCGCTCTTCGAACGGCTCGCCCTCGGGCGCGGCTGCAAACTTCACATCCACAGTGTCGGCATGTCGGATGGAGATGCCGGTCTGGAGCCATTTAAAGTGCACATGCCAGGTGCGGCCGAACGGATCAGGTCCGGCGTCGAACTCACGAGAGGTTTGACCCATCTAAGTTGATTTTAGATCATCGACGTCGATTCTAGTAGAACGGATGGTTCTTGTGCGACACCAGCGAAAGAAACTCGTCGCGCGTCTCCTTGCCCTCGCGAAATGCGCCCAGCATGGCGCTCGTAACAGTACCGGAATGCTGCTTCTCGACGCCTCGCATCATCATGCAAAAATGGCGAGCCTCGCAGATCACGCCCACGCCCCGTGGTTCCACTACTTCTTGAATAGTGGTGGCGACTTCCTGAGTGAGCCGCTCTTGCAGTTGCAGCCGGCGCGCGAACATGTCCACGATGCGCGGAATTTTGCTCAGGCCGATGACCTTGTCCTTGGGCAGATAAGCAACGTGCATGGTGCCGAAAAAAGGTAGGAGGTGGTGTTCGCACATACTGTAGAACTCGATGTCTTTTACCACCACCATCTCGTCGACCTTCTGGTGGAACAGGGCGCCGTTGACGATGCTCTGCACATCCATCTGGTAGCCGCTGGTCAGGAATCGGAGCGCCTTCTCGGCGCGGTCCGGTGTGCGAACCAAGCCCTCGCGCGAGGGGTCCTCGCCGATCTTTACAAGGATCTTCTTCATCATCGAAGCGATGGATTCTTCGTCCAGCTTCGGCTGCATCATTTTCACAACGGCTTCGTTCTGCTTCATCCCTTTCAATTGGTCCTCAATTCAAATCGATTTCGCTTGGTCTCTTGTAACCTGATACCTTCCAAACGCGGCCAGTTGCCGGGGAAAGTCTTGCGCCAACCAGCGCTCAAGCGGCTCTCAATCACAGTCAGGATATTCTCCGAAGTCGGGACCAGGTCGCCCGAAAACTCACGCACGTCGGCGTTGAAGTACCGATGGTCGAAATCCCGCAGGATCTGCTCGTTCACTAAGCGGTCTAATGCCAGAACATTCACCACCTGGCCCGACACGCTATCCAACGGCCCGGCGACGCTAACCTCAAGCACGTAATCGTGCCCATGGCCGTAAGGGTTGTTGCACTTGCCATATAGTTCGTGATTCTCGGACTCTGACAGCTCGCTCGAATGCAGGCGGTGCGACGCCGCGAACTTATACCGGCGGGTGACGCGCGTCATTGTCCTGCTCCCGCATAATCGACGTACAAGTCTTCAGTTTCGAAGAGCCGGACGTTCTTCAGCCTGGCCCGTTCGCCCTTTAGCTGCGGCTCGAGCCGCTTCCATATCTCGGCGGCCACATTCTCTGCCGTCGGTACAATTTTGTCGAAGGGCGGCACTTCATAGTTCAGGAAACGGTGATCCATCGGCTCGACGACGTTCTTCTGTATGACTTCCTTGAGCATTTTGAGGTCGAAGATCATGCCGGTGACCGGATCGGGGTCGCCTTCGAGCGTTACTTCCAGGACGTAATTGTGCCCGTGACCCTTCGGATTAGCTGCCAGACCATACAATTCGCGGTTCTGCTCAGGCGTCAGTGACGACTGGCCACAAACGTGCGATGCAGAGAATTCAGCCCGGCGAGTGATTAGCATGGCCCATTATGTGATGTTGGAAGTCGGGTTTACGATACTCTAATATTATAAGAGGAACGGCAGGCTCATCAGCGAAACGGCAACCACGAGCAGGTATTGAAATGATTCATTCCAAAGTAGATCAAGCAATCAAGATGGGCATCGGAGTACTCACGTTGGCGCTCGCCTTCGTGATCGTCTATACGATGCAGGACCACATTGTCAAAGAGGGGGACCGCGCACCCAATTTCACAGTCATGACCGACAGCGGAAAGCAAATTTCGCCTCGTGACTTCGGCGGCAAAGTTCTGGTGGTCAACTTTTGGGCCACCTGGTGCACCCCCTGCGTGCAAGAGGCCCCGTCGCTGAACGAGTTTCAGAAGATGCTCGCGTCCTCTGGCGTGGTGGTGCTGGGCGTCAGCGTAGACCGCAACGAGAAACTTTATCGAGATTTCATCAAGCGCTTTCGGTTGTCCTTTCAGACCTCTCGAGACCCTGAGGAGAACGTCAGCGCGTTATACGGCACCGCCAAGTTTCCGGAAAGCTACATTATCGATCACAACGGTAAGGTGGTGCGAAAATACGCCGGCCTGCCGGAACGAAATGGCCAAGCGATTCCGTGGACCGATCCGGAGCTGGTGGGCTACGTGAAGTCGCTGCTGTAAGCAATGCCGCGCCCTCCCGATTGGTACGCCGACACGGACCCCAAAGCCTTGGAAGTGTTCATTAATCTGCAGCGGAGGATGACACCTGCGGAGAAGACCGCTGGTGTTTTTCAGATGAATGAAATGTTGTGGCGCACGACGGAAGCGCATGAACGGCAGACCCATCCTCAGGCAAATGAACGGGAGATTTTCTTACGTGTTGCGGCGCATCATCTCGATCGGGACACGATG
>Ga0070713_100002085_pt1 | contig 12924 bp, 12 predicted proteins | sample LARL82metaG_FD_65465 | JGI IMG/M metagenome (GOLD analysis project Ga0070713, IMG submission 65465) | Corn, switchgrass and miscanthus rhizosphere microbial communities from Kellogg Biological Station, Michigan, USA - LAR L8-2 metaG | ecosystem: Host-associated > Plants > Roots > Rhizosphere ... | reverse complement strand
AGCCTCTAGCTGCTAGCTCCTAGCTAATCAAGAAAGTAGATCTGCGTTCGTCCGCATGAATTCGGGGCCAGGAAGTTCCCCATACACAAACGCCGGTCGCGAATGGACCGGCGTGATCGGACTCGAATCCTTCTCGAAGGTCAGCTCCCCGGCACCATCTCTGCCGGCGCCCCACCATTCACGTCGGCCTGATTGAAAACAATGTTCGCGCCCATGTGTGCTGGCCGGGGGGCCAGCATCATCTCCTTGCGGTAGACCAGGTTGGTCGCGTTGAAAGTCGCCAGCTCGAATCCATGACCGTGCGTGATTGCGTCGGTCGGGCACGCCTCGACACAGTATCCGCAGAAGATGCAGCGGTTGTAGTCGATGTTGTAGACCTTGGCGTAGCGCTCGGCGCCGCTGACACGGTTCTCGGCCGTATTTTCAGCCGCCTCGATATAAATGCAGTTCGATGGACACGCCGCAGCACATAGGAAGCAGGCTACGCACTTCTCCAGGCCGTTCTCATCGCGCTGCAGGACGTGCGCGCCGCGGAAACGCGCTTCAATTCGCGCACCGCGCAGCGGTCCCTTACCATCGGGATAATTCTCGACGATCGTCGGCTTGAACATCTCGCTAAACGTGATGCTCATGCCCTTGGCGATGGCGGCGATATTTTTCAGAACAGCCATGTCTTAGGCAGTATATCGGAATAGATGCGGCAACGTCGCGTGAGGACTCGCTAAACGGCATTGAAACAGCCTCGAGCTGCGCTCGACGGACAGCCGATGGCGGCAGTCCTCGCATAATTCTGGCCCAATGGCTTACTTGGCTGTGGGAGCGAGGGCCTGGTGATCCGGCGTCGGTTCAGCGCTCTCTATCCAAGCGGTGTACCAGAGATTGAGCAGCATCTGAGATCCCGCAGCCAGCCGCCGGGTCGTGAAATCAAAGGCCTCGCGCGAACCCTTTCCCTTGAATCCACCAGCTTTTTCTATCGAATACACCTTCTCAACAAAGCCGTGCGAGTCGTTCAGATAAGCCATGTAGTCCGCAAACGGGTCCTTTAACTGAGTGGGCACTTTCACCATCGCAGTGAAATCCCCCGCTTTGATACTCGCGCCGACGTAGTCCGTCTCGAAAAGCGAATGGATGCCTTTCTGAGTTGTGTATCCATTTGGATTCGGGCCGACCCAGCCGTTGTATTGGATCGAGGTGTGGAGTGGTTGGGAAGCATCCCCCACATAATGACCAAGCCATCCGGCATACAAGATGATTACCTGCCGTACGGCCGCAGTCGGCTGGTGTGCCGCCTGCAGTTGCCGGTATCCGCGAAACGCGGCTTTCAGCCGGCCGTACACCTCCATCGCGATGTAGGGCTGCAATCCAACGCGTTCGGGGAGATAGTCGTCCGGATGATCGGTGGTCGCGGCGCGCTTCTCATAGAGTTTCCGGTAGAACTCGTAACGTCCACGAGGCAAAGGATCGAGCCATGAAATGCGCTCCAGATCGATGAAGTGATCCGGTTCCTGCGAATTCTTCAGCGCATACTCAGCAGCATTCCTCCAGCGGTCAGGCTCTGGACCGAGATAGGCAATCTCAACGATGGCATTCCGCAGAAACCTGGGCATGTCCGCCGGGATCTTCTGAGCCGCAACACGATTGATGTACGTGTGTCCCTCGTTGCCCCAGCCAAAAGCGAAGCCGCTTTGAAGCACCACCGACAGGCTCATCACGATGCACAAAACATGCTGTGGAAATGGCTTCGTGAACCTGCTTGAGAGTTTTCGTCCGATGCTGCGATCCATGGTCTCTTATCGTAAGGCAAGTTTGTGGATATTCTGTAAATGTGGCAAATCAGAATATAGAAGGTTTGAAAAGCCGTCTGGGATTGTGCGCCGATTGCCGCTTTCGCAAGACCCTCACTTCCGACAGAGGCAGCCATTTTTACCAGTGCCAGCGTTCGCTTACCGACTCTACATTCCCAAAGTATCCGCGGCTGCCCGTCCTCCAATGTCGCGGGTATGACCAGTTGCTCGCAGACGAAAGCCCCAACTGAAGCGCTTTTTCTGGGTTCCATTCGATTCCCGGTCAGATGGCGTGATGCTCATCACTGCAAACCCTCCTCTTGTTACGGCAATATTCCGGTGTCTATCACGGGGAGGTAATTATGCTGCTGAAAGGGTTCGCCGTACTCGCAATCATCGTTTTTTTCGTTTGACTGACCGCTGTGCTCCAGGGCTGGAGCAAGAGTGCGGTTTCTGATCGGTTCGTTGGTATCGTCTTTATTGCATTGTTTGGCGCGGCCGCGGCTTGGGGCGCGCGCACGTTATTTGGATTACATCGATGACCACACTGCAGGAAGTGAAAAAACAGAACGCTGCATCGGAGCAAAACGCCTTCGCTGGCCAGAAGAAAAGTCCGACAGAAAAAGCCGTTGCCTCGGCGCTGGGCTCGACTCTTCCGCTCTGGAATCAACTCATCGCCGATCTCAAGACAAAACTGAATATTGATACGGCGGAATGGCACAGTGGGTCGGTAAAGCTCGGCTGGTCAATGCGGCTGCAACTGAGCAAGCGGAATATTGTGTATCTCGGTCCGCGGCAAGGCTGGTTTGTAGCAGCATTTGTTTTGGGAGACAAGGCCGTTGCTGCTTCGCGAAAGAGCGCGCTTCCGCCAGCCGTAATACAGAATATTAGTAACTCGAAGCGCTACCCGGACGGTACGGCGGTCCGGATCGATGTGAAGAACCCGCAGGATATGGAAATCGTAAAGATGTTGGCGAAGATCAAAATCGACAACTGAGCAGGCTCATTTCAGCCCAAGTTCCTTCGCCAAGGCGTTCCACTTGGCATCGACTTGGGCTTTCGTTTGCGAATCCATCAAAATCTCGTCGGGCCACGGACGGGTGAACCCTTCGGCCGGCCATTTGCGTGTCGCGTCGATACCCATCTTCGATCCGTAATTCGGGAGACGGCTGGCGTGATCGAGCGAATCGACAGGCCCGAGTGTGAACTGAATGTCGCGCTCGGGATCAATATGGTTCAAGGCCTTCAGCGTCACATCAGCGAGATCCTGCACGTCGACATCTTCGTCCACAACGACGATGCACTTCGTGAACATCGCCTGGCCCAGGGACCATATCGCATTCATCACCTTCCGCGCCTGCCCGGGATACGACTTTCGGATCGATACGATCATCAGGTTGTGAAACACGCCTTCAATTGGCAGGTTGATGTCGATCAATTCCGAAATGGTCAGCTTCATCAGGGGCAGGAAAATGCGTTCCACGGCTTTGCCCATGTAGGCGTCTTCCTGTGGTGGCTTGCCAACGATTGTCGCGGCATAGATCGGATCTTTTCTATGCGTGATGCAGGTGACATGGAATACCGGATAAAGATCCTCAAGCGAATAGAAGCCGGTGTGATCGCCGAAAGGCCCTTCGATGCGGAGTTCGTCAAGATTGATGTAGCCTTCGAGCACGATCTCGCTTGAGGCCGGAACTTCCAGATCGATCGTCTCGCACTTCACAAGTTCAACAGGCGCCCCGCGAAGGAAGCCGGCGATCAGGTATTCCTCAATCTCGGGAGGAGCGGGCACAATTGATGCGAAAGTAAGGACTGGGTCGGTACCAATCGCAACCGCGACCTCCATCTTCCCAGTGGGACGCGCACCTTCCGGCAGAATGCTGCCTCCGCCGCTGCGAGCCATGATATCGACTGCTGCCGACTTGCTCTCCACGGCAGCGCGCATTCTGTCTCGGGCATGCTCCGCAGCGTTTTTCTGCCTTTGCCAGTGCATACCGGTGGTTCGCTCGTCATACACTTGCATGCGGTACATGCCAAGGTTGCGCTTGCCTGATTTTGGATCGCGCGTCGTCACACATGGGAGCGTAATGAAGCGGCCCCCATCCTTCGGCCAGCAGTGCAAAATAGGGAAGTCGAGCAACGAGAAATTGTCTCGCTTGACCACTTCTTTGCATGGCCCTGTCGCGACCGTTCGCGGAAAGAACTTGCCCGCCTCGGTAAGCAGCGGCAGCATCTTGAGCTTGTCTAGAAATCCTTGGGGGGACTTCACATCCATGAACATGCGGATACGCGCCGCTATCTCGTCATAAGAATCCACCCCCACAGACATCTTCATGCGCCGATCAGAGCCATACTGGTTGATTAGAAGCTGAGATCCAGGATGACCTTTCAAATTCTGAAAGAGAAGGGCAGGGCCGCCGAGATTTCCCTTAGCGTCACGACTTTTCGAAACGCGATCGGTGATTTCTGCAATTTCCAGGATGGGATCGGCTTCCGTTTTGATGCGCTTCAGTTCGCTGGCGCGGTCGAGCGCGGCGATCCATTGGCGGAGGTCGTCAAAGGGCAAGGCTTTCCTCTCAGATGACCGATGATTATAAGGGATGGCAGCATGACGGACCTATGCGATGCATGAAGAGGGACCTTCACGCATTGCGACTCCACATGTTCCAGTTTCGTAACGCCCTCGGTCAACCGCCATAGACCTGACGCTCGCGCAACCTACATAGCCAATGAACTTGCGCTGCAAGGTACGGAATTCGTAATACAAATTGAACGATGTTGAGAATGACGGTTTCAGGAGTATGAAATATGCCTCGCATCCGCAGGGCAGTGAGTACGCCCGCGGTACGACTTCGTGCCCAGGGTCGCGCAGTGCTGCGGACCCTACGATGAACGGGAGGAGCACTGGGAGCGCCTCCCGTTTTCTACTTTCGTTGTTCCAGCCTCACGCTTGCCGTTATGGGCTGTCCGTCGCGCATCACCTTGACTTCCACCACATCACCCACCTTGCTGCGGCGCAGAGCATCGGTGAAGTCGTACAGATTTTTGATCGGCTTATCTCCGAACTGGACAAGAATGTCGCCGGCTTTTAGGCCAGCCTTGGCAGCAGGCGAATTCGGCTTCACGTCAGAAAACTTCACGCCGTTTACCTCCTGCCCAAAATCTGGAATGGATCCAAAATAAGGCCCGTAACCTGATCCTCCGCCACCACCGGGAGGTTTTTCTTCCGCCACTACCTTGAACGCTGGAGGCTCCGTCGCATTCGCCAATTGAACGGCCACGTTCTCGACCAGGTCGAGCAGGCGAGCGGCGGATGGGGCGTTGATCTTGTCCCATGTGTCGGAGGGCTTGTGATAGTCAGAGTGGAGTCCGGAGAAAAGGAACAGCACGGGAATCTTCTTACTTACAAACGAGGTGTGGTCGCTCGAAGAATATCCTCCCGCCGAATACTCGACTTTGAAAGGCATTTCCTTCTGCGCCTGCTCGAGCACGGCTTTGAACGTCGATCCTGTTCCCACTCCGCCGATATAGATCTTGTCGTCGCGGATACGCCCAATCATATCCATGTTGATCATCGCGACGGCTTTGGCAAGCGGACGCGTAGGAGTTTTCACCCACGCGGCCGAGCCCAGCAGCCCAAGTTCCTCTCCGGCGAAATTCATGAAGAGGATGCCGCGCTTTAGCTGTCCTCGTTGAGGGGAAAGCAGGCGCGCAAGTTCTAGAACTCCGGCTGTTCCGCTCGCGTTGTCATCAGCTCCGGGATGAATCTGGCCAATTTGCGACGGAGCCAGCGAATCGAAATTGCCGCGGCCGAGATGATCGTAGTGCGCGCCGATGATTACGTATTCGTCGGTTTGTCCCGGAAGCCAAGCGAGCACGTTGTCTATGGTCGCGTGCGTGGTTTCGATGTCGACGTTAAGAGCGATGTGCAGGTTTTCAGGAAAGGCGAACGACGCCGGCTTCGTGCTGCCGTTGATCTGGTCTTGCACTTCTTTCATCGATTTTCCGGCGGCCTTAAACCAGGAATCCGCCGCCGTATTCTTGACCTGCAGCATTTCAATGCCAACGTCTTCAGGTCCACTGACGCTGCCAAAGCGAGTCAGCAAGTCTTCTTCACCGTCCCCCAATTTTCCATTGACGATGACGAGCGCCTTCGCGCCATGATTGCGCGCGTTGATGGCCTTGGTGATGAGCTGCGAATGCTGCGTAAATCCCTGATGCTTACCTCTTTCGGCAAAGCCGGAAGGCTCATACCGCAGAACAAGCACGATCTTGTCTTTCACGTCGAGTCCGGAATAGTCGTCGTAATGAAACTCATCGGCGGTCGCGCCGTATCCGGCGAATACGAGTGGAGCACCAACGCGCCCTGAAGAGGAAAAACTGAATGGGACGAAGTCGCGTTCAATCTTCAGATCAGTTCGAGAATTGTCTTGAGAAATCGAGCACTCGTTGTCTGATTTCAGCCGCGCGCCGGTGGATACTGCGAATGGTTGGGCATATCCGTTTGTTCCGGCCTGCTCAAGGTGCAGTGCCTTGTATCGCTTCTCAATGAGATGCTGCGCACGAGTCAAACCCTTCGTTCCTGCACCACGGCCTTCCATGTCAGCGGAGGCCAGGGTTCTTACATCATTCAAATAGCGATTAGGATCGGCTTGCTGCGACGACGTTGAGGCCGCGGCAAACAGCACGAGCAAGACGAGAGCGGTCACTGCTTGCCGACTGAAGCGATTGGACATGAATAATTCCTCGGAGAAGCAGAAATGCTATGAAGCTAACCGGCGACTGTCAACCGCCTGGATCTCCGGTCTTCCCTAGGACACAAGTTGCTGTACGGTTTTTTGAACCTGAAGCCATGCCGTGCTTCGCGGATCGATCAGATCAAAGTGATCTGCTCCATCTATTTCGAGCAGGTGTACGTCTTCTTTGTGATTGCCGCTCCGTTTCTTTTTTGCGGTAACGTACTCTCGGCTGAACTGCGGGGGGACCGTGTCGTCTGCAGAACCGTGAATGAGCCATTGGCGTGCCTGCACAATAGAAAGCTGCATCGGATTCGCTTCGCGGTAATGATCCGAGACTTCCGCGGGAGTACCGCGGAGAAATTCAACCACGGCGTCATTACTGAGATGCAGCTGATATGTCCTCTCTAGGTCGACAACTCCTGCAAGGGAGACAACGTTCTTCACAGACGGCTCATGCGCGGCCAGACAGAGGGCAAGCTGACCGCCAGCGGAGTGACCCATGATGACAACTCTTTGCGGGTCCAAGTGGTGTTTTTGCGCATTCTGGATCAAAAACTTATACGCAGAACGGATGTCTTCAAACGTTCCGGGCCAGGCGCCTCCTTCGTTTCCTACACGCCGATATTCCAGATTTGCGCTTACGAATCCCTGGGAGGTAGAAGCTGCGCACAAGTGGCCCGCGTGCTCCAGCCCATATTTCGCGCGCCAGAATCCCCCATGAATATTAATCAGCAGAGGATGAGATTTCTGCTTATCGGTGGGTAGTCTCAGATCGATGAATTGATTCGGATCCGATCCGTACGTGACGCGAACGTCCGCCGGAGGAGGCTTCCGCGAAAGGATATCTTCAGACATGGCAGTGGATGAAAGACGTTCACCACAGAGAACACAGGGTAGCACAGGGTTTCTCTGTTGCCTTCTGTGATCTCTGTGGTGAGATCTATTATTCGTACCGCAGAGCTTCGATGGGATCGAGATTAGCGGCGCGCAGGGCGGGCACCATCCCGCTGACCACACCCACAATCGCAAGAATCGTGGTAGCAATCACCAACGTCATCGGCGAGACAATGAGGCGGATATCGGCGGCTTCGGCATGCTTGGCGAGAGCGCTGTAGAAGGTTATCCGGCCGGCAAAGATCGCTACAGCGTATGAAAGGATGATGCCTAGTGCGCCTCCAACAGCTGTAATCACCATGGCCTCGGCAAGGAACTGAAATAAGATGTCGCCTCGACGCGCGCCCAGCGCCTTTTCCACCCCGATCTCTCGGGTTCGCTGGGTGACCGAAACCAGCATGATGTTCATCAGTCCCACGCCGCCAATGCCAAGCGTCACTGTCCCGATAAAGGCCAACAATACTTTCAATGCTAAGGTAATGATGCCGAATTGCGAAAGCTGCTTCTGGGCATCAAAGACGAATACGGCGCGGTGGTCGTCAGGCTTGAAGTTGTGAGCTGTCGCCAGCGCGTCGCGAATGGTCTTGTCCATCTTGTCATGATCAAGACCAAGGGAGTCGAGCCAGATTCCGTCGAGGTAGTGATTGTCCTTCAACACATCCATTGAGTTGTACGGGACGTAGACGACGCGATTGTTATCGTTGTCGCCTTCCTGCATGCGAGGCGCGCCCACGCCAATCACATCGAATGTCACGCCATCGATCCGAATTCTCTCGCCGAGCGCGGGCATTCCTGAGAAGAGTTTGTCGCGCGCCTCCGAGGCAATTACTGCGACGAGGCCATGCTGCATATTGTCGGCGTCGTTGAGAAAACGTCCTTCTGACAGGTCGAGATTCCAGATCGACTGAATCGCAGGATCCAGTCCCATCACGGGGAAGGTGAAAGAGCGATTGTTGTTCTGTACATTGGAATCCTTCTGCGACATGCGAACCACGTGCTTGCAGAGCGGAAGATTATTGCGCAGAAGTTCGATGTCGTCGTTGGTGAAGCGGACAGCCACTCCGGCCTTGTTACCTCCGGCCTGCTGCGACGTACGGCCGGGGAACACGCCGACTGCAGTCGCGCCGAAACTCTGAAAGATGACCTCGATCGCTTTTCCGAAACCGTTGCCGTAAGACAGCAGCAAGACTACGGTGGCAATTCCCCATGCCATTCCTGCCATGGTTAGAAGTGTGCGGCGCAAGTCATGCCTCATGGCGCCGTATGCTTGTTTGAGCAGGTCGCTATGCATTCTATTCCTTGCGGAGCGCCTCCACCGGTTCCAGCAGGGCAGCGCGGCGCGCTGGATAAAGTCCTGCGGCAACGCCGGCCACACCAAGAGAACTTACAGCCAATGCCGCCGTCGAGGCGACCAATTTGGGCGGATCGAACCCGTCTCCCAGACTCACGTTAGAAAGGGCGGCCATGAGTCCCGCCGCTCCCGCAATTCCAAGGCCGCCGCTCAACATCGTGAGAAATGCCCCCTCGACGAAGAACTGGAACATAATGCTGCTATTCGTGGCGCCAACCGCTTTCCGCAAGCCGATTTCCCGTGTGCGGTCCGCCACGGCAACCAGCATGATGTTGATGATTCCAATCGCGCCTAAGGCAAGCGTGATCAGTCCTACGCTACCCAGAAACACATTCATCGCATCAAAAATCTTTCCGATCTGGTCCACTGTCTTGATCGTGTCCCACTCATCGAAGGAATCCGGATTGCTTGGATCAAACCCATGGTTCTTGGCGATGACTTTGTGCACTTCCTGCTTGGCCATATCGTGCTGGGCGCGCGACCTGGGTTGATAGTTGATCTGCGAAATTACATCCGGATCTTCCCCGGCATTCAGAGGCGGAAAGAACTCATGCATCGTGCTGAACGGGACGTAATTCTTCAGGTTCTGCGTGTTGTTATCGCCGTGTCCGACGCGCTGCAATGTGCCGATGACCTGAAAGCGAACGCCATTCAGAAGAATCGTGCTTCCAATCGAAGGCCGGCCCGAGAATAAAGTCCGGCGCGTCTCGTCCCCCAGCACAATCACACGGCGCTTCTGCTGTTCGTCCATGCCATTCAGCCATCGTCCCTCATTTATCGGGACATACCGGATCCCGTTGAACTCCGGTTGTACGCCGTTGATTTGCCCACTGGCCTGGAAGTAGTCGCTGACCGCCCGAATATCACCGCGAGAGATGATGGGGGTGGCCGCTGCGACACTCGGACAGTTGATCAGAATGTCCTGGTAATCGCGGTAATTCAAATAGTACTGGCGGAGCGCAGTAAAACTGCCCTGGACAGCCGGAGCGCGTCCCGACCAGATGAACATCACGTTCTCCCCGATCGAGTCGAATTGCTTGCGGTTGCCGGATCGAAATCCCTCACCAAGGCCGACAAGGAGCAGCAGGGAACCAACACCCCAAGCAATACCGAACATTGTGAGGAAGGAGCGCATCTTGTGCGCCCAGAGAGTGCGTAGGGTTTGGCCGAAGATGTCGAGGACGAGGCGCACACACCATTATAGCGGCCTTACGGTATGAGACTTAGAGAGAGGTATTCGGAGTGTGATTCCCGATGTATGATCTTGGGCAGGCCGATAAGGCGGCCCACGGTCCGCGTAAAGGGTTCAACCCACCTTCCAGGTAGTCGTATCTACAAAGACCCTGACTTCCAGCCCGAGATACGCGGACACCGGGCAAATTTGGAAGGAAGGTGTCTATGCCAGATCCGAAGCTTCCTGAGCGTCCCTCGCTGGAATATCTCAAGAAACTAGCCAAACAGCGATTGCAGGAACTGCGCCGGGCCGATCCGGATGCGAATCTTGCAGCCGCTCTTCTTGGCGTCGCACGTGAATATGGCTTCACAAGCTGGCGCGCGTTGAAGGCGCAAATTGACGGACAGCGAGCCAGGAAGATCGCGAGTCCGCTAATGAGATTCGTGCCCGTTTCCGACACCAGCCGCAGCATCGCATTTTACCGCGACGTGCTGGGATTCGAAGTCAAGCAAGAGAACGACAGCGTCGACGTCGTTCTGGGCCCGGCTCGAATCCGGTTCGGCAAAGAAGGATATGAGCCCGGTGACTATGCACTCCAAACTTCGCGGCGTCCCGGATCAGCAATCCTGTTTCTCCAGGCCGATGACGTCGTTGCGACACACGCCGCGATCCGAGCTCGCGGAGGCTCTCCGAGCGATATCGAACGAGTGAACTGGATCAAGATGCAGATGTTCGAAATCCGCGATCCAGATGGAAACGTTCTGTGGTTCGGGCAGAGCTATCACAAGGATCAGGACTCGCCAAGCCGCCGGGATGGACAACCTCAGGGCTTGAGACAGGCATTGCCAGCATTGCCCTTCGACAATGTTCCGGTGGCAGTCGCCTATTATCGCGACGTGCTGGGATTTCACATCAATTATCAGCAGGCCGACTTGGGAGTGATGGACCGCGATGCAATCACCGTTCTGCTGATCGCACGCACCACGGAGCACAAGGGGATTGGCTCCTTTGAAATCTATGTCTCGGACGCGGATGCGCTGTACGAGGAATTCTCAGCAAAAGGGGCCAGCATCCTCGGACCACCGGTCAGCCGTCCTTGGGGCCTTCGCGACTTCACGCTGATCGATGTAGAAGGGAATCGAATCACATTCGCCCAGACGTTTGAGTGATGGTGGCAAACTCGTTTGGGGTTACGAACTCCGGTTCAACCTCGAGCAATTCGGACGGCTTGCAGATGATCGATCGGGCATGAAGCCCGATGCTGAGGCACGAAGTCGTGGTGAATCGGTGCAAAAACTGATTCCGAATTGCGCACGAGTTAGTTATCCTCTAGGCGGGATGACGATTCTTGCCTTAACCGAACTCCTGGGCGCCAGGGTCTACGATCCTTCGGGCGCTGCGGGACGGGTGCGCGAAGTGACGCTCACGCCACAAGAGGATCGTTCACGCGTCTCGTCCCTCATTGTCAAAACGAAGTCGGGCAACCGCATCGTGCCATACGACGCGGTGTCCGAGATTAATGGCGGAATTCACACTTCCACTGCGGCGGCACAATGGCAGGTGTCGAATGGAACCGAAGGCCTTTTCTTACTCGAGCGTGATCTTCTTGACCAACAGGTGATTGATGTTAACGGACGAAAGGTCGTTCGCGTCAATGATGTCGATCTCGAATTCGACGGCCCGAAAGATCCCGCCCGCCCCGTTTCCGTCCTCCGTGTTCATTCGGTTGATGTGGGCGCCCGGGGTGCAATTCGCCGCTTGTTGAGAGGGGTTGCTCCAAAGAACGCGATTCAGATCCTTCTGGGCAAGATCCCACCACGAAGTATTCCTTGGAAATTTGTTGATTTGATCGAGACGGATCCGGCTCGTCGCGTCAAACTGAAAATCTCGCACGAAGGTTTGGCCAAACTGCACCCTGCGGACATTGCTGACATTGTGGAAGAACTGGCTCCGGACGAGCGCCAAGCCGTTTTCCAGACGCTCGACGAAGAAACTGCGGCCGAAGCGCTCGAAGAGGTCACCCCGAAGGTACAGAAGTCTATTGTCGAGTCTCTGGACTCTGAGCGCGCCGCCGAAATCGTCGAGGAGATGGATCCCGATGCAGCGGCCGACCTCCTGGCAGATCTACCGGAAGACCGTACCGAGCAGATCCTGGTTCAGATGGAGCCGGAGGCGCAGCAGGACGTTGTCGAGCTGTTGGAGCACAAGGAAGAGACCGCTGCCGGCCGCATGACGACCGAGTTCCTGGCGTTGCCCATGAGTGCCACCGTCACGAATGCCATCGATTCGCTGCGGGAGTTCGAAGGCGGCGTCGAAGTCATCAGCACTATTTACCTCGTGGACTCTCAGGGAACGTTAGTCGGGGCGGTGCCGTTGGGGCGCATCGTTCTCGCTGAAGCCTCTACACCTATGCTTTCCCTTGTCCAGGAGCCTCTCGTGATGGCACATGAGGGCGTTGCGGAAAACGAGGTAGCCGAGTTATTCGATAAATACAATTTGCAGACGCTGCCTGTGGTGGACGAACATAACAAACTGACCGGCGTCATCACTTCCGATGACGTAATCAGCATGCTCCGGGCAAAGCTCTAGCCTTTCTGCGGTTCGAACCCCACGAACTTTAAGACGCCGAGGCATCTATAGCTATAATGACGCTACTTCCCCCGGGCGTTGAAAATTCAAGATTTCGAAGGAGCGTTTGTGTCTGCCACACTCACGCCGGTTCGTCTACCGGACAAACCCACAGTAGCTCTGCCCGGTCGGCGTTTCGACCACTACTTCTTCTCAGGGACAGCATGGTTGATGCTGGCCACGGTTCTGATAGGTTTTGGGCCGACCTACTACTTGGCTGGTGTCTTTAACGCCCCGCTTCCGAGCCGAATCATCCATGTCCAGGGAGCTATGTTCTCCTGCTGGATCGTGTTGCTCCTTGCGCAGAATTCTCTTGCGTGGGCTGGTCGGTGGATATTCATCGAAAATTGGGGG
>Ga0070713_100002084_pt1 | contig 12925 bp, 9 predicted proteins | sample LARL82metaG_FD_65465 | JGI IMG/M metagenome (GOLD analysis project Ga0070713, IMG submission 65465) | Corn, switchgrass and miscanthus rhizosphere microbial communities from Kellogg Biological Station, Michigan, USA - LAR L8-2 metaG | ecosystem: Host-associated > Plants > Roots > Rhizosphere ... | reverse complement strand
TGCGTCGTGGAAGGTGCAAAACGGCGATGCGCACTGGCGCCAGCCGCGTGGCATCAAGAATCTTATCGCCATTCAGATGGCGCTTGCGAAAGCGTGCGGTTACACAGTATCTGCGGAAAAATAACAGCACCATATGCGCCACATTTTGATATCAAATCGATTGACTACCGTGCGGAGGAGGCGTACACCTCTAACCCTAGAGTCTAGCCGGGACAGTTACCGGCCGATCGAAGCTTTTATGTCCGTTAAGGTACTGATTGCTGACGATGCTGAAATCATGCGTCGCGCAATAAAATTTCTGTTGAAGGACCTGGACGAAATAACGGTGGTGGGCGAAGCTGCGGACTTTCCGGAAACCGTCGAGAAGATGAGCGAACTTCGTCCGGACGTGGTGGTGATCGATTTGCACATGCCCGATAAAGCTCGCGCATACGGCGAAGTCGAATCCGTAGGCGGCGGCCCGAGAGTGGTCGCAATGTCGTTTGGGATTGACGAAACTTCCAATGAACTTGCCGAACGAATGGGAGCTTCGGATTTAATAGACAAGATGGAACTGGTTGAAAAGCTGATCCCCAGCATTCTGCAGCAGAGATCGTCTCTTCGCCCTTGCTGACAGCCACTTTCAGCGAGCCGTGAATGAATCGAATCACGCCAATGCGCCTGCGGACCGAAGGAAGCGTTGCCGGTCGCTTCAACTCGTATGGCCACCGTATTCCAAAAGTCTCGCGTCCAATAGAACCTCCGATTGCCGTCGAAAACAGCGTTGCGATTGCAACGTTTCGCCCTCATCTCTGAGGACCTTGTACCTGCGGCTCGCGCATGCTTGCGCCCACTTGCTACGGACAATCAAGACGGGTGCGAAACGAATGCGACAATGATGTTTCGCTTGGTCTACACTGAAACTCTCGAGCCAAACATGACTGCGGAGAAGGTAACCTTCGTGAATGAGCCGGCGACTGGCACAACGCCAGCAGATCCGCGGCGCAGCGCACCCTCCTGGATTTTAGGAATTCTTGTCGGCGCGATCCTGACGATGGTGCTGGTGGGGGCCATGGTGTGGCTGGCGACCGGGGCCGGGCTGCTGCACCTGATCAGCATGGCACGCGGCGGGCGAACAGCCATCCATGTTGACCAGCCGACGGTAGTTCGCCAAATCCAACGATTGCAGCGGCTGGAGACGGTAAGTTACTCCATGGATAAAATCATTTCCGGCGCGCATGAGAATGCTTACCTGCCGAAATTTCTGGCTGGCGACCGGCTGCTACTGGTGGTGCATGGAGAGGTGGTTGCGGGCATCAGCCTGGCGGGCTTGCAGCCGAGCGATGTGGTGATCCAAGGGCAAAAGGTTTTGCTGCATCTACCGGCAGCGGAAGTCTTCAGCACACGAATCGACAACGCGCGGACGAAAGTATATTCGCGCGATACCGGATTGTTTTCGTCGCCGGATCCAAATCTGGAAAGCGAAGTACGCCAAGAAGCGGAACGGCAACTGCAGCAAGCTGCTTTGCAGGACGGAATTCTGAAAACTGCCGCAGAGAACGCGCGGAACACGATGTCCAGCATGTTGCACGGATTGGGTTTTCGCGAAGTGGAAATTAAATAGCAGCGAACCACGACTGTAAACCTGTTACCGGAGCACGAATCCCACCCACATATGGCAGGCCGGATGGTATTTCCTATAAAAGCGGATACAATTCCGGCGCATGATACTGGCGCGCAGATTTGTGATCGCAGCTTTCGTTGTTTTTGCTTCTTGTTTTTATTTCCCTGCAAAATTACGGGCACAGAGATCTTCGGCCGACGATGTGATCGTGCTGCACAACGTTAGCGTTGTGGATGTCCGGAATGGCGCGGTATTGGCTGGGCGGACGTTGGCTATTAGGGGAGATCGGATCGACGCGGTTGAGGAAAGTGATGCTACGAAATATACGAAGAATGCGCGGAGCATCGACTGTAACGGGTTGTATGCGATTCCCGGGCTATGGGATATGCATGTGCATTTGGTGTTTGGGAATTGGTTTCCGGGTGCCAAGAATATTTCGCTGCCGCTGTTTGTGGCGAATGGGGTGACTGGGGTTCGCGATATGGGGAGCGAACTGGAGGTGGTTCAGGGCTGGCGGCGAGAAATTGAAGCGGGGAAGCTGATTGGGCCGCGGATTTATTCTTCGGGCCCGATGCTGGATGGGCCCAAGCCGCGATTTCCGAGTTCAGTGGCGATTGCAACGGCGGAGGATGGCCGACGCGCCGTAGATGATTTGAAGCGGCGCGGGACAGATTTTATCAAGCTGCAATCGCTGATTCCGCGTGAGGCGGTGTTTGCGATTGCCGACGAGGCCAAGAAAGAAGACATAGCGTTTGAGGGACACGTGCCGGATGCGGTGCGCGCGAGTGAAATGTCTGCTGCCGGAATGAAAAGCTTTGAACATTTGATTGGAATATTCGAGGGCAGTTCACCGGACGAGGGCGATTTTTTGCGCGGGAATAAGACCGAGGCGCGGTTTCTGGCTAGTTACGATGCCAAGCGCGGCGCCGATTTGGCGGCGATTTTGGCCCAAAATTTTACTTGGCAATGTCCGACGCTGGTGTGGGAGCGGGGCGGGAATTTGATTGATGTGACGGATTTCGCCGCCGATGCGCGCGCGAAATATGTTCCTGCGGCGTGGAGAGACAAAACCTGGAAACGCTTCCGGGAGGAAATCGCGCAAGGCTATGGCAGCGACGATCTGGAGATTCGAAAAAAGTTTGTAGCCAAGGAACTGGAGGTGGTGCGCATGCTGCACCAGAACGGAGTTCCCTTTCTTGCAGGAACTGATACGCCGGCTGGTGTTTACATTTTCCCCGGCTTCAGCCTGCACGAAGAATTGCAGCGCTTGGTTGCGGCAGGTTTCAGTCCCCTGGAGGCATTGCAGACGGCAACGATTAATCCAGCGCGATTTTTCGGGGCGGAAAGTGAATTGGGCACGGTGGAACGAGGGAAGATTGCGGATTTGGTGCTGCTGAGAGCAAATCCGCTGGCGGACATCGGTAACACCCAGAGAATTGCGGCCGTGATTGCGGGTGGCAGATATTTTTCGCGAAAAGATCTGGACGGCATACTAGCGGTAGTGGAGAGAGACGCGGGTGGAGAAGGAACGCGGAATGGAACGAAGTTGATCGGTGGGGTGATTAAGCGGAAGTATGTAGCTCCAGGCGAAAAGCTACTGCCCGAGGCGGGAAGCGGACATACCCGTTAGGGTGGCTTGCGCGAGGTGCAGGGCTCGGACAATTCGAATGCCGGAGATCACGGCAAATGGACAAGGCGCGACCGCAAAGCGGCCGCTCTATTTACTCATTTGAAGGCGGCTCGCGACTTAGGGGACGACCATGGGATAGTGCCAGGGCTACATACTTTAGCCAACACGCGAATCAATGGTTCGTTATATTTGAGCTGCGACTTGCGGAAGCTCTGGATACCGCTTTCCATTCTCACCCACAAAACAAACCGTGATCAGCGTGGGCGTGTGTAGAAGCTAGTGCCACCACGAGCGCGGGAATTAGTACGAGAAAAATTGACGATCGGATGACTGGTTTATTGGGCGGGCGCAGGGAGGCGCACTACTACCTTTGGAGAGTCGGAGTAGACGTTGATGGGGCGTTGCGCGAGGTGACGGCTGCGCAGGTTGCGTTGTACGCGGCGGCCCCAGGTACGGACGAAAGAGAAATTGAGGGCTCCGCCGATTACGGAGCTGGCGATTGGTATCAGCCGTCCGACCCATTTTTCGGCGGCTTCCTGTCCGAATTTTAGCGCCAGGCGCTCTGCGATGCGTGGCGCCAGTTTCTCCAGCATTTGTTTTTCGGCGATGTCCTTGCCGAAATCGATTCCGGTGGCGGTGGCGGCGGCGAGCCAGAGTTCGCGTTTGTTTTCCGGGCTGCTAGATTCGAATCCATAGAGCAAACAAAGACGCTGAATCAATCGCAGTGTGATGATGGTGAGAAGTCCGGCATCGGGAACGATCGTGATCATACCGCCGAGACCGAAGCCCGCGCCTTCTGCCAGAGCGAGGCGTTGTGCGTCGCGAATCATCAGGTGCGCGATGTAGTCGAGGCGCTCGATGGGCACCTGATGCATATTGCTAAAATCGGAGACGTGCAGGCGATGTTTGGCGCCAAGATAGCGGCGGAAATCTTCAGGATCGATTTCTACGGAGCGCAGTCCGCGGAACAGTCCGAAGCGCACAAACCGTCTGAGCGGAGACGCGTCTTTTTGGTTTTGTAACCGTGCCATGTCTGCCAGCATCCTATGCCGGTTAGACTCAACTGGCAACGGGTGCGTTGTATTAGACGGCATAAGGATGAACGGTAGGACCGTAAGTGATTGAAGAAGCAGAGAGGTAGCCGCGGCTTTGCGACACGTTGCCAGTAGCAAAAACGAAAGTGTGGTTTCTGGGTTGGTGGAGTTGTGCCTGAGTTGAGATCCTTCAAATTATTCAAGTGACGAATAGTTCTTAGGGCTATGCCTGGTTGTAACGGCTAGTTGGCCGCGGGCCCAGAGGGCTGAGGGACGAACGTTTGTAGTAAGGCTGCTGCTGTTAACGTTGCCGGAACGGGCGTTGACGGAATCGCGTCTTAAAATCGACTGTACTACTTGACGGGGGAAGGGTTTTCGGTAAACTGCGTTTTCGCCATGGCGGCCTCAGTCCAATTCGTTCCCGCGGAGATAGTGACGGAATTTGAATTTCCGCAGCGGGAAGCTGCGTTTTTCTACGGGTTATTTTTGCGCGGGCATTCCGCGGACAAGTTGCGGCAGGATATTGGAGTACCGCCAGCGGTGCTGGCGAAGTGGCACCGGGAAGCAGAACGGGAGCCGGAGTTGCGCGACATATTGTCGCGGGTAGTGGCGTATCGAAGGCACGTGCTGGCGATTTTCGACACCCTGGTGGATTCGGAAAACGTGCTGCAGAGACCGCAATAGTCCTGACAAACCAGCTCACAATACAGGTCGCTCGCAATACGGACCAACGGCGCCGTTTCACTACCAAACCACGAACCGGAGTAACCATCAGGCGGATAAAATCTGAGTCCACGTCCGGAAGCCATCGATTAGAACCCTCAAACCTCCAGGTAATGCGTGTGAACAGAACGGCTGTACCTCTGGACAGGTGCATAGGTCGCCCGGGCATCAAGGCAACCTAATGCCGAGAAGCGTGAATCTAAGCGAATCAGGGCAAGTGTCAGAAAATGCACGAGATTCCGCATTTTTTGTTCGGCGCACGAACCTACAAACCCGGAAAAACGAGTTTGACGCCTAGCTCCTCCGGGCGTTAGAATCGTTTTCGCTTGCGCAGTTGAGGTGTCCAGATGGCCAGGGTGGTCCGATCCCTATTTGCAACTGCATTTTCCGTATTGATTTCGATTGGTCCCGTGGTGGCGCAGCAGGAAGCGCCAGCTCCGGCAACGTCCACAACTCCGCAGAAGCCCACCAAAGAACAGAAAAAGAAAATGGGCAGGGCATACAAAGAATTGGATGCCCAGTACAAGCAATGGCTGAACGAGGACGTGGTGTACATCATTGCGCCCGAAGAGCGCACGGCGTTTTTGCAACTGAGCACAAGCGAAGAGCGCGAGCAGTTCATCGAGCAATTCTGGTTGCGGCGCAGCAGCAATCCTGACCTGCCTGAAAACGATTTCAAAGAAGAACATTATCGGCGCATTGCGTATGCGAATGAGCATTTTGCTTCAGGCATTCCCGGATGGAAAACGGACCGCGGACGGACGTACATCATTTGGGGCCCAGCGGATGAAGTGGACTCGCATCCAACGGGCGGGACTTACGATCGTCCCATGAACGAGGGCGGCGGATCGACCACTACCTATCCCTGGGAGACGTGGCGCTATCGCTATCTGGAAGGACTCGGAAACAACATCGAAATTGAGTTCGTGGATCCTACGAGCACCGGCGAATACCACATGACGATGGACCCGTCAGAGAAAGACGCGTTGCTGCATGTGCCGGGTGCGGGCTTGAGCATGATGGAATCCATGGGCCTGGCGTCAAAGGCGGACCGGTTTACGCGTTCAGACGGAACGAATATGCCGACCACAATGGGCGGACAACCGGCCAGCATGAATGAGTTCAACCGGCTGGAACAGTTCGCAAAGGTGCAGCAAGCGCCACCGGTGAAGTTTAAGGATTTGGAAGCGTTGGTGACTTCACGCATCGTGCGCGATCAGGTGCACTTCGCGTGGCGCACGGATTTCCTGAAAATAACCAACGATACGGTGCTGGTGCCGGTGACGGTGCAGGTGCCGAACAGCCAGTTGTCATTCCAATCGAAAGATGGCGTACATTCGGCGACGCTGAATGTGTTCGGCCGCATCAGCACCCTGACCGGGCGCGTGGTGCAAACGTTTGAAGAAGCGGTGAGCCGCGACTTCCCGGATTCTCTTTTCCAGCAATCGGTGAAGCTGCAATCGATTTATCAGAAGGCTGTACCGCTGCGTCCCGGACTTTATCGCCTGGATTTGGTGATCAAGGATGTGCAGAGCGGCAACGTGGGCGTGGTGAATTCGCGGCTGCAGGTTCCGCGCTACGAAGACGAAAAATTGGAAGCGAGTTCGCTGATTCTGGCGGACCAGATCGAACACGTCCCGGCAAAACAGATTGGCGCCGGCCAGTTTGTGCTGGGTTCATCCAAAGTGCGGCCGCGGCTGGCGGGCGACTTTACTACCGCAGACAAGCTTGGAATTTATATGCAGGTGTATAACCTGAAGCCGGATGAGAAGACGCATCATTCCGATGCGCAATTTCAGTACACAGTGAAAAAGGGCGACCAGCAGGTGATGCAGTTCAAAGAAACCAGCAAGGATATGAAGCAGACTGGCGATCAGGTAACGATCGAACGGTTGCTGCCGTTGGGAACGCTGGTGCCGGGAAAGTACACGCTGGAAGTGATTGCGACCGACGCGCTAGCCAACCAGACGATTTCGCGGACGGCAGAATTTACAGTGAAGACGCCGATTTCGGTGCCTACGAAGACGGCCGCGGCGAACACAGCACCGGGGAGGTAAGCTTCGTGCAACGGGGACGACTCCGCCTCTTGGGAACCCTGGTATTTATCGCAGCGAATGTGTCCTTTGGGACGAGCGCTGCGGTGGCACAGTCGAAGCTTGTCTCGGGAAAACTTGCAGGCGTGGTCCGCGACCTGACGGGTACGCCGCAGATGGGCGCCAGCGTGGAAGTTTTTGCAGAAACGCCGGGCGCAGTTTCTTCGCTGGATTACCTCACCAATACTCAGGGAATTTTCCGCGGCGATAAACTTTCCCCCGGGCTGTATACGATTCGCGTGACGCTGGCCGGTTTTCTTCCCACCCTGCAGCAGCATGTACGCATCAATCCAAACCTGACGACGATGGTGCGGATTGAGATGGAGTCGATGTTTTCGTCGCTCGAACAATTGCGGCGGCAGCCGAATTCGGCCAAGGCGGATGCCGACGATTGGAAGTGGGTATTGCGGTCTGCGGCGGGGACACGGCCGGTTCTGCAGTGGGATGAGCACGCGATGTTGACGGCGAATGGCGACATCGTGCCGCCGGCACCAAAGGTTTTAATGGAGTTTACGGACGGTGCGCGACGTCCCGGTTCTGTGTCGAATGTAGCAGCAGCTCCCGGAACGGCGTTTGCGTATGACCAGAAATTGGGCGGCGCCGGCAGTCTGCTGGTCGCCGGACAAATGAGTTATCAGGATTCACCGGCTGGCGGTGTGGCCACGGTATGGTTGCCGACGGGAACGATTGGTTCCGGGCCGCATACAGCGGTGGTGCTACGCGAAGCGAAGTTGGGCGACAAGGGTATCACTTTTAGAGGAATGAGGATTGACCAGGGCGGAGCGGTTACGTTAGGTGATCGCGTGTTGCTGCGCTATGGCGGGGAATATTTGCTGGTGGGGCTGGGACGATCGGTGTCGTCCGTGCGCCCGCGCATCAGTGTGGAAACGAAACTTCGCGGCGGGTGGCGCGGGAATGTAGTGTTTGCGGCGCAACCTGGCGCTCCAAACGCGATGGAGACTGGCGGAGAAGATCTGCAATCGGCGCTGGTTAGCGCTTTGGACGAACTTGACGCGTTTCCGGCGTTGATGTGGCGAGATGGACGTCCTGTGCTGCAAGGTGGCTGGCACGAAGAAATCTCGGCCGAGCGAAAAGTGGGCGATAGCGGGAAACTGCAGATCGCGGGATTTCACGAAGACAGCCATCATATGGCGGTGTTTGGGCGCGGAACTGATTTGCCGGCGCAGGAATACTTCGAGGATGTTTTTTCCAATGCGTTCGCGTATGACGGCGGGGCATTCAGCAGTTGGGGCGGGCGGGTAGCCTACCGAGAGAAGTTAAACGACGATGTGGAAGTGACGGTTTTGTACGCGATGGCGGGAGCGCTGACGCCAAGCATAGCCAACCAGGGAAGATTGCGGGATTCCTTGCGCATGACGCCGCATCAGAGCGTGGGTGTAAATGTGTCGTCGAAGCTTCCTGGCACGGGGGGGCACATTACGGCCGGATACAAATGGATTAGCGGAATCTCAGTGTCGAGGGTGGACACCTACGGCGAATCGCTCTATCAGATGGATCCCTACCTGCATGTTTCGGTGCGGCAGCAGCTTCCAAAATTCGGCCCGGGGCGCTGGGAAGCAATTGCCGATTGCGAGAATTTACTGGCGCAAGGCAGTGTGACGCTGAGCACGCGAGAGGGACAAGTTACCCTAGTGCCCGCTTTTCGGACTTTCCGAGGTGGACTTAGCCTGCAATTTTAGGGTCTCGAAAGGTGTAGGAATAGTTCCAGAAAACGGGATTTTGCGGCTAGGCGCTTCACAGGCTCTCCTAACAGCTGGGAAATTATAGACTTAAATCGAGAGCGTGCTTCCAAAGAGTGGAAGAGTAGTTGCATCGTAGAATCTGTGCGTTTGTGTACCCATTCAGGGTGCTGGTGATGAAGCAGAGTTTTCGCGTCAGCCTGGGAGCAGTGGTTCTAGCGCTAGCTACGCTGGCTGCGGTGATCTTTGCCCTATTGAATTTTGACCAGCGCGCCCGGTTTGAATCGCCTGATGACGCGGTGGCTTGGCGAGACACGGATCACGGGGTGGAAGCGTGGAAGGTCACCCCAAACGGACCTGCGGCGCGGGCCGGAATTCGCCAGGGCGACCGCTTGATCGCAATCGGGGAGCAGCCGGTCACTAGCGCCGTGCAGGTGACCAAGCGCGTATGGCGGGCGGGTTTGTGGAGTCAACTCCGCTACAAAGTGGAACGCGCCGGGGACTCTTTTGAAACACCGGTGGTGATCGCGCCTGCCGAAAAGCCTGTCAGCGCGGAAAATTATCTGCGTGTTGTCGGGCTGATTTACCTCTTTATTGGAATATTTATTTTCGTCCGGCGATGGAATGCGCCACGCGCCATCCATTTCTATGTCTTTTGCTTGGTCTCGTTCGTCCTGTACACATTTCATTACAGCGGCAAGCTGGATACGTTCGATTACGAAGTGTATTGGTCCAGCGTTGTGGCGCGATTGCTCGCACCGGCCTTGCTGCTGCATTTCGCTCTGGTGTTTCCGGAACGAACGGAAGCTGCGCAGAGGCTTTTCGGCAAACTGGCGTTGGTTTATGGGCCGCCAGTGGCGCTGCTCCTTGTGCACCTGGGCGTGGCTTTCAACTCCCTGGGATTCGTGCCGTGGCTTGGCGCGAGAGTTCTTCTGGATAACGTCGAACTCGGTTACCTGGCGGTGTGCTTTATCACTGCCGGCCTGGTCTTTTACTACAGCTTTCGCCATTCGCCTTCCGGAGTTTTGCGGCAACAGTTGAAGTGGCTGTCTGGCGGCACACTCGTGGGCAGCTTGCCGTTCGCGCTTTTTTACGCGTTCCCCTACCTGCTGAATCCGTTGCAAAAGCCGTGGATGATGTTTTCCTCGTTGAGCCTGGTGCTGATTCCTCTGTGTTTCGGCTACGCGATCATTCGCTACCGGCTGATGGATGTGGACATTATTTTCAAGCGTGGGCTTGCGCATACGGCGGCAACCGCAGCCGTGGCGGCAGTGTGTTTCGCGCTGGTGGGATTGAGCGGCGGAGTTTTCCATACGAATTCGGGCGACCGGTTCGTGGCGGTACTGGCGATCACGGTTGCGTCGTTCTTATTCCAGCCGATCAGAGTCTGGATACAAGGACGGCTTGATCATTTCTTTTATCGTGACCGGCTGGATTATCGCCGCACGCTGATCGAATTCGGCAAAACACTGACCAACGAGGTTCGTCTCGATCCGATGTTGAGTTCGGTGATGGACCGCGTTTCGCAGACACTGCTGGTGGACCGCCTGGCAATTTTTGTAGAGGACCCGGAAGCGCCGGGAAAGATGCGGCTTGCGCGATCCATGGGTGTGCGCGTGAATGAATCCCTGGATCTTAGCTTCCTTGAGCCGGCCCGGCCAGAAATGGCGCGTGGGGCGCTGTTTTTTGAGTCGCCTCGTGCGGCACGCGACGTGACGCCCTCGGTGCGTCATGCATTGGAACAGTTGGATCTTAACTACTACGTGCCGTGCAGAATTCGCGAGCACTGCGTAGCCGTGCTGGGACTGGGCAAAACGGTCGACGGAGATTTTCTGTCCAGCGACGACGTGGAACTGGTGGAAACCATTGCCGGGTACGTGGCAGTGGCGCTCGATAATGCCCAGCTTTACAACTCGCTGGAGCAGAAAGCGCTCGAGATCGTTCGGTTGAAGGACTTCAGCGAAAACATCGTGGAATCGCTGAATGTGGGCGTATTGGCGGTGGACCTGAGCGGCCTGGTCGAGAGTTGGAACACGCGGATGGAGCAGCTTTTCGGGGTTTCGCGGCAAGATGCTGTTGGAATGCAGCTGAATTCACTGCTGCCGGTCGAGCTTGCTGCCGAAATTGCGTCTCGCGGCGACGGCGAACAGATTACCGGCATCTATAAACAGAGACTGCAGCATCAGGGCAAGTCGCTGACCCTGAATGTTTCGATTACGCCGCTCGTAAGCAAGTCCGGCGAACGCATCGGAAGGCTGCTGCTGTTCGACGATGTGACGCAAAGGGAGCGAATGGAAGAGCAGATGTCGCAGACGGAAAAACTGACATCACTCGGACTGCTGGCGGCGGGCGTGGCGCATGAAGTGAACACGCCGCTGGCGGTAATCTCCAATTACATCCAGATGCTTGCCAAGCAGATGCCGGAAAGCGATCCACGGCATTCGATCATCGAAAAAATCGTGAAGCAGACGTTCCGCGCTAGCGAAATCGTCAACAATCTTCTGAATTTTTCGCGTACCGGCGCGGCCGAAATCACGAACATCGATGTAAATCACGTAGTGGAAGAAACGCTGTCGCTGGTATCGCACCCGCTGAAAACCTCGCAGATCCAAGTGGTAAAGAATCTGGGCGAAGGACTGCCTGCGGTTCGGGGTTCCGCCAACAAATTGCAGCAAGTGTTTCTGAATCTTTTCTTGAACGCCCGCGATGCCATGCCGTCGGGCGGCGTGCTGGAAGTGCGAACGAGCGCGCACAATGGCAGCGTGGAAATCGAAGTGGTGGATACCGGAGCGGGAATTCCACGCGAGCACATCCACAGGATTTTTGATCCGTTTTTTACCACCAAGGCCAGTGGTCGAGGCACGGGCCTGGGGCTTTCTGTAAGCTACGGAATCATCAAAGAGCACGCAGGCAAAGTGGATGTCCGTTCGGCACCAGGCAAAGGCACTTCGTTTCACGTCGAGTTCCCAGCCGTAAGGAAGCCGGTTCATGTCTAAAGGTGCGATTCTCGTCGTCGACGATGAATCTGAAATTCGCGAAGGACTGGAACTACTGTTAACAAGCGAAGGATACGGGGTATCCAGCGCGGAAACGGGAGAGTCTGGCCTGGGCAAGCTGGGAGAGCAGCCGTTTGATTTGCTGCTGCTTGACGTGAGTTTGCCGGACCGCAACGGCCTGGAGCTGCTGAAAGAAGTGCGGCGGCGCGATCCGGACCTGCCGGTGGTGCTCATCACGGCTTACGGTTCGATTGACATGGCACGCGCGGCTTTCAAGGGCGGGGCGCTCGATTTTATTACCAAGCCGTGGTCCAACGATGAATTACTTGCGCAGGTTGCGCAAGCCGTGGAGTCGCGCAAATTACGCGAAGAAAATGTCCAGTTGAAACGGGCGCTGAAGCAGCGCTCGAGTTTTTCGAACATTGTGGGCAAGAGCGAGAAGATGCTGACGCTGTTCGACCTGGTGGCGCAAGTGGCGCCGTCGCGATCGACAGTGTTGATCAGCGGAGAAAGCGGCACCGGTAAGGAACTGATCGCGAAAGCGATCCACTCTGCTTCGCCGCGCGCGGATAAGGCATTCGTCCCGGTAAACACAGGCTCCATTCCGGTAGACTTGCTGGAATCGCAGCTTTTCGGGCATGTAAAGGGAGCATTCACCAGCGCGGTCTCTTCGAAAAAAGGACTTTTCGAAGTAGCGGACCAGGGAACGATTTTCTTCGACGAGATTGCAACCATTAGCCCAGAGACGCAAGCAAAGCTGTTACGGGTGATTCAAGAACGCGAATTCATGCGTTTGGGTGGCATCGAACAATTGAAAGTCGATGTGCGAATCGTCGCCGCCTCGAATATCGAACTGCTTTCTCTCGTGCGAGAAGGCCGCTTTCGCGAAGATTTGTATCACCGCTTGAATGTGATTCACCTGACACTTCCTCCCCTGCGGGACCGCCGCGAAGATGTGCCGATGTTGCTGGCGCATTTCCTGACGCGCTATTGCGAGGAAAATGGAAAGCCGATGCGGCAGTTTACGCCGGCGGCATTGAAATTAATGATGGATTACGACTGGCCTGGCAATGTGCGCGAACTGGAGAATGTCGTCGAGCGCGCTGTGGTGCTGTCCACAACCGAGCGCGTGGATGCGGAATTGCT
>Ga0070713_100002083_pt1 | contig 12927 bp, 10 predicted proteins | sample LARL82metaG_FD_65465 | JGI IMG/M metagenome (GOLD analysis project Ga0070713, IMG submission 65465) | Corn, switchgrass and miscanthus rhizosphere microbial communities from Kellogg Biological Station, Michigan, USA - LAR L8-2 metaG | ecosystem: Host-associated > Plants > Roots > Rhizosphere ... | reverse complement strand
GCTCACGGCGAAGAAGAGCTGGTTCTTCTTCGACGACAGCATCGTCTTCCTGACGGCCGGCATCACCTCGCCGTCGTTCAACAAGGTCGAGACGATCATCAACCAGTGGCCGCTGAAGACGAGCGTCACGCGCAGCGGCAACTGGCTCGCCGCCGACAACATCGGCTACTACGTCTACCCGCACGCGGCGAAGCTGAACGTGACGACCGCCGCGCGCACCGGCACCTGGGCGGCTCTCGGCGGCTCGACCGACACGACGCCGCGCACGCAGACGTTCCTCACGATCTGGCTGGACCACGGCGCGAACCCGGCCGGCGCCGACGCCGCGTACGCGATCGTCCCCGGCGCGACGGCGCAGACGATGGCGTCGTGGCTCCCGCCGGCGATCGTCGCGAACAGCACGCAGGTCTCGGCGGTGACGAATGGCCCGGCGACGGCGCTCGTCTTCTGGACCGCGAACGCGAGCGCCGCCGGCTTCAGCGCCGACGCGCCGTCGGTCGTCTACGCGACGTCGACCCCCGCGTCGATGCAGCTCTCGGTCGCCGACCCGACGAACGGCAACGGCACGTTCCACGTCGTCGTCCCCGGCCGCTGGACGACGACGGACGTCCCGAGCGTCGCCGACTCCCGCGCCACGACGCTGACGATCCCCCGCGCCGGCGGCGCCACGACGCGCGTGACGCTGACGCCCGCGGCCACGAAGCGGCGGGCGGCGGGGCGGTAGCGGGCGTGTCATTCCGAGCGGAGCGAGGAATCCCCTTGGGAGGGGATCCCTCGCTCCGCTCGGGATGACACCGGCGCTAAACTACGCCATGCGCAAGCTCACGCTGCTCCTGCTCCTCGCCGCCCTTCCCGCCTTCGCCGCCACCCCAAAACTCGTCCTCGGCGCGCGCTCCGTGGGGCACGAGCTCCGGCTCGAGCGCAGCGTCGTCGCCGCCGACCGCATCGCCTACAACGTCGTCGTCACCGACACCGCGAGCGGCGCGACGCTTCTGAGCTCGCAGACGGAGGGCAAACCGGGCGAAACGGTCAATGTGGCGAGCGTCTCCGGCTCGCAGCACATCCGCGTCCGGCTCTCCTACACCACGAACTTCTTCTCCGCGACCGTCAACGTCACCGAGGGGGCGACGATCCTCGACGAATTCCGGACGTGGTGGCAGATCGAGCCGCGCAAGCCGGCCGCGGCGATCACACCGGTTGGCGCGCCCGCGCAAAACGTCGACGGCATGCCTCCGCTGCGCGTCGGCGGCGATGTGAAGGCCCCGATCGTCATCTATCGTGTCGAGCCGGTCTACTCCGCCGACGCGCGCACCAACCACGTCAGCGGCATCGTCATCGTCGAAGCCGTGATCGGGAGGGACGGACTCGTCAAGAACATCCAGGTCCTGAAGCCGCTGCCGTTCGGCCTCGACCAGGCCGCCGTCGACGCGGTGCGCCAGTGGCAGTTCAAGCCGGGCACGCTCAACGGCGAGCCGGTCGACGTCATCTTCAACCTCACCGTGAACTTCAAGCTCGACACGCCGCCGCCTCCGCCGCAGCCGTGAGCGAACGGTAAAATGCGCGCATGCGTACGCTGACGTTGCTGCTCTCCCTCGCCGCGGCCTCGACGTTTGCCGCGACCACGACCCAGACTCTCGGCGCGCGCTCCGCGCACCATCAACTCCACGTCGAGCGCACTGCCGTCTCCGCCGAGCGCGTCGTCTACAACGTCGCCGTCGACGATCTCGACAGCGGCGCCGTCGTCCTGAACCAGCGCGTCGAAGGCAGGCCCGGGCAGCCGCTCGACGTCAGCGGCGGCGTCGCCACGAAGCGCGTGCGCGTCCATCTCGCCGACACCGAGCACTTCTTCACCGCGGCCGTGGCGGTCGTCGAGGACAACACCGTCGTCGACGAGTTCCGGACATGGTGGCAGCTCGAGCCGCGCAAGCCCGGGGCATTGTCGCAGTCGGATGATCCGGTGCCGCTCCTCCACGCGCCGGGCGCCTACCGCGTCGGCGGCGACGTCAAGCCGCCGGTCGTCATCCGCCGGGCCAACCCGTTCTACCCGGAGTCGGCGCGGCGCAACAACGTCATGGGCGTCGTCGTCCTCGAGGTCCTGGTCGGCAAGGACGGTCGGGTGAAAGAAACGGCAGTGCGAAAGGGACTTCCCGAGGGACTCTCGCAGGCGGCGATCGACGCCGTGCGGCAGTGGAAATTCGAGCCCGGCACGCTCAACGGCGAGCCGGTCGATATCATTTTCGATCTGACGATCGCCTTCCGCTTATGAGCATCCGCGTCGTCCGCCTCGGCAGCGATCGCGACGACGACGAAGGCCTCCGCGTCGGCACCGTGCGCCGCCCGCCGCGCGGCGTGAAGAAGGAGCGCCTCGCCTCCGACGACTGGTACGACGTCTGGCTGCCGCAGCTCGCGCCGAGCGCGGAGCTGGTGAAGGAAGCGCAGAGCGCCGGCAGCGCAGCGGCGTGGGCGAAGTTCGCAAAGAAATACCGCCGCGAGATGTCGCAGCCGGAGAACGCGCGGCTCCTCGCGCTGCTCGCCGCGCTCTCGCGCCAGACGAACTTCTCGGTCGGCTGCTATTGCGCGGACGAGAGCCATTGCCACCGCTCGATTCTCCGCGAGCTCCTGCGCGAGAACGGCGCGGAGGTCACGTGAGACTCATCGTCCAGGCCCCGATGGGCGGCGGCCCGTCCACTCCTCATCTCGCCGCCGCGGTGTCGAACGCGGGCGGTCTCGGATTTCTGGCCGGCGGCTATCTCACGCCCGAGCAGCTCGCCGAGGAGATCCGCCGCACGCGCGCGCTGACGCGGGAGCCGTTCGGCGTCAACCTCTTCGCCGGCGGCTATCACCGGCGCACCGACCGCGACGCCGCGCCGATTCTCGCCCTGCTCGGCGACATCCACCGCGACCTCGGCTTGCCGCCGCCGTCGATGCCGCAGCTTCCGCCCGAGCCGTTCCGCGCGCAGCTCGCGGCGGTGCTCGAGGCGCGGCCGGCGTTCTTCAGCTTCACCTTCGGCATCCCCGAGGCCGAGGCGATGGCGCAGCTGCGCGAGGCGCGCATCATCACCTTCGGCACCGCCACGACCGTGAACGAGGGACTCGTCCTCGAGCTCGCCGGCGTCGACGCCGTCGTCGCGCAGGGCGCCGAGGCGGGCGCGCATCGCGGCACGTTCGCCGGCGAGGAGGGCCTCGTCCCGACGCTCGACCTCGTGCGCGCCCTCGCCAAGCGCCTCTCCATCCCGATCATCGCCTCGGGCGGCATCATGAACGGCGGCGACGTCGTCCGCGCCCTGCGCGCCGGCGCGCGCGCCGTGCAGATGGGCACCGCGTTCCTCGCCTGCGACGAAGCCGGCACCTCGAAGCCGTACCGCGAAGCGCTCCTCCGCGCCCGCGGCGAGCAGACCGTCATCACGCGCGCCTTCTCCGGCCGCGCCGCGCGCGGCATCCGCAACGAGTTCATCGACCGCGTCGGCGAGCGCGAGGAGCTCATCCTCCCCTATCCGATCCAGAACTCGCTGACGCGGCCGATGCGCGCGGCCGCCGCCGCGCAGGGCAAGGCGCAGTATTTGTCGCTGTACGCCGGCACCGGCGTTGGGAAACTCCGCCCGATGCCCGCGGCGGAGCTCGTCGCCACGCTGACGTCGGAGCTCCGCGGCGCCGCGACCGGCCGCCCCGAAGCGGGCGAGTTCGGCGCGCACGCCGAGGCCGACATCGCCGCGGTCGACGGGGACGACGCCGTCGCCGCGCTGGCGCGGCAGGAACATGCGGTCCGAAGGCTCCTCGCGAACGCGCCCGACGCGCCGCCGTACGCGCCCGGCAAGTGGTCGCTCAAGCAGGTCGTCGGACATCTCATCGACGACGAGCGCATCTTCGTCTACCGCGCGCTCTGCATCGCCCGCGGCGACGCGCGCTCGCTGGAGAGCTTCGAGGAGAACGCGTACGTCGCCGGCGCGAACTTCGAGGAGCGCACGCTGCGCGATCTCCTGGGCGAGTATTGCCTCGTGCGCTGCGCGACCGTGGCGTTCTTCGACTCGCTGTCGAGCGAGGCGTGGTCGCGCCGCGGCACGGTCGCCGGCTACACCGCCTCCGTGCGCGGCCTGGCCTTCCACATCGCCGGGCACGAGCTCCACCACCTCCGCGTGCTGAAAGAGAGATACTTATCGCCATGAAACGCAACGTGAAATTCCGGCTCAATGGAAAGCCGGTCGCGCTCGACACCGACGATCAGCGCGCGCTCCTCTGGGCGCTGCGCGGCGATCTCGAGCTCACCGGCACGAAGTACGGCTGCGGCGAAGGCGTCTGCGGCGCCTGCACCGTCGCCGTCGACGGCGTGGCCGTCCGCTCCTGCCAGACGCCGCTGGCCAGCGTCGAAGGAAAGAACGTCGTCACCGTCGAGGGCCTCGAGCGCGACGGCAAGCTCCATCCGCTGCAGCAGGCCTTCATGGACCACGGCGCGTTCCAGTGCGGCTACTGCACCTCGGGGATGCTGATGAACGCGTGGGCGTTCCTGCAGAAGCAGCCCCACCCCTCGCGCGCCGACATCGTGCAGGAGATGGACGCGAACCTCTGCCGCTGCGGCGCGCACCAGCGCATCCTCTCGGCGATCCAGGAGGCCTCGAAATGAGAGCCGTCGATCGCCGCACCTTCTGCAAGCTCGTCGGCGGCGGAGTCGTCATCCTCGTCACCGCCAAACCGGCGGACCTCTTCGCGCAGCGCCGCTCGTATCCCGAGGACCTCAACGCCTACCTGCGCATCGACGAGAACGGCAAGGTCACGCTCTTCTCCGGCAAGATCGAGATGGGGCAGGGCGTGCACACGTCGCTGGCGCAGATGGCCGCCGAGGAGCTCGGCGTGCCGCTCGACGCCATCACGATGTGCATGGGCGACACCGACTCGTGCCCGTGGGACGCCGGCACGTGGGGCTCGCAGTCGACGCGCTTCTTCGGTCCGGCCGTTCGCGCCGCCGCGGCCGAGGCGCGCACGGTGATGCTCAAGCTGGCGTCGGAGAAGCTCGGCACGCCGCGCGAGCAGCTCAGCGTCGCCGACGGCGTGGTCAGCGACGGGAAGAAATCGGTCACCTATGGCGAGCTCGCGAAAGGCAAGCAGATCGCCCGCCTCGTCGACGAGAAGGCCGTGCTCCGCTCGGTCAAGGACTACAAGATCGTCGGCAAGCCGGCGAAGCGCCTCGACGCGCACGACAAGGTCACCGGCCGCGCGAAGTACGCCGGCGACACGCGGCTGCCGGAGATGCTCTACGCGCGCCTCCTCCGCCCGCCAGCGCACGGCGCCACGCGGACGTCGCTCGACACGTCGAAGGCGAAGGCGATGGACGGCGTGACGGTCGTCGAGCACGACGATCTCGTCGCCGTGCTGCACCCGACGCCCGACGGCGCCGCCGAGGCGCTGTCAATGATCAAGGCGGAGTGGACGAAGCCGGAAGCCGCGTTCGACCAGGAATCGCTCGCCGGCTACTTCGTGAAGAACGGCGGCGACGGCGAGGTGAAGACGAAGAAGGGCGACGTCGGCGGCGCCGCGAACGCGATCGAATCCACGTTCCGCACCGCCTACCTCGCCCACGCGCCGATGGAGCCGCACACCGCGGCCGCGGAGTGGAAGGACGGGCGGATGACGGTGTGGGCGTCGACGCAGAGCCCGTTCGGCACGCGCACGCGCGTGGCGCAGACCCTCGGCCTGGACGAGAGCAAGGTCCGCGTGATCACGCCGTTCGTCGGCGGCGGCTTCGGCGGGAAGAGCGCGGCCGGCCAGGCCGTCGAGGCGGCGCGCCTCGCGCAGATCAGCGGCAAGCCGGTGATGGTGGCGTGGACGCGCGGCGAGGAGTTCTTCTACGACACGTTCGGCCCGGCCTCGGTGATCCGCGTCGTCTCCGCGGCCGGCGACGGCGGCAAGATCGCGAGCTGGGACTACCACGTCTACGGCGCGGGCGAGCGGTCGTCCGAGATGCTGTACGACGTGCCGAACGTGCGGCTGACGTCGTACATCAACCGCGGCTCGAAGGTGCACCCGTTCGCGACCGGCCCGTGGCGCGCGCCCGGCGCGGGGATGAACGTTTTCGCGCGCGAGTCGCAGATCGACATCATGGCCGCGACGGCGAAGATGGATCCGCTGGAGTTCCGCCTGAAGAACGCCAGCGACGCGCGCCTCCGCCGCGTGCTGACGACGGCGGCCGACGCGTTCGGCTGGAAGCCGGGCGCCGGGCCGTCTGGCCAGGGCCGCGCGATCGCGGTGAGCGTCGACGCCGGCGCGTACTGCGCGATGTGCGCGGAGGTGGCGGTCGACAAGAAGACCGGCGCGATCCAGGTGAAGCGCGTGGTGGCCGCGCAGGACATGGGCCAGGTGATCAACCCGACGGGCGCGAAGATGCAGATGGAAGGCTGCATCACGATGGGCCTCGGCTACGTGCTCAGCGAGGAGCTGCGCTTCAACGGCGGCGCCATCGCCGACCGCAACTTCGACACGTACGAGCTGCCGCGCTTCTCCGCGGTGCCGAAGATCGAGACGCTGCTGATCAAGAACGACGAGCTCGCCCCCCAAGGCGGCGGCGAGCCGGCCATCGTGCCGATGGGCGCCGTCATCGCGAACGCGCTGTTCGACGCGACCGGCGTGCGGATGTACCGGCTGCCGATGACGAAGGAGCGGGTGCTGGCGGCGATGAAGAGGGCGTGAGGGGATTGAGCCAGCTCAGGCCCGGAAAGCGCGCGAAGTCGGAGTCGGCGCTGCAGAGTGTGAGGCCGTGCTCGATTGCGAGCGCGGCGACGTGCGCGTCCGGTACGAGGTTGGCGCTGGCACGCGCTCGCTCGATCAGAGGCCCGAGAATGGCCGCATGACCGCCGCCCGGCTCTGGAATCCACACGCGCGGATGCTCCAGCCATTCCGTGACCTTCTGCCAGGCCGCCACGACGTCGAGCGGCCGGCGGAAAATCCGGGGATTCGTCGAGAGCCGAAGGAACGCCAGCGTCGTCGACTGCCATGGGATCCCGACTCTACCGCGCGAGTTCATCTCGCTCTCCAGCCACGTTCTCGCGACGACACGCTGCGGGAAATCGACGAACTGCGAGTAGAGCAACAGGTTCGCGTCGACCAGAATCACTTGTACGCGTTGCCTTCCAGCTCCGCGAGCACCTCGGCCACGTTATCGAGATCCGTGCGAAGCGGTTCCCCTTTCACGGGCGTAACGGCATAGCGGCGCACCCTCTTCTGCTGGTGGCGCTCGATCTCATCGAGTCCGGTGCGCAGCACGTCGTTGACGAGCTCTTTGAACGGACGTGTCCTTTTCAGCCGGTCCAGACGACTCGCTACGTCTCTCTCCAACGTGATCGTGGTGCGCATGCAACGGTAACGCATCATGATGCTCGAATTCATCCGCGCGGATGCGCAGACGGTTGCTCGCGGCTGGCGGCGATGAAGAGCGTGTGAGTCAGACGAACGGCGAAGCGCCGATGAGCATGCGCGTCATCGGACGGAGCTCGCGCGTGAACGGATCGAGCACGAGCTCCAACGCCTCGAGCGTCGTCGCGCCGAGAAGATTCATGTCGCCCTTCTCGGCGAAGACGACCGGCGCCGGTCCGGCGATGCCGCCGTACTCGAAATAGGCGTCGCCGATCTCGCGCTCGATCGCGGTGCCATCGGCAAGAAGAAGCGTTTGTGCCGGTACGCCTTGCATCCCAGGCGGCGCAGAACCGCGGCGTCGACGACGGAATAGACGGCACCCGAATCGACGAGGAATTCGACAGTCATCGATTTCTTCGCCTCGAACGATTTCTTCATGACGACCGGAACGATGGTCAGTCCCTTTTTCACAGCGAATGCTTCTTGAAAAACTCCACGATCCGCTGTGACGCCCACGGCGGATAGACGTGCCCGCCGGAATGCACGATCGTCTCGACCGGCGCGTGCTTCGCGGACGGATACAGGCTGCACTCCGGGCCGCACGACTGCGGCGTCGCGCTGCAGCCGTTGACGTCGCGCTCCTTCTGCCACGTCTGCTGCTGCAGTGCGAACGGCGCGATGTGGTCGTTGCTGCCGCCGATGTCGATCGCCGGGCGCGGCGTCGTCAGGTTGATGCCGGGGCGGAGGACGCCGGCGCAGACGCCGATCGCGGCGAGCTCCTTCGCGCGCTCGGCCCACAAGAGCAGGCTGAAGATCGCGCCGTTCGAGAAGCCGGTGGCGTAGATGCGGCGGTCGTCGATCGAGAACTTCTGGTGCAGCGTCGCCAGCACCGCGTCGAAGAACTTCAGGTCGCGGTCGCCCACCTGGCCGGGTGACGACTGCCATCCGGGGAACTTGCCGGCCGGGTCGATGTGCGACGGCGTCGGCAGCCCCTGCATGTAGACGACGACCGCCTCCGGCCAGATCTGCTGGAAGCCCATCCCGCGCGCCGTCTGCATCGAGCCGCCGTGGCCGTGGAAGCCGAAGACGACCGGCGCCTTCGCTCCGGCGGCCGCCGTCGGTGCCGGCGGAAAGACGAGCGCCTGGCGCTGCACGCCGTCGATCGTCCAGGTGAGCTCGAGCGGCGCCGCGGCGGAAGCCGTGACGGCGAAGAGTGCGAGGAGCGGAAGGAGCCAGCGATGCGCGTTCATGCGCGCAATTATCCGCTCAGAATCGGGCGCCGAGCGAGATGCGGAACGTCCGCGGATTCTGGTACGCCAGATTGTTCAGCGCCTGCCCGAAGTTCGAGGCCAGCTGGTAATTCGCTCCCATCGCCGTGCAGACCGAGGCCGCGGCGCCGCGAGGGCACTCGATTGGCGTCTGCTTCGCGGGGTCGAAGGGCGCGAACGCCGTCGACGTCGCGGCCGTGCTCACCGTCGTCCCGAGCTTCGTCGGGTCGGTGATCGCGTCGTTATTGAACACGTTCAAAACGTCGCCCTGGGCGAACCACTCGATCCGTCCGAGGCGCAGCGAGGCGCGCAGCGCCAGGTCCGTCGAGCGGACGATCTCCGTGCGCAGCGCGCCGCGATCGCTGAAGTAGTAGATCCCGTTCGGAATCGCGTTGTAGCCGGGGTTCTTCGGCGCGCCCGCGTAGCGCGTCAGGTTGATCGGCCCGGCCACCGAGTACGGCAGGCCCGAGTCGTAGCTCTGCAGCAGCGTCGCCGAGAGGCTCGTGCGCCCCGCCGGCAGCGTGTAGCCGGCCCAGGCGCGGGCGCGGTGGCGCTGGTCGCCGGCGAGGTAGCCGATCGGCGCGGCGCGGCCGTAGGCGAAGAACTCCGGGTAATAGATCGACGGATCGATGTTCGCGTTCGCGCCGAGGGCGGACTCCCCCTCGTCGTTCCCGCGCAGCTTCGACCACGTATAGAACACGCCCGTGTCGACGCGGTCGGGCGTCCAGCGCGCCTGCAGCTGCAGCGCGCGGTACTCGCGGCGCACGTTGTCGCTGTTGCGCATCAGCACGAGGTCGACCGGAATCCCCAGCGGCGTCGTAGCGCGCTGCGTCGACGCCGTCACGCTCGACGCGTAGAAGTCGTGCCAGTCGCGGTGCACCACGTCGGCGCGCGCATAGCCGTTCTTCCCGAGCTGCTCGCCGTAGCCGAGCGTCATCTCGCGCACGAACGGCGAGCGGAGCGTCCCGTCGAAGTACGTCGCGAAGCCCGGCACCGTGCGCGTTCCGTTCGGGCGGAGATTGCCCGCGGCGAGGTTCGACGTCCCGCCCTGCTTGCTGTTGAAGTAGTCGAACACCATGCGGATGGCCTGGTCGAGCGGCGTGTTCAGCGCGCCGTTGTTGATGGCCGGGCCGAGGTAGGCGAAGTCGATCGAGGCGGCGTTGCCGGCGGCCTGGTTCGACGAGGCGATGCTGTCGGCGATGCGCGACGCGTACTCGCCGAACGACGCGTTGACGCGGTGCCGCCCGTCGCCGCGGACGTCGAACTGCGCGCCAAGGCGCGGCGACAGCCGCCGGTCGTTCGCGCTCACCACCCCGTCCGCATCCTCGGCGTGGTTGCGGTCCCAGCGCGCGCCGGCGGAGAGCTGCCAGTGCGTCGTGAGCGACCAGACGTCGTTCACGAACGCCGAGTCCGTGCGCAGGTCGTCCTGCGCCGCAGCGGCGAAGATCGGATTCCAGCGGATGAACGATCCGCCGCCCGTCGCGTTCGTCGGCGTGATCGTCGGGTAGAGCACCCCGTCGCTCGACTGCACGCGCGTCACGAACAGCGAGAAGTCGCTCCCCGACTGGTGGTTGTTCGCGTAGCGGCGCTCCGTGTAGCGGTCGGCGCCGCCGACGAGCTCGTGGCTCCCGGCCCGGCCGCCGTCGAGGAACGCGCGCGACTCCAGGAGCAGGTCGTCGTTGTTGCGGCGCTCCACGTCGCAAACGCCGCAGAGCGTCGGCGAGTTGAAGCGCGTGTTGTTGTTCGAGCGGTCGAGGAGAAGCGTGCCGCCGACGATGTCGGTGGCGAACGCGCCGCTGCGGTCGGAGAACTTGCGCGCCGAGTAGTGCGCCTCGGCCAGGAGCATCGGCCGGACGACGGCGTTGTAGTGCACGGCCAGCAGCGACTCCGGATCGTTGCGCGTCGTCAGGCTGGCCAGGTCGTAGATATTGTTGTTGAAGCGGACGTTCGTCCCCTTCGTGCCGATGCCGAAGCCCGACGCGGTGACGCTCTGCCCCGCGGTGACCTGCCCGGTGAGCTTCGCTTCCCACCGCTTCTGATCGTTCCCCTCGGCGTAGCTGATGGCGTCGGCGCCCGGCACCGCCACCGTCTGCCGCGCCGTGTCGTTCTTCGCCCACCGCCCCGCGGTGAAGAACCAGAGCCGGTCGCGCACGACGTAGCCGCCGAGCGTCGATTCCCAGACGTGGTTCAGCGTCGACTCGCGCGTCTCCAGCGCCGGCGTCTGCGCCGACCAGCGCGGGCTGCTCAGCGAGTCGCGCAGCGACGCCGACAGCTCGTTGCCCCCCGACTTCGTGATCGTGCTGACCACGCCGCCGCTGAAGCGCCCGTACTCCGCGGAGATCGCGCCGGTCAGCAGCGTCGTCTCCTGAATCGCGTCCTCGACGTACATCGGCCGCATCTGCCCGCGCGTGTTCTCCGTGACCACGACGCCGTTCACGAGCACGAGGTTGTCGTAGCCCGGGCCGCCGGAGATGTAGAGCTGCCCGTTCGAGAGCGTGTTGCCGTTGACGCCGGGCGCGAACTGCGCGGTGGCGAGCTGGTTGCGCTGCACCGGCAGGCGCTCGATCTCCTCGAGCGTGAGGTTCGTCGAGATCTGCGGCCGCTCGAGCACCGACGGCGGCGCGGCGGTGACGGTGATGACGTCGGTGTGCGCCGGCGTCAGCGCGGCGTCGAGGCGTGCCGTCTGCGAGAGCCGGAGCACGGTGCGGAGACTCGACGTGGCGAAGTCTTGCCCCGCGAACTCGACGCGGTACTCGCCCGGCGGCAGCGCCGCGAACTCGTACGCGCCCGACTCGCCGGTGACGACGCTGCGCGTCCCCTGCAGCGCCGGCGAGGAGACGGTCACGGTGACGCCCGGAATCCCCAGCCCTTCCCTCGTCGTGACGGTGCCGGTCAGCGACGACGACGTCTGCGCGTAGACGGCGGCCGCCAACGCGAGCGAAATCGCAGCGAGAACGAAGCGTGATGGAAGCACGGAATTACGGGACCGGACTGAAGTGTACCATGTGTCATCCCGAGCGAAGCGAGGGATCCCCCGCCGAAGGGGATTCCTCGCTCCGCTCGGAATGACACGTTGAGAGGGAGAGAGAACGATGTCCAAGCTCGGCCAGATCTTCACCGAAGGTGTGTCGAACGACATCTCCGTCGCGTTCGACGACGCCGTCAACAGCGGGATCTTTGACCCCGTCGGCACGTCCGCGTACAGCGTCCAGGGCCTCGCCGTCGACGCGGCCAAGCCCGATCTCAGCGTCTTCGACCTCACCGCGAGCCTCGACGCGAAGGCGACGGCGCAGGCGTCGATCGATGCGCCCTCCGCGGAGATCTCGCCGTTCGATCCATCCGAGCCGCTCACCGCACCGGCCGGCAGCAGCTACGCGCAGCTCGTCATCGCCGGCGACCTCTCCGGCAACGCCGGCGGCACCCTCGCGCACGCGCCGCTCGACGTCTCCGCCAGCGCCGCGTCGTCGTTCACCTACACGCACTGGATTCTCGCCTCGTCGACGGAGACGCGCCTGGCCGCGCTGACGCGCCTCGTCACCACCGCGCAGCTTCCGCAGTTCGCGCCGCTGACGTCGCTGCAGCCCGGCGAAGCGACGCGCTTCGCAGCCACGCTCAACATCGACCTCGGCGTGCAGGCGAAGTACGGCAACAGCTTCGATCTCGACAAGGCCGTGAGCCTCTTCGACGGCCTCTCCGCGCAACTGAAGGCCAGCGTCCAATACCAGCTCGCCGCGAGCCTCGGCTGGTCGCTCTTCGACCAGTTCGACGTCGCCGTCGGCAGCGCCCAGCAGAACAATCCCGGCTGGGTGCGCGTCCGCATCGACCGCACCGACAACGACACCTTCACCGCCGGCGTCACCTTCGCGCTCAGCGTCGCCTATGACGCCTCCAGCATCGCCGACGCGCTCGAGAAAGCGTTTCAGGCGTCGGCGCTGCCGCACGCCGTCGACATCCTGCGCACCGTCGCCGCCGGCGACTGGGACACGATCAAGACCTCGATCAGCGACCGCGCCGCGGACGACCTCATCGCCGCCATCGCCGGCACCGGCTGGAAGGAGAAAGCCGCGGCGTCGCCGGAAGTGACGCAGGCCCTCGCCGACGTCAACAAAGTCGTCTCCATCTACGACGGCGTCGACGCGAAGGTGAAGCAGCTCTGGAACGACCTTCTCATCAAAGTCGACCTCCAGCCCGGCAGCGCCGTGCGCAACACCGTCGACAAGATCGCCGCGCTCGATCCGCAGAACCCCGACCTGCAGCAGTTCCTCAGCCCGGAGGCGCAGAAGGATCTGCAGATGCTCGAGGCGTTGTCGGGGAAGAG
>Ga0070713_100002082_pt1 | contig 12929 bp, 13 predicted proteins | sample LARL82metaG_FD_65465 | JGI IMG/M metagenome (GOLD analysis project Ga0070713, IMG submission 65465) | Corn, switchgrass and miscanthus rhizosphere microbial communities from Kellogg Biological Station, Michigan, USA - LAR L8-2 metaG | ecosystem: Host-associated > Plants > Roots > Rhizosphere ... | reverse complement strand
CGGTTACTCCCGTGGCGCGCTTCACGTGATCATTGAGCCGGTCCGCGGTCATTGCCAGTTTTCCGGCATAGAAGCTGATGAGCCTTTCCTTGCGAAAGTGCTCGTCAAGCAACCGGCGTAACTCCTGCACACATGCGTCTTTGTGCGAAAGCGTTACCGCCCCCGATCGTGAGCGGCTAACCGCGAGCCGCACGACTTCAATCAGGATCAACGTCAATAGCCCGCGCATGGCGAGGCGAAATCCTTCGCGCGCAAGTGACGTTTCTTCTTTGAGATCCGCGCATAGGGCGGACAACCGCTTGACTTCCGCGGCGTCGGCAAGCGGCAGAAGTGGATCGGCAGCGACCATCTTCAAACGCGCCAACGCCTCACCGGACTGATCGCCCAGTGCGTCTGTGACATCTTCAGTAAAGCTCACCACCCAACCGGCTGTGACCTCACGTTTAAATCTAAATCCATGCGCGGTCGTCGCCGGCACCAGGATCGCGGCGGGTGCAGAGAATTGCACATTGGCGGTCTCGAAGCTCATCTCGCCGCCACCTTCTTCGATCAGCAGCACCTGAAAAAGGTTGCGATGACGGTGGGCGCGGATCGTCCAATTGTGGACTGATGAGCGCGAAGCAATTGTCTCGATGTGAATGAAATCGAATGCGGCATCGTCCGGCGGATCGCCATACAGATGAAAAAGCGGGAGCGCGGATACTGTCCCCATAGGCTGAGCATATGCGACGGATTTTTAAACGCCAACGCCAGTACGCTGAAGAGAAATAGAAAACCCCACCGCGAGGTGGGGCTTTCTCAACATAACATTCTTTGGATTAGCGGTTCTGCTGACCCTGCTGACCGCCCTGGCCGGGCCGCGGCGGTTGCTGCTGTTGCTGCTGACCAGGCTTCTGCTGGCCACCACCCTGCTGCTGACCGCCTTGCTGCTGGCCACCTTGCTGTTGCTGACCAGGCTTCTGGTTTGGATTCTGATTCATCTTATTTTCCTCTCCAACATTGGTTCGAAGCGCCATCTCGATCGCTCGCGCCCCATGGCAAGAGACAATGCGTGGCGGTTGCATTCGTTCCCGTTCACGCGCCTGTTCAACTTTGATGAAAATGTGTCCGGAACTTGCCGGCGATGACGTAAGTTCCCGCCGACATATCGGAGAAGCGAACGATCGGGCGACGATATATGTTCTGTTGCTGCTTGGAGTGCCAATTCCGATTCTCGTATTGATCTGGCTAATCGGCGGACTGCACTAAAAATCGCCGGCTCAAGCTCCGCATGCGTGACGGAGCGGGAGACGCGCTTGCGCAAAAACAAGCGCGGTTGCCGTGCCGAAACCTCTTCCACCTTCAAACTTAGTCACACGCCGCCGGCGCGGCGTTGCCGCCTTTGCCACGCCCTGTTAAGCCTTACAGTGAGGGGCCCAACAGTCGTCTGCCGGACGACTTCGGGTAGGCGCAGGGGACGGGATGGAAGTCTTCCTCCAGCAGTTGATCAACGGAATTACGCTTGGCTCGATCTACGGTCTGATCGCCATCGGGTACACGATGGTGTTTGGAATCATCGGCATGGTGAATTTCGCCCATGGCGATGTATTCATGGTGTCGGCCTTTATCGCTTTAGTCGCCTATTTGATTCTGGTGACCGTGCTCGGCATCTCGTCGATCGCACTGACGCTCTTCATCGTATTAATCGCGGCGATGTTGTTCACATCGATGGTCAACTGGACAATCGAGCGACTCGCATATCGTCCGCTGCGTGGCTCATTTCGGCTGGCGCCGCTGATCTCCGCGATCGGCATGTCGATCTTCTTGTCAAATTTTGTGCAAGTCACGCAGGGGCCGCGCAACAAATCGATCCCGCCGATGGTGCAAGGGGACTTCGTGCTGTTCACGAAAAACGACTATGCCGTGACGCTGTCATACAAGCAGTTGGTCATCTGGGGCATCACCGCAGTTCTGCTCGTTTGCTTCTGGTATCTCGTCGCCAAAACGCCGCTCGGCCGCGCGCAACGCGCCTGCGAACAGGATCAAAAGATGGCCGCACTGGTCGGCGTCGACGTCGATCGCACCATCTCAATGACGTTCGTGATTGCCGCCGCGCTCGCGGCCGTCGCGGGTACCATGTACCTGATGTATTACGGCGTCGTCAGTTTTGCGGACGGCTTTGTTCCCGGCGTCAAGGCTTTTACCGCTGCGGTCCTCGGTGGCATCGGTTCGCTGCCCGGCGCGGTGATTGGCGGAATCCTGATCGGGCTCATCGAAACTCTTTGGTCGGCATATTTCTCGATCGACTACAAAGATGTCGCCGCATTTTCCGTTCTCGCAATCACCCTGATTTTCCTGCCGCAAGGTCTGTTTGGGCGGCCGGATGTCGAAAAGGTCTGATATGGCTGGCGACGCGCACGACCGGCGCGTCGACACACCCCGCGCGTTGCGGGACGCGGGCATCACCGCCCTTCTCGCTTTCGGCCTGTTCCTGCCGCTGATTGGCTTTCAGACAGTAACCGACGTCCGCAATGATCTGATTCTTACCACGCGGTGGCCGCTGTTATTTGCCGTTGTCGCGATTGTGAGTCTTGGGCGTCTCGCGTATTCGCTCGTGATCTTTCCGCGTCTTTATCAAAGGGCGCCGAAGGCGGACGTTGCCCGTCCGGCCTGGCGGGTGCGGGCGGGACAATGGTTCATTCCGTTTGCGATCGGGTTTGTCATTGCTTACCCCGCAATCGTCATAGCCACGGCGGGCTTCGGTCGCGCGGTCAAGTGGATCGACAATTTCGGCATCCAGATCCTGATCTACGTGATGCTCGGTTGGGGCCTCAACATCGTTGTCGGCCTCGCCGGCTTGCTCGACCTGGGCTACGTCGCCTTCTACGCCGTGGGCTCCTATGCTTATGCACTTCTCGCCAAAACCTTTGGCCTCTCGTTCTGGATCCTCTTGCCGCTCGCGGGCATTCTTGCCTCGTTTTGGGGAATCATCCTTGGCTTTCCGGTACTGCGCTTGCGGGGCGACTATCTCGCGATCGTGACGCTGGCATTCGGCGAAATCATCCGTATCGTTCTTATAAATTGGGTGGATCTGACCAACGGCTACGCCGGCATCAGCGGAATCCCTCGACCAACCTTCTTTGGGATCCCTTTCACCGCGAATGATGATGGGTTTGCCGCGGTATTTGGCCTGGAATTTTCCCCAATCTACCGAACGATTTTTCTCTATTACCTGATCCTTGCACTTGCACTCCTCACCGCTTTCGTCACGACGCGCCTGCGTCGACTGCCGGTCGGGCGGGCATGGGAGGCGCTGCGCGAGGACGAAATTGCCTGCCGCTCCCTCGGCATCAACACCACCAATACAAAGCTCACCGCCTTTGCGATGGGCGCGATGTTTGCGGGATTTGCCGGATCATTTTTCGCGGCACGACAGGGCTTCATCTCGCCAGATTCATTCACGTTTCTGGAGTCCGCTACGATCCTGTCGATCGTCGTCCTTGGTGGCATGGGCAGTCAGATCGGCGTCGCCATTGCGGCCATTGCGATGATCGGCGGCACCGAAATCATGCGTGAGCTTGACTTCCTTAAGCTTATTTTCGGCTCAACCTTCGATCCGACACAGTACCGCATGCTGCTCTTCGGGTTAGCCATGGTGCTGATCATGATCTGGCGGCCGCGTGGCCTGATATCGACGCGCGACCCCTCCGTCGTGTTGCACGAGCGCAAAGTCATCGCCGCCGACCTGATCAAGGAAGGCCGCGGCTAATGTCAGTCGGAGACAAAACACTGCTGCGTGTCGATCACCTGACGATGCGTTTCGGCGGCCTGATCGCCGTCGACGATTTGTCGTTTACCGCGCCCGCCGGCGAAATTACCGCACTGATCGGCCCAAATGGCGCCGGAAAAACCACTGTCTTCAACTGCATCACCGGTTTTTACAAGCCGAGTGAGGGCCGCCTGGCGCTTCGCCACGGCGACGCCACTGCATGGAACGAACTAGAGGCGCTGACCGATAGCGGCAAGCGCCACCGCGCACGCTCCGGTGGCTCGCTTTATCTCCTTGAGCGCATGCCGGACTATCTTGTCGCGCAACAGGCGCGCGTCGCGCGGACGTTCCAGAATATCCGGCTGTTTCCCGGAATGACGGTGCTTGAAAATCTGCTGGTCGCTCAACACAATACTCTTATGCTTGCGTCCGGCTACACGTTGCTTGGTGTCCTTGGCTTCCCCTCCTATGCGGTTGCCGAGCGTGCAGCCGTCGACAAAGCGCGCACTTGGCTCGATCGAATTGGACTAACGCAACGCGCAGACGACGCCGCGGGCGAATTGCCCTATGGCGCGCAACGCCGCCTCGAAATCGCCCGCGCCATGTGCACCGACCCGGCACTCCTGTGTCTCGACGAGCCCGCGGCTGGGCTCAACGCCCACGAAAGTGCCGAACTCAATGACCTATTGTTGACGATCCGCAATAGCGATCGAATTTCAATTTTGCTGATTGAGCACGATATGTCGGTCGTAATGGAAATTTCCGACCAGGTGATCGTGCTCGATCATGGCGTCAAGATTGCAGCCGGGACTCCCGCCGCGGTTCGCGATGATCCAAAAGTCATCGCGGCCTATCTCGGAGTCGCGGACAAGGAAGTTGCAAAGGTCGAAGCCGAGGTCGGGCTATGACATTGCCTCTGCTCGCCGTGCGGGGCGTGAAAACATTCTATGGCCGCGTGATGGCGCTCAAAGGCGTTGATATGGACGTCAACGACGGCGAGATTATTACCTTGATCGGCGCAAATGGTGCCGGAAAATCCACATTGATGATGACGATCTGCGGAAATCCGCGCGCGCGCTCTGGTTCGATTGTTTTCGACGGCCGCGACATCACTCACCTCGCGACCCATGAAATAGCCCGGCTGAAACTCGCGCAGGCACCCGAAGGCCGGCGGATTTTCTCGCGCATGACAGTGCTGGAAAACCTTCAGATGGGAGCTACGGTGGCGGATGCTAGGGAATTCAATCGCGATCTGGATCGCGTACTTGTGTTGTTCCCTATTCTGAAACAGCGCCTCAACCAGCGTGGCGGCACGCTTTCAGGCGGCGAACAACAGATGCTTGCAATCGCGCGCGCGCTCATGAGCCGTCCGCGGCTGCTTCTCCTCGATGAGCCTTCGCTCGGCCTCGCGCCACTCATCGTCAAACAGATTTTCGACGCCATTCAGACGCTCAACAAGGACAGCGGACTGACCGTGTTTCTTGTCGAGCAGAACGCCTATCATGCACTTACGCTGGCCCATCGTGGCTACGTCATGGTCAATGGCTTGATCACGCTGTCCGGCACCGGACGCGAGTTGCTGGAAAGACCCGAAATCAAAGAGGCCTATCTGGAAGGTGGCCGGCATTGAACGAGATTTCCGCGGCCATTTCGATTCCCGAATTCCTCTACGAGGAGCACTCGTTCGGTGTATTCCTGCTGGTCACAATCATGCTGGGCGGCGGGGCTGCCCTGCTCGCCGGCCGAGCCATTGCTTCGACCTGGCGGCCGCAATGGCAGATTGCCTTATATGGCTTCATCCTGGCCGCGGCGGTGCGATTTATCCATTTTAGTCTGTTCGGCGGCACCCTAATGTCTCTCCATTACTATCTGGTCGACAGCGCGTTTTGCATCGCGCTGGGACTTCTCGGTTTTAGAGCAACGCGAGCATCCCAAATGGTCACGCAGTATCGCTGGCTCAATGAAACCACCAGCCTGCTGCGCTGGCGTCGAAAACTGGGCTGACGTAATATCGTCATAGGCAAGTTTGCCGGTTTCAGCGGAGGGGAATAATCAGATGAACAGGATCACCACGCTCAGCGTCGCCCTGGGCATTGCGATGGCTACGGCCGGCACAGCGGCAGCCGAAGTCAAGATCGCGGTCGGCGGTCCGATTACCGGGCCAAGCGCGGCGACCGGCGCTCAGATGAAGAACGGGGTGGATCAGGCTGCCGCGGACATCAATGCCGCTGGCGGTATTCTTGGCCAGAAAATTGTCGTCTCTTATGGCGACGACGTTTCCGATCCGAAGCAAGGCGTGTCGGTCGCGAACAAATTTTCAGCGGACGGCGTCAAATTCGTCATCGGGCACTACAACTCCGGTGTAACGATCCCGTCGTCGGAAGTGTATCAGGAGAATGGCATCCTGGAGATTACGCCGGCTTCGACAAACCCGACCGTTACCGAGCGCAAGATGTGGAACATCTTCCGCGTCTGCGGACGTGACGACCAGCAGGGCCAGGTGGCGGGCGAATACATCGTCAAACATTTCAAGGGCAAGAAAGTCGCGGTCGTCCACGACAAGACGACTTACGGCAAAGGACTCGCGGACGAGACCCGCAAAGCAATGGGCAAAGGCGGGATGAAGGAAGTTCTCTACGAAGGCGTCAACACTGGAGAGAAGGACTATTCAGCACTTGTCTCCAAGATCAAACAATCCGGCGCCGACCTGATTTACTGGGGTGGACTTTACACCGAGGGCGGCCTGATCGTGCGCCAGATGCGCGACCAGGGCGTCAAGGCACCACTCATGGGCGGAGACGGCATTACGTCTGACGAATTTGCCTCGGTCGGAGGTCCCGGAGTCGAAGGGACGCTCATGACCTACGGTCCGGATCCGCGCAACAAGCCCGATGCCAAAAAAGTCGTGGAAGAGTTCCGCGCCAAGAAATTCGAACCGGAAGCCTACACGCTCTATAGCTACGCCGGGGTTCAGATCATCAAGCAAGCGGCGGAAGCGGCGAAGTCTCTCGACCCCAAGAAGGTGGCGGAGAAAATGCACTCAGGCATGCCGTTCAAGACCGTCCTTGGTGACCTTGCCTTCAACGCCAAAGGCGACATCACGAAACTCGACTACGTGATGTACATCTGGAAAAAGGACGCCAGCGGCAAGATCGGCTACGTCGAGTGCCCGGGGTCCGACTGCTCAAAGGTAAAATAGTTCAGGACGATTCACGATCAAAAAGCCCGCTCACCAGCGGGCTTTTCTTTTTCAGCCAATCCTGCCCAGCGCAGGAAATACATCGAGCAGCCACACGCTGACTTGCGTGAGGCTGCCGGTGAGAAACGCTATTCCGGTCAGGACCAGCAACGCTCCCATCGCCTGTTCTACGCGATGGAGATAGTTGCGGAATCGCGACAGAAACGCCGCGAAGGGCTCAATTGCGAAGGCCGCAATGATGAAAGGAATTCCGAGACCAAGCGAATAGACCGCGAGCAGGCTCGCGCCTTTCGTCACCGTTTGTTCGGACGCGGCTACAGCCAGAATGGCGGCAAGGATAGGACCGATGCATGGCGTCCAGCCAAAGGCAAAAGCCAATCCGATGACATAGGCGCCCCACAGCCCGACCGGCTTGGCGACGTCGAGCCGCTTTTGCCGGTGCAGCAGTGCGATCGGCGTCACGCCAAGAAAGTGCAGCCCCATAATGATAATGACGATGCCGGCAATCGTCGCCAGAGGACCCGAATAGGCCCGGATTAGCGCACCGATAACGCTCGCACTGGCGCCGAGCGCGACGAACACCGTGGAGAAACCGAGCACGAACAACGCCGCGGCCGCGACCGTCTCGCGCCTGACCCTCGGCTCCGGCTCCTTGTCCGCGAAACGCTCAAGCGATGTCCCTGCCAGAAATACAAGATAAGGCGGCACCAGCGGGAGCACGCAGGGGGAGAGAAAACTGACCAGGCCCGCGATCAGGGCAGCCAGGAAGGTTACGTCACCAGTCATGGAGCCCTAGATGCGATGCATTGCGTTCGCTTGCAAGCGCCGTTAGGCCGCTTCGCCGGAACGTGATTTGTCGTGATACGCTTAGCGACAAGGAGGCACTATGCCGCGCAACCTCATCACCGATGTTTCCGGCCTTCGGGTCGGTCAGGCCAGCGACGCAAAACTCGGTTCGGGTGTGACCACCGTTGTGTTCGATGCTCCGGTTGTCGCCAGCGTGGACGTTCGCGGCGGCGGCCCCGGCACCCGCGAAACCGCCCTCCTCGATCCCGCGCAGACCGTCGAGGGTATCGACGCGATTGTGCTGTCTGGAGGCTCGGCGTTTGGTCTCGACTCGGCGTCGGGCGTCCAGGCCTTGCTGCGCGAACAAGGACGGGGATTCCGTATCCGCGATGCGGTGGTACCGATCGTGCCCGGCGCGATCATGTTCGACTTGCTCAATGGCGGCGACAAGGATTGGGGGCGCTACCCGCCCTACCGGGAGCTCGGTTACCAGGCGGCGCAAGCCGCCGGCAGCGACTTCAAGCTCGGAAGTGCCGGTGCAGGGCTCGGCGCCACCACCGCCACGCTCAAGGGGGGCGTTGGGTCGGCGTCGGCAACAACACGCGACGGCATCACGATCGGCGCGATTGTTGTGGTCAACGCCGTCGGTACCACCACAATCGGCGATGGACCGCATTTCTGGGCAGCGCCATTCGAGCAGAACAAGGAATTTGGCGGGCGCGGCTGGCCAGCGCAAATCTCATCCGACGACCTCATCATTCGCGCCAAAGGCGGGCCGCAGGAGAATACGACGGTTGCAGTCATCGCAACCGATGCAAAATTGAACAAGGCGCAATGCAATCGCCTCGCCGTAATGGCGCAAGATGGGCTCGCGCGCGCGATCTACCCGGTGCACACGCCGCTCGACGGCGACGTGGTATTCGGTGCCGCTACGGGTGCGAAGACACTCGCTGATCCGTTCTATGGCCTTGCCGAGCTTGGCATGGTCGCTGCAAATGTGATGGCGCGCGCCATCGCCCGCGGCGTCTATGAGGCAACCGCGTTGCAGTTCCCCGGCGCCTTACGAAGTTGGCGCGATCGATTCGGTTAAGACCGAACCCTAAAGAGGCTGGCGCGTTATCGTTATATGCCATCAACCGCGATCGCAGACATTAAATACGACGACGGCCGCGAACGGCTCACCGTCACTTTCGTGACCGGGCGAATCTACGAATATGTCGATGTTCCCTCCGAGGTCGCCGCATCGTTTCAATCCGCGTTTTCGAAAGGCACGTTCTTCAACAGTTATATCCGCGATCGCTACGACTTCCGGGAGCTCACGCTGGCGCGCTAGCTGAAGCGCTCGGCACGATAGGGTGCCGGATCGCAAAATGGCGGCTCGCCCGCCATCATTTCGGCTAGCATGCGCCCGGTTGCGGGGCCGAGCGTGAGGCCCCAGTGCGCATGGCCGATTGTCAGCCAGAGCCCGGGATGCCCCGGCGCGCGTCCGATTACCGGCCGCGAATCCGGAAAGCATGGGCGGTTCCCGAGCCAGGTCTTGTCGTCGGCGCGTTCGCCCAACGGAAACAATTCGCGTGCCGCCGGCAAAACGCGATCGAATTGCACCGGCGTCGGCGCCGCATCGCGCGCCGCGAACTCAACGCCGGTGGTCATCCGAATACCTTGCTCCATCGGTGTGATCAGATAGCCAGCCTCGGCGTCGAGCACCGGCCGTGACAGGCCGGCGTTGCCCTGCGGGCGGAAATGCCGGTGGTAGCCACGCTTGATGGCAAGCGGAAGCCTCAGCCCGAGGGTTGCGAGCAAATCTGGCGCCCATGGACCAAGCGCAACCACGCATTCCGGCGCGTCAATTGAGCCTTCGTCAGTCTCCACGCGCCAGCGGTTACCGGCGCGATGCAGTGACCGTGCATCACCGATAAGAGTGACTCCACCGAGCGCTGCAAACCGCGCGGCATAAGCCCGGGTGACACCGAGCGGGTTGCTGACGCTCGCCGCCTGTGACCAAAACACCGCGTGCGCAAAGACCGGATTGAGAGCCGGCTCGAGCGCCTGCGCACCAGCCGTATCCAGCCTTTGCAGCGGTAGTCCTAACTTTGTGGCAACTTCAAATTCGGTTTTCAGAGCGGCGAAGCTTTTTTCACCACGGTAAATTTTCAGCCAGCCGGTTTTGCGCAGATAATGCGACGCGCCCGCTTCGGCCAGCAGCGCTTCGTGCTCGACGACCGCGCGCGCATAAAGCGGACGGATCAACTGCGCCGTTGCAACAAGGCGATCTGGCTGAGATGCCGCCCGGAATGCCAAGAGCCAAGGCATCACGTGCGGCAAGAATGACAGATGATAGTTGGCTTCGCCGGCGCGCTTGAGCGCGATGCGCGCGAGCGCGCGCAAATCGGACGGAAACGCCGGCGGAAATACCGTATTGCCTTCGATAATACCGGCATTGCCATAGGACGTTTGCTCGCCGAGGCCGGCCCGATCAATCAGCGCCACCGAAAGCCCGCGTTTGGCGAGGTGGAGCGCCACCGAAACGCCGACGATGCCCGCGCCAAGAACAATCGCATCGGTACGCGCCATGGTCGTTTGGTCTCCCGCATCGGTAGCTGATGTCTTTTATATGGATCGGAGCGGGCCCGCGCGCTATGACCCGCGCGGTGCCGGAGACGTTTTACCCATGCCAATTTTGAACGGGTTAGCCGCCGCATTGGCATGGCTTGGCCGGCAAGGTACCAGCGCGCTTGCGGCTTCGATCTTCCTCGGCCTCGCCGTCCCGCCCCTCGCCGCCTACGTCAAGCCATACCTCGGTGAGTCTGTGTTCGTGTTGCTGCTTTTTTCTTATCTCCGGACCGACCCCGCCGCCTTCAGCCGTCATCTCAGATCCCCGGGCCTGATCGTTGCCGTTTCGCTCTGGGTGATGGTCGCAATCCCGTTGCTGTTCGGAACGGCTTATGTGCTGTCGGGCATCCGCGAAACACTACCGGCGCTCTATACGATCATGATCCTGCAACTCGCAATCACGCCGATAACATCTTCGGCGGCGTTTGCGGCGCTGATCGGACTTGATGTCGCGCTTTCACTCGCCGCGCTGATCGTCTGCAACGCACTGTCTCCGCTGACGAGCGTCGCCTTCAGCTACCTGTTTCTCGGCTCGTCGGCGTTCTCGCCACTCGAGCTCGGCATCAAACTTTTTCTGTTCTTTGGCAGCGCCGGAGCGCTGGCCTTCGCCATCCGCCGGTTCGCCGGCCAATCGTGGATCGAACGCCAAAGCGAGCACATTGATGGGCTCAACGTGATCGCCGTCTTCCTGTTTGCCATCGCAGCGATGGATGGCGTACCGCGCCAAGTGGCGGCCGACCCGCTGTTTGCGATCGAGCTCGTCGCGTTCATCGTTGCTCTCACCTGCGCGCAAATCGGTCTCAGTGTACTTGTATTCCGGCGTGCCGGGGTCGACCGCGGCCTGGTCATCGGCCTGCTCTCCGGATTTCGGAATATCGGCCTCGTGATGGCGACGCTGGGGACGTCACTCCCTGACCTGGCCTGGTTCTACTTCGCCATGGCACAGGTGCCGATCTATTTGATGCCGGCGATCTTGCGGCCGCTGGCACGCAGGCTGGCGGAAAAGCGTTAACAGCGGAGCCGCTTTGCGGCGTCCAACGTTGCCCGCTGTCTCCCAGCATGATACCCGATGGGCTTCAGGAGACCGGCAATGCGTCCGCTCATCATCGCGCCGTCGATCCTTTCCGCTGACTTCGCCAGGTTGGGCGAAGAAGTACGCGCAGTTGAGGCCGCTGGTGCCGACTGGATTCATGTCGACGTGATGGATGGCCATTTTGTGCCCAATATTTCCATCGGTCCGGCCGTCGTGCAGGCGCTGCGGCCACTCACCAAGAAAACCCTCGACGTGCATTTAATGATCGCGCCTTGCGATCCGTACCTCGAGGCCTTCGCCAAAGCCGGCTCCGACATCATCACGGTGCATGTTGAGGCGGGCCCGCATGTTCACCGCTCGCTGCAGGCGATCCGCGCGCTCGGTAAGAAGGCCGGGGTTACGATGAATCCGGCGACACCGGTTTCGAGCATCGAGCACGTCATCGACCTGGTCGATCTCATTCTCATCATGTCGGTCAATCCGGGTTTCGGCGGCCAGGCGTTCATTCCGGCAGCGCTCGACAAGGTCCGGGAGGCGCGTGCGCTGGTCGGTGCGCGGCCTATCGATATCGAAATCGACGGCGGCATTACTCCGGAAAACGCCGCGCGCGTGGTGCAGGCAGGCGCCAACGTGCTCGTTGCCGGCTCCGCCGTGTTCAAGGGCGGCAATTACAAGGGAAACATCGCCGCAATCCGCAACGCGGCAGCCCTGGCGCGCGGGGAAGCGGCGTGACAATCACTCGCTATTCCCGCCCGGAGATGGTTGCGATCTGGTCCGCGGAAACGAAATTCCGCATCTGGTTCGAGATCGAGGCGCACGCGGCCGAGGCCATGGCCAATCTCGGGACCATTCCGAAAGAAGCCGCAAAGACAATCTGGGAGAAGGGCAAGGCCGCAAAATTCGACGTTGCCCGCATCGACGCGATCGAGGCGGAGGTGAAACACGACGTCATCGCCTTCCTCACGCACCTTTCCGAAATCATCGGGCCTGAAGCGCGTTTCATACATTCGGGCATGACCTCATCTGACGTGCTCGACACCTGCTTCAATGTGCAGCTGGTTCGCGCCGCCGACCTCCTGATCGCCGACATCGATAATTTGCTTGCGGCCCTTAAACGCCGCGCACTCGAACACAAGCTCACGCCAACCGTCGGCCGCTCGCATGGCATCCATGCCGAGCCGACCACCTTTGGCCTCAAACTCGCTTACGCCTATGCAGAATTTGCCCGCGCGCGGGACCGGCTCGTTGCGGCACGTAAGGACGTGGCGACCTGCGCCATTTCCGGCGCGGTTGGCACATTCGCGCAGGTCGATCCGCGCGTCGAAGAACATGTGGCGAAGGCGATGGGTTTAGCCGTAGAACCCGTCTCGACGCAGATCATTCCGCGCGACCGCCACGCAATGTATTTTGCGACGCTTGGCGTTGTGGCGTCCTCGATCGAACGTCTCGCGACGGAAATTCGACACCTGCAACGTACAGAAGTGCTGGAAGCGGAGGAGTTCTTCTCCGAGAAGCAGAAGGGCTCCTCGGCGATGCCGCACAAGCGCAAC
>Ga0070713_100002081_pt1 | contig 12935 bp, 8 predicted proteins | sample LARL82metaG_FD_65465 | JGI IMG/M metagenome (GOLD analysis project Ga0070713, IMG submission 65465) | Corn, switchgrass and miscanthus rhizosphere microbial communities from Kellogg Biological Station, Michigan, USA - LAR L8-2 metaG | ecosystem: Host-associated > Plants > Roots > Rhizosphere ... | reverse complement strand
GACGTGCAGCGGCTCTTGTCTTCGCCGAAGGTGCAGCCGCAGATCAGCGTCTCGGGTCACGTCTACGACCTCGATACCGGACTGGTCACGACCGTCGTCGACCCAGCTCAGCCACAACAGGCACAGCGGCCGTCAGCCGATGGAAGGCTCAAGGCCGACTTTTAGCCCTGATCGCCGTCCACGCGGATGGCGTCAGAGCGGAGCGCCAGGCGGCCCGGGCCGTGCCCCGGGCCGCCTGGTGCAACTCGGTTCCGCGCGTCGTTACGGGGAAATACTGTGGCAAGGCTCCCGGGAGAAGGACACGGAATGGCCGCAGCCACGCATCACACCATGCTGGACCAGATCGGCCAGACCCAGGCGCCGCTGCCGACCTCCATCGTGGTTCTGCTCGGCCTGGCCGTGTTCGCGGTGATCATGTTGCCCACGCGGCGGGTGGTGCAGTCTGTGACCACGATGGCGCATGAGGGCGGGCACGCGCTGGTCGGCTGGGCGTTCGGCGGGAAGGTCAAGAGCGTGACCATGAAGCCGGACGGCAGTGGGTTGACGAACGTGCCGATCCCCGGAGGCCTAGGAGACTTCCTGTCCACCTGCGCGGGCTACATCGGCCCGAGCGCCTTCGGCCTCGCCGCGGCCAAGCTGATCTCGATCGGGCACATCGTCGCGGTCCTGTGGCTGGCCCTGCTGCTGCTCGCCGCCCTGCTGATCACGGTCCGCAACTTCTTCGCCCTCTGCGTCGTCCTGGTGACCGGCTTCGTTCTGTACCTGTTCGCCCGTCACGCGAGCGTCGCGATGCAGACGGTTCTGGCCTACGTCATCACCTGGTTCCTGCTGCTGTCCGGCCTCGGGGATGTGCTCAGGTACAAAGGGCCGGAGGGTGACGCGACGGACGCCGCCAAGCAGACTCACCTGCCCTCCTGGCTGTGGGTTGGGGTCTGGCAGCTGGGCGCGGCGGTCGCCCTGGTGGTCGGCGCCAAGCTGCTGCTTTGACCGCTGTCCGGGGCCGGACGGGCCGCCGGATCGGCATCTGAGCCTGGCGGGCGATCTGGCTCCGAAGTGCTGGCCCCGGAGTGTCAGCTTGCGGATAACTACGCATGAACTATCCTGGTAATTTGCTACGGTCAGCTATATCGGCACAGGGATGTGAACTAAGTGGACTTCTTGAAAACCCTTTTCAGCAGCAAGGGTCTTCTCATCGCGGTCTACATTTTGATCGGGGTATTTGCAAATACCGCATCTCCTCATTTGCCGACCACAGCCGGCAGCCTATCATCACTGCACAGCTGGGTTCAGTACATTATTTCTGTTCTCTTCTGGCCCTTGGCTCTGTGGCATCCCACCTTCACGCTGGGTAAGTGGCATCCCTGAGCATTCTTCGTGCAGGCCGCCTCCGCGCGGGCCCGAGGAGGGCGGCCAGGACCGTAGCCGCGCCGGTTCACCCCTTGCTGACCTGAACAGACCCGCAGGAGCTAGTGCCTGACGTACCCAGCCAGGGCTTCCAGGTAGCGGGGATTGAAGCCGGCTAGCGCCGTCCTCAGCTCATCGCTGGGATCGCCGTAAACGCTCATCCGGGTGGGGGTGCACATGTCGAGAAAGCGGGAAGCAGAGTTCTCGACGAATCGCTGAACGTGAAACACGCCGGCGGCCGAGTCCTGGTAACGCTCGTAGATGTGTACGTCATTGCCATCGATAAACCATTCGAAACTCAGCTGACCCGGCTCAGCCGCCTGGTTGTCGGCGCTTATCTCGCGGGCCAGGGCCCCTGAAATCGTCCAGCGAGTCTGGCTTGACCGCTGCTTCAAACACCCATGAAATCTCCGTGCTCATGGTCTGATCCTTTGTTCGCTGATGCTGACCCGGGAACTTCGGGCGCACGATGGCAGCCTGATCCGGGCGATCGGCATCCCGCCAGGCCAGACGGCGCCTGCGGCGCGCGCCTCGCCCCGCTGCGGTCGCTGCGGCCGATCCCCCGGTCGTTCGATCGCTGCTGACCCGGCTGCACGGGCTCCAGCCCTAACCCGCGGATGAGGCAGCGTGTTCCAGCAGCGCCCGGCCCAGCCCGCGGCGTGCGTGGGGAAGTTCGGCGTGCTGGCCGCCCGGATACGCACCGGTTCATTCTGCCGCGCCGCCGTCGAGCGGGTGATGGCAGGCGGCCAGGTGGCCTCCGGTGCCGTGCTCAACCAGCGGCGGCTCCTGCTGGGTGCAGATCTCGGTCGCGTACCGGCAGCGCGGGTGGAAGCGGCAGCCCGAGGGCGGCGTGATCGGGCTCGGCACGTCGCCCTCGAGCACGATCTGCTGCCGTTCGGTGGCGAGATCCGGATCCGGGATCGGAACCGCCGACAGCAGCGCCTCGGTATAGGGATGGATGGGCCGTTTGTAGAGTTCTTCCCCCGGCGACACCTCGACGATCTTGCCCAGGTACATGACCGCGATCCGGTCCGACACGTGCCGCACCACGCCCAGGTCGTGGGCGATGAAGATGTAGGTGAGGTGCAGTTCGTCCTGCAGGTCGTCGAGCAAGTTGATCACCTGCGCGCGGATCGAGACATCGAGAGCGGAGACCGGCTCGTCGGCGATGATCAGCCTCGGCCGCAGGGCCAGCGCCCGGGCGACGCCGATCCGCTGCCGCTGCCCGCCGGAGAACTCATGCGGGTAGCGGTTGATGTGCTCCGGCGACAACCCGACCAGTTCCAGCAGTTCGGCCACGCGCTGCTTGATCTGTTTGCGGTTGCCGCGCCTATGGATACGCAGCGGGTTGGAGATGATCGCGCCTACCCGCTTGCGCGGGTTGAGCGACGCATACGGATCCTGGAATACCATCTGCAGTTCACGCCGGACCGGCCGCAGCTTGCGCCGGGACAGGCGGGAGATGTCCTGGCCCTCGAACACCACGGTTCCGCTGGTCAGCGGGTACAGCCGGGCGATGCACCGGGCCAGCGTGGACTTGCCGCAGCCCGATTCCCCGACCAGCCCGAGCGTCTCCCCGGCGCGCAGTTCGATGCTGACGTCATCCACCGCGTGCACCCGCGCGACCTCGCGCTGCAGCAGGACCCCCTTCCTGACCGGAAAGTACTTTGTCACGTGCTCGGCGCGCAGCAGCAGCTCTCCGTCCAGCATCCCCTCTCCGTTCGCGCCGGACGTGGCGGCCGCCGTAACGGGGGACGTGGCGGTGGCAGCGGACGAGGTGGCCGAGGGCGAACCATCCGCGGGCAGGTCAGCCGCCGGCGGCCCGGCGGATCCGGTCATTTCGCTTCCTCGATCAGCTCCGGGTGGATGGTGGTCTCACGCAGTTCCTTCTTCCTCTCGATGTCCAGGTGGCACGCGTCCAGGTGACCCTCGCCGACCTTGGCCAGCAGCGCGGGCCGCTCGTCGCACCGGTCGAACCGGTGCGCGCAGCGCGGGCCGAACGCGCACCCCTCGGGCAGCCGGAGCAGCGAGGGTGGCAGCCCGGGGATCGTCGAGAGCCGTCTGGGCTTGGGCCGGTCCAGCCGGGCGATGGAACCGAGCAGCCCCCAGGTGTAGGGATGCTGGGCGTCGTAGAAGACGTCGCGCCGGTCGCCCTGCTCGACGATCCGGCCCGCGTACATCACCGCGATCCGGTCGGCCAGGTCGGCCACCACCCCCATGTCGTGCGTGATCAGCACGACGGCGGTGCCGAAGTCGTCCCTCAGCTTCCTGATCAGGCTGAGGATCTGGGCCTGGATCGTCACGTCCAGCGCGGTCGTCGGCTCGTCCGCGATCAGGATGTCCGGGTGGCAAGAGATCGCCATGGCGATCATCACGCGCTGCCGCATGCCGCCGGAAAACTGGTGCGGGTAGTCGTTGACCCGCTGGGCGGCGTGCGGTATGCCGACCGCGGTCAGCAGCTCGATCGCGCGGGCGTGCGCGGCCTGCTTGGAGATCGGCTCGTGGGCCCGGATCTGCTCGGCGATCTGCCAGCCGATCCGGTACACGGGGTTGAGCGAGGTCATCGGGTCCTGGAAGATCATGGCGATCCCGGAGCCCCGGATCTCGCGGATCTGGTCGCGGGTCAGCTTCATCAGGTCGCGACCCTTGTAGACCACCTCGCCCTCGAAGTGCGCGTTCGGGTCGTTGATCAGCCGCATCACCGACATCATCGTCACGCTCTTGCCGGACCCGGATTCGCCCACGATGCCTAGCGTCTCGCCTTCGGACAGGGACAGGGACACGCCGTCCACGGCCGGGATCACGCCGTCCTCGGTCCGGAAACTGACCTTGAGGTCGCGCACCTCGAGCAGCGGTTCCGCGCTCATGTGGGCCGGATCCTCGGGTCGAGCCAGGCGTAGGCGATGTCGACCAGGGCGTTGACCAGCACGATGAAGAACGCCCCGTACACCACGGTCGCCATGATCGTCGGCAGGTCGAGGTTGGTCAACGCCTGGTAGGTGAGGTAACCCACCCCGTGGATGCCGAACACCACCTCGGTGAGCAGAGCCCCGCCGGCCACCAGCGCGCCGAAGTCGAGCCCGAACAGGCTCACGAACGTGATCATGGACGTCCGCACGTTATGCCGCATCAGCACCCGCCGCTCGGTGAGCCCCTTCGCGCGGGCGGTCCGGATGAAGTCCTCGCTCTGCGTCTCGATGAGGTTGGCCCGCAGCACGCGGCCGTAGAACCCGATGTACAGGATCGACAGCGTGATCCACGGGAGCACCAGGCCCCTGAACCACAGCGCCGGGCTCTGGGTGAACGGGGTATACCCGAGCGGGGGCACCCAGCTGAACAGGAACGTACTGTGCAGGCCGCCCTGGCTAACCATGTTGACGATCTGGCCCACCCAGAACACCGGCGCGGAGACGCCGATCAGGGCCACGACCATCAGCAGCGGATCGAAGATCGTGCCCCTGGTCAGGGCAGCAGCGATCCCGACCGCGATCGCAAATATCACCCAGAGCACGGCGGCGCCGAAGACGAGCGACAGGGTCGCGGGGGTGGCCGCGAAGACCTCCTGGACGACCTTCACGCCCTGGTTGGAGTAGGACACCAGGTCCCGGCTGATGAACAGGCTCTTCATCATCAGGCCGTACTGGACCGGAAGCGGCCGGTTGAGCCCGAACTGCGCCCGGATCTCCGCTATGGTCTGCGCGCTCGGGTTGCGGCCCGCGATGGCACGGGCCGGGTCGACGCCCGGGGTCTTGAAGAACAGCAGGAACACGACCACCGTGATCACGAACATGACCAGCACGGACCACAGCAGCCGCCGGACGATGAACGTCAGCACGAGCGCCGGCCCGCCACTTAGCCCTCCACCCGCAGCTTGGCCCGCGGGTCCAGGGCGTCCCGTACGCCGTCGCCCAGCACGTTCAGCGACAGCACCGTGAGCAGGATCATGATCCCGGGAGCGATCGTCACCCACGGCCGGGTGTACACCAAGCCGGTGCCGTCCTGGATGATCGTTCCCCAGCTGACGTTCGGCGGCTGGACGCCGATGGACAGGAACGAAAGCGCCGACTCGGTCAGGATCGTGGTGGCGATCATCAGCGGGAGCAACACGATCACCGTGGACACCACGTTGGGCAGGATCTCGGAGAAGATCAGCCGCAGGTTGGACGATCCCTGGGAGACCGCCGCCTCGACGAACTCCTTGTTGACCACCGAGAGCACCTGGCCGCGCACTGGACGGTACACGTACGGAATGTAGATGAACGCGATGATGAGGGTGGGCACCCACAGGCTCGTCGCACTGACGTGCACCGGACCGAACTGGAACCCGTTGTTGTGGGTGAGCAACTCGGTCGAGATCGATATCGCCAGCAGGTACACCGGGAAGGCCCAGATCACGTCCATGAGGCGGGACAGCAGGGCGTCCGTGGTGCCGCCGAAGAACCCGGCGATCAGGGCGACCACGGTGGCCGCGATGCAGCATAGGACCGCGGAGCCGACCCCGATCAGCAGGGAACTCCGCCCGCCATAGAGCAGCAGCGCGGCGACGTCCCGGCCGGTGCTGTCCGCGCCGAGGAAGTAGTGGCTCAGATCCCAGGTGGGCCCGATCGGCGTTTCGCCCAGTCGCAGGGCCCCGCCGCCCTGCTGCATCACGGGTACCACCTTGCCGTTCACGACCGTGTGGCCGTTCAGGTTCGGCACGAACGGGTTCACGTGCGCCACGTCGTGCGCGTACAGCGGCGCGGCCAGGCACAGCACCACGATCAGCAGGAACAACACCAGCGAGGCCATCGCGATGCGGTTGCGCCACAGCCGCCGGGCCGCCAGCGCCCACGGGTTGCGTCCGGCGATCGCCGGACGCAACTCGGTGTCAACCTCAACCTGCTCAAGCAGAGTGGCCATGTGGCTCCTCGACCAGGCTCCGGCTTACTCGGAGCCTACCCTTGCCACAGCCTGTCGATGAGGATGTTCCACTCCGGATTCCACTGGTAACCGTGCACGTTGCTCGACAGCACGTCGATCTGCTTCGGGTTGAACAGGTCGACCCAGGGCGCCGCGTTGGTGTCCTCGTGGTCGACCTGGGTCCAGAGCCTGGCGGCCTCGGACGGGTTGGTGGCCCCGGCCGACTCGGCCTGATTGATCTGTGACTGGATGTTCTTCTGGCAGAACGCGGCGATGTTCGGGCTGGCGTCGCTGTTGGGGTGGATGCTGCCGCAGCCGAGCAGCACGTTCAGGAAGTCCGAAGCCGCCGGGTAGTCCTGGTACCAGCTCGAGTAGGCGACGTTCCACTTGCCGGAGTTGGAGGAGTTCTGGACGAACGGGTACTGGATGCTGGACGACAGCAGCTGGGGTGTGGCCTTGTAGCCGATCGCGTTCAGGTCCGACACCATCTGCTCAACGAACGCCTTGTCGACCTGGTCAGTAAGCCCGTTGACGACCACCTTCATCCCGGCCGTGCCCGACTGCTGCACCAGTTGCTTCGCCTTGGCCAGGTCGGGGCCGGTCCACTTCGTGTGGCTGGAGCCCGCGGTGTACGGGCAGTACGCCGCGTAGGAGGGGAAGTTGGGCGGCAGGACCTGGCAGGTCGGCACCGCGAGCGACGGACCGCCAAAGATCTTGACGTAGGCGGTGCGGTTGGCCGCGTAGTTGATCGCCTGCCTGGCCTGCAGGTTGTTGAAGGGGGGCCGTTTGGTGTTCAGGGCGAAGTAGAAATCGGCGGTCAGCGTGTTCACGTGCACCTGGCCCGCGTACTTCGGGCTGTTCAGCGTGCTCAGCTGGTCGGACGGAATCGAGTCGCCGTCATACACCTCGTTGGCCTGGCCGTTCAGCACCTGGGTCACCTCGTCGGAGACCTGCAGCCCGTACTTCTCGACGATCTTGTTCGGGTACCCGGCGGGCTGGGCCAGCGCGTTCCACACGTGGAAGTGCGGGTTGCGCACCAGCACGGTCTCGGTGTTCGGGTTGTACGACTTGAACATGTACGGCCCGGTGCCGGGCGGGACGTTGTTGCCGGTCAGCTTCGGCGACGTGCTGGCCGGCACCGCGAACGCGAACGGCACCGCGAGCTGGTCCATCAACTCGGGGTCGGGTGCGGTCAGGTTGAGCGTCAGCGTGTAGGCCGAGTCGTTGGCGACCACGCCCTTGCTGAGGTTGCAGCCCTTGGTGCTGCACTTGCTCGCGCCGACGAGGCCGGAGTAGAACGAGGTCGGCCCGGGCACGGTGAACTGCCGCTCGAAGGTCTTGACGAAGTCGGTGGGCTTGAGCGTCTGGCCGTTGGAGAACTTGATCCCCCGGCGAATGTGGAAGACGTAGGTCTTGCCGCCGTTGGTCGGCTTGGGGATGGACGTGGCCAGGTCAGGCACGATCTGGTTGCCGGCGAGGCCGTTCACCTTCGCGAACGCCGTCAGGCCGTCGTGGGTGTCGATGAGCAGCTGCCACTCCTCCAGCGTGTAGTTCTGCGCCGGGTCGGCGGTGCCGTAGGCGGAGTTGGCCAGGATCGTCCACGTCCCGCCGGGGTGCCCCGCGGCCTGCGCGGTGCTGGGGCTGGAACTGGAACTGGACGGCTTGCCGGAGCTGCCGCATCCCGCGATGGCCAGGGCCAGCGCGCCCAGCACCGCGGCGCCGGCCGACCATCGGGGGAAACTGCGTGCTGGATAGCGCGGCCGGGAACGGACGTCACGGACGATGGAAGCTGGCGAGCGTTTCATGGCGGGCCTCCTTGGCCGTAGCTTCGCACCGGTCCAGTGGGCAAACGATTGCTTCTCGGCGCCAGAGAGATAACGCTTTCATAACGGCGAGATAACGCAGTCCCGGGTCATGATCCGGGCCGTCTCGGGCGAGAAATCCAAGGTTGGGTCTTGACAAGTTAATGGCAGGGTAAAGGCTAGCGTCGGACCGGAACAGTTCGCGGGTGATCAGGCGATCACTACCGCGGTTTCTGGAAGGAGTGCTAGTCACATGCGTTCTCGCTCTGGGCTTCGCCTGCTGGGGCTCTTAACCGCTGCCGGCATGCTCCCGCTGGCTGTGAGCGGCACGGCAGCGGCTGCCCGTTCGCCGGGGCATGCCGTCTTCAAGGGCACGCGCTCCGCGCTCACGAAGGCGCAGGTCGAGCGCCTGGCCGCGGACGCGACCCACCGCTCGATCATCATCTTCAAGGACCAGCTATCGAGCCTGCCCGCGAGAGGCGTGACGGCGGGCCTGCGGATCCGGGCGGCCAACGCCGCTCAGGCAGGCGTCATGGCCGAGCTGAAGCAGGTCCACGCCGCACGCCTGCGTAGCTTTCACATCATCAACGCGGTCGCGGCGACGATCTCCTCCGCCGAGGCCAGCAGACTCAAGGGCAACCCGTCGGTCCAGACCGTGGTCCCCGACACCATGCGGCACTTCGCGTCGCTGGGCAGCGGGCCCGGCCCGATCTTCCCGGCCGCGGCGCGCCGGGGCCAGCCCGCCGTGCGGGCGAGCAGCACGCAGCAGATCTGCCCGAGCGACCCGGCCCAGCCGCTGATCGAGCCGGAGGCGCGCGAGGTGATGAACGCGGCCTCCGCGAACCAGATTGTGAACGGGGCGGGTGTCAAGGTCGGCATCATCGCCGACGGCATCGACCCGAACAACCCTGACCTGATCCGGGCCGGCGGGCAGCACGTCATCGTCGACTACCGGGACTTCAGCGGGTACGGGCCCGGCGCACCCACCGACGGCCGGGAGTCCTTCCTGGACGCCGGCACGATCGCTGCGCAGGCCAACCAGACCTACGACCTGTCCGGCTTCGTCAACCCGGCGCACCCGCTGCCGCCGGGATGCAACATCAAGATCGAGGGCATCGCCCCCGGCGCCAGCCTCGCGGTCCTGAACGTGGCGGGCAGCGCGGCCGGCTTCTTCAACTCGCAGATCATCCAGGCGATCGAGTGGGCCGTGCTGCACGATCACGTCAACGTGCTCAACGAGTCCCTCGGCGCGAACCCGATCCCGAACACGCAGGATGACCCGGTCGCCCTGGCCGACCAGGCCGCGGTGGCGGCGGGCGTGACGGTCGTGGCCAGCAGCGGCGACGCCGGCCCGTTCAACAACATCGGCTCGCCAGCCACCACGCGCGGCGTGATCGCCGTCGGCGGGACGACCACCTACCGGGTCTACCGGCAGACCACCCGGTACGGCACGCAGCTGTCGCCCGGCGGCTGGGAGAACAACAACATCACCGCGCTGAGCTCGGACGGCATCACCGAGTTCAACCCGCACACGGTGCACGTCGTCGCCCCCGGTGACCGCGGCTGGTCGCTGTGCAGCAGCGACACGGCGCACTTCACCGGCTGCGCCGACATCGACCATGGCACGAACCCGCCCCCGATCTGGGCGGCCGGCGGCACCAGCGCGTCCTGCCCCGAGACCTCGGCCACCGCGGCCCTGGTCATCGAGGCCTACGCCCACACCCACCACGGCAACCTGCCGTCCCCGGCGCTGGTCAAGCGGATCATCGTGAGCACGGCCACGGACCTGGGCGCGCCCGCAGGCCACCAGGGCGCCGGCCTGGTGAACACGCTCAAGGCGGTCCAGCTCGCCGAGTCCATCAAGAGCAACAGCCCGCAGGGCAGCGCCCTGCTGGTCAGCAAGACGGGCCTGAGCGCCACCGTGAACGCGGGCCAGGCGGCCACCAGGAAAGTGGCCGTCACCAACGAAGGCACCAAGCCTGCGAAGGTCAGGCCGACGCTGTCCGGCCGCCCGAAGGCGCTGTCGGACGACACCGGCTCGGTCACCCTCAGCTCTTCGTCGCCGACCTACATCGACGGCGAGGGGAACACCGATTACTTCGCCCTGCACCACTTCACCGTCCCGGCCGGGGCCGGCAACCTCAACGGCAACATCACCTGGGACGCTCGCAGCATCGGGGGCGCGGCGTTCGAGACGCTGTTCGACCCGCAGGGCAACGTCGCCGCGTACTCACTGCTCGGGCCGAACCAGAGCGGGTTCGGGCACGTAGAGGTGCACAACCCGGCCCCGGGCCCCTGGACCGCGGTGATCTTCACGGTCAGCAATGCCCCGTACTTCGGGGCGGTCCAGTTCTCGTACCAGAGCGTGCAATTCCGTCAGGCGGGTTCGGTATCGCCGTCAGCCCGCACGCTCCAGCCCGGGCAGACCGCGGTGTTCGCGGTGAAGGTCACCGCCGACCGGGCGGGTGACCAGGCGCTCCGCCTGCACCTGGGCACCGGCGGCAGCGACGACGGGAGCATTCCGGTCATCATCCGCTCGCTCGTCCCGGTCGGCCCGCGCGGGGGCTCGTTCAGCGGCAGGCTGACCGGCGGGGCCGCCACCGGCAACGCCGGACAGGAGTTCACCTTCCAGTTCAGCGTGCCGGGGAACAAGCCGTCGCTGAACACCGGGATCCGGCTGGCGGATCCCGGTTACAACCTCAACGGGTTCCTCATCGACCCGAACGGTCAGCCGCTGGACGCGCAGTCGTCGGCCCGGATTGACGCGAGCGGCAACTTCCGCGGGTTCGGCCGCACCATGCAGTTCTTCCGCCGGGCTCCGCAGCCAGGCCGGTGGACTCTGGTGCTGAGCGTGGCCGGCCCCGGCAACGGGGCGCAGTTGAGCGAGCCGTACGGGGGCTCGATCTCGTTCGCCGCGCCCTCGGTACAAGGTCACGGCATACCCAACTCGCCGAGCAGGGTGCTGCGCGCGGGCCATCCGGTCACGGCCACCATCACGGTGACCAACACCGGTAACTCCGCGAAGGATTTCTTCGCCGACGCGCGGCGCAGCGGGCGCGTTCGGCAAGAGCTGCTCGGCAGCGACGTGAACAACGTGGCGCTGCCGCTATCGCTGTCCGCGCAGCCGAACTGGCTGGTCCCGCCGGGCACGAAGGCCCTGACCGTGGCGGCCAAGGGCACGGTGCCGGTCACCATGGACGTCACCTGGCTGTTCGGAGACCCGGACGTGCTCGGCATCTCGTCCGGTCACAAGTCCGTGGCGACCCTGGTCGCACCCGAGCTCGCCCCCGGGTTCTTCTTCGGCCTCCCCGAGGCGACCGGGCCGTTCACCTCCCCGACCACCGGAACGGTGAACCTGGCGGCAGTGGCCAATACCAGCCCGTTCGACTCAGCCGTGTCCGCGAGCAGCGGGGACGTGTGGGCGCAAAGCGTCGACCCGAGCGCGACCTACACGCCGGTCCACCTTGGCCCCGGCCAGGCCGGCACGATCACGCTCACCTTCACCCCGAACGCGCCCAAGGGCACGGTGGTCCGCGGCTTCATCGGCGTGGACACCCTGAACCCGGGCACGGATGCCGGTGACGAGCTGATCAACATTCCCTACACCTACAAGGTCGGCTGACGCCGCACCCGAGATCTCCCCGGCTGGCCCGTCGCCTGGGCGGGCCAGCCGGGCCAGGCCGTCGCGGCCTAACTCGCGTCCGCGGCGGGCTTCGGCCCGGCCGCGCGCAGGGTGCCGAGCTTGCTCAGCAGGCCGAACCAGAACCGGGCGCCGGGCACCAGCGCGATGATCATGATGAGGAACCCGGCCAGGACCAGCACCAATTGCCAGCCGGAGTTGCCGTGCCGGCTGAAGATGCCGCGCTGGTCCAGCCAGTTGCACCGCGTTCCCGCCGCCGTGCAGTCCCGGACGGTACCCCACCCGATCGGCAGGCCCGCCGTGGTAACCGCCGACAACTCCGCCTGCAGGCCGGCCAGGCAGTCCTGCCGGGACTGGCTGACGGGGCAGTTCGCGCTTTTGGCTGCCACGGTGCTGATGGCCCGGCTCACCGTGCCCTGGCTGTAGAGCGTGCGCCCGATCGTGAGCACGTTGATGTTGAGCAGCAGCACCAGGACCGCCCCGATCACGAGGGTGATCTTGGCCACGTACCGCTTGTACCAGCCCGATACGCGGTCCATGTGGTCGTCGTACCAGTGCTCGACCCCGGTACGGAACCGGCTGACGTCCGTGCCGGCGCTGCTGGCCAGGGCCTGCAGCGAAGTCTTCAGCGGCGTGTTGTCCGGCAGCCCGCCGATATTGCGGGAGATGGTGGTCATCGTGGTCTGCCCCGCGGCATCGGGCACCACGAGGTCGATGACGGCATCGGCGAACGACCGCGAGGAGATGTAGGAGGGCAGGCTCCTGCGCTGGCTCCACAGGCTGCCGGCCGTACGGTCCGCGGTCATCTTGGGCAGGCCGGCCGCCTTCTTGGCCGGCGCCAGGGTGATCTTCCGGCTGGAGATCAGCCCCGTCATCCCCTGACTGCTCAAGATCGGGCTGCCGAGCAGCGCCCCCGTCGCCGACAACGACGCGGTGGCGGGCGGCGCCACCAGGGGCGCCGCCGCCACGGCTCGCGGCGCCGCGTCCGGCGGCTGCGGCTGGAGGCGGCGTCGTAGCGCGCTGCGCGGCCGCCCGGCAGGAGGGCGCGCAGCCGGTGGCTGGGCACGAGCCGCCGCGCCGCGCACCAGGCCCTGCATGTTCCGGTAGTCCGCTTGCGCATCGGCCAGGTCAGTCGTCGCCCCGCTGCCGTCCACAAGCTCGCGCAGGCCGGTCAGCAGATATGCCCCGCG
>Ga0070713_100002080_pt1 | contig 12939 bp, 12 predicted proteins | sample LARL82metaG_FD_65465 | JGI IMG/M metagenome (GOLD analysis project Ga0070713, IMG submission 65465) | Corn, switchgrass and miscanthus rhizosphere microbial communities from Kellogg Biological Station, Michigan, USA - LAR L8-2 metaG | ecosystem: Host-associated > Plants > Roots > Rhizosphere ... | reverse complement strand
CCATCTGGCCGCCGGTCATGCCGTAGATGGCATTATTGACGAAGAAGATAGTGATATTCTCGCCGCGGTTCGCGGCGTGGATCATCTCGGCGGTGCCGATTGCGGCCAGATCGCCGTCCCCTTGGTAACTGACGACGACGCTTCCCTGGTGCGCGCGCTTGACGGCTGTGGCGACCGCGGGAGCGCGGCCATGCGCCACCTGGACGTTGCCCACATCGAAGTAGTAATAAGCGAAAACGGAGCAGCCGACGGGGCTGATGAGGATGGCGCGGTCCTGGATGCCGAGCTCATCAATGGCGCAGGCCACCAGTTTGTGTACGATGCCATGTCCGCAGCCAGGGCAGTAGTGCGTCTGATGCTGGATCTCGCTCTTGCGATCGTAGCGGGGATAGAAGCTGTGCGGCTTGCCATGGAGGAGCGTGAAGTCAGACATGGGATACCTCCGGCTCGCGGACATGTTTCAGAAGCGTATTGCGGACAAAGGAGAGCACATCGTCGGTGGCTGGGACGTTACCGCCGACCCGGCTGTAAAACTCGACGGGACGGCGGCCTTCGACAGCGAGCCGGACGTCCTCCAGCATCTGGCCGTTACTCATTTCGACAACCGCGAAAGCGGATGCCTGGGCAGCCAGGCGGCGGATCAAGGCTGTGGGAAACGGGTACAGACTGACCGGCCGGAGCAGGCCGACGCGCATGCCTTCGGCACGAGCGGCTTCGACGGTTTCTTTGAGAACGCGAGCGACGATGCCGTAACCGATCAAGACGATGTCGGCATCCTCGGTCTGGCGGCACTCGACGCGAACCGCCTCCCTCTCCGCGCGGCGGTACTTCGCTTCCAGCTTGCGGACGTGTTCTTCGAGAATGTCGGGCTCGAGATAAATGGAGGTCACCAGATTACGGCGCGTCTCAGCGGTTCCGGTGACGGCCCAGGCGGGCGGAGCCGGGGGAGAAGCGGGATCGGGGAACACCACGGGCTCCATCATTTGTCCAATGAACCCGTCGGCGAGAACCACCACCGGGTTGCGATACTGATCGGCCAGTTCGAACGCCAGCAGGGTAAGGTCGCACATCTCCTGAACGGAATCGGGAGCAAGAACTAAGGTGCGATAGTTGCCGTGGCCGCCGCACTTGACGATTTGATGGTAGTCGCCCTGCTCGGGCGCAATATTTCCCAGTCCGGGGCCGCCGCGCATGATATCGGCGACGACGCAGGGCAATTCGGAGCCGGCCAGGTAGCTGAAGCCTTCCTGCATGAGGCTGAGGCCGGGACCGCTGGAGGCAGTCATGGAGCGCACGCCGGCGGCGGCCGCGCCATAGATCATGTTGATCGCGGCCACCTCGCTCTCCGCTTGCAAGAAGACACCGCCGGCCCGCGGCATATAGAGGGCCGCTGCTTCGGCGATCTCGCTGGCGGGAGTAATCGGGTAGCCGTAGAAGGCGCGGCAGCCGCCGAGAATGGCCGCCTTGACGATGGCCTCGTTGCCTTTGATCAGTTCTTTGCGCATGGCATGGGCTCCTCCCGGCGATGCGGCTACGCCGCGCGCGCCGCCGGCTGCGCTTCGACTTTGAGACGCCAGACCACGATGGCGCCCGGCTCGGGACAGGCAAAGAAGCAGATGCCACAGCCTGTGCAACCCGAACCGGAGTAGGCCGCCGGGTGATAGCCATAACGGTTCAGCGACGGCGCGAGCGCCAGCACCTTGGGCGGACAAGCCTCGACGCATAGGCCGCAGCCTTTACACTCTTCGGAGTCGAGATCGAGACGGCCACGATCGACCTTCATGCTTCCCTCCCCCACAACCAATACACATACTCGGCTTCTTCGAGATCCTCCCAGACCGGCTCAAAACCGAACCTGAGCAGGCCGTGGCGCGCGCCGAGGTTGTGCGAATTGATGAAGACGGAAATCCGCTGGTAACCTGCTTCTTTAGCTTCGTCGCGGGCGGCGCGGCAGAGCGCGGTGGCGATTCCCTGGCGCCGAAAATCCTGGTGGACAAAACACATCACCTCGGCGGCGTCTTCGTCGACCGCGAGCAATGCCAGGTGGCCGGCGAGTTTGCCATCGACGAAGGCGATCAGGTTGACGGCATCACTGAGGCTGCGCAGCCAGGCCTGGCGACGGGATGGCTCGGCAGGCGGTAAACCTAGCGCCTGACTGAGCGGATTGAAAGTGGCGTACATGCCTTCGAGCAGTGGCTGGTCTTCGGGAGTGAGGCGCCGGATTTGAAGCTGTTGGGCGGTTAGGAGCATAGGGTTCTCCTTGCAGCGTTGAAGCGCCGGCTGAAAGCCGGCGGCAGGCAGGATTGCCGGCCCCACAATTTGTGGTAAGTGGTCATGTCAGGACACCAGTGCCGGCCGGCGGTCCAGGTAGTGGACGCGGGCCGCAAAATTGTACAACTCGTCGCGGAATTTGGGGTGCGCGATGGAAATCAGAGCTTCCGCGCGCTGCCGGAGGGTCTTGCCATGCAGATAGGCGACGCCAAATTCCGTCACCACATAATGCACGTCGGCACGAGTGGTGACAACACCCGCGCCGGGGTCGAGCATGGGCACAATACGCGAAATGGTTCCGTCCTTCGCCGTAGAAGGCAGGGCAATGATGGGCTTGCCACCTTTGGAGCGGGCCGCACCCCGCATGAAATCCAATTGCCCCCCGAAACCGCTATAGGGGCGAGTGCCAATGGAGTCAGCGCAGACCTGGCCGGTTAGATCCACCTGGATGGCCGAGTTGATGGCGATCATGCGGTCATTTTGCGAGATGACGAACGGATCGTTGGTGTAGAGCGTGGGATGCAATTCGAAAATCGGGTTTTCGTGAATGAATCGGAACAGTTTTTCGGTGCCCAGAACGAAGCCGACGACGATTTTTCCCCTGTGAATGGATTTGCGGTCGCCGTTGATGACGCCGGATTCGATCAGCGGGATCACGCCGTCGGAGCACATTTCACTGTGGACCCCGAGATCGTGTTTATCGGTCAGGCAGGAAAGCACGGCATCCGGGATGCCGCCAATGCCGACCTGGAGGGTCGCGCCATCGGGAATGAGCAGGGCAATGTGCTCGCCGATGCGGCGCTGCAGGTCGGTGAATGGCTCGGGCCTGAGTTCAACGAGCGGGCGGTCGTTCTCGACTATAGCGGAGACTTTGCTGACATGGAGAAAGGTATCGCCGAGCGTGCGCGGCATTTGCCGGTTGACCTCGGCGATGACGTGGCGGCCGCAAAGGGCGGCATTCAGGGTGCAGTCGACCCCGACGCCTAGACTCATGTAACCGTGCTCGTCGGGCGGCGAAAGTTGCAATAGAACCACGTCCAGCGGCAGTTCGCCGGAACAGAAGAGTTTTTCGATTTCGCCCAGCATGACCGGCGTGTAATCGGCCCGGCCGGCGGCCACGGCTTCGCGAACGTTCGCACCGAGGAAGAGGCCATTGTGCCGGAAGTGCCCGTCGTATTGCGGCAGCGTGTAGTCGGCCTTGCCGAAGTGGAGCAGGTGGAGGATTTCGACGTCGTGAACCAAGTTGCCGCGCCGCAGAAGAGCGTCGGTGAGGATGGTAGGCGCGGCGCAACCGGGGTGCACATAGACCCGATAGCCGGAGCGGACGATCTCGAGAGCCTGGTCGGCGCTGGTGAGCTTTTCCCGGTATTGCTCAGCCCAGTTCATGGCGGCCACCTCCCCGCCCGACGGATAGGCACCTCTTGTCCGTGGGGCTTTCTCTATCCGCCCCAATTATAGCGCACAATCGGACTTACGGGTCCGTTACTCCGTACTACGAAATCGGGCATACGCCCGGCGGATGTTGTCGGGAAGCGAATAGCGGTCGAATGCGGCGGGAATACACCACAGGACCGCCCGGGATTCCTTGGAAACCTGAAGATCCGTGGTGAGGGCGCGGAACGAGAAAAGGAGATCGTGGTGCAGGTGGTAAGGCTCGGCACCTTTGGCCGGAATGCCATGAACGTCAACACCGATGAGGCGGGGGGGCGGCTCAGGGGCCAAAACCGCGCCGGTTTCTTCGATCACCTCGCGGCGGGCGGCATCGGCGATGGTGGCGTCCTCAGGCTCGACATGGCCGCCGGGGAGGAGCCAGCGGTCGAGGCGCCTGTGGTGGACCAGTAGTACGCTTAGGCCGTCAGGCCCGACGACCAGGCCGGTGGCAGTGATGTGGCCCGGTGTGAACTGGGCGCGGGAAAAGGGCTCGGGCGAGCACGCGAGAAGCATCCGCGCAAGATCACGGCTTTTGAGTGCTTCGCCATCGGAAGCGTCGGAGAAAGCTTCCAGCGAAACGCGTACAGAAGTGCGATTGACCTCCATCGTTTTCGATTACCCGGCAGGCGGCGGCTCGTGCAAGTACACGGTTCTGGTGGGATAGGGGATCGAGATTCGTTCTTCGCGGAAGCGGAGGAAGATGCGGCGGCGGAGTTCGTTGCGCACCGCATACTGGGCTGCGAATTCCGCCACCTGATAATTCACGGAAAAGCCGATGGCGAAGTCGCCCACACCGGGATCGAAAGAGACAGAAGGGGCGGGATCGGCCAGCAAGCCGGGGATCTCGCCGGCGGCGGCGCGCGCGGTTTCGAGCAGGATGTGTTCGACCTGGGCGGGGTCGGCATCGTGGCCGACGCTCACCTGAAGGCTGACGCCCATGCGGCGCTCCGGTAAATGGTAATTGGTAACAATCGCTTGGGCCAATTTATTATTAGGCACGACAATCATGTTGTTAGCGAGAGAGCGGATGGTGGTGCTGCGCCAGCTGATGTCCGTGACATAGCCTTCCTGACCGACATCCAATTTGATGTAGTCGCCCAGCCGGACCTGCCCGGCAATGGCGACATAAAATCCGGCGAACAAATTGGAGAGAGTGTCCTGCAAGGCGAGGGCAACGGCCAAACCGCCAACGCCTAACGCAGTGAGGATGGCAGTGATGTCGAAGCCGAACTGCTTCAGCAGAATCAGCGTGCCGAGGATGAGGACTGCCAGCTGCGCCAGGGTCTCGGTCAGAGTGGAAACCGGAAGCGCGCCGGGGATCTGGTCTCCATAGGAGCGGACCAGTTCCCGCGCCAGGCGCATGAACATGAGGGTCAGCGAGAGGACCCAGAGAATGATGAGGCCGCGAGCGCTCCAGCGAGTGTAGCGAGCCGGCAAGTCGGAGAGCTGGATGGCCAAATGGACGGCGAGGATCAGGGACCAGATGAGAAGGGGTGTGCGTAAAACGTTGATAACGACCTGGCCGCGCCGGGCTTTGGTTCGCGTGCTCCAGACACGGAGCGCCCCGAGGATCATGCGGCGCGCAACATAGGCGAAAAGCAGAGTGACGGCGAAAACGATGAGGGGCGTGAAGACCTCCATCGGATTACGCATCAGGAGTTCGCGAAAGGCGCGCATTTGTTCAGCCGGGAAATTCGCCGGCTACCAGCCGGCTGAAGGCAGGCTTGCCTGCCCACTTCCAGATTTTCACACGAAAACGGGTCTACACCGTTACAATTGATGGCGTGTCGCGGATGCTGGAAGAGATTCGGGAGCAGCCGGAAGCGCTGGAGCGCACACTGGCTGGGGGATTGCGGCGCGCCGAAGCATTGCGGAAGGTAGTCTCGGCGCGGCGGCCGCGGCTAATCGTGCTGGTGGCGCGCGGGACCTCGGATAACGCCGCGCTGTTCGGACGCTATCTGCTCGAAATCACAACGGGCATCCCGGTTTCCCTGGCCGCTCCCTCCATCGCGACGCTGTACGGGGCGCGGGTGGACTATCGCGACACGCTGGTGGTAGCTCTGTCACAATCGGGTGAATCGACCGATACGAATCGGGTGCTGGAGCACGCGCGCGAACGCGGCGCTTTGACGCTCGGGATCACCAACGAACCGGCGAGCACCCTGGCGCACCTGGCGGAGCACGTTTTTCGGGTGCGCGCGCGGCGGGAGAGGAGCATCGCGGCGACCAAAACCTACACGGGACAGATGCTCCTGCTCTACCTGCTGGCCTATGCGCTGGGCGGCGCGGTGCGGGTGCAGGAATTGGAGCGGCTGCCGGAACTGGTGCAATCTGCGCTTCGGATGGAGGAAGCGATTGGGGAACTATCGGAGCGCTACCGCTACATGCGTTATGCCGTGGTGGTGGGACGCGGATTGAACTATGCCAACGCATTCGAATTCGCGCTGAAGCTGATGGAGACCTGCTACGTGGTGGCAGAACGGTTTTCATCGGCGGATTTTCTGCACGGGCCGATTGCTCTGGTGGAACCAAGCTTTCCCGTATTTGCATTTGCGCCGCCTGGCGTCACCTGGCCTTCGATGGGCGGAACACTCGAAAAACTGCAGCGGATGCAGGCGGAAATAGTGGCAATCACCGATCCAGGAAATCGGGACGTCGAGGCGCGGGCCACGAAAGTCATCCGGCTGCCGAGGCGGATGCGCGAGTTGCTCACGCCGATCCCGTACATTGTGCCGGCGCAAATTTTCGCGGCGTGCCTGGCGGAACATCGCGGGTACGACCCGGACAAACCGCGAGGGCTGCGAAAAGTGACGCTGACGATGTGAAGGCTACTTGCGGACGATGGCCGGCTCGGCTTTGACCTTCAAATCAGACTTGATTCGGCGGGCATCGGACTCCGTAAGCCAGCGCTCTTTCTGGGAGCGGTCGACGGACTGCGAGACCTTCGAGGCGTAGCTTTTGTAGCTGCCGTAGAGAGTATCGAGACGACCCCAGTCAAAAGACGCCGTCCGGCCGAACTCGCGGCAGTTGCCGGGACCGGGGCTGCTCATGTAATACGTAGCGACCGGCAGATCCACGTAAAAGGAGCGGACACCGCCTGCGGCGTTGCCGTGTGAATCGAGAACGACGGTGGGCATCGGGCCATCGGCATCCTTCACCTGAACGCGGTCGGCTTTGGGAGGAGCGGTGCCTTTGCGAACCCACTGGTCCAGGTTCGATAAGGCGGAATGGAACATATAGCTCAACAGCGGATTATCGTTCATGGTGATTTCCGGCGTGCAACGAGTGTTGAAAGGCCATTCGGGCGTCCCTTGCGCATTACCCGCGGCGGTCTGATCGCCGAATGAAGGAAAGGCCTGGTAAGGGAATACATCGAGGTGCTGCGCACCGGCGATTTCGTAGAGGCGATAGGGATCGGCAGAATTATCGCTATCGGGCCGCCGGGCAGCCAGGCCGCCGATCACTTCGCTCTGCGGCTGAACGGTAATCACCGGGACGCCGGCGTTGCGGACTACGTACCGGGAATCGCTGGGCTGCGGCGCTTGGGCGCACTGATTGATGCGGCTGGGACCGGCGAGGCTTTTCAGCAGGAAGCCGTCATAAACCGGCTTGCCGTTGGCCAGGCGGGCGTGCGGTTGAATCGCGTTGATATAGGTCGCCGGGTCGCCGCCCTGCGTGGTCATGTAAAGGTATTCGACCTTAAAGCCGGCGAGCGGCTTGACGGACGCATCCGACTTGAGCGCGGCGCCGACCTGGCTGAGCATGTCCCACTTGAGGCCGTCTTCGGAATTCGGGTTGGCGTTGGGGCATGCGCCGGGAGCGGGATTGGCGAAGGAGAGATCGCCGTAACGGAGGTGATCGTATTTCTGCAAGCCCGGAATCGCACCGGGCATGGTGACGCCGACCCAGGCATCACCGTGCTCGAGGATTTGCGGAGCGAGGTAGCCCCACATCATGGACCAATCCCACTGACGGGCGGCGTTCATGATCTCAACGACCACGGTGCCGCTGAACTTGGCGGGATCGGCGGGATGGCGCACCAGAACGCGCGTGGTGTAGGGAGCGTCGGCCTTTTTGGCGGAGAGAGAGCCGTCGGCCGCCCAATCGTAAACATTCGCCTTCCCGCTGATGAGGAATTCGTCTTCGGTGTAGCCGGCCTTGGGAAGATCGACAGGCACCAGGTTGCGGCTCTCGCGAAGGAAGACGAGGTTCGGATACGCGATCGAGCCGCTGGCGGTGTTATCGGCCATCGGCAGCGCCGTGACTTTCGGGACAGGGGTGACGTCGGCGGCGAAAGCGGAACAAGCACTCAAGACGAGGCAAGCTGCAAGTTTCACGGGATTCCTCCGGTGAGCGGACCGCTCCCTGCGGCCGCGGCTCGGTTTAAAGTTCATGCTACTACACACGCTATGCGCGGGCCGCGAGGGCGGCCTTCACCCGCTCGGGAGTAAACGGAATCTGGCGGAGGCGCGCGCCGGTCGCGTCGAAGATGGCGTTACCCAAGGCAGCCGCGGCGACCGTGATGGAAGTCTCACCGGCTCCGGTGGCTTCTTCTTCGGGGCGGTTGAGGAGCACAGCTTCGATCTTCGGCACCTCGAAGCCGACGGGCAGAGTGCGATAGGTACGCCAGTCAATGGAAGTGACTTTCTGGTCGTCCCACGTCACTTCTTCGAGCAAGGCGCGGCTGATGCCCTGGAGCGCGCCGCCTTCGATCTGATTGCGCAGCCCGTCGGGATTGGAGACCGGGCCGACGTCGTTGCAGACGAAGAGACGCCTGACCGTAACTTTTCCAGTTTCCTGGTTCACCTCCGCTTCGGCGACCAGAGCGGAGTAGCCGTTGTCGCCTTCGTAAAGAACGCACGCCATCCCGCGGCCCCTCACCACGCGCGCCGACTTGTTTACGGGCTGGGGGGAAGGACGGGTCTCCCAGTTGGCGGCCTTGGCGACCTCTTTGACGACATCGATCAGGCGAGGGTCGCTCAGATGTTTGAGGCGGAAGGCAACGGGATCAGCTTTGACGTGAGAGGCGATCTCATCGAGAAAGGATTCGTGCGCGAACGTGTTCTGGAGGCGGTTGGGAGAGCGTAGCGGGCCGGTCCAGAACGGCGACTCGACATTTCGCACAAGAACGCGCTCGCTCTGAATCTTGCCGGTGCCGCGGCTGCGACCGCCCACGTTGCCAGCCACATAAGAAGGAACGGCGTTGGCGTTGTTGTTGTAGTTGGCCGGCGGGGGAGCAGGCGAGCGCGGTGCGAAGGGCTGCGGCGCAAAACCCGCGAGGTATCCGGTGATGATGTTTCCGGGCGTGCCGGGACCGGGGCGATTGCCGAGAGTCGGCGACCAGGACTCGTGCGACCAGACGGCGATATTGCCGTTACTATCGAGCCCGGCCTGCTCGTCAATCACGTAGGCGTTGCCGTAGTTCTCCCAGGCCATCTCGTCTTTTCGGGAAAGTTGCACCCGCACGGGCTTGCCGACGGCCTGCGAGAGAATGGCGGCATCATAGGTCACCGTGTCGGCTCCGTTCAGGCCGTAGCAACCGGAGCCGCGGCGAAAGACGACGTGAATGTTTTCCGGCTTGAGTCCCAGGAGCATGGCGCAGGTGGTCTTCTGATACCACACGCCCTGCGTGGGAGACCAGATGGTGGCCTTCTCGCCCTGGATATCGGCAACGGCGCACGAACTGCCCATGGATCCGTGCATCTGATACGGATGCAGGTAGGTGGCCTTGAGCACGGTGGAAGCGGCGGCGAGTTTCTGGTCGACATCTTTGGAATCGACCATGAGCGTATCGCGCGAGGGCAGAGTGCGCATGTGCTGATAGAAGTCCGCCTGACTGGGCAGGCCGGAGCCGCGCGACCATTCGACCTTCAATTGAGTGGCCGCCTGGATGGCCTGATAGGGCTTTTGCGCAACGACGCCTACGAAATTCTTTTTCACCACGACCTTGACGAGGCCCGGCACGTTCTTGACCGAGTCCTCGTCGACCCGGATGACGGTCGCGCCGACGGCGGGCGGGCGAACCACCTTGCCGTGAAGCATCCCCGGGACGCGCACGTTATGCACGAATTCAAAGCGGCCCGTGGCGAGTTCCGGAAGATCCGGACGATGGATCGGCTTGCCGAGGATGGTCCACTCGCTTGCCGGTTTTCGCTTGGCGTTGGCATTGACCGTGACGCTGAATTTCTTGCCGCCAATTAACTGGGCGTAAGTTACGGATTTGGACGGGTCCGTCTTGGAACGGACCGTGCCGTCGACCGCGGTGAGTTGATCGACGGGAACGTTGAGCCGCTCGGAAGCGAGCCGGACCAGCGTTTCGCGAGCACTGGCAGCGGCCTGCGCGAGATTCCCGCGATTGAAATTCGCCGGGTGCGACTGGCTGCCGGCGGTGTAGGCTTGATCGGGGGTGAGGGCCGTATCGCAATAGATGAGGGTGACGCGATTGAAAGGAACGCTCAGTTCCTCGGCCACCAATTGAGTCTGGGCCGTGGCTATGCCCTGGCCGAGTTCTTCTTTGCCGCTATAGGCAGTGACGCTGCCGTCGGCGGCCACCGCGATCCAGGAATCGAGCTGATTCATGGGCGGAGCGCCCGGCATGGGGCCGCCGAATTGGGCTTCGGCGGTGCGCAGCCCGGTGGAACTGAAGGTGACGATGAGTGCGCCGGCGCCTTTCAGAAAGTCGCGGCGGCCGAGGGCGGCACGGGCTTGCGGAGTGAGGCCCTTCATCGCGCCATCTCCTGGCCGGCCTTCTGGATGGCCCGCAGCATGCGCACGCTGGTGAAGCAGCGGCAGAGCACGTTCGAGAGAGCCTGTTGAATCTCCTGCTCGGTGGCCTTGGGATTCTTATCGAGGAAAGCTTTGGCGGTGAGAATGACGCCGTTGAGGCAGAAACCACATTGCGCGGCCTGCTCCTCGATGAACGCGCGCTGCAGCGGGTGCGGCTTTTCCGGAGTCCCCAGGCCTTCGAGAGTAGTGATGTCGGCGCCGGCGACGCTGCGGACCGGGGTGATGCAGGAACGGATCGCCTGTCCTTTTACGATCACCGCGCAAGCTCCGCACTGGCCGAGACCGCAGCCGAATTTCGGCCCGCGCAGCTCGAGATCATCGCTCAAAGCGTAGAGCAGCGGCGTGGCGGGATCGAGGTCCAGAGTGTGGGTCTGGCCGTTGACCTTCAGAGTAATAGCACTCATACATTTCCAACTTTCAAGGATTCAGTGAATCGACGAGTTTGGCCGAAAGAACGCTTTCGCGCGTCGGCCCGATTTGGAGCACGCGCCAGGGACCGGTCATGGGAGTGACTCCGATCCAGGCATTGAAGCGGTCGCCGGGAAGCAGCGGCAGATGGGTGATGAGGATGCGCCCTTCGGACCGCGACAGCTTCATGCGGGGATAGCCGGCGGCCGGCACCTCGTTGATGGCGATCCAGCCGAGGCCGGGCTGTTCGCTGACGAATGGGAGACCGGCTAGGGATTCGGCGGAGACGCGGCTGATCTCCGGCGTATCTACCATCAGTTCGAATTCCGTGGCTTCGTCTTCGATGTTCATGTGCTCGAGGGGACCGGATTTCGGCACGTGGTAACGGAAAGCGATGCCATCGTTATAGACGCGGACCTCGAGGTTGATGCGGCGGCCCAGCGTGCCGTTCTGCATGTATTCGGCGAACAGGCCTTGGTAAGCGGGAGTGGTGGCGTCTGTATGCGAAGCGGTCATTCCCACGTTTTGGCCGAGCGTGGGCTGATCGTGAATGTAGAGGCCGAGGAACGAAGTATTGATGATCCGTTTGCCGCGGTAATAAACCTGATAGGCCATGCGCACAAAAGCCTCGGGTTCCGGATGAGTGAGAAAAACGCGGAACTCGATTTGACCGTCGGGAGAGGCGACGCGACGCTCATCCTGAGCGTGGATTCCCGCGGCGCCAGTCAGGAAAAGAAGCAGAAACGCGGAAACGCGGCAAGCCATTCAATCCTACGATACCAGAGGCGCCCGGCATGGCCGCACAGCCGATGTATAGTGAGTGAGTTATGCCGATTCCGAAGACCGCTCTGGCTTCCATTTGCGCGCTGTTGTGGCTACCTGCTGCCAGTCAGGCGCAATGGTTCGATTGGAAACATCCGGGTGTGCCGAGGACAGCGGATGGCAAGCCGAACCTGACGGCGCCGGCGCCAAAGCAGGCAGATGGCAAGCCCGACCTGGCTGGCGTCTGGGTGGGCGACCAGTGGAACCCGGCGGGGCGCCGGCCGAATCCTCCGGCTGCGGCGCGGCCGGAAGCCCCGGCAATGCAGCCGTGGGCCGACAAGGTGTTCGCCGAGCGACGCGCGAATAACGGGAAGGACAATCCGGAAGCGCGTTGCATGCCGCAGGGAATTCCGTACGCCAGCACACTGCCGTATCCGTTCGAAATTATCGACGCACCCGGAAAGACGCTCATGCTGTACGAAATGTATTCGCTGCGGCGGCAGATCTTCACCGACGGCCGCACGCTGGCGCAAGAGTTTCCGAGCCCGAGCTGGATGGGGTACTCGGTCGGGAAGTGGGAAGGCGACGAGTTTGTAGTGGAGACAGCCGGATTCAACGACCTGGTGTGGAATATCGACCTGGCCGGGCATCCGCACTCGACCGACGAGCGCGTGGTGGAACGCTTTCACCGCATCGATTACGGGCACATGGACGTGCAGGTGACGATCGACGATCCGAAAGCATACACGAAGCCGTGGGCGATGCCGGTGATGCGATACACGCTGCTGCCGGATACGGACCTGCTGGAATTCGTGTGCGAGAAGAATATCGACCCGCAGCACATGGTGGGGAAGTAGAGGGAAGAAAAAGTCAAAAGTCAAAAGTCAAAAGTGATTCGGTACGCGCTTCGCGCCGGGAAAAGGGCCGTTGAACTGCCCGACCGCTCCCTTTGGTCGCGGCTCAGCACCAAGTACAATGCCGAAACCGAGTCGCGACCGTAGGAAGCAGTTTCAAAATGGTTGGGACACCTTCCTAGTTCGCTAGCGGGTCTGGGCGAACCTGGAAGTGGACGACTTTCGGGAGCGTCCCTTTACCCGTTTCGCCGTGGTAGGACGTTCGGGTTCCCCACGTCGTCCACACGCCTTTGCCTTTCCAGCCGGCTTTCGCGTCGTCGATACGGCCGTCCATGCCTTTGGCGAAGAACCCAAGCGGATACGGCACGCGCATGGTGACGAACTTGCCGTTGACCAGCGCGATCAGGGAATCGGAGCTATTGCCGGT
>Ga0070713_100002078_pt1 | contig 12941 bp, 11 predicted proteins | sample LARL82metaG_FD_65465 | JGI IMG/M metagenome (GOLD analysis project Ga0070713, IMG submission 65465) | Corn, switchgrass and miscanthus rhizosphere microbial communities from Kellogg Biological Station, Michigan, USA - LAR L8-2 metaG | ecosystem: Host-associated > Plants > Roots > Rhizosphere ... | reverse complement strand
GGCCGGCCACGCGGACCGTACCCGCCCCAGCACCCAGGGCACGCTCACCTGGCGCTTCACCGCCGATAGCGTTCGCGACTTCGCCTTCGCTGCGGGACCGAACTTTCGGTGGGATGCAACAGGATACGACGGCGTCCTCATTGAAACACTGTATCGCCCAAGCGCCGACAAGTGGGAGGAAGCGATCCGGATGGCGCGCATGGCGATTCAATACTTCAGCGAACAGTGGTATCGGTATCCGTATCCACACGCGACGACCATCGAGGGTCCGATCGAAGGCATGGAGTACCCGATGTTGACCTTCGTGCCGAACAGCCCGACGCGCGAGGATCAACAATGGGCGTTGTCCCACGAGTTCGGGCACGAGTGGTTCCCGATGATCGTGGGGTCGAATGAGCGGCTCTATCCATGGATGGACGAAGGGTTCAACACCTTCATCGACCTGGCGGGCGCCGCGAAGTATTTCGCTGGCACGCCCTACGGTGACACCATCGAGGTACATCCGCTGCATCTCTACGCGGAGCACGCCACGCCTGGCAATGAGCAACCACTCATCGAGAAGCCCGTCGAGGTGCGCGATCTCTTCTGGGGCGGCTACCAGAAGCCGGCGTTGATGATGCAGCTGCTCCGCTACGAAGTACTCGGCAAGGAGCGCTTCGACGCGGCCTTTCGTGAATACATACGCACCTGGGCGTTCAAGCATCCAACGCCAGCTGACTTCTTCCGCATGATGCGCGACGAATCCGGCATGGAGCTCGATTGGTTCTGGCGCGATTGGGTGTTCACGACGTCGCGTCTCGATCAGGCGGTGGATTCGGTGACGACATCGAGCAATGGCTCGGTTGTGCACCTCGCGAATCGTGGGACGATGGTGATGCCGGCGCAGCTGGCAATCGGCTTCGGCGACGGCAGCACGACGACGGTACAGCTGCCGGTCGAGATGTGGAATCTCGGCTCGCGCTTCGACTATCGGCTGCCGGGGAGCAAGCGCGTCGTGCGCGTCGAGGTTGATCCGCGACACGTGTTGCCAGACATCGATCGCGCCAACAACACGTGGCCGCACTCCACCGCGAGATCGCCCTGAGTGGTCATCCAAGCGAACGCGTGCCCTGATCGAGGCGCACACGCTCGAGCCGTGGGACGAGCAGCTGCACGATGGCCAACGCGGTGACGTACGCGAAGCCGCAGACCAGAAAGATGGGCGCGTAGTTCTCGCCATTGTGTTGGAGCACGAGCCCCGTAACGCGTTGGAATGCCGCGCCGCCGATGGCGCCAAAGAAGCCGCCGATGCCCACCACCGAGCCGACGGCCTGACGAGGGAACATATCGCTCGAGAGCGTGAACAGATTCGCCGACCACCACTGGTGCGCGCCGGCGGCGACGCCGACGATGAGCACCGCCGCCCACATGCCGTTCACGCGCGGAGCGAACATTGTCGGAACGATGAGCAACGCCGCGATCAAGAGCGTCACCTTGCGCCCGCGATTCACCGACCAGCCACGGTTGATCAGCGCGCCGGAGAGCCAGCCGCCCCCAACGGATCCGACATCGGCGAGCGCGTAGACGACAATCAGGGGCGCGGCGAGCCCCGCGAGGCGGATACCATACTTGGCGTCGAGAAACTTCGGCATCCAGAAGAGATAGAACCACCAGATCGGGTCGGTCAGCAGTTTGGCAATCGCGAATGCCCAGGTCTGCCGATGACGAAGCAGTTCGGGCCACTGGACGGCGAAGGTAGGCTCGCTGACGTCGCCGCGAATGAGCTGGAGCTCCGCGGGCGAACAACGAGGGTGGTCCTGCGGTGGCCGATAGATGCTGAGCCAGAAGGCGAGCCATGTCGCACTCAGAAGACCCGTCCATACAAATGCCGGGCGCCAACCCCAGTTGAGTGCGATCCAGGGCACGACGAGCGGCGTGACGATCGCGCCGATGTTCGTGCCAGCGTTGAAGATTCCGGTCGCCAGCGCACGCTCCCGCGCGGGAAACCATTCGGCCACCGCCTTGATCGACGCCGGGAAGTTGCCCGATTCGCCGAGGCCCAACGCGAACCGCGCCGTCGCGAACGCGTTCGCCGTGCGCGCGAATGCGTGTGACATCGCGGCGATGCTCCACGTTACGATCGCCAGCGCGAGACCGCGTCGCACTCCAAGCCGGTCCATAATGCGTCCGGCGACGAGCAAGCCTAACGCGTAGGCGATGGTGAACCAGGAAACAATCGCGCCGTACTGAGCCTCGGACCACCCGATCTCCCGCTGAAGGGTCGGCGCGAGAATGCCAAGCACCTGGCGGTCCATGTAGTTGATCGTCGTAGCGAAGAACAGCAGCGCGCAGATCATCCATCGGTAATGACCAATCCCACTGGAAGGCTCATGGCTGAGGGCGAGGCGCGGCTCCTCTGTTATGGTCATCTCTGCACTCGCCCGCTGCCCTCGCCCTCCATCAGCGCTTCCACCTCACTCACCGATACCCTATTGAAGTCGCCGAGAATCGAGTGCTTGAGACAGGACGCGGCCGTCGCGAACTCGAGTGCCCGTGCATCATCACGATGCGTGAGCATTCCATAAATCATACCCGCCGCGAAGGAATCCCCCGCGCCAACGCGATCCACGATGTCCGACACATCGTATCGACGGCTGTGAAGAAACTGCGATCGCGTGACGAGCACCGCCGACCAACCATTGTGGTCCGCGCTGTGACTCTCGCGCAGTGTGATCACCTGTCGTTCGAGATTCGGAAAGACGTCGAGGACACGCTGTCCCAACGTTCGATACTTCTCGAGCTGGAGGTGGCCACTCTCTACATCGACGCTCGCGTCGATGCCGAGTGCCTTCTGACAATCCTCTTCGTTGGCGATGCCGACTTGCACGTGCTTGACGAGCTCGCGCATGACCTCCGGCGCACGCTTGCCCCAGCGCCAGAGATTCTTTCGATAATTGTAATCGCAGGAAACGGTCAGCCCCTTCGCTCGCGCCGCCTGCACGGCATCGATCGCCACGTCCGCCGCGCAAGCGCTGATTGCCGGAGTTACGCCGCTGACGTGAAACCAGGAGGCGCCGTCGAAGATGGCGCTCCAGTCGAAGTCGCCGCGCTTCGCGTTTGCGATCGACGAGCCGCTGCGATCATATGTGACCTTCGACGCCCGCTGATTGGCGCCGCTCTCGAGGAAGTACAGGCCAAGCCGGTCGCCCTCTCGTCGGATCGCGCTGGTATCGACGCCGAATCGCCGCAGCTCGGCGATGCAGGCGTCACCGATGTCGTTTGCCGGCACCGCGGACACAAAAGTCGTGGGAATGCCGAACTGTGCCAGCGACACGGCGACGTTTGCCTCGGCGCCCCCGAACGTCGCCTCGAGCATTGGCGACTGAAAGAGCCGCTCGAAGGCGGGCGACTTGAGTCGCAGCATCACCTCGCCGAAGGTGACGACCTGGCTCATCGTCAGGCGCCTCCGGCGAATCCGGCGCCAGCGCCAAGCTCGCGCACGAGTGTCACCGCCCGCTCCGTCTCGGCGCGAATCCGATCGAATTGCTTGCTGGCGATCCATTCGGTGGGCGCCATCCAGGAGCCTCCGCACGCGACCACACGCCTGAAGGCGAGATAGCTCGTGAGGTTGCCGAGGTTGATTCCACCGGTAGGCATGAATTCGACGCCGACATACGGCGCCGACACGGCTTTCAGGAAGGCGAGTCCACCCGCCGCCTCTGCCGGAAAGAACTTGAGGACGGACAGGTCTTTCATCAGCGCCATCTCGATTTCCGTCGGCGTGCAGACGCCCGGGAACACGGGCACCCCGCGCTCCTGGCAGAAATCGACGACGGCTGGGTTGAAGCCGGGCGCAACGACGAAACGTGCGCCCGCCTCGAGGGCTCGCTCCGCGTGGAGGGGAGTCAGCACAGTTCCCGCACCGACCAGCATGTCCGGAAACTTGCCGGCGATCCGTGTGATTGCTTCCGCCGCGTCAGACGTTCTGAACGTCACCTCGGCGCACGGTAGCCCTCCCTCGGAGAGCGCGGTGGCGAGCGGCACAGCATCGGCCGCGGAGTCGATGACGATGACCGGCACGAGCTTCATCGACCGGATTGTGCCCAACACACTGGTCGAACTCGTCTGCGGCGAGGGAATGGCTGTCATGGAGATGACCCGTTCAGAGATGACGACACGAGACTACGGGCGATTGTGTCACCTCGAAGGGGCCGACGCTAGTCCACCTGCGAGCCTCGCATCGCTAGAGGCTCGGAGCACCATCTCTGTTTGGATGGAAGACGGTCGCCCACCTAGCTTTTATGGAGCCTGTAGGCCTCCCTCACCAAGTCGTAGGCCAACGCCCTCGCCATTCGTCGTGCATCACTCATGTCGATCACGTGGCGCGCCACCAGGCCGCCGAGGAAGTTCGCGTCTACCCTTCGGGAGAGGTCATGGCGCGCCGGAATCGAGCAGAACGCACGGGTGTCGTCATTGAAGCCAGCGGTGTTGTAGATACCGGCTGTTTCGGTCGTCTGTTGGCGGAATCGCGTCATGCCCTCGATGGAGTCGTGAAACCACCATGGTGGCCCGAGACGCACCGCCGGGTAGTGGCCCGCCAATGGCGCCAGCTCACGGGCGTACGTGGACTCGTCGAGCGTGAAGAGCACCAGTGTGAGTCGCGGATCGTTGCCGAACTCGTCGAGTAACGCACGAAGATTCCGCGTGTACTCGGTGGCGACGGGAATGTCCGCGCCCTTATCAGCCCCGAAGCGCTCGAACACGACACGGTTGTGATCGCGGAGCGAGCCCGCGTGCAATTGCATAACGAGGCCATCCTCCACGCTCATCCGCGCCATCTCGATCAGCATGTGAGCCTCAAAACGCCTCTGATCCGCGAGAGTGGCGCTGCCCTGCCTCGCTCTCTGGAACAACCGATCCATGTCGGCCGCGGCGAGACGCTCGGTGTACGGTTCGACCACGCCGTGGTCCGTCGCCACTGCACCCATCGACTTGAACAGTGCGCGGCGCCCTTCGAGTGCTTCTATGAAATCCGGAAAGCTGCCGATCGCGCTGCCGTGAACGCTCTCGAGCTCCGCGAGCTCGCGCCGCCAGCTCTCGCTGCCAATGCGTAGCAGGACATCGGGCCGGAAAGTGGGAATCACCTTACCGCGCCATCCCGAGTCTCGGATCGCGCGGTGCTCTTCCAACCGGTCTGTCGCCCTGTCCGTCGTCGACAGTACCTCGATGTTGAATTGGTCGAACAGCGCGCGCGGACGGAACTCCGGCTTTGTCAGCTGACGCGCGATTGCGTCGTAAATGCCTTGGGCCGAGGCGCCGTCGAGCTTGACTTCGATTCCGAAGACTTCGTGCAGCTCATAATCGATCCAGACACCGGTCGGTGTGCCGCTGAACAGGTAGTAGTGCTCGCCGAACATCTGCCAGATCGTTCGTGGGTCGCAGGCGTCGCGTGTACCGTCGCGACGCGGTACACCGAGTGACTCCAGCGGAATGCCACGCGAGTACAACATCCGAAAGACGTAATGATCCGGCGTGATGATCAGCTCTGTCGGCTCCGGGAATGGAGTATTCTCGGCGAGCAGCCTTGCCTCGACGTGTCCGTGCGGACAGACGAGCGGCAGGTCACGCGTTTCCTCGTACAGCGATCGTGCAACGCGCCGGATCGCCGGATCGGAGTCGAAGAACCGATCCTCGTGAAGAACCAGGGGCTCAGACACGCCAGTCACATTCACCGAGCCTTGAGATAATCAGAGAGCCGGAGTGTCAGCGCTACCAGCGTGAGCGTCGGATTCACGCACCCCGCCGTCGGGTACACCGCCGCACCGGCCACGTACAAATTGGCAATGCCGTGCACCTGGCAGTTCGCATCGACGACGCCCCGTTGCGGATCGGGATGCATCCTCGTCGTGCCCATGTGATGCCAGCCGCCGCCTAACGATTTCGGCCACGGCGCCGTCGGTGGCTCCATCACCCAGTCGCGCATCTGCAGCCGGCCGATCCCGGTGCGTCCCAGCTCACGGCCGAGCGCCTCGTAGAAGCCGCGAAAAGAGCGGCGGTCCAGCTCCGTCAGCCGCCAATCGAGCCGCGCTCGCGGCATGCCTAACGCGTCACGCTCGTTACTCAGCGTGACCCGCGACGCCGGATTGGGGGCCTGCTCCTGGCGAGTCAATAAATGAAATGTGCGAGGCACCGCTGCGCTCGCGGCCACGTCCTCCGGCACCACGGGGTCAACTCGCATCTTGTCGACGACATCCGGCGTCGCCCACTCGAAGGTACTCCTGCCCTGTTCCGCGAGCGGTGCGGCCGCGAGCGCTACCGTGGAGTTGAGAACGCGATGTTCGCGTTGCGCGGCGGCACTGAGGGCGATCTCGCCGCGTGCCTTCGTTCGCCCGAAGACGAACGCGTACATCTGCGTGCTCGGCGGCTTGTTGCCTAACGTGGCAAGGTTACCGCTCGGCATCTCGAGATGCTCCATGAAGAATCGGCCAACGAGATCGTGGCCGTTGCCCAGCCCCGCGACGGCGCGGCTGTTCGATGCAAGCAGCAGACGCGCGTTCTGGATCGTCGAGCAGGCGAGCACATATCGCGCGGCTCGGACGCGGTGCTCCTTGCCCTCGAGGGTCCGGACTCGCAAGCTGTCCACCGCGGTCGTCCCCTCATTCGCGAGGATCTCGACGACGTTGGCGTGGGTGTAGAGGTGGACACCGCGAGCGCCGACGATCGCGTCGCGATAGAGCGTCCCGAAACGCGCGGGGGGACTGAACTGCCACATCTTCGTCCACGCAGCGCCCGGGTCCAGCGCAAAGGGAACGAGCGCCGGGTCGCGGCGCTGCCACTCGGCAGCGGTCCACTCGTCGTAGCCGAGTTGGAGAATCGGCGCAGCGCGCCGATAGTACAGGTCGAGGTCGGCGCGGGTGATCGGCCAACCGCTGTATGGAACCCACTCGCGCACCTCGAAATCCTGCGGATCGAGGGTCGAACAGAAGCCCGCCCAGTGCCCTGTGGTGCCGCCGAAGTAGTGCAGCCGCGCTGCCTGCAGCGGAAAGTAAGGCAGTCCGACACTCTCGCCGCGATAGAGCTCCTGCATTCGCGGATCGTAATCGAAGCCGCCGCCCTCGAGCAGGAGCACGCGTCGTCCGCCGTTGATCCACTCCCGGGCGAGAGTGATGCCCGCCGCGCCGGCGCCGACGATACAGAGGTCCCCTTCGATCAGACTTCCATTCTCGAGCGTGCGGGCGTCCGTATGCACTCTGTCGGCAGAGTTAGACGGAGAGGAACGAATAGAGCGCGCACTGACGGGCTTCCGTCACCGAAAGCAGCCATCCCTCGATCACCACCGTGCGCCCATGCGCGAAGTCGTCCCGCACCAACTCGTCGATGTGCGGATTGCCTGCCCCGAAGAAGCGCGCGGTGAAGGGACGCGAGTCATCGATGGCGTGGCGGAGGGCAGCAACATCTGCTTCGGCGGGGCTCATCGCGCGGTACCGCTCGCCAATGGCACGAACGGCTGCGCCGCCTAACGCGGCGAGGAGCTCGGGCCGCGCCAGTGACCGGGCGTCAGCCATCCTTCGACAGTCAGCAGTCGCAACAGCGAGCGTGGTGATGCCCGCAAATCGAAGAAACGAGCGGCGATCCATGAGACGCCACTTTACTGCGCGCAAGCGGCCCGATCAAGCGACGCGCAGGTCCCGTTGCACGCCGACGATATTACTGGAGATGATTCCCCTCTCCGTACTCGATCTCGCGCCCATCGTCGAGGGTGCCGACGCCGCGCAGGCACTGCGGAACTCGCTCGATCTCGCCCGGCACGCGGAACGTCTGGGCTTTCGCCGATTCTGGCTCGCGGAGCACCACGGAATGCCCGGCATCGCGAGCGCCGCAACCTCGGTGGTCATCGCCCACGTGGCGGGAGGCACGTCCACCATCCGTGTGGGTGCGGGCGGTATCATGCTGCCTAACCACTCGCCGCTCGTCGTCGCCGAGCAGTTCGGCACGCTCGCGGCGCTCTATCCTGATCGTATCGATCTCGGACTGGGTCGAGCCCCTGGATCCGACCAGATCGTCGCCCGAGCTCTTCGTCGTCCGTTCGACGCGGCCGACAGCTTCGCCCAGGACGTCGTGGAGCTCATGTCGTACTTTGCGCCAGCGCAACCGGGGCAGCGGGTGCAAGCCGTTCCTGGCGTCGGACTCCGAGTTCCGATCTGGATTCTCGGGTCCAGCCTCTACGGAGCCCAGCTGGCGGCACAGCTCGGGCTCCCGTTCGCCTTCGCATCGCACTTCGCGCCCGCAATGCTGCTCGACGCCGCCGACATCTATCGCAGTCAGTTCCGGCCCTCGGCGGAGCTGGCGCAACCGTACCTCATGGTCGCCGTCAACATCGTCGCCGCGGATACCGAAGCAGAGGCGCGGCATCTCTTCACCTCGCTCCAGCAGGCATTTGCCAACGTCCGCAACGGACGTCCCGGGAAGCTTCCGCCACCAGTTGACGTGGACGCATTGCAGCTCTCCCCGGCGGATCAGCTTGGGCTCTCGCAGATGCTCTCGTACTCGATCGTCGGGACCGGGGACTTCGTGCGGCGCGGGCTCGAGGAGGTCGTGGGCCAGACGGGTGCCGACGAGGTGATCGTCGCATCGCAAATCTTCCATCACGCGGCGCGGCTGCGATCGTACGAGATCGCCAGCCGCGCCGCGGCGGACGCCGATACGGCAGATCAATCCTTCGGTCCCTCGGCGGCTCGTTAGGCTCCGAGCGTTACGCGGACCCTTCGGAGACCAGTTTCACGTCGGCCGCTTACGGGACGTTTAGCGCGGCTTACGTGGTCCAGGTGGGCCACGGTCGGCGCAAACGCCGTCCCAGCCATTGACCCTGAGAAGCCGTGGAGCGATTGTCCGGCTCGCGACCCTGTGCGCCTTCACTCGCCGAGCACCGATGTCACCGACCCGCCGCGAAGCCCTCCTGCAACTCGCCGTTCTCGCCGCCCTCCCGTTGCCCAGGCTCCGCTTCGGTAGCGCGACCGATCCCCTGGGCGGCACCATCGCCGACTATCAGGCAGGCCGACGTCGCGGTGAGTACACCGCCGCCGAGATCGTAGCCCGTGCCATCGAGCGGTGCCGAACCGACGGCGCGACGTGGCACGCGATCGACGAGTTGTCGGAGCGCGCCCTGGTCGATGCCCAAGAGTCCGATGCTCGGCTGCGCGCCGGACAGTTGCGTGGGCCACTCGACGGCGCACCGGTGTTCGCGAAGGCGATCTACGACATGAATGGTCTGCCGACGACCGGGTCCAGCGCCGAGTGGGCAAGCCTCTTTCCCGAGCCCGTTAGGCGCGATTCGCTCGAGGTCGTGCGCATGCGCGCCGCCGGCGCCGTCGTGCTGGGGAAGACTGCCGCGGACGACTTTGCGTACCACGGCAATGGCACGAGCAGTCACACCGGGCAGGTACTCAATCCGCACGACCGCGCCGGCACGAAGACGCCCGGCGGCTCGAGCGCGGGCTCGGCGGTCGCTGTCTCCGATGGGATGGCGTTCGCCGCGTTAGGCACGGATGACGGCGGATCGAATCGCATTCCGGCGCAGTTCACCGGCGTCGTCGGTATGAAGCCGACGTTCGGCTTGGTGCCCCGCACGGGCGTCATCCCGACCTGGCCCTACCTCGACACGCACGGCCCGCTCGCACGCTTCGTCGCCGACGCGGCCCTGCTGCTCATGGCGATCGCCGGACCGGATCAATCCGACCCGCTGGCGCTCACCACCTCAATCCCGTCGAGCCGACTAGCAACTCTCGGCAGCGAATCGCTCGCTGGCGTTCGGCTCGGTGTCGTCGAGGCACATGTACCGCGTGCCCAGATGATCCCCGAGGCGGTCACGATCTGGGACCGCGCGTTAGGCGACCTGCGGGCAGCCGGCGCGATCGTCGAGCCATTCGCCGCGCCGGTGACGCTGCAGAACTACCGCGACCTGTTCGCGGCGGCCGCGACCGCGCGAGGGGACGTCGCCGTGGACCCGAAGTCCCCCGCGCCGACCGCGAATGCCCTGCTCCATTACTTCGAGGGCCGAACGGATAAGGCGCGCGACGCGGTGCGTCGTGGCTACCCAGCCTATCAGAAGTTCTACGACGTGCTCCCGCCGACGTTCGACGCCTGCGAACCCCTCCTCGACAGGCCGATGACGGACGATCCGGCTGGCCGGTCGTTCGCCCGGTCGCGCGAGACAGTCGTCAGGCAGCTCGCCGATGCGATGCACGACGCGGGCGTCGCGGCCATGGTGTACCCCACGATGCCCTTCAACGCGCCGCGCGCGGTCGATTCGTGGCCCAACATCAGAACGACACTCGGCTACGGCAATTGGCTCGGTCTGCCGGAAGTATCCGTGCCCGCCGGCCTGGGCGCCGACGGAATGCCGGCGCTCAATCTCTCGGTGGTGGGCCTGCCTGGGACGGATGTCACGGTGCTCGCGTACGCAAACGCGTACGAGCGGCAGTCGAAGCGGTTCGTGCCCCCCGATCGTCGATGACAACGCCTACTCCCGATTGGCGCGCGCACGGCGTGCGCATCGTACACGCGAACGAGCTCGATCTGAACACGCCGCAGACGCCGGGAATGACGCGGGCCGCGGCAATCACCCAGGCGCGCACCGGTGCGTCGAAGATCTGGGCGGGCACGGTTACGATCAAACCCGACGCCAAGACGGGACCGCACCACCATGGCGCCCTGGAGAGCGTGATTTACGTCGTGAAGGGTCGAGCACGGATGCGGTGGGGCGACAGCCTCGAGTACGTCGCCGAAGCAGGGCCCGGTGACTTCATCTTCGTGCCGCCGTACGTGCCGCATCAGGAGATCAACGCCGCCGCCGACGAGCCGCTCGAGTGCGTCGTCGTGCGCAGCGATCAGGAAGCGGTCGTCGTGAATCTCGATATCCCGGCGGTCGAGAAACCGGAGACGGTACACTGGGTGGACGCCATTCATTCACCGCCCGGCGCCTGAGCGCTGTCCCCTAGAATGACATTCCGCCACCGACCGTTACGACCTGCCCACTGACGTAATTGGACTCGGGCGCGCAGAAGAGGTACACGGCGCCGGCAGCTTCCTCGGGTGTGCCGAGCCTGCCTAACGGTATCTCGCGCTCGAGCTTCTCCAGGAGCTCCGGCTGGACTCCTACTTTGCGGCCCTCGACCGTCGAAATCGGCTGCGTCATCGCCGTCCTGATGAAACCGAACGCGACACAGTTCACGGTCACTTTGTAGCGGCCCCACTCCTTCGCGAGTGTCTTCGTCAGGCCGATGATGCCCGCTTTCGCCGACGCGTAATTTGCCTGGCCGGGATTCCCGCCCAGTCCGACCACCGACGAGATGTTCACGACCTTGCGGAACACCTCGCGTCCCTCGGCTGCTTCTTGCTTTGCGAAGGTACGAATCGGCTCGCTGGCTGCCCGCAAGATCTTGAACGGCGCGACGAGGTGTACGTCCAGGATGGCCTGAAACTGTTCGTCCGTCATCTTCTGGATGACGTTGTCCCAGGTGTAGCCCGCGTTGTTGACGATGATGTCCAGCGTTCCAAACTCTTTCAGCGCGGTGTCCACGAATCGCTGCGCGAAGCCGTCATCGGTGACGCTGCCCGGACACGTGACGATGGTAGCACCGCTCTGACGCAACGCGCGCGCCGTGTCTTCCACTGGGGCTTCATCGCGATCGTTGATCACCACCCGTGCGCCTTCTGCCGCGAGCTTCGCGGCAACAGCTCGGCCGATACCGCGCGCCGCTCCCGTCACGAGAGCAACTCTCCCGTCGAGCTTCCGCGATTGCGCCAGGTTAACCATGGCGGAGAAGTTCGCTCACGAGGGCGACGTCGCACAACTACGTCAACGCGGAACGCCGGCGAGAAGCTCGCCGGCGTTCCGGATTTCCAGCAACTATCGAACTTCCGTCAACCTAGACGCTGATGAAACCGAGGTTGATTCCCGTGATCGAAGAGTCCGTTGCCTGCGACGGCGCAGAGATCGTTATTCCGATCGTGCCGTTCGCGCAGGTCCCTCCACTGGCGGGGCCGGTCTGGCTCCAACCGCTGGGCGGCAGAGCACAGATCGTATAGCTGCCCGCGCTGAGGCCCGTGAAGCTGTACGAACCGTCGCCATTCGTCATCACCGTCTGCGTGATGCCATTCCCGGTGATCTGAACGTTGAAGCCCGAGATCCCGACCTCATCCGGATCGAAGCTGCCGTTCTGATTCAGATCGAAGAACAGGAAGCCGGTAACCGTCGTGACGCCAGTGGCCGGCGGCGGCGGAGGCGGCGTGGGAACACAATCCTTCTTGGTGCGACTCGAGTCACCTTGCGGCGAGGGATTGCCACCGCGGTCCTTGGAAAAGCACTTGGTCGTGCTCGAGCTTGTATCGCTTTGCGCGCTTGCAACTCGCGCCACGAGTGGCGACAGCGCCAGTGCAAGCACGACGACGAGTGAGCGGCGCATGATCATCTCCTTGAGTAGTGCGGTACTGCTCTTCGTACGACATGCACAATGTCGGTAGCGTAACGCGCCACCTCATGACCCACATCACACGCCATGCGATCAGCAATAATGGCCCGGACGATATTTCACGTAGCACTTCGCGACAGCGCATCATCGTTAGGCGCCGCATAGTCCATTGGTCAACCCGCTGTTCGATTCGGTTGCCTTTGACTAGCACGAGAGAGGCGCATTGCGCGTTGATGTCTGTTTGTCAGTCACAGAAACAATCTCAGTACCGTCTAATCGGTCTCCTCCGTGTCCTCCGTGTCCGTTTTTTCAGTAGTGCTCAGCTACAGGCGTTGAGATCACAAAAGAAGAAAAAACGCCCCGCAGGTTTCCCCGCGGAGCGTTTCAAACAGACTGAAGTTCGTATTACGGGACGTAGCAGGCGGGTTCACCGTCGCCCGCCGTGGTGATGATCGGGCTGGTGGTGTTGACACCGATACCGCAGGTGGCGCC
>Ga0070713_100002076_pt1 | contig 12943 bp, 9 predicted proteins | sample LARL82metaG_FD_65465 | JGI IMG/M metagenome (GOLD analysis project Ga0070713, IMG submission 65465) | Corn, switchgrass and miscanthus rhizosphere microbial communities from Kellogg Biological Station, Michigan, USA - LAR L8-2 metaG | ecosystem: Host-associated > Plants > Roots > Rhizosphere ... | reverse complement strand
GCGCCAGCGTAGAAGCAATCCGGATGCCGCGTGCCGCGAACGCGAGCTTGATCCGGCTGAACACCGCGCGACGAACGGCAAATTGCCTGCCGGGGCGTGTCTTGAACATCATCCCGATCTGCATCCCCGTGTCGACCATTGCCTGCACGCCGAGTGATCTCAGAGGGTCGATCAACTCTGGCCCGATCGCGGGATCGTCCATCAGTTCGGCGCTCACCGCTGCCACCACATCCTCCAGCAGCTCCAGGTCGGTGTCGTAGGTCACTACGAGCTGCAGTGTCTCGACCACCCAGTCGCGCGAGTAGTTGGTGATCGCCTTCAGATCACCGAAAGGCACGGTATGCAACTGGCCGTTCAGGTGCCGCAGCTTGACCGAGCGCAGGGAAAAGCTCTCCACCGTGCCACGAATGCCGCCGCTCTCGATGTGTTCGCCGACGCGAAAGGCATCGTCGAGCAGGAAGAAGATGCCGGAGAGGATGTCGCGCACCAGTGTTTGCGCGCCGAAGCCGACGGCGATACCGACAACGCCGGCTCCTGCCAACAACGGCCCGATCTGCAACCCCATGGCGGCCAACGCACTCAAGGAGGCCATCACCAGCACAATGAACAGCGCGAAGTTGCGCAGAACCGGCAGCAGCGTGTACAGGCGCGCGCGCCGGCGCCGTTCGTTGTCGTCCAGATCGTCGATCGGCGAGGCCGCGCCGACGAGCCGCCGGTCGATCATGACGCGCACCACCTGCCACAGCAGGTCGGCGATCACCAGGATCACCAACGCCTCGAGCAGGCCGCGCGCGATGCGCGTCATTGGCGTGTCCATGGCGGACATCGCTGTCATGTCGATTTGCCATACATGCACCAATGCCGCGGCGGCAATCAGGACGACCGCCGCCTGGATGGTCCTCTCGCCAATCGCCCGATAGGGGCACTGCTGGATATCCGCGTCCGGCACCTGGCCGTGCAGCACGGTGGAGATCGACCGGCCGAGAACGAAGGTCGCAATCGGCGCCGCCGCAAGGATCAGCAGTGTCCAGCCGAGGGCGGATGCGCCTGTCAGGAACAGCAGCCAGTCGAGCAGCAAGGCGAGCGACACCAGCACGCGCAGGACCGGGCCGCGCGTGGGAGGCGCCGCATCGCTCGTCGCTCGCGGCATCGACCAGACGATGACAATGCCCAGACAGGTCAGCGCCAGCAGCAGCAGCTGAAGCAGCACCTCGGTGCCGGCCGGTGGCACCCCGAGGGCGCGCAACGTGAGGATTGTCTGCCAGCCAATGGCCGCCGTACCAACCAGACGCGCGATCCAACGATGCCAGAACCAAGCCACCTTCTTGCTGACCGGTACCAGACGCATCCTGGCGGCCCCAGGGGCGAGGAAGAAGCGGGTCACGGCCAGACTGAGCCGAACCAGCACGAATGCCAGCAGGTAGCCGAGAATGATGGACCCGGTCAGCGGTGGCCAGGCGAACAGCAGAAAGGCGCCCATGCTGCCCGCCGCGAACGAGGCTACGACCAGCATGCCAATCAGCAGGCGCTCACTGACCACCCTTGCGCGTTCCCGCGCGGTGTCCAGCGTCACCGCCCCAAAATGCATGCGCCATGATCGTGCGAGGCGGAAGAACAGGTATTGCGCGATGAACCCCCCGGCAAGGAAGACGATCACAGCGCCGATGAGGCGGAACCGCTCCGGTGCCGGCAACTGGGCGCGTGTCCTGTCCAGGACCTGCGCCATCTGGTCCGGGATCTGATGCAACTCCGCCAGGATGTTCCAAAGCCTGATGCGGAGGCCGCCCAGCACATCGTCCATCATCTCGCCGGCCGTCGCCGCCGGGGAGCCACCGTGTACCGTGCTGTCCGGATCCTGCATGATCGCCTGACGGACACGGGGATCGCCGAGCAGATCCAGGATGGCTGCGCCCTGTTCGGAACCAAGCAGCTCCCGCAATTGCGCCACGCGATCCGGCACCTCGGCCGGAGGCGTTGGTGGTGCCGCGCGCAGTGGCCCCGCTGCGAGGAGCACGAACGCGAATAACGCCAGACGGAATGCCATCAACCGCATGTCGATCAGCCGGCCGGCTCATGGAGACGCAGAACGACCCACTCTGCACCTGGCGCTCTCGGGTGCTTCTGCTGGACCAGCATCATGATGAACTCGCGCTTCTCGGCACGCTCAGCATTGAGCGCTTTCCATACGTCGTCGGGCGAAGCCGTCGCGTCCCTGTCCACGCGCAGAATGATGTCGCCATTCGTCATGCCGCGGCGCGCGGCATCGGAGCCGGCAACCACGTCGGCGACCAATACACCGCCTTCCGTATCCTCAAGTCCCAGGCTGGCTCGCTTGGATGTCGGGATCGCTGCGAGCGACAGTCCGAGGTCGGGTGGAATCCTGCCGTTCGGGTGCTCAGCGGGTAAGGGAGCATCACGCTCGTCCCACTTGCTGCGTGGCCACTCCGCGACGGTTACCGGGAGGGTCAGCTCATTGTTGTCGCGCTGGATGACCACGTTCACCGCTTTCCCGACCGGGGTCTTGACGATATCGCGCAGCAGGGCTCGTTCGTCATGCGGTGCATCATCACCATACTTCAGAATCACGTCTCCGATCGCCAATCCGGCGTGCTGCGCGGGTCCGCCAGGCATGATCCAGGAAACGATCGAACCTTGCGGCCGCTGCATGCCCATGGCACGTGCCATCTCCGGCGTAACCTGCTGGATCTTGATGCCGACCCAACCCGGACGAACCCAGCCGTATTGCATCAGCCGTCGGACCACGAACTCCGCCGCATCGGAGGGGATGGCAAGTCCCAGTCCTGCCGAGGCCTCGGTGGGCGAGACCAGAGCCGTGTCGACACCAACGACGCGCCCCTTCATGTCGAACAACGGGCCGCCGGAGTTGCCGTGATTGATCGCCGCATCCGTCTGGATGTAGTGATTGTACGGGGAATCCTGCACATCGCGGTTGAGCCCGCTGACGATACCGGCCGAAACGGACACGCCAAGGCCTAGTGGATTGCCGATGGCAAACACCTGGTCGCCGACGTTGAGCTTGGTGCTGTCGCCCCACTGGACTGGCGTAAGTGGATGGTCGGCCTTCACCTGCACCACAGCCAGGTCAGCAAGCCGGGACGCGTGGAGCAGCGTTGCTGGCAGAATCGTGCCGTCGGAGAAAGTCACCGCGATGTCGAACGCGTCCTCAACAACGTGATAGTTGGTCACGATCAGACCCGATGGATTGATCACGAAGCCGGACCCCACATAGCTCTTGATCTCGCCAGAGCCGGTCGAAGCGCTGGCCTGTTGCGAGCCGGTGGGTGGAGCCACTTCTTTGCGGACTGCGATGTTGACGACCGCCGGCAGCAGACGCTGGATTAGTTCGGACCGGTTGGCAACGAGATCCGTGGCGTGCGCGGAAGGGCTGGACACCGCGAGCACGAACGCCAGCGCCACCGGGATTTGGCGCACGGCACGGCGGATTGAGCGCATGTTGGCCATAGTGGCGGCTCCTTGCACTGATCGTTGACGACGGCTTAGCTCCAGATCGCTGTTTGATCGTTCAGTTGGTCCGGCGGACCCGGCTGTCCGCGAATATAACTGCGGGGGGCCGCCTGCAAGTGACCTGGCCGGATGGCCAGGGCAATCGAATTTGCCGGTTTCGCCGACAGTGCGAGCCGGTGCCAGGCCGTTTCCTGAGGAGCACGCTTCTGATCCGCAGCAGCTGGAAGGCGTCAGTCGCGCCGACGCAGGGCGGCAAGTACCTTGTGGTCGACCTGGCAGCGCCGGTCGCTTCTCGAGTGGAGACATCGGCCTTGCCATTGAGCGCCAGGGCCTTCGCGAGCGCCCCCACGCAGACCTGGTCGAGACCGTTCCGGCCGCGGCAGAGAAATAGCGCCTTGGACACCATGGGTGACGTCGCGGCGGCCTGCTTGGCCGCAAAGTTCTTATTGGGGTTCCGAATAACGGGCATCTGAGATGCTCCTCGACCGTGCGCCTTGCGCAAAAACTGGGCCGTACGTGAATGCGAATCTGTTGGACCATGGTCGGCGCGATAACCGGAGTGTGTCTTTCGCAAGTTAATCGGTACAGAGACCCGAAAAGGCAAGCAGCATCGCTGCAGGATGAGGTGTAAAGGCGTTCGTGAAAACTTGGCACGAACTCATGGACGTGATTGGCTCCCAGCGCGCGGCCCTTGCGAAAGGTTGGACGATGGACGTACTCGCAATCGATGTCGGTGGCACACACGTGAAGATCCTTGCCACTGGCCAGAAGGAAAAACGGGAATTTCCCTCCGGTCCGACGCTGACTGCGCAGCAGATGGTAACGGGGGTGAAGCAGCTCGCAGGCGAGTGGAAGTACGAGGTCGTGTCGATCGGGTATCCCGGGGTGGTGCTGCACAACCGGGTAGTGGCTGAGCCGCATAACCTAGGCACTGGATGGGTGGGGTTCGATTTCGCTCGCGCATTCGGGTGCCCCGCGCGTGTACTCAACGATGCAGCGATGCAGGCACTGGGCAGCTACAAGCACGGCAAAATGCTTTTCCTGGGCCTGGGAACAGGGCTCGGTTCCACACTCATCGTCGATGGCATCGTGGAGCCGATGGAACTGGGTCACCTTCCGTATCGCAAAAGCACCTACGAGAATTACGTCGGACTCCGTGGGCTGAAACACTTCGGCAAGAAGAAGTGGCGCTGGTACGTCGAGGACGTCATCGAGCGGCTGATCGCTGCACTCGAGCCTGACGAAGTCGTCCTAGGCGGGGGCAATGCAAAACTGCTAAAGGCGATCCCTGCCAGTTGCCGCCTTGGTGACAACGACAATGCATTCCTAGGCGGCTTCCGCGCGTGGGAACACGGCACTCCGAGGCCGCGCAACGTTGCTACGTTGCCAATTACCGCTGGCCCCACCCGACGCAAGACATAAAAGGCGGCCTTCGACACCACGTGCTGGGATAGGATCGCCTGTCGAGAGAAATCAGCCATAATACATAACTACAAATCCACACTCGTTATTGTTGGTCAAAAAGGGTAACCGAATAAGTCGGCAAAGTTCGGGTTAGCCGTCCGAGGCGCGTTTATCGAACGTGGCTCGCTGATGCTGTCAATCTTGTCGTCTTATTGCCGATCGTCGCTTCGGTCGCTTACGACGACAAATGGACATTCGATTGGCGATGGCCAATTAGACAAAGGTGTTGCCGATACCTTCGTTATAATTCTAACGCTACTTTGGCACATTGTGGGTTTCCCGAGTCAGCCAATCGGTGATTCCTGATAGGTTGGCTATTTGGAGGCCGATCACGGTGCATACGCCGCGGCAGAGTAACAGGTCTTTCGCTGGATCAACGGCCGCGATCCACGCCAGTATGGCCCGGACTTCGGGTTGTGGCGGCGGGCCTGATCAAGCGGAAACTGCCATCCGCGCGTCCTCGCGAACCATCGCCGCACCCTTTTCTGCGATCATGATGGTCGGCGCATTCGTGTTGGTGGACGTGACCGCCGGCATCACCGATGCATCGATCACGCGCAGCCGTTCCAAACCATGCACACGTAGCCGGTCATCCACCACCGCCGTCAGGTCGCGACCCATCTTGCAGGTGCAGGTCGCGTGGAACACGGTACTGCCGGTCTGCTTCACATAGTGCAGCAGTTCGTCATCACTCTGCACATCCTTCCCAGGCATGGTCTCCGCGACAACGTATTTCGCCAACGCCGGTGCGGCGAACATCCTGCGGATCCAACGTAGCCCGCCAACCGCGGCACGACAGTCGGTCTGGTCGCTGAAGTAACGCGGGTTGATGTTTGGCTGCTCCTCGGGCCGTGGCGAGCGCGCCTCGACATAGCCCCGGCTCAGCGGCCGCATCTGCCACATGCCGCATGTCATGCCCGGCATCGTGTCCAGTTGCCGCGACACGCCCGGCGCGTAGCTGCCGTGGGCGAACAGGCACTGCACATCCGGCGTCGCCGATTCCGGCAGTACCTTCACCGACGCCGCGACCAGCGACGCCGCATAGGTCAGGATGCCGTCGCCGGTGGCCAGATAGCGCAGCACCTGCCCCGCCAGCCCCAACCCGCGCGACTGCTGGTTCAAACTCGGCGCGCCCTGCACGGAGCACGATATCCGCGCCAGATAGTGGTCCTGCATGTTGCGCCCGACGCCGCGCAGATCGTGATGCACGCCGATGCCGACGCGGTCGAGATGCTCGGGATCACCGACACCCGACAATTGCAGGATGTGTGGCGAACCGATGGCGCCAGCGGCAAGGATCACCTCGCCTGCAACATCGACGCGGTCCACGTTGCCGTTGCGCGAATACTCGATGCCGACCGCACGCGCACCATCGAACAGCACGCGATGCACCAGCGCACCGGTGATGACCTGCAGGTTCGGCCGCTTCAGCGCAGGACGCAGATAGCTGCGCGCGGCACTCGCCCGCCGGCGCCCGCCTCGTGTCTGCTGCACCCAGCCGATCCCATCGCCCGCGCCAGGCGGCAGGTCGTTGACGTCCTCGCGATACTCGCAGCCAAGCTGCTGACCGGCCTCGACCGCCGCACGGCACAGCAGCGGCTTGTCGCGTCCGTGCGACGTGAACAGCGGGCCGCCCTTGCCGTGCACCGCGTCCTCTTTGCCCTCCCAGTTCTCCGCCTTGCGGAAGAACGGCAGCACGTCATCCCATGTCCAGCCGCGATTGCCGAGCTGGCCCCAGTGGTCGAAATCCTCAGGCTGGCCACGGACGTAGATCATGCCGTTGATCGAGCTCGACCCACCGAGCACGCGACCGCGGGGATAGTTGATGGCGCGGCCGTTGGTTCCGGGATCGGCCTCGGCCTTGAAGCCCCAGGTCAGCGTCCGATGCTCCAGCAGCTTCATGTAGCCGGCGGGAATGTGGATCAGAGGATTCCAGTCGCGCCCGCCCGCCTCGATCAGCACGACGCGGTTGCCGGGATCTTCCGTCAGCCGATTGGCCAGAACACAGCCAGCCGAGCCGGCGCCGACGATGACATAGTCAGCCTGCATGTGACGTTTCCCTCCCCCGTCATTGCGACCCTCGCGAAAGCGAGGGGAAGCAATCCCCATGGAGATTGCTTCGTCGCTGCGCTCCTCGCAATGACAGCGTCAGCCGAACGCCCCCACCTCATGCGTGACGATGGTGGCGATCTCCCGCACGAGGCCGAACAGCGAGCGCATCGGCGCGAAGATCTCTTCATGCTCCCGCGCATAGGCAGTCACGCCACGCGGCGCCACCGGCTCCGCATAGTCGAACTCCTCTGACCGGTCGGGCGCGGCAGGAAAGATCTGCGCCAGCACCTCGAGCACCGGCTCAATCTCCAGCCGCAGGATCGCTGCCTCCAGCACCTGCCGCGTCACGCCATGCCGTGGAGAGAAATCCGCGATCCCGGTAGACAGCAGCCAGATACGATGGATCAGCGCGAGCCGCAGTGCGTGCAGCAGCACCTCACGGGTCGCCATGCGCGGCGCATCCGGCCAGATCTCGCGCAATGCCAGATGATCGGCGTGCACGCGCCGGAACATCGACTGCGCCGCCGCCCAGATGCCCAGCCGTTCGAGCGCGCGCGCCACGCCGATCAGTGCCTCGCGTCCGGCACGTGTAGCCGTGTGCTCGGCGCGATCGAACCAGGTGCCGGGATCCAACGTCGCGATCACTGCGCGCAGCACTTCTGTATCCGAATGCGCGAGTGCATGCGTCGCCAGATCCATCGCGCGGTGGAACCGCCGGCTGTTCTGCCGCAGGTCGACGAACAGTTCGGGATGCCGTGCCGCGGCGGCGCCGATGCCCTGCAGCGTGTTCGCACACCAGCCGAGCTGCTGGAGGATGGCGTTGTTCGGGATCGCCCGCAGCTCGCGCGGATGGCGAATGCGCGCGGCACCCACCATGCCGTCGGCCTGTCGCGCCGCCGGCCGCGATCCGGTCACATCAATCAGCGCCGGACCGAATGCGCCGAGCAACGCGGCATAGCCTTCGTCATCGACCAGCGCCTCCATGCCGGCGCGTACAGTGGCGAAGAAGTCAGCAGCGAAGTCGGGATTGGCGTAGACCGGGTCCTCGATCGGGCCCGCCGCCGGATGGTAGGTCTGCTGCGCGATACCTGTGATCGTTGCCAGCGCCAGCTCGGGCGTACCGAACAGCAGATAGCCGTCGCCTCCCTGGAACGCCGCCTCTTCACGCACGCTCAGCCCCGCGCGATTCAATGCCTGCCGTGACGCTGTCGGCGACAGGTATTTCAGCCGGTCAGTCAGCGACCCGGGATGCGCGCCACGCCCGACGCTCTCCCCATGCGTGTCGAACAGGATGACCTCGACGCCGGAGATCCCGTGCTCAGCCAGCGTCTGGCCGATCTTCAGGCGCAGCCGCTCGATCAGGTAGCTCGCGGCGAGCTGGCCGACATAGCGACCGGAATCCGAGTAGCCGAATTGCAACGCGAGCCGTCCTGTCGTTTGTAGATACGCTCGGTAATGCGGACTTCGCAGCGCCTCTTCGAGCACCGTCGCACCGTGCTCCAGTGCGCCAGCGGTCTCGAACAATGGGCTGATCTCGATATGCCGCTCTATGCCGAACAGCCGCGCGAGCCACAGCGCGGCGAGCAGCGTGTAGCCCGTCTCGGTCTCGGCGATCAGAAAGCGGACCGGCACCGATCCATCGACGTGCTTGATGATCTGCGCGATCGTCATCATCAGCCGGATCGCCGACGCCTGCTCAGCCAGGAGCGCCCCGAAATCGACGCCGAGAGGCTTCACCGTGTCCAGCGCCGCATTCAGCGAGCCGAACAACACCCTCCGATGCGCCGGGTCCTCCGGTGCATCGGCGATGCCAAGCCGCTGGCGCACCGCATTGTGGATCTGGGCCGCGTTGAGCCGCACATGCGTGTGGGCCAGCGCCAGTCCGTGCGACACCAGTCCGGAGCGCGCGACGCAAAGCGCCTGTCGCGCATCGTCATCCGCCGCTGCTGCAAGCGCCTGCTCGAACAGCGGCAGCAGCGGAAGCGGCGACGTCAGCGCAGCCTCGCGCCGCCCGACCAGCGCCTGCGCGAATGCAGCGACCCGCGATGGCTCGGGCGCGTCTGGGCAGAGATCGAGCTGCTCGCCGACCGCATCCTGCGCCGCCGCGATGCGTGTGGTGAGCGGTTCGGTCGAAGGCAGCGCGGCAACCTGCGTATGCACGCGCTCAAGCTGCCGGCGCTTCATCTCCAATCGCAGCCGCAGCGTGTCCCACCAGCCGATGTCGGTGCGGCCGTCGGTGTCGTAGCCCACCCAGCTCGACAGTATCACCGGACGTGGATCGAGTTCCGTCCAGCGATCCGGCCAGGTACCGCGTGCGACGGTCAGAAGTGCCGCATTGAAATGGTCGATCGCATCCCGGCCATGCTCGATGGCAGCGACAGCCCGCGCAAACTCGTCCGCCAGCGTGATCGGCGGAGGACGATGGGATCCCGCAACCGAGGTCACCCGCCCGCTCGCCGTCTCGACCAATGCATCGGCGACCGGAGCCGGAATCGCGAATGTCGGATGTGCGGTGAACACCGCCGCAAAGCGCGTGCGTTCAACCAGGGCGCGGTACTCCGCCCAGCGCACCGGGCTGTCATTCGGATCGGGGCGCAGCAGGCGTTGCGCCAGCTCCTTCAGAACCGCGGTGTGCACAGCGACATCGGTGCCGCCGACATAGTCCGCGATACGCCGCGCACGATCAGCGAAAGCGGCGTCGCGCAGATACCCGATCAAAGCCCCGATCGCAGCATCGTCAAGTGTGCCCGCCTCGATACGGCGGCTGATCGCCAACGCAACCAGCAGGACGGGATTGCCGAACGGATCCTCATCGGCGCGCGCGGTGATGCGCGCTGTCAGCTCCAGGAGTTCCTGGGCAAGTGGCCCTGTCCGATCGAATGGAGCGTCCGGCACCGCGACATTCTGCGGCGGATTGTGCATTGCAGCAAGCGGTGGATGCATTGCGGACCCAGCCAACGTGCCATAGCGTCCGAGCCTGCCTTCCTTCCGGAAAGGATCGCCGATGCCACGCTGCCGATTGGCAGGGATGAGCTGTGCTCTGATCATCGCGGGCGCGGTGCCGGCCTGGGCTGACGTGATCGACGGCCACTGGTGCTTCACCGACGGCGAGCGCATTTCGATCCAGGGTCCTGCCGTCGTCACGCCCGCGGGCAGTAGCATCCAGGGCGACTATTCGCGCCACTACTTCACCTACGTGGTGCCACCGACCGATCCCGGCGCAGGGCAGACCGTCTCCATGATGCTGATGAACGAGGACACGGTGCACTTGCGTATCGGAACCGGACCATCCTATTCGTCGGACGGGCCGGTACAGGTCTGGCACCGCTGCGGCCCACCGACGAGCTGACGCCGAAACCCAGGACACGCGATCGATGCCCGACGATTCAATCTCGCCACGCCCCCAGCAGGCCATGCCGGTTGGCTGGGAACCGGAACTCGCCGAGCTGCGCGCGCGCATCGCGCTGGCGAAGGAGCTGGGTGGTGCCGACAGGGTCGCGCGTCAGCACCAGGGCGGCCGCCTCACCGTCCGCGAGCGCATCGACCGCATGCTGGATGCAGGCAGCTTCCACGAGATCGGCGCGATTGCCGGCAAGGCGAGCTACGATGCGGACAGCCGGCGGATCACCGCATTCACACCAGCCAACTGCGTGTTCGGCCGCGGCACGGTGGATGGCCGTCCGGTGGTGATCGCCGGCGACGACTTCACGTTGCGCGGCGGCTCGGCGGATGCCTCGATCAAGGGCAAGCCCAAGATGTCGGAGCAGATCGCGGCGGAGTTCCGCATGCCGATCATCCGGCTGATCGAGGGCTCGGGCGGCGGTGGCTCGGTCAAAACGATCGAGACCACCGGGCGCGCCAACCTTCCGGGCGGGCTGTCAGAGACCACATCGTTCGACCTTGTCGCCAACAACATGGGCCTGGTGCCCGTTGTTGCGCTGGGCCTGGGGTCGGTGGCCGGCCTCGGTGCCGCACGGCTGGCCGCCAGCCACTACTCGGTGATGGTGAAGGACATGTCCGCCGTGTTTGTCGCCGGTCCTCCAGTGGTGGAACGTCTGGGCGAGCCGCGCAGCAAGCAGGAACTCGGCGGCTGGGAGGTGCAGCTCGCCTGCGGTGCGGTCGATCACGCGGTGGATACCGAGAGCGAGGCGTTCGAGGTAACACGCCGGTTCCTCTCCTATCTGCCGAGTTCCATTTGGGACGTGCCGCCGCGGGTGCGCACCTGGGATGATCCGGAGCGACGGGAAGAATTCCTGATCGCGGCCATCCCGCGCCAGAAGAAGCAGGCCTACCATATGCGCCGCATCATCGAGGCGTTGGTCGACAAAGGCAGCTTCTTCGAGATGGGCCAGTTGTTCGGCCGGCCGATCATCACCGGGTTCTGCCGCCTGGACGGCTGGCCGGTCGCGCTGATGGCCGGAGATCCGCTGTTCCACGGCGGTGCCTGGACCGCAGACGCCTGCAACAAGATCATCCGCTTCGTTGACATGGCGCAGACCTTCCACCTGCCGATCGTGCACCTGGTGGACTGCCCCGGCTTCCAGGTAGGCCTCGCCGCCGAGAGCAGCGCGGTTATCCGATGGGGCGTGCGCGCGTTGTCGGCGATCAACCAGACCACCGTGCCGTGGTGCAGCATCGTCGTGCGCAACTGCTACGGCGTCGGCGGCCTGGGGCACCAACCGGTCAGCCACCTCTGCGTGCGCTATGCCTGGCCGTCAGCAAGCTGGGGTTCGCTGCCGCTGGAGGGCGGCATCGAGGCGGCCTACCGCGCCGAGATCGATGCCTCGCCCAACCCCCAGGCCAAGATGGACGAGATCGAAGCACGGCTGAACCGGCTGCGCTCGCCGTTCCGGACAGCGGAGCCGTTCTGGGTGGAGGAGGTCATCGATCCGCGCGAGACCCGGCGGCTGTTGTGCGAGTTCGCCGACATGGCGGCGCCGCTCCGGACGCCAGGCCCCACTGCATTCTCCATGCGCCCTTGAAGCCTGCTTGCGATGTAGCACTATCTGCGCTACATGCAGCGCATGACCAGGACAGTCACCCTGCGTGAGGCGAACCAGTCCTTTGCCCGTTGCATTCGCGAGGTGGAGGCGGGCGAAGAGCTCGTGATAACCCGGAACGGCACTCCAGTGGCGCGTCTTTCGCCAGTGAACAAGCGCCGCGTGCTCAGCCCCGAGCAGCAGGCTGCGTGGGAGCGGACCAAGCGACGCATGGAAGAAGGCTGGGACATCGGCGCAGGGCCGCTCGACCGTGACGCCCTGCATGAGCGATAGGCACTTCACCCTCGACACCAACATCCTCGTTTACGCACTGGATCGTCAGGCCGGCACACGGCATGCGTTGGCGAGCCACATCATTGGTCTTGCTACGGTAAGCACGAACTGCTGGCTTACCTTGCAATCGATATCCGAGTTCTATGCTGCGGCGACGCGCAAAGGGTTGGTCCCGGTGACGGGAGCGCGCGACCAGGCGCTGGATTGGCTCAACATGTTCCGTATTACCGCGGCCTCGGTCAGCGCTGTTCGCACAGCGCTCGGTATCGCGGCATCCGGTCGCGCTTCCTACTGGGACGCACTTCTTGTGATCACCGCGGCCGAAGCGGGGTGCACCGCCATCCTCACCGAAGACCTTGCCGACGATACCACGTTCGCCGGCGTGCGCGTGATCCACCCATTCGCGGGGGCCACCCTTTCCGCCGCAGCCGAGGCGTTGCTGGCACTGGACTGAAGGTCCCGCATGCCCATTTGTTTGCTGGCAGCCCTGCCGCTAGAATGGTTGACGTGGGACGCGCGGGGTCTCAGAAGCCACCGCGCCCATGGCATCGGGCCGAGGGAGAGGAGTCCGACTTGCAGCCTACCGATATCGGTAACCCCGACTACTTCCACAAAGTGGTCGATTGCCAATGGGCGTGCCCAGCCCATACCCCCGTCCCAGAATACAT
>Ga0070713_100002075_pt1 | contig 12953 bp, 4 predicted proteins | sample LARL82metaG_FD_65465 | JGI IMG/M metagenome (GOLD analysis project Ga0070713, IMG submission 65465) | Corn, switchgrass and miscanthus rhizosphere microbial communities from Kellogg Biological Station, Michigan, USA - LAR L8-2 metaG | ecosystem: Host-associated > Plants > Roots > Rhizosphere ... | reverse complement strand
CAATGGATATTCCACCGGTTTGTCGGTCTTGTACATCCATTGCGGGATCGTGCTGAAGTTAAGAATGACAGAGTGTCCCTTGGTCGCCTCTAAAAAATCGATGGTCATGGGGTCGATGGCGGAGAAATCCCATGAGGTTTTTCCGTCCTTCGGCGGTTCCAGTTCTGCGACCCCCAACTTGGGATAGGGCAACCATGGCACATAACGAACATAATCCGCGCCAAGATCGTGCAAGGACTTGAAGGCATTGTCGTGCACCGGCGTTCCGCGGCGCAGCGGAGGATTTACTACAACCTGCAGGGTCGGCGCCGTCTGGGAAACCCTGACTGCCTTGTCCCAATGCACGGTCACTTTCAAGGGCTGATCCTGGGCGGCCGAAGGCAAACAGCACAGCGCCAGAGTCGGCAGAAGGGTCAGTATCGCTCGCCACGGGCTGTTCATGAAGGCTCCTTGGATATGGATGCGACGAAGTTCTCTATTACTGCAAACTGGATGTCCGATAGAACCGAAATCCTCGCATTGGGCAGGGAAGTCGTCAATCGTCGAGTGGCTATCGCGTGCTGTTTCGCGGTGAGAAACGGCCATCGAGATAAACCTACGCACATTGGGGGACGACCGCCCCTAAGGATTTCTGCTCGCTCACCAATGTCATCGGCCCTTTAGAAGCTCCAGTCTAACCTTCGTGGTTTCGCATCGCAGAATGCATCATCGGACGTCGCGCGGCCTTGTCGCCAAAGTCCGCAGAGACTATGCTTGCCACGATTGGGGCCATCGAAAGACTAACCGAATATTGCTCATGCGATCGTCAGACACTCACCTTCAGGTTGGACTCTTCAGCATCGGCCTGGATACGTATTGGCCGCAGTTTCCCGGGCTTCGTGACCGGTTGCTCGGGTTCACAACACAAGTTGCCCGCCAACTCGAGAGCTCGCGCGTGAAGGTAATCAACTTGGGGTTGATCGATACTCCAGAAAAATCATTGGCGGCCGGGCACGAGTTCCGGAAAGCAGATGTCGACCTCATTTTTTTATACGTCACGACGTACGCGCTTTCCTCGACGGTGCTTCCCGCGGTGCGTCGGGCCAAAGTGCCGGTGATCATTCTCAATCTTGCCCCCGCGCCCGCGATGGATTACGAGAAGTTCAACCGCCTGGGGGATCGCACGAAGATGACGGGAGAGTGGCTTGCCTACTGCCAGGCTTGCCCGGTCCCAGAAATTGCAAACGTCTTCAACCGTTGCCGGATTCCGTTTTTCCAGGTGACCGGGATGCTGGAAAACGATCCGAGGGCATGGAATGAGATCGGACAGTGGATCGAGGCCGCTCGCGTTGCGCACATCATGGAACACAATCGCCTGGGCGTCATGGGCAATTACTACGGGGGGATGCTGGACATTTATTCCGACCTTACCCAGCAATGCTCCTACTTCGGAGGTCACGTCGAAATTCTCGAAGTGGAGGAATTGGCATCGCTGCGGCGCGAGGTAGACGATGCGGATCTCAATCGCAAACTTGCCGAATTCAGTACCGCTTTCGACGTGCAGGCAGATTGTTCTTCCGAGGAACTTGAGCGGGCGGCTCGAACTTCCGTCGCACTGGATCGTCTTGTCGAGATTCACCGGCTGGGCTCGCTGGCTTATTACCACAAGGGCGTGGGAAGTCCGGAGAATGAGGATGCGATTAGCTCGATCATCCTGGGCACCAGTTTGTTGACCGCGCGGGGAATTCCCGTCGCCGGGGAATGCGAAATCAAGAACGCGCAAGCCATGAAGATCGTGGATTCCTTCGGCGCCGGAGGCTCCTTCACTGAGTACTATGCGGTGGACTACCACGACGATGTGGTGCTTATGGGCCACGATGGTCCGGGGCATATCGCAATTGCGCAAGGGAAGACCAAGGTTCGTCCACTGGAGGTGTACCACGGCAAAGTCGGACGGGGACTCTCGGTGGAAATGTCCGTCAAGCACGGACCGGTGACACTGCTCTCGGTGGTGCAAACCGTGAACGGACAGCTCAAGCTGTTGGCGGCCGAGGCAGAGTCCGTGCCCGGTCCGATTCTCGAAATTGGCAACACCAACAGCCGGTACCGATTCTCGATTGGCGTGAGAGAGTTCCTGAACCAATGGAACGGGCACGGACCCGCGCACCACTGCGCCGTCGGAGTGGGCCACATTGCGAACCAGTTGGCGAAATTGGGCGCCCTATTAGGAATGGAATGCGTTCGGGTGTGTTGAGTCGCATCCGCTGAGGTCTCGGCCGGTTCTCTCCGATCCGCTTTGCGATTGTGCATTCCGCATTGCGAAACGCGGTTGGCAGAAGGAAAATCGCCAAGGTAGGCAGTCTGCGGCCCCCGCTAGACATGTATCAAGTTGTTATGTCGCAGAACGTCCGGCTTTATTTCGCCGCGCTGAGCAGCGGCTTTCCTTTCACATAGCGAAACACCCAGGGTTGAGGGCCCGCCAGTTGACGCCGGCGTTGGCCAGATGAAACCATTCGCCGTCTGTGTTGATCGGCTGGCCAGCCGTGGCAATATCTCTTGCAAGACAGGAAGAGAAACTACTTGCAGGATGATTGTGCCTTCGCTCGAGTTGCATCTCCCAGGAGGATCCGGTGAAGCGCTATCGATTACTGAGTGTGGTCATCGCAATCATTGCTGTTGGCTCGGCCGCTTTCGCCGTGCCGGTTCATCTGCGCTGCGAGTATCTGGACAATCCACTGGGTATCGATGCCGCGCCGCCACACTTGTCGTGGCAGAGCGACAGTTCGGAGCGTAACTGGAAGCAGGTTGCCTACGAAGTCTTGGTAGCCAGCAGCGACGAGAATCTGCGCTCCGGAAAGGCTGACGTCTGGGATAGCGGCAAAGTTGACTCGGGAGACTCCGTAGGAATTGTCTACCGTGGTCCGGCGCTGGAATCACGAAAAAGATATTTCTGGAACGTCCGTGTGTGGGATGTGAAAGGCGAAGCTGCGGAGTCATCGGAAAGCGCCTGGTGGGAAATGGGTCTGCTCCATCCCGCCGACTGGAAGGCCAAATGGATTACCTGGAAGAATGCGGACGACGACGCCGATCGTGAGGGAATCCGTTGGATTTGGGTGGCCGGGCAAGATGCGCTCGCTGTGGTGCCCAAGACGTCAGCCACATTTCGCGTCACTGTCAAGCTTCCGAAGGACGCGCAAAGGTCAGTGCTGTTGCTGGCGACGCGAGGAGATTATGTAGCGAAGGTGAACGGCCACGAAGTCGATGCCAAGAGCAGATGGACCACTTTCGACCGGCGGGATATCAGCGATCACATGGTCGTGGGCGAGAACGTGATTGAAGTGACCGTTACAGCGCCCGAACCACCGGGATTCGGGCCGAATGCGGGCGCAAAAACTACGATGGCCGCCCTGGCGGCCCTGGTTAAGATCACGCGTTCGAATGGCGGCCCGCTTCGCTTCCCCACGAATGCCCACTGGACGGCAAGTCTGGAACAAACATCGCATTGGCAACCGGCAAATGTGGTGGGGGAATTGACCGATAAACGGCTGGGAGATCCGGGACCACTTCCGCAGCCAGCGGCATACTTGCGACGATCACTTGTACTGTCAAAGAACGTGCGAAGCGCGCGGCTTTACGTGACCGCACTGGGCAGTTATCGCGTGTTCCTGAACGGTGACCGCGTTGCCGGCGATGTCCTGACGCCGGACTTCACCGATTATCGAAAGCGTGTTCTCTATCAGACTTACGATGTGAGCCGCTTGCTGGTCAACGGCAACAATGTAATCAGCGCGCTGTTGGGGGACGGCTGGTATGGCAGCGGTCTAACGTGGATTGGGATGCATTTCTTTGCGCCACCGGACCGCTTTGTGGCGCAACTCGAAATTGATTATGCCGACGGCAGTCATGACACGGTAATCACCGATACATCGTGGAAGGGGGCCGAATCACCAATCCTTCGGTCGGATATTTATGCCGGGGAAGTGTACGACGCGCGCTTGGAACAATCCGGATGGGAGAAGCCAGGGTTCGACGAATCGAAGTGGAGACCGGTAGTGGTTGCGGACAAGCCTGCCATCGCCGTGTCAAGCCAGATCACCGCGCCAGCGCGGGTGATCGCGACCGTGAATCCCAAGAGCGTGACTCCGTCTGCAAATGGAACTTACATTTTCGACTTGGGTCAGAATATGGTGGGCTGGGCCACGCTCAAGGTGAAAGGTGCAGCGGGCGCCAAGGTCCGGCTTCGTTTTGCTGAGATTCTGAATCCAGACGGAACAATCTACACTGCGAACCTGCGCAACGCCGATGCAACCGACGTCTATATTTTGCGAGGCGGCGAGGAAGAAACCTTTTCCCCGCATTTTACTTTTCACGGTTTTCGCTATATCGAGATGACCGGCTACCCGGGTGCTCCTGCGCTTGATGCGATCAAGGGAGAAGTGATCAGTAGCGTGAGTGGCGATCCTGCCGCGAAGCTGACAACATCCAGTGACCTGGTCAACCAAATGTGGTCGATTGGACTCTGGGGACAGCGGGGAAACTTCCTGAGCATTCCCACGGATTGTCCGCAGCGCGACGAACGTTTGGGTTGGATGGGCGATGCGGGAGTCTTCTGGCGGACCGGAAGCTACAACTTCGATGTCGCAGCGTTTTCCCAGAAATTTATTCAAGACATCGTCGACGCGCAAACCAGCCAGGGGGCATTTACCAACGTCTCTCCGAACACGCTTCCCTCCGGTGGTGGGGAAACAGAAGGCACATCCGCCTGGAACGAGGGAATGGTGGGCGCACCCGGCTGGGGCGACGCTGGCGTGATCGTTCCGTGGACCACTTGGGTGCAGTACGGAGACAAGGCCGTCATTGCGGAAAATTGGGATGCGATGCAGCGCTGGATGGAATTCATTCAGAGCCGGAATCCCGATTTCCTTCGCTCGAAGGGCGTCGGGCCCAATTTCGCGGACTGGCTCGCGCCCGACGAGCATACGAACAAGGATCTGCTGGCGACGGCGTATTGGGCTCTCATCGCGAACATGATGTCGCAGATGGCACACGCGGTCGGCAAAGACGCTGATGCCAAACGTTATGACGACGTGGTTCAGAACATTCGCGCAGCGTTCCAAAAGGCCTACATCAAAGACGACGGGGAAGTTGGAACGGGAACGCAAACTTCCTATGTGGTGGCGCTGTACACCAAGATGGCTCCGGAAAATCTTGAGCCGCGACTGGTGGACAATCTCGTGAAGGACATCGAAAAGCGCAACTGGCACCTTTCGACCGGATTCCTCGGGACGCCCTTCTTGCTTTTCACGCTTGCCGATCACGGGCGGTCCGATGTTGCCTACCGTCTGCTGCTGAACGATACCTACCCATCCTGGGGATACATGCTGTCGAAAGGCGCAACCACCTGGTGGGAGCGATGGAACGGCGACACCGGCGACCCCGCTATGAATTCGTATAACCACTACGCGTTCGGGTCGGTCATTGCCTGGGTCTACCGTTACGCCGCCGGGGTGGATACCGCTCCCGAGTCACCTGGGTTCAAAGAGATCACTGTGCACCCGCATCTGGATGGGCGCATGACCTCGGCACGCGTGGAATATAACTCGATCTACGGAAAGATCGTCAGCGATTGGAAGGGCACTCCTGCCGGTCCGTTCTCGTTGAGCGTATCCATTCCCGCGAACACCTCGGCGAAAGTTTTTCTGCCTGCGATTGAGGGATCGCATTTGACGGAAGGCGGAAATGCTGTGGATTCGCGGTCGGAAAGTGGATCCTATGTGGTCCGCGTCGGGTCCGGAACCTACAATTTTGAAGTGAAGTAATCCCAACCGCGGGCGAGGGAAATCCACTCAATGACGATGAACCGCAGAGAGTTGATGCACAAGGGCGCCAAACTTGCGCTCGGCGTCGCCGTCGGCAACCGTATGCTGGCCACGAACGATCCGAGAATATTTCCCTCTTACCTGGAACAGCCGACGGCCGCGAAAGCCTTTCCCGCCAAGTTTCTCTGGGGAGCCGCAACCGCGGCTCACCAGGTCGAAGGCAACAACATAAATAGCGATAACTGGCTGCTGGAGCACCTGCCCAAGAGCATGTACAAGGAGCCTTCGGGAGATGCCTGCGATCACTATCACCTGTATGAGCAGGACATTCAAATGCTGGCCGATCTGGGATTCAATGCCTACCGCTTCTCCATCGAGTGGGCGCGCATCGAGCCAGAGAAAGATTTCTTTTCGCGCGCCGAACTCGATCACTACCGTCGCATGCTCGAGGCCTGCCATCGCCGCGGTTTGACTCCTCTCGTGACGTATTCGCACTTTACTCTGCCGCGCTGGTTCGCCTTTCAAGGGGCATGGGAAAATGCCGATTCGCCGGACCTGTTTGCACGTTATTGCCAGAGAGCGACCGATCATCTTGGCGATCTGATTTCCTACGGGGCAACCTTCAACGAACCCGACCTTCCCTACCTGTTTCGATGGATCGCCCTTCCGGGCACGCCGCCTGATTCGAGCCTTGCGACATCTCTGGCCGCGAACAAGGCAGAAGTGCGGCAGCAACTCAACGCTCCGTTATTCAGCGCCTTTTTGATTGGCGACGGGCAGAAGTCACGCGACAATATGATGGCCGCGCACACCAAGGCAAAGTCCGCGATAAAATCCGCGAAAAGCAATCTTCCGGTTGGCCTGACCTTGGCCATAGAGGATGATCAGCCGGCAGGCGCCAACAGCCGTTTCGCGGAAAAGCAGGCGGAAGTTTACGGACCCTGGCTCAATCTGGCAAAGCACGATGACTTCATCGGTGTGCAGACGTACACGCGCCAGAGAATTGCCTCGAAGACTCTACCCCCTCCAGAAAATGCCGAACTCACGCAGATGGGATACGAGTTTTATCCCGAATCCCTGGAACATACGGTTCGCTATGCGAGCCAGCAAACCGGAGTGCCCGTCGTGGTTACCGAAAATGGCGTTGGCACGGAGAACGATGCGCGCCGGGTTGAGTACATTCAACGGGCCCTGACGGGACTGAAACGTTGCATCGATGACGGGGTCGATGTTCGTGGCTACATTCACTGGTCGCTGCTCGACAACTTCGAGTGGATCTACGGCTACGTTCCCAAGTTCGGGTTGGTCGCGGTAGACCGCCAAACCCAAAAGCGCACTGTGAAGCCCAGCGCCGAGATGCTGGGAAAAATCGCTAAAACCAATTCGCTGTAGGGCGCGGTCGCCGACATTCATCTGCAAGGGACCGAGTACCTGCCCAGGAAAAAAATTGCAGGAGGAAATCAAAGTGAGCCGCATTTATATCGGAGTGATTCGGAAGCTTGCGTTTCTTGTGTTCGTCATCGCCGTGGGTGCCTCAACCTTCGGCCAGAAATCGAGTCCCTCGCTCGAGGACGGATTCAAGACGCCTCCGAATTCCGCCAAGCCGCGGGTGTGGTGGCACTGGATGAATGGAAACATCACCAAAGAGGGCATCCAGCTCGATTTGGAATGGATGAACCGCGTCGGCATCGGCGGTTTCCAGAATTTCGACGCCTCGCTGGGCACTCCTAAACTCGTGGACAAGCGACTGGTCTATATGACACCCGAGTGGAAAGACGCGTTTCTGTTCACGACCAAGCTCGCCGACCAACTTGGCCTGGAAGAAGCGATTGCCGGTTCGCCGGGCTGGAGCGAATCGGGTGGCCCTTGGGTGAAGCCTAGTCAAGGAATGAAAAAAGTGGTGTGGAGTGAAACTCGAGTCGAAGGCGGCAAGCCCTTTTCTGGCGTAATGCCGCATCCGCCAACGGTCACCGGGCCGATACAGAATGTTCCTATCTTTGATTTCCTTGCCATGATCAGCGGTCAGGCGCCGGCTCCGCCTCCGACCTTCTATGCCGACACTGCCGTGATCGCTTATCGCGCACCCGCGAGTGACGTTCCCGTGTCGTCGCTTCAGCCAAGAGTCACATCCAGCAGCGGGAATCTGGATTTAGGGGTACTGACAGATGGCGACCTGGTCAAGACTACGCAACTGCCCAAGGCTCCCGCAGGACAACAAGCGTGGATTCAGTACGAGTTTTCGACTCCGCAAACCATGAACGCGGTAACCCTTGTGCTCAACGATCCCGGCGCGGCAGCGGCCAACATGTTCGGTGCGGCCCCGTCGATCGCCGATGTAGAGGCCAGCGATGACGGCCAGAGTTTTCGTAAGTTGGTGGATATTCCCAACGATGGAGGAGTGGAACATACAATTGCGTTTCCCCCTACAGCAGCACGCTTCTTTCGCGTGGCGTTTACAGACAAGCCGCCGTCCGGCTTCAGTGAACTGAATTTTGACGTGGAGACTCCTTTTGGAGACTCCAGTGCAGCGAAGCCCAATCTTAACTTCGAGATCTCAGAATTGGTGATGCATCCCGGTCCCCGCATCAGCCGCTTTGAGGAGAAGGCCGGTTTTGCCAATCTGCTGAGCTTCGATCCTTTTCCAACTCCGGCAGCCGCAGCCGCCAGCGCAATCCGTAAGGATGAGATTGTCGATCTGACTTCGAAGATGCGTTCCGACGGAACTCTCGACTGGACGCCGCCCCAGGGAAACTGGGTCGTCCTGCGCTTCGGCTACTCCCTGACCGGAGTGACGAACCATCCTGCATCCCCGGAGGGGACTGGCCCAGAGGTCGACAAACTGAGCCGCGATGACGTCAGGGAGTACATGACCACGTACCTCGACAACTACAAGAGCGCTGTGGGTCCGCTCATGGGCAAACGCGGATTGCAGTTCGTGATCAGCGACAGCTGGGAGGCCGGCACGGCGAATTGGACCGACAACTTGATCGCGGAGTTTACCAAGCGTCGTGGCTACGATCCCCGTCCGTGGCTACCGGTGCTCGCTGGGCGCGTCATCGAAAGTTCGGAGTCAAGCGAGCGTTTTCTCTGGGACTACCGCAAGACTCTGGGAGATTTACTGGCGGAGTATCACTATGACCAGATTACCGCCATGCTGCACGAACGCGGGATGGGCCACTATGGTGAATCCCATGAAGAGGGGCGCGCCTTCATTGGTGATGGCATGGAGGTCAAACGCAGTAACGACGTTCCCATGGCCGCCATGTGGACGCAAAGACCCGGAGTCAACAAGGACCTGCCCGGTTACAACGCGGACATTCGCGAGTCCGCGTCCGTGGCCCACATCTACGGCCAGAATCTGGTCGCGGCGGAATCGATGACAGCATCTTCCGGCGCATGGGCGTGGTCTCCCGCTACGCTCAAACCCACCGCGGATAAAGAAATGGCCATGGGGTTGAACCGTTTCGTCATTCATACTTCGGTTCACCAGCCACTGCTCGATAAGAAACCGGGCCTGGCTCTCGGGCCATTTGGACAATGGTTCACCCGCAACGAAACTTGGGCGGAGCAAGCTACTCCGTGGATTCGGTACCTGGCCCGCAGTTGTTATTTGCTGCAGCAGGGGCGCTTCGCCGCGGATATTGTTTATTTCTACGGGGAAGACTCCAACCTGACTGCTTTATTCGGAAAGCAAGGTCCGGAAGTTCCCGAGGGATATAACTTCGATTACATCAACGCGGATGCTTTGATTCATAAATTGTCATTTACCAACGGGCAGCTTGCCACCGACAGCGGCATGCGCTACCGCGTACTGGCGCTCGATCCACACAGCCAGCACATGTCGTTGCCGGTTTTACGCAAGATTCGGGAACTGGTGCAGGCCGGCGCAACCGTCGCCGGTCCCAAGCCCACGGACACGCCGAGTCTGAGTGACGATCCAAAAGAATTCCTGAGTATCGTCGACCAGATGTGGGCATCGCCCTCCGGTGAACATGCCTACGGGAAGGGCAAGGTGTACGCGGGTCCGATTTCAGCGGATGTCATGCGGGCCATTCAAGTGCTCCCCGATTTTCAGTTCACAAAACCGCAAAGCGACACCGAAGTTCTCTTCGTGCATCGCAAACTTAGCGACGGAGATCTCTATTACGTGGACAACCGCCAGGATCGGAACGAAGACCTCGAGGCCACATTCCGCGTTACAGGAAAAGAGGCAGAGATCTGGCATTCCGATACCGGCATAATGGAGCCAGCGTCGTTCCGCATCGCCGATGGGCGTACGACCGTCCCGTTGCACCTGGAGCCGTGGGGTACAGTTTTTGTGGTTTTCCGGAAGACGGCGAAGACTTCTTCCCGTACTCTGGCAAAAAATGTCGAAAGTTCGATCGCAACAGTCGAAGGACCCTGGGATATCAGCTTTCAACCAGATCGAGGCGCGCCCGCCAAAATCACGCTGGACAAACTGGCTTCGTGGAGCGACAACCCTGATGAAGGGGTGAAATACTTCTCCGGTACAGGCACTTACACGAAGACGATTCAGGCTTCAGGCGACTGGTTCAAACCCGGTATTCACCTATCAATCGACTTGGGAGAAGTCAAGAACCTGGCGGAAGTCTCGATCAACGGAAAGCCTCTGGGGATTGTTTGGAAGACTCCCTATCGGGTGGATGTTACGAACGCCTTGAAGCCAGGCGCAAACACAATCGAAATCAAAGTGACGAATCCCTGGGTGAACCGCATCATAGGCGACCGGCAGCCGAACCCCGCAAAGACTTACACCTTCACTTCGCCGAAGTATTACAAGGCCGACGCAAAACTGGTGCCATCCGGTCTGTTGGGACCGGTTCAGATTGTTCAATCCACCGCCGAGGCTTCGACTCACTGACGTTAACCAGTCGTAGGATCGAGGTTCATGGGATAAGAGAGCGGCACCTCGCGGGCCCAGTTGCGGGGCGGGCATCTTTTTCGCCAGAATCTTTCGTTCGCCTCCAGGCAGCATGCTGCTTATACTGATATGCGATTATGATCGACGCCTATTCCTCTTTCCGTCGACCGCGCGCAATCTTGGTGCTGGTTGGTGTCGTGCTCACCGGGGCGGCCATCGAAGCAGGGTTGGCCTATAAAGAATCGCGTCGTCAAGTTAGCTTCAGTGCTGATATTCAGCCCATCCTGAATCAGAACTGCGTGCAGTGTCACGGGGGCGTCCGACAGAAAAATGGCGTGTCATTCGTGTTCCGCGAGGATGCTCTTGGCCGAGGAAAGTCTGGGCGCCGGGCGATCGTGCCCGGTCATCCTGAACAATCGGAACTGATCGCTCGAGTAACTTCCCCTGACCCTGAATCGCGGATGCCTTACCACTCGCCGCCTCTTTCTCCGCAACAAATAGGATTGCTTCGCCAGTGGATCAAACAAGGGGCCAAGTGGGAGGATCATTGGGCATTTGTGGCTCCGAAATCGCAAGCATGGCCTGCGGTGAAGCAGGCGCGCTGGGTTCGTCAACCGCTCGACAGGTTCATTCTGGCGCGCCTCGAGAAAGAGAACCTATCTCCTTCTCCCGAGGCTGACAAGGCCGAACTGCTGCGGCGGGTTTCCTTTGACCTCATCGGACTTCCACCCACGCCGGTTGAACAGGCATCCTTTCTGGCGGACTCTTCGCCGGATGCCTATGAGAAGCAAGTGGATCGTCTGCTCGCCTCACCGCGTTATGGCGAGCGGTGGGCGGCACTGTGGCTGGATTTGGCCCGCTACGCGGATAGTAAGGGATACGAAGCAGATCGGGAACGTCCCGGTGTTTGGCCGTACCGGGATTGGGTGATTCAAGCGTTCAATCGCAATGTGCCTTACGACAAGTTCGTAATCACTCAACTGGCGGGAGACTTGCTCCCCGACGCCACCTTTGAAGATCGGATTGCGACATCCTTCCACCGCCAGACTCCCAACAATGATGAAGGCGGTACCGACGATGAAGAGTTCCGGCTGATCGCAGCCATGGATCGTTCCGCGACTACGTGGTCCGTTTTGAATGGCCTGACCATCAACTGTGTGCAGTGTCATTCTCACCCTTACGATCCCATTCGACATGCCGAGTATTACAAGTCTCTTGCCTTCTTCAACACGTCCCGCGACGCCGACCTGCCCGAAGACACCCCAATCCTGCATGTTCCAAAAGACAAACAACGTTACGCGGAAGCTTCGCGGCTGCAGCAGGAGATTGCCGACCTGACCCATTCGACGGTGAATTTGGGACGAAGCCTGGAGAGCCAGGCAAAGTGGAAGCCATTGCCCGTCGCCGCAGCCTCAGCTAATGAAGCGCTGGCCCTGAAGTGGGAGGCCGCCAATGCAGAGCGTGAGCTCGCAGCCTTGAAAAAAGAAAAACTGAAGCCGAAAGAACTGAAGGAGAAACGGAAGTATCTGCTGGCGACAATTGCTGAGGACAAGAAGCTGGTTCGAAGAAAGGCGGCGAATCCCTCCATCGTTTTCCAGGTCCAGGACGGCGAAATGCGTCCGGCCGCCAACACGCCGGGAAAGGCAGTGTACGAGCTCATCGCTACCGCCGATACATCGATGATTACGGGCTTGCGCCTCGAGGTATTACCTGCCACCGGCGAAGCCGCCCGGCATAATCCTGAGGATGGCTTTTTTGTGGATCAGATTGAAGCTTGGGTCATTCAACCCAACGGCCGACAGGACAAGATCCCGTTCCATGATTTCGTTTCGGACTCCGAGGACGATCTGCAGGCGGCCGTCGCGCGGTCCATCAAGTTCGGTCCAGCGGCTTTACCCGGGATCTTCACGGCGAATCCCAGCCTTTTTCGCACGCGCTGGACGATCGGAATTCCCGATGCGCCCCTGCGCCTTGCCCGTGCCACTCGCATCAAGGTGCAGATTACCCAAGTCCAGAACATTAACGACAAGCCAGCGCATGTAAGACGAGTGCGCTTATCTGCCAGTTCTGACGCCTGCTGGTCCGATCTGGTTCAAGATAACGAATATCATGGCCGCCTCGCGCAGCTCGCGAAGCTTACCGAGCAATTAAAGAAAATTCCAAGCGTCGATACTCCAGTGATGGCCGAGCAGCCGGACTATGAACAGCGGGAGACCATGGAATTCGAGCGGGGAAACTTTCTCACAAAGGTCGGCCCCGCTCTCACGCCCGAC
>Ga0070713_100002074_pt1 | contig 12958 bp, 12 predicted proteins | sample LARL82metaG_FD_65465 | JGI IMG/M metagenome (GOLD analysis project Ga0070713, IMG submission 65465) | Corn, switchgrass and miscanthus rhizosphere microbial communities from Kellogg Biological Station, Michigan, USA - LAR L8-2 metaG | ecosystem: Host-associated > Plants > Roots > Rhizosphere ... | reverse complement strand
AGAACGAGAAACTCAGAAAGCACCTGTTCGAACCGAGACCCTTCGCCGGATTTGGTCTTTAGTCCGACACGGCACGGAATTAATGGCCGGACTTTTCGCTGTCTTTTACCTGGTCCTCGCGCTCGCATTAGCCGGAGCATTACTTTTCTTCACTTTCGCCCATTGATCCTGGAAGCGGGAAACGATCTGAAATCCGATGCTTACCTGCCCGCCAACCGCTCATTACTCTGGCGCCGCTGAATGACAAATGTGTTGTTGTCACCGTACATGGCCCACGGACCGCGAGGTACTTCGCGAAACTCGACGAACTTCCAGTCACACGCATCTTTGACGCCAAGACCCAGGTAATCGCGAACCGCAGGCGACACATCTAAGCCAGCGCCCTGATTTAAATTCGGTCTTGGACGTTCGTCACCAAAAACGTATCGCCAGTCATCCGTACGGAACGGTCCGCAATCTTCCCACTGGGCGTAACAAACTCTGTTCCCGTGCTGAACCGCAATCCATCGGTCTTTGAGAACAGTTTCTCCATTGCGAACAAACGCCTGGTTGAACCAGGGAATCACTCGGCTGGCTTCGCGTTTGGTATGACCGCGTTCGACATCGTTGTAAGGGAGCGCAAAGTAAAACGGGTTCTGACGAGGCACGAACTTGACCGGAATAAAATTTCTGCGCGCACCAGCGTCAGGATTATCGTAGCCTCCGTAGTTGTAGGCCCAGTATCTGTCCCACGAGCTGCGAAGATTTGGCACGGGGTTATGGCCCGCTGGGCGCTCGCCGACCCAGAAAATCGTCGTCACAATCCCACGCTTCCAGCGATACCGCCCGGGTCCCCCGCTCAAAGCGTTTCGGCTGATCACTGTGGGTCCAGCCACATAGCGAGGCTCTTCACTGCGCGTGCGCGGATGATGCTGCGGGTGGTGCCGGACATACTTTTTGGCCTTGTGGGAAGTCGTCCGATGATGCTCAGGCTGATGGTAGTTGACCCATACTTCGAGGTGGCGATTGAGTCCAAAGCCCTTACTACTCGCGTCGTGAGACTCGGCAGAAGCCTTCCCGCTGTAACCTGCAAGAACGCACAGCATTAGAACAAGGTCCAGGATGCTCGAGGCCGGTCTGTTCCTAGCAGCCAAGCATTTTGTATCCTTACGAGCGACGTCCGAAGAAAGAGAAATTTTTGGCCAAGGCACAGCTCTTTAAGGCGTTATCCGACTTCGGTGTCTTTTAGATTGTCGAGTGGATGGTGTCGCAAGCAGTAGCGAGGCGATGCCGGTTGCCACAGCTCAATATTTGCCAAATAACTGACCTAAGCGCAATGCGTAACTTTTCCTTCTCGGGCTGAATCCGCTTAACGAAATCCAAATATACGGATCCAACCCGCTGAACCGGATTTCTTGTCGACGTCGATGCCGAGCGGATTTGAGAATGCTTGAACCAGGATCAGTCGATGCGAGCCACCGCTGAAAGCAAGCGGCTCGGAAAAAAACCCGACTTCGGCTAACGCCAGTGACCGCCGTGCCAGCCTCCGTGGAAACCACCCCGCCATCCGCCGCGCCAGTATCCGCCGCGCCAACCCGGCCCCCAACCGCCACCGTACCAGCCCCAATAAGGATAACCAGCACCGTACCAGCCGTAGCCATATCCGGGCCACCACCCTCCTCCATACCACCCGCCTCCGTACCAGCCACCACGCCAACCGCCCCAGCCACGCCCCCATCCTCCGTGCCAGCCGCCGCCATGCCATCCTCCATGCCAACCGCCGCCGTGCCATCCACCACCATGCCAGCCGCCGCCTCCATGCCACCCACCCCCACCGCCTCCACGGGAAGCAAAGCTCGATTGGGGCAGAAACAAGAGCGCTAACGCGACAAAAACAGAGAAAAACAGGTGTTTCACTTTCATAAAACGATTTCGCTAATTGGACCCGGTACCCTGGTTACCCCCAACACATAGCTTCGACCGAAGTGAGCCTTCGTGCAATTCCGGAGTTTGCGTGATCTGGGCTTACTACTAAAGGAGACGAATAGAGAAATGGGCTCTAACTGAGGAAGAAGAGTGCGGTCCGGTGGACTGCTCCGCTAACGAGAAGCCGTTCGAAACACACAAGTCCCAAAACACGTCGCAGAACTGCCGATCGAGGACGAGGACGACGAGGAGTACGAGCACGACTCGGGCGGCGTCACAAGGACGCCTCGGTATAACTGCATTTTCTGGTCCAGTTCGTAGACTGCTTTCCATCGATCTCGACGTAGACCTTGGAAAGAGAGTTCACTGGACCATCTTCCTGCGCTGGTTGCATCATGAGGTCACGACCCATCGACCAGACTACCCGACGCTCGTCGAGATTGCCAAAGTAGAAGTTTACTTTGCCGGCATCACTACCGTTGTATCCTGTGGAGGTAGTTAACGTTACCAGCTTCTTGTTCTGTTCGGTCAGTTTAATGTCTTCGGCATAAATGTTGGCCAGTGACGCATCCGCCGGGATCCAGCCCAATCTAGGAGCAAAAAATTCCACCCAACAATGGTAGCTGGCATCTGAGTCAACCCCGTTCAGTGTCGGTTTAAATAGTGATCCGTACACCATGCGTACCGGAATTCCGGACGATATCGCCAACGAGGAAAGCAATGAGTTGATGTCGGTGCAATTGCCGGTCTTACTGGAGAGACAATATTCGGAGCTACCAACCGCTGACGCTTTCAAATGGTCTGGGTCTTTAACCCAGTAGTTCACGTTCTGATAAGTCCAGTCATAAAGCTTGCGCATGGCGAGGACAGGATTGGTCTCGTTCCCGACAATCGACGCGGCCAGTTTTTTCATGTGGTCATTGACTACAATGTAGGTGGTTGGCTGAAGAAAACGGCTTAGGGCAGAGCGCTCAGCGTCGGTCAGCGGACGAGTGGCAGCCGCGTCGACTACGTTATGGGTCTCGGACCGAGTCAGCTCAAAGTCCTCTTGGATGGTAAGCTGGTTCTGCGCAGGCGTTGCGACCTCGGCATAACCAATCCGGTTCCCCCACGAGTCGGTATCGTACCGGACCGGAACCGCACTCGTGACCTTAAAATCGTGAACGATCGTATCCGCATCCTCCTGCGGAACCGCAAACCAGATGCGGACATTCTTAGCGTCCTGCGGCACTTGAATGGTCAAGAGATTCGTCACTCTAAACCTTGCCTTCTTTGGTTGGGGCGATGGTGAAGGATCTGCCGCGGACACTGACAAGCAAAGAGCAAACAGAGCAGAAACCCCGACAGTATATTCCGGAAGAAAGGCTACTTTAATAAATCCGCAAACTGTTGGGAACCACCCAGGCGCCAACGCCTCTGGCGTGTTGTGCAAGCACTATGGCGTATCGTGCTAGTTACAACGCCACCGAGCTGTACGAGTTTGCTTCCAAGGGACAACAAATCGTGTCCGTAATTCTAATAGAAACATTATCTATGTCGAAAGTTTGGTTTATTACTGGTAGCGCGCGCGGACTTGGACGCGCATTCACTGAAGTGGTTCTGGAAGCCGGACATCTGGTCGTGGCCACAGCCCGTAAACCGGAGCAATTGGCTGACCTCGTCAAGACTCATGGTGATCGGGTTCGAACCGTTCGACTCGATGTCACATCGCCAGCCGACGCCCAAAAAGCCGTAGCCACGGCTAAGGAAGCGTTTGGCCGGATCGATGTGGTCGTCAACAACGCCGGCTATGGTTTTGTCGGCGCGTTCGAAGAGATGACGACCGACGAATTCGAAGGACAGATCAATACCAACTTCTGGGGAGTGGTGAATGTCACCCGCGCCGTGTTGCCGGTTCTCCGGGAACAACGGTCTGGCCATATCATTCAGATTACCTCCGTCGGGGGGAGGCTCGGTGTCCCGGGTCTCTCTGGTTATCACGCTGCCAAATTCGCTGTGGAAGGACTCAGCGAGACCCTGGCTCAGGAGATCAAGCCGCTCGGACTCAAACTGACGATTGTCGAACCAGGTGGCTTCAGGACGGATTGGGCCGGAGCCTCTATGGCATTTGCGAAACCAATGGAAGCCTATGCGCCGGTAATGGATGCCATTCGCGGATACATGGGACAGCACAGCGGTCAACAACCTGGTGATCCCCGTAAGGCCGGGCAGGTACTGCTCGAGCTGGTGAAGATGGAACAACCGCCGTTAAGGCTTCCGTTGGGGAAAGATGCCATCCTGTTCTTGGGTAATAGTAACCAAACGCACCGGGATGAGCTGCAACGCTGGGCCGATATCAGTGGTTCAACAGATTTCGACGATGTAGCAGCTTCGATGGAGGAACATCCCGCTTTGCGGTTGCTGGAAACGTTTAAGGTTTGACCCTCTCTCTTCGTCCTCGCATGCGAGTCTATTTTGAGAACAGGCGCATGCAGGGAGTACAATGAGGATTTATGAACGCCATCAAGCTGTCGCCGGGTATCACAACCGGACTGAAGGCTCTTGGCGTCGATCCGAATGAGCTGCTCCGCCGAGCCGGTCTTCCCTTGTCCTTGTTCAGCGGGGAATCGGTTCAGGTAACCACGGAGCAGCACTTCGCGCTCTGGCAGGGAATCGGCGAGTTAAGTGGTGATCCCGCCATCGGCCTAAAGCTGGTCGAACAAGTACCCGTGGCTCAACACCACCCTGCCAGTATCGCCGCTCATCACGCCCGCAATTTTCGTGACGGGTTACAAAGAATGGCGCGTTATAAACTGCTTTGTGGTTCGGAAGAAATGCGACTGAGCGAAAAAGGAGGCGAAGGTATCCTCGAATTCAGTTGGCTGCTGAGCCGCGAAAAAGTTCCTTTGTCCCTGCTTGATGCCGCGTTCGCTTCTATGTTGCAGCTCGGCAAACGCGGGACCGGCGTACCAGTTCGGCCGTTGCGAATCGAATTGCGCCATCCGCCTGAAAATGCCGAAATGCGCGAACGCTACTTCGGTTGTGCAGTTAAATTCAGAGCGGCCCGGAACGCGATGGTATTTCGGAGAAGCGACCTCGACCTTCCTTTCATTACCTACAATGCCGCCTTAGTGGCAATGCTGAGCCCGCAGATCGATCGGGAGCTAGCCAGAAAAAAGTCGGAATTAACCGTGGCTGGGCGGGTGAAATGGGTTTTGATGCGCCTCTTGGGTGGCCGCTCCCCTGAGATTCATGATGTCGCTAAAGAGCTCGGGATGAGTTGCCGAACCTTACAACGCCGAATCACCGCGGAACGAACCACCTTCCGCCGCTTGATCAGTGATGCCCGGCGTGAACTGGCGAGATCTTATCTGTTGCAGCCCGCGCTTGGGCTCCCTGAGGTCGCTTGCCTGCTCGGGTACGAAGACCCTAATTCCTTCTTCCGCGCCTTTCGTGAATGGGAAGGGACCACGCCGAGCGAGTGGCGGCGCTCGGCGGGGAAGCGGAGACGGGTGATTAGTCATTGGTGATTGGTGGGAGCGTTCGACCGGACAGCGCTCGTTCTTGTCCCGAAGGGACGAAATGATAGTAGCCTGGCAGTTTACTGCCTGGGGATGAAGCATCTGTGAATCGAAATGGGGTGGTGTTAGTCTTGTCGTTTGAGACCGCTCGCGGTTTGCCTGGCTTCTACTTGGTCTTCAGATACTTCGAATACTGTGCCCATCCACGGATAAATCGTGTATTGGAAGTAAACGGTTTGACCAGGATTGATGTGCACCTTCTGAGTATCTGGTCCGTAATTAAGCGTGATATCAAAAGGGTGTCTTAGGATATGATCACCGGCCGCAAGCTCAACTTGCATATAACGATCGATTTTGAGTTTATGTCTCGGGCCATTATCGATGCTGAACGAATAGGTTCGCCCAAGTTTCCTGAGGCCAGTGTCAAAAGACGTGCTGGACGAGTCCAAGAGTATCGCAAATCTGCTCGAATCAAACTTTTCCGGATCTGGTTTACCAGACACCCGGAACTAAGCGATACCGTACTCGGGCCGCGTAGTCATTATAACCCGGCAGCCCTTTCCTAAGGGTTCCTTCCTCGATCAGAAGACGAATTGAGAAAAGACCGAGTAGTCCGGATCCCCAGAGAAGACCCCACCAGGAGCCGAGCAGCAGAGGCGCACCAATTAAATAGAAGATCATGCCGGCATACATCGGATGGCGGACATACCGATAAGGTCCTGTGCTAATGACCTTTTGCTCACGTTCTTTCTGAACCTTTACCACCAAGGCGGCAAACGTGTTTTCCCGAAGCGTAAGATAACCGATATAACAGGCGATGAACACACCTACGGCGCCTGGAATCTCGAGCCAGGTAGGAACCGTAGACCATTTGAACCGGACGGCGTCGAGCGCCATAAAGGCGAACCAAGCGAAAAAGAACAATAGAAGCAGACCAGTCACAATCTTGTCCTGAACAGATTGTTCCTTCTGGATCGGCGAACGCAACCGTTCCTTGAGTAATTCCGGGTCATGTCTCGCTAGCCAGATTCCCAGCACGATGCTGATCACGAGAGTTTCGATAAGAAATATCCAGGCACCCGTCCAGTTGATGGTACCGGCCGGGACGAACAACAGAATGGCTATGACCGCTATCGAGAGAACGGTCCGAATAAGGGTTTTCACCAGCATAATGGAACTCCGCAAAGTGATAGAGTCGTTAGGATGAGAGGGAGCTCATCGGTATCGATGGATTTACCTAGAGGAACTAAAACCGCTTGTAATAGACCACCAGTCTAGTATATAGACCAGTGGTCTATTGTCAAGCCGGCCAAAAGAATGCGGATCTGTCCGTCGAAGCTTTCGCTTTATGCTCAAGGTCGGCCTCGCAAGCGAGGCAGCGCTCCACAAGAGGGCCCGTGTTATAGTGACACCAATGTAGTGATGAGCTGTTTAGATTGATTCAGCAACATGCCTCGCGTCATTAAACACCCCGACCTGCGGCGATCGGAGATTCTGAACCAAGCCTTAGCCCTCTTTCTTTCACGGGGTTATGACAATGTTAGCCTGAACGACATCATCGCCGATGCCGGCATCTCGAAAGGCGTTTTCTATCACTATTTTCTGTCAAAGGAAGCCCTCTTGGCGGCGCTGGCAGATCAGTTCGCTCACCAAGCGCTCACGGATCTTCATGACGTGCTTAACGATCGGGCATTGAATCCTTTGCAGCGCTTAAACGCTTTTCTGGCCAAAGGCACCCGGATCAAAACTGAGTTAGCTCCCGGCGCTTGGGCCGTGTTCGGGGCTCTTTTTCGACCGGAGAATCTAGGACTCTATCAAAGGGTGGTTGCGGCTTCGGAACTGTTGTTCAGACCAATTCTAACCGATATCATCGGCCAGGGTGTCAAAGAACACCTTTTTGAAACGGCTGACCCGGAGGGAGTGGCGGACCTGCTTCAACAGCTTGCCTCAAATACATACTCGTTCGTTACTCGGATCATCGAGGCTCGAACCGAGCAAGAAAAGCAGGAGGCGCTCAAGGCTTTTCACCGACGTTTGCGCCTGAATGGAGTGGCCATCGACCGACTCCTTGGCTTGCCTGATGGATCTTTGTACGTGCCGAGTCTTTCTGTGGTCAAGAAACTGATGGCCAAACTAAAGGAGTAGAGTGCGCCAGTCACTGTGGTTGCACCATCCCGTCTGCTCAATCCGATTCTCACAATACGGAAAGATCACAGAGGGCACAAAGACAGAAGGTTTCTTACAGAAGGGTTCGACCCCTTAGTGGTTGCTATCTCTAAATCACCTGATCCTAAAATTCTGGCAATTATAAATCCGATCTGGGATAACTCGCGCTGCTATCGAACTCACCCCGCTCTCCAGGGGGTGTTCGCGAGCAAAATTCAAATCTCCAAAACCTCAAGAGCAAAAAGCATATGAAGTTGATTCAATGTGCTGCCTTATTCGCGATTGCGACCTCGGCGTTTTTCGCCGCTTCACTACGAGCCGATTGTATTCCCGTCAAAGTCGTTGTCATCACCACCTTCCAATCAGGTAAAGATGACAACCCTACAGGAGGAGAATTCGGCAATTGGGTTCTGCATCTGCCTTTGTCTGTAACTATCCCTTTCCCGCAAGGCTACCATCATTTGCGTTACAACCCCGAGCTCCAGGTGCTAGGTATCGTGACCGGCCAAGGTAAATCGCATGCGGCGGCCTCTATCATGGGCTTAGGCATGGACCCACGATTTGATCTATCTAAGGCCTATTGGATTATCGCCGCGATTGCCGGCGTCGACCCGAACAAGGCCAGCGTTGCGTCGACCGCTTGGGCCAAATTCGTCATCGACGGTGATCTCGCGTATGAAATCGATGCAAGACAGATTCCACCAGGTTGGTCCACTGGTTACGTCCCCTTCGGCCGTTCGATGCCTTACCAAGGACCATCTCAACCACCGAATAGCAATGGAGTCCAGCAGGTTTTTCAGTTGAACGCGTCGCTTGCCGACTGGGCTTTTCAGCTGACCAAAAACACGCATTTGCCAGATGATTCAACTCTCCAGCAAGTGCGTGCCGGTTATCCCAATTATCCCATCGCCCTCCTACCTCCTTTCGTGCTGGAAGGCGACGACCTCGCTGCTGACAGGTTTTGGGTCGGCGATCTGCTCAACACCTGGGCCGAGAACTGGACGTCTTACTGGACCGCTAACCAGGGGAGTTTCGCGATGTCTGATTTTGAGGACACTAGCGTTGGGCTAGCGCTGCAGTTTCTGTCCAAAGTTGGCCGGGCCGACCAGAATCGTCTCCTCGTGCTGCGAAGCGCCAGCGACTACACTGTTCAGCCTCAAGGGGAGACTCCCGCCCAATTCCTCGCTGGTGAGACTTCCGGTGGCTTATCCGGTTTCGTAGAAGCCCTTAGCGATGTTTACCAGGTCGGCAGCATCGTCGTAAAAAATATCAGTTCCCACTGGAACACCTACAAGAATCACATTCCCTCGCCGGCGTCTCTTCCCGCATCGCTCATGGTTACAAATAAGTAACCGGGTCTAACCGAGAAAACGCTATCTAAGAACGAGCTAACCGAAGCGAAAGAGAAGCGTCAGGTAGCGCTACGCTAATAATAAATAGGAATTGCGCAGCGATCCGCCCCGCGGTCCCCTAGATGCCGCTCCTACGGAGCTCATTCCGTGGTGGTTGCCCTGAGAGTGGCACCCGACGTTGGACGCACTGCTGGATTAACACGCGAACAGCCTAACGACGCGCCTCGGCCGCCACTTTCAGGGCGGGTTTCTCGCCGCTCATAACCGAGGGCTAATGCCCTGGGCTGTTATGTATAGCCACTTCGCGGCAAAAGTCGGCCACCGTCCATACGGAACGGGTTCGGTCTCCTGCATCTCCAGGAAGTAAACTACCAGGACTTCGGCGAGCTCAGTCGAGTCGCTACCATCATTTGTCCCTTCGGGACAGCTTTCGCTTTATGCTCAACGTCGGCCTCGCAAGCCAGGCGCGCGCCACAACCCGGGCGGGAGGACGACGACGAGTACGAGAACGATGATGTCCTAAATTATTGCAGGCACCTGTCAATTTCCGCGACCTCGTCATCTGTCAACGTCGGAGATGAAAGGCCGGCATACAGTTCTTCAACTTGGGCGGGGCGACTGGCTCCGATCAGAACCGAGGTAATTTGCGGTTGGCGCAGGATCCAGGTTACAGCCAATTGAGCCAGACTTTGGCCGCGTTGCCGGGCGATCGCAGCCAGTTTCCGGGCGCGATCGACCACCTGTTGGCTAACATTTTCCGGCTTTAGGAAGCGGCCTGCCTTCCCCGCCCTGGAATCGCCTGGGATGCCTTCCAAATACCGCTCCGTAAGGAGCCCCTGGGCCAAAGGGGAGAAAACAATACAACCGATCCCTTCCTCTTTCAGGACCTCAAGCAGACCTTCCTCAATGCGGCGATCAAACATGTTGTATCGCGGTTGGTGGAGTAGACAGGGCGTACCTAAAGCGCGTAAGATTTTTGACGATTCGCGAGTTTGTTCGGGAGAATAGTTGGAGATGCCGACATAAAGCGCTCTACCGCTGCGGACGATGTGGTCCAACGCTCCCATCGTTTCTTCCAGTGGCGTCTCCGGGTCAGGGCGATGCGAATAGAAGACATCGACGTAGCCGAGCCCCATCCGCTTTAAGCTTTGGTCCAGGCTCGCGATTAAATATTTCCGGGAACCCCACTCCCCGTACGGGCCAGGCCACATATCGTAGCCGGCTTTGGTGGAGATCACCATTTCGTCACGATAAGCCTTGAAATCGGCTGCAAAGATTTGACCAAAAGTGCGTTCAGCAGCGCCTTGAGGAGGTCCATAATTGTTGGCAAGATCGAAATGGGTGACACCGAGGTCGAAGGAACGCCGCAATATGGCTTGGCTATTCGCAATCGCATCGGCCTCCCCGAAATTTTGCCAAAGCCCAAGAGAGATTGAGGGCAACAACAACCCACTACGACCTGCCCGCCGGAAGGGCATCTGATCGTACCGGGTGGCCGAGGCATTGTAGGTCGTGGGTAGTTGGGCAGCGGTGGGTGATAAAAAGCGCTGGGGTGTCATGAGGAAGACAAATCTCACGCAAAGCCGCAAAGGCGCAAAGGAGAAGAGGAAGAAAGCTCAACTCAGAACTTAGTTCAGGTTGAATATCCTGACCCATGCCCATGCCTTTCGGCGGTTCGAACGTCTGCGAGGGAGAAAACGAAGAAAGCCCTGCGGCATTGGTATTGTTTGAAAGATTCTCTTGTTTCGTCTGGACCTTTGCGTCTTTGCGGCTTTGCGTGAGATTTTTCTGGGGCGTAAAGTAGCTTCCCAAAAAGCGATGAATGGCCGAAAGTGAGCCGACAAAATGGAGGCTCTGTGAAAGAAGTAGCTCCCTACCGGAACGAGGCTTTGCTTTCGCCAGGCAATCATCTTGAACCACCGATTCCAGACCCAATTCTGGAAAGGTGGCAAGAGATTGTGAATCTCATGGCGGACATGCTCTCCGTGCCGGCAGGTCTGATCATGCGGATCCTCGGCGAGGACATACACGTTTTTGTCTCGAGCAATACGGAGGGAAATCCTTATCACCCGGGAGATCATGAACACTTTTGGGGCTCTGGACTCTATTGCGAAACGGTTGTTACCAAGAATCACGAGCTGTTGGTCCCGAATGCGCTCTTTGATGAGGCCTGGAGAACCAATCCCGACGTAAAGCTCAATATGATATCCTATTTGGGATATCCCATTTGTTGGCCCGACGGCCGGCCTTTCGGGACTATCTGCGTTCTGGATTGCAAAACGAATTCATATTCTGAGAAGTACAAGCGCTTGGTGACCCAGCTTCGGGACATCGTCGAAACTCATCTGGAGATTGTCTACACCGAAGCGAAACGTCGCGAGGAGCTAGAACGCTTGGTTGACGAGCGGACGGCGTCCTTACAAGTGGCAGTGGCGCAACAAATCGCAGCCAACGATCGCGTTCTTTCAGAGATCAGTCAGAGGAAGAAGACGGAAGAATCTCTTCGAAAAGCCCAAGACGATCTCGCGCGAATCAGCAGAATCACCACGATGGGTGAGTTGGCAGCAACGATCGCCCACGAGGTAAATCAGCCGTTGTCCGGCATTTTGACGAATGGGAGTGCCTGTCTCCGATGGCTGACGGGCATCGAATCTAGTTCCCAAAATCTTGAAGAGGCACGTGAGGCCGTTGAGCGAATGATCAGGGACGGTAAACGAGCTGGCGACGTGATTTTACGACTTCGCAATTTCTTCAAGGCAAGCGGAGGGGAAAAGACATCGCTTAGCATAAATGAAGTCGTTGAAGGAATCCTCATGTTAGTACGCCATGAGCTGGAAAGAAATAATATCCTGCTCAGGACGGATCTGGCCGCTCGAGCTCCGAATATCCAAGGCGACTCTGTTCAGCTGCAGCAGGTTCTCCTCAATCTGATAGTAAACGCGGCCGATGCGTTGGCCGACGTGGTCGATCGGTCAAGAGAGTTAACCATCGTGACCCGTCCTGAATCTGGAGGCGTCAGGGTCGAGGTCAGAGACAACGGAGTCGGCATTGAGAAAGAGAAGCTGGAGTCGATCTTTCAGCCTTTTTACACGACGAAAGCGAACGGCATGGGCATGGGCCTTTCGATCAGCCGCTCGATTATCAAGAACCATGGAGGGCAGCTTTTCGCGCAACCCAACCAGGGCTCAGGAACTACATTTTATTTCACTCTCCCCTGAAACACGGCCTAGGCGGAGCTGTAATGTCTGATCCACAGTTACCGCTAGTTAAATTCCCTACGCCAAGGGCTCAAGAAACGGTAGAACGTGGTTCGATAAACCGCTAACCTATCGGGTGCAGCTTAGCCGGAACCGTGTCGAAGCACTGACAGACGGCGTGTTCGCCGTTGCGATGACGCTATTGGTTCTGGACATTAAAGTGCCCGAGCTACAAGCCCCGTCGGATATTTCCCAACTGGCTATCCGACTGCTGGCTCTGTGGCCGAAATTCCTGAGCTACGCCATCAGCTTTGTCATTCTCGGTGTCTATTGGGTCGGCCACCATGTGCAACTTTCTTTTATCCGAAAGGTGGATCGTCCTTTGCTTTGGATTAACCTCCTGTTTCTCCTCTGGGTCGCGCTCGTCCCGTTTTCAACCGCTCTCCTCAGTGAATACCCAATGACGCAGCTCGCAATCACGCTTTACGGCCTCAATCTGATCGCAATCGGCCTGACTCTTTCGCTGCACTGGTGGTATGCAACGATGGAAACAAGACATGTTGATCCGGATATTCATCCAGGACTAGTGCGAGGAGGCCTCTTAAGAACTCTGATCGCTCCGGCCGTTTACGTCGTTGCCATTGCGGTCTCGTTCTTCCGTCCGGAACTGAGTTTGCTCCTTTACGCGCTGGTTCCTGTTCTCTACATCCTGCCCGGCCGGGTCGATGTGCATTGGGGTAAACGCCGGCAGGCCAATGAAGACACCGGAACAACGCCGTGAATTATTTCTGAGCCCGCGGCGGCAGTCTTCCAGGGCTATTCCCGTCTGTCCGCCAAT
>Ga0070713_100002072_pt1 | contig 12960 bp, 12 predicted proteins | sample LARL82metaG_FD_65465 | JGI IMG/M metagenome (GOLD analysis project Ga0070713, IMG submission 65465) | Corn, switchgrass and miscanthus rhizosphere microbial communities from Kellogg Biological Station, Michigan, USA - LAR L8-2 metaG | ecosystem: Host-associated > Plants > Roots > Rhizosphere ... | reverse complement strand
GCAGTGGCCGTGCAGCAGTCACGCCGACAAGAACTCCGAACAGACCGACAGAGCCGAGTCCGCTCGCCGGATCGAGGAAGCCATAGGCCAGCCGAACAAGGAAGTAGGAGCGGTACGTCAGGGGAAAGCGCAACAGTTCGGAAGAATCTGGATTGTTCGTGAACGCAGTGGCCATCACCGGAAAAGCTTGCCAGAAGAAGAGAATAATCCAGAGCGGGACTGCAAGTAGTTGACTGTTGCCGTGCGAAACGAAATACCAAGACGTGCCTGCGATCGCAAAGAATCCGACCAAGCCGCCCAGTGCGAAAGCCGATGTCACGATGATGCGTGATGCAAGTTCCATCTTGCCGCGACGAGTGCGCAGGCTGTTAAGGAACATGCGCCAGCGAAGCTGAGCGATGGCGGAAAGCTGTCCGGATATGACCTTCGTTTTTTCCACTTCAGGAGAAGTTTAATTTTTGCACATCTGGCGATCCAAGGCACGATCTTCCCCAACTCATTGCTATGCCAGTGTTTAGCGATACGGGTTTTTTCTCAAGGGGCTTCTCCACGGCACAAACAGCGTGATCGTGTCGGTGATCACATCCGGAGGTGGGGAACATCACTGGAGTATGAGACACGCCATGACAGGCTAGAGGTGTGGGAGGCGAAGTGAAAATGTCCGGACAAGAAGAGATTCCGTTGTGGGACAGTGTGGCACAACCGTTCGCTAGTGTGCTGGATATCGCGTTTGGTTGCCATCACCGGCGGTTGAGCCGCGTATTTACTATTGGGGGCCACAGCTACAAGGTCTGTTGTGACTGCGGTGCGACTTTTCGCTATTCTCTCGAATCCATGTCGATCACTCGTCGATGGAGGCTATTTCCAGTTTTGAGAAGACTGAGGGTTCAGGGCAGGAGGAGATTCCGGCGAGGACGAACTCGGTCTTAACACATCGTCCGATCATCCTAGCCACGAGAGTTCCTGCTCAGTGCGGCGCTCACCCCCCACGATTCTGAGAAAGATTTCCTCCAAGGTTAGTTTCTCTGCTGCTCGGGATGTATCTTCACCCGCATCGTGAGTTTGCGCCCGCACGCCTGCGCGGAGCTCCTCCAGCGATCCCTGGGCGACTAGCCTACCTTGATGGATGATGGCAACGTGGCTACAAAGGCGTTCGACAATTTCAAGAACATGCGAGGTCAAGAAGATCGTGGCCCCGCGAGCAATCATGCGCTGCAGCATCGACTTGAGGGTACCGGCGGCGATTGCGTCGACGCCTTCAAACGGCTCATCGAGAAAGAGAATTCTTGGCCCGTGGATGACGGCGGCGGCCATTGCTAGCTTTTTCTGCATGCCGTGCGAGTAGTCCGTGATGAGCTTTTTCGGCTGATCGGCCAATTGCATGAACTCGAGGAGTTCGGCGGCGCGCTGCGCGGCAGTCTGTCGGTCGAGGCCGTACATGCGTCCAGCGAAGCTCAAGAATTCAGCGCCTGTAAGCCGTCCGAACAGGGCCATGCCTTCGGGGACGACGCCGATCTGACGTTTCACCTCAACCGGATGACGCTCGAGATCGAGACCGAGGATTTCAATTCTTCCTGAGCTCGGAGCAAGTAGTCCAGTGAGCATCTTGATTGTTGTCGATTTGCCAGCACCATTCGGACCGAGAAAGCCGAAGAATTGTCCCGGCGCGACTTGCAAGTTGACGTCGTCGACCGCGATCAGATCACCGAACCGGCGGGTGAGGGACTGGGTGGAGATGGAAGGAGCAGGCTCCATTCAAAGTCTCGACTCTAGCATACGGGAGCGACGACCATTTGTTCGGAGTGTTGCAATCGTGCCTTGATTAACCACAACGGGCACGAAGGTACACGAAGGAACCCGCTTCACGCTCATCCTTCGTGATACTTCGTGTCCCGCTTACTTCTTTTCCGGCTGCTTTTTTCGCGCGTCCTCTGTCCACGGTGGAACGACGCCGATCATACGTGCATAAGCAATCGACTGTCCCAGATGCTCGGCGGTGTGGCGGACAATGAAAAGTAGGATGCCACGCTCGGTATTCTTGCCGCCGAACCAGTCCATGCTCTTGTCCAGATCCGCGTCGGGTACGGCTTTGATAGCTTGCTTCGCATGCGCGAACGAGTCTTTGAGAGTTGCGACAATTTTTGTTTTGTCTGTGGTCGATTTCTCGAGGTTCTTGAGATCGATTCCGGTCGGCGGCTGGGTGCCTACCAACTTGTACAGGTTGTAGTTTGCCGCGCTGATGTGGAGCATTACTTCGGCGACGGAGCGCGTGTCATCGGCGGGACGCCAGGTGTATTTTTCGGCTGGAATGGCCTCTGCCAAACGAGTCAGCTTGTCTTCCTGAACCATTACTTCCGCCATGACTTCCGCTCTGTATCCAGTGACGCCTGGCGTGCCTTCCTTGTAGGGATTTACCTGGGCTGTGGCGCGGAGAGCCGAGATTGTGAGCAAGGCAAAGCAAACAGCAGCAAATCTGCGTTGCATAATTTCTCCTTCAACTGTGAGACGCGAATTTTAGATCGGAACAGGGAGCCGGGACTTTCTGTGCTTTGACGAATCAGGCTGGCGAACGTCATCGGAAACGTGTCGTACGCCAGAGCGCGAGACCTCCCGCAACCAAAAGGCCGAGCATAGCGAGTGCGAGAGTGATCGCCCAGGCAAAACTGAGTTCCATATGGGGCAGGCGCGCCATAAACCCGAGTACTGCGAACAGGGCGGTTGTACCGAGGATCAGAATCCAGTCAATGACCGTTCGATCGTAAGTAGCCGTGCCATAGGATTTGCCTTCTATCCCCGCGCGCACGTATTCGTGTTCTACTCCGTAGCGTTCGCCTTCACGATGGGCAGCATCACGCCAAGAAGAGTGCTCGCGTTCGGTCGCGGAGGACAGAGCAATGGCGACTGCGCCAGCGGCCATGAGAAGAGATCCGCCGCCGACTTGTGCATAAACGGTGCGACCACCTCCTTTGAGCTCGTGAAATACCAGGATCCCCCAAGCGAGTCCCCATAACTGATTCGTGTTTGACAGCGGGATGCCACGGCTGATGCCGACATATTTGGTCGCGTATTGCTGGAACAAATCGCCGAGCACCCAAACGAATCCGCCGAGCATCAGCCAAAAGAGCACGGGACGTGCGCCTGTGAGCTCACTCCAGAGGGGGGCCGGGCCGCGGTAGCCGAGTGCGAGCAAAAGCATTGTGATGAGTTCGCCGATCGTGAAAAACGTGATGAACGAAAGCGGGTTCATGCCCGTCAAGTACGCCTTCCGATAGGGGATGTACATCGTGCCCCATAGAATGCCGGCGCCAAGGGCCGCGAGCACTCCGAAAGTCGCTTTGCCAGGAGCCGCTTGATGAGACGAGGCAATGGCTAGAAGGGTCGCGCCGGCGAACATGCTGAGCGCTCCTCCGATTACGCCCATCCATCGTTTCCATCCGGCGTAGTGGAGTTCGTTGAAGAGTAGAAATCCCCAGAAGATACCGAGCAGGCTATTCGTGTTCCACAGCGGAAACGCAATGCTGAGGCCAACATCACGGATGGCGTAAATCGTGAGAGTGTTGGCCACGGCCCACATGCACCCGGCAAGGATGGCCCAGACGATCAGGTGCGGAGCCTGTCGAACATCGGCGTGGAGATATGCGGTTCCGCGAATAAAGGCTGGAACGCTCCACCGGGCAAGGAAAACCCCGCAGACCATAATGAGCGAAACGGTGATCGGGGAGATGTCGGGATTGACGAGCTTAATCGGAGCTTCGGCCCCGCCAAGCCAGGCTCCCGCCGCGAATCCGCAAAAAATTCCCAAAGCCTGCAGGCTTCGGAGGCGGGTGGAGTGTATTACTTCGAGAACGGGTTGCTGCTCGTTTGCTAGCCGCGCACTCTCAGCGTTCAACGAAGTTTGTCCAGTAAGGCAAGTCCGCCGAGCAGGACGCCGAGTGGAATCCAGAAGTGAGCGTCAGTTGCGATAGCGCGGAAAAGACTGCGGGTGGGGCGATCAGACGGTTCGGGCAATCTATACACCCTCGGAATCAAATTGTTGATTCTGATTCGACATCTTAGGGGCCGATCTGCGATGAGTCAATCCGAAGGTGACCAAAAGCTCGGAAAAATGAGAGCGTCACGGTTTATCATGTTCCGCTGTTCCGGCATAGGAAGGAGATCTTAAATGCCGTTCCGTGTCCGCTGGCCTCTTGCTCTAGGCGTATCTGCGCTTCTGTTTCAATTCGTATGCTCTTTTGCTGCCGCTCAGAACAATCCGAACGCGGCGACCGCATCTCTGGATCCAAGTCAGATTGACGAGATCTGGCGGAACGCGAGTTCCAAATACGATGCTGCACGTTCCGCAATTCTCAACCACGTGGACGAGGTCAACGCCAAAGGCGCTTTCCGGCCCGATTGGGAATCGCTGCAACATTTCGAAGTTCCCGAGTGGTACAAGGACGCGAAGTTCGGAATCTTCATTCATTGGGGCGTGTATTCGGTTCCAGCTTTCGGCAGTGAGTGGTATCCGCGAATGATGTACACGCAGGATTCCCCAGAATTTAAACATCACATCGCGACGTATGGACCACAAGATAAATTCGGGTACAAGGATTTCATTTCCAAATTCAAAGCAGAGAAATTTGATCCTGCGGCATGGGCTCGATTGTTCAAAGAATCAGGCGCGAAATATGTTGTGCCGGTATTCGAGCATCATGATGGCTTTGCCATGTACGACTGCGGCGTGTCGGATTGGACGGCCGCGAAGATGGGGCCGAAACGGGATTTGGAAGCTGACTTAGCAAAAGCTGTGCGAGCAGAAGGGCTGCACCTGGGGGCCTCGTCGCATCGTGTGGAGCACAACTTCTTTTTAGGCGTGGGAAGGGAGTTTACGACTGATGTGAACGACCCGCAATACGCGGCCTTCTACGGTCCGGCGCATCGCAGGCTTGAAAACCGCAGCGGCACGCCTCTGAATAACGATTTCACGTATGTATCGGAGGCATGGACGCAGGATTGGTTGGCGCGCTCGGCTGAGATTGTCGAGAAGTACAAACCGGAAATCATGTATTTCGATTGGTGGGATGGGCAGCCGTCCGTTCGGCCGGCACTCACTCGCTTTGCGGCTTTTTACTACAACACGATTAAGGAGAATGGAAAACCTGCTGGCGTCATCAACTACAAAGATTATGCGATGCAGGAGGACTCAGGCGTGCTCGACATCGAACGCGGACAGCTTGGTGGCATTCGGCCGAAGTACTGGCAGACCGATACGTCCGTCAGCAACAAGTCATGGGGATACATCGAAAACGATACCTTCAAAAGCCCGGAATTCATCGTGCATCAACTCGTCGACATCGTCAGTAAGAACGGCAATTTGCTTCTCAATATCGGGCCGAAGTCGGACGGGACCATCCCGGATGAAGTGCAACAGGTACTTCGTGATATCGGTGACTGGCTGAAGCTAAACGGCGAAGCGATTTACGGTACGCGGCCGTGGCGCGTTTTCGGTGAAGGGCCGACGAAAGTTGCAGAAGGATCCTTCCACGACACCGATGTTCAGCGGTACACGCCGGAGGACTTCCGGTTCACAACGAAGGGCGGCGCGTTGTATGCGATCGAATTCGGATGGCCAGCGGAGGGTGAGGTTCTTATTCACGCTCTGGGCAGCGGTGTCGGGCAGGGGAAAGTGCAATCGGTCGAATTGCTCGGATCGGAGTCAAAGCTTAAGTTTCAACAACGCGAAGATGGGCTGCACGTTTCCGTACCTAAGGCGTCTCCAGGGAAGTATGCCTTCGCGTACCGGATTCAATTTGCGTCGGGGAGATAGAACTGCGGATGGGCCTTACAACCATCGTTGATCTTCGAAATTGTAAAGCCGGTTTTTGAACCACTGTGTAATAGAAAATCCATAAAACTCACAAACACAAAGGTTTGCATTCTCCCGTGACTGGTGGCTAAGGGCGGAGACAAGCCAAGATCAGGGCATGAAGCTCTCCCCCCGCTTCTTGCTTCTCGCTTTGGTCGCCCCATGCATGGGCGTCACAATCCCAACCCCGGCAGTGCCGAACGGCATTGTCGACAATAGCTACTACGGAGTCGTTATTGTCTCCGGAGGCTGCGCTCCTTACACGTGGGGCGTGGTCTCAGGTCAACTACCGCCGGGACTCAATATCAAGCCGTCAAAGTCGACGTCAGAACTTGGCCTCTACGGAAAACCGACCAAAGCTGCAAAGTACACGTTCGTAGTTGCGGCCAAGAGTTGCCATGGGCAGGTCGCGAAGGCCTCGTATAGCGTGGTGGTGCAGGCTACCCCCAACCACGTGGTCGATCTGACCTGGACTGCTTCCAAAACCAAGAATGTAGTGGGCTACAACGTTTATCGCGGCGCGGACGGATTGTATTGGAGAAAGATCAACGTGAGCCTGAATGCCTCCACAGCCTACAGCGACGCCACTGTTGCAAATCGAACCGTGTACTACTACGCCACGACCGCGATTGACGTTAAGGGCCGTGAGAGTCAGAAGTCGAATATCGTGAAGAGCACTGTTCCGTAGGCCGGCCGAAAGCGAAACGCCCCAGCTTTCGCCAGGGCGTATTCGCGGCAGAACTGCAGCACTTTAGAACAAATTCCAGAGAAACTGGTTGTAAACCTCGTGATGGAACTGGACTTCCTGGGACTTCACAAACGTCCCTAAAGCCCGGGGACAACGGTCCGCCGAGGCCTGCTTGAGATCAGCGTATCTCGCCTTGACGTCCTCGCCCAGCAGTTTGGTCGTCCACTCGGCCTTGCGGAAGTTGCCGAGAGCGTCATAGATATTATCCGGCAGATAGCGTTCGGCTTGGCGAAGGTTCTTGATCTTTGCCGTCTCGCCGTCGATGCCTGTCTTGAAGACTGCGAGCATGACCAGGTAAGGATTCGCGTCGGGGGCGACTGACCGAACTTCCACCCGCATGCTTTTCTCGTTGCCGATCGGAATGCGAACCATGGAGCCACGATCCGTGGGCGACGCCTTGATTTGATTGGGCGCTTCAAAATGCGGATCGAGACGGCGATAAGCATTGACACTTGGGTTCAGCAGCAGGCAAATATCGTTTCCATGCGTGAGGATGCGGTCGGTGAAGGCCCATCCAAGCTTGGAGAGTTTCTCCTCGCCCTTGGCATCCCAGAAAAGATTTTTGCCGTTCTCACTGATTGACACGTTGGTGTGCATTCCGCTGCCGTTTACGCCTACGACAGGCTTGGGCAAAAACGACGCGGTCAGGCCCATATTCGTGGCGACCTGACGACAGATCAGTTTGTAGAGTTGGATCTGGTCGGCGGCGGCGACAACTTCGCCATAGCCGTAGTTGATTTCAAATTGTGAAGGTGCGACTTCCGGGTGGTCTTTTTCGTTCTGGAAGCCCATTGAGCGCTGGACTTCAGCAGTTGTGTCAATGAAGGTTCGCAGCGGGTCGCCGGGCAGCGAGTGATAGTAGCCGCCGGTGTTGACGTATTCGAAACTGCCGGTTTCGTGGAAGTGACGTTCTGCGTCGGAGCCTTTGAAAAGGAAGCCTTCGATTTCGTTGGCTGCGTTGAGGGTGTATCCCTTCTTCGCGTGCAGATCATTCGCGTAGTTCTTTAGCACACCGCGAATATCGCCCGAGTATGAAGTTCCACCTTTGTCAATGACTTCTCCGAAGACCAGAACTTTGCCGGAGCCGAAGACGTCGGCCGGAGCCCAGTAGAAGGCGCCCCAGTCGATGCCCAGGCGGAGATCGCTTTCGCGCTGCGCCGTAAAGCCGCGAATGGAAGAACCGTCGAAGGTCAAGTTGTCCCAGCTCTTCAACAGGAACTTCTTGTCATAGTCAAGCATGTGCAGACGGCCTTCGAGGTCGCTGAACAGCACCGTTACGGCCTTGATGCGCTTCTCATCGGTCAAGTACTTCACGCGTTCTTCGCGAATTTTGTCGGGCGCGACGCGGTTCCTGCGCTGCTCCTTTGCTTTCAGGTTGAGTTCTTCCAGTTCGTCGTAAGACAGTGCCAGGAAATTGCGCAGTTCAGTGGACATGGATGTCGATCAGTCTCCTTCGATACAGGTGCCAGATTGTGAGCAAACTACTTCACGAAAACCGGGAAGTTGAAATGGCTGGTTTCAACAGGACTTGGAACTCGGAAGGATAGCGCGAGGGAAGCGGTCCAGCCAATCGAAAAAGCTGATGTGCTGCATAAAAGGGATTTATTCGAGAACGGACGCTACGTGTTGGAAAAATGTGGAGCGAGCGAAGTCGAGGCCCATGCAGGCAATGCATGCTGCCGGCCACAGTCCAGACACTGCGTGGCGGGAAATTGAGATTTGCAGTTGGGGCAGATCGCGCCGGTGGCGAAAGTATCGAAGGATTGTCCGCACTGGCTGCACCTCCAGTATTCGCCGACGGGTGGCGCGGTATTGCAGGTCGGACATGTGTAACCGTTTCGCCGGGGCAACTTGTCCATTTGCAGTAGTTGCCGGGCATGTTTGAATCCGCCCCAGCAATTCATCGCCATATAGAGTGCAATGGCGCCGAGCCACAGATCTCGTTCCCAAACAGCAAGTCCAATGAATGCGGTCGCGCCGAGTAATCCCAAAACAGCTGCAGCCATCAGACTGCGAGCGCGGCCCAAGATGAACCATAGAAGGGAGCGAAGAATCTGGCCGCCATCCAGGGGATAGATGGGCAATATATTGAACACTAAGAGCCACAGGTTGATTTTAGAAACAGTCAGCAGGAGAAGGAATGCGTCACGATGGCTTGATGGGAGTCCGCTGGACAGAGCGACGGACTCGACTATGAACAAAATCGGCAGAAGCGCTACATTTACAAGCGGACCGGCTGCGATGCTCCACAACGTCGCGCCTGGACGTGGTGGAGGATCAACGTACGCCACTCCTCCGAGAGGCCACAATACAATCCGGTTTGCTCTTCCGCCGACCTGTCTGCATGCCAGCGCATGACCGAATTCGTGAAGCGTCACAATCAGGAAAAGCGCCAGATACTCCAAGATGTTCCAGGTGATTGAAGAATAGCGGCCAGAGCGCGTCTGAATCTCATAGACCGCAACGAGAAACCAAGACCAGTGCAAGAAGACTTCAATTCCTGAATAGCTGAATAGACGAATGGAATTCTGACGGCCCACGAGCGCAGTCTACCTGATTGCAAGGACTATGGCTAAGATTCCCCGGGGAGTTGAGAGACTGAAGTAACTCGGAACTGGCGACTTACTGGTGGTGAGCGGATGCGCCCGACGCCAACTCGCGCAAGGTAGAAAGGAATCCTGCTGCCGTTCGGGGATCGTGTAAGGCGTCGAGGGCGATGGTAGCCGAGAATTGAGGCGATTCCGGGCGGAAGCGCACCTGAAGCACGTCTTGTTGGCGAACCGTCATGAGAGTGTTCAGTTCAGATGTGGAGTCCTCCTTCCAATGCGTGCGGGTGGTCAGGACGATCGGTCCGGGCTCGTAAATATCCCACTCGCGTTCGTGGCGCTTACGGCTGATCACTCCGCGGCTATGGGCACACCAGCGATGGCGAATGACATCCAGGCGAAAAATGGGAGATCCACCCAGATCGGCTTCAAATGTCAGAGTCTCTTTCTGTTTATGCAGGCGGCTAAGAATCCAATGAACGGGCAGGGCACGTGGACAAAACTTCAGCGTGACGCGAGCATTCTCGAAGCTTCGTGACGGAAACTGAAGCCTCGCATGAAGTCGGGAACTGTTGAGCCAGTGGAACTCGAGAATGCGCCCTTTACCAGCGCAGGCAGACTGAATCCAGCGAAGCGCTTCCGCGCCACGGCGGCGGTTGTACGCTGCGAACAGGACGTACCACAACCCCAGCAACACCACCGCGCAAATAACGTCGATGACCAGAAGGCGTCCCACAGCCGTCTTCGCCTACCCCTCTGATGCCGATGGTACGTCTGAGGTTGCGGGCCGGGCAAGAGTCAATAGTCTCCAGAATGCAAAATTCCTGCGGGATATTTAAGGGAGGCTGTGGAAAAAGTGGAACCAGCCGGCCTTGACGCGGGAAATCCGTCGCTGAGCCGGATCAACTCGCCTGCGGAATACAATACCACCGTGGTCACAGTCGTCCGTGATTTTCAACCCGAGGACTTTGACACTCTATGGCGCATGGATCAGGAGTGTTTTGCACCCGGTATTTCGTACTCCAAGGCGGAACTGAAGAGCTTCATCGATCGGGCGGGGTCTTTCACCCTGGTTGCTGTCGATGCCCAAATGAACATTCAGGGATTTATTGTGATTCAAGGCGGCAAGGCGGGACATGTCATCACCATTGACGTTAGTCCGCGCGCCCGAAGGTTGGGAGTTGGTTCGCTTCTCTTACGGGCTGCAGAGCAGCGATTGGCATCAGCTGGAAGCGGGATGATCAACTTAGAGACTGCGGTCGACAACGGAAGTGCTCTCGCCTTTTACAAGCGGCATGGCTACAACGTAATTCGTACGTGGCCGCGCTACTACGCTAATGGCGTCGATGCCTTGGTCCTCAAGAAGACGTTGAGCAATCCCTAGAGGCGTCACTGCTTCATTCGCCCGCAGTCTTTGGTCGAAATGATTTGCGCTTTCCGCAACAATCCAGATAACTTGCCTGTCATGAAAGCGGATCAGAAAATCGCAATTCAGGGCGAGCGAGGTTCATTTAGTCACGAGGCGGCAGAACAAATGCTTCCACGCTGCACGGTTGTGCCTTGCATGCGGTCGGTGGAAGTGTTTGATCGGGTGCAATCGGGATCGGTGGATGCGGCGGTGATCCCCATCGAGAACACGTTAGCTGGCACGGTTGCCGAACATGCGGACTTGCTGGTTTCAAGAAACGTCTTCATTCAAGCCGAATACCTATTGCGCATCGTGCACAACGTGATCACCGCTCCGGGCGTGACCCTGAGTTCCCTGAATCGAGTGCTGTCACATCCGGTTGCGCTTGATCAATGTCGGGAATTCTTCCGAAAAAATAAGAAAATCCGGCCCGAGCCGTTTTACGACACTGCCGGCAGCGTGAAGCACGTCATGGCGGAGCACTTGAAGGACACTGCTGGTATCGCCGGGCAGCAAGCCGCCCGGGAATACGGGGGAAAGATCCTGCAAGCGAGTGTGGAAGATGACAAGCGCAACTTCACCCGATTTTTTCTAATTCGGAAAGCAGCGGGAAAAAGAAAAGGCGCGGACTTGCGACGGCTTATTCCACTGGGAGCGAACAAGACTTCCATCGCGTTTCAAGTGAAGAACCTGCCCGGTGCCTTATTTAAGTCGCTCAGCGTGTTTGCTTTACGCGATATCAGCTTAAGTAAGATCGAGTCGCGTCCGATGCGCGGACGGCCATGGGAATATGTGTTCTATGTGGATTTTCTTCGCGGAGACGACGAACCTGCGGAGAATGCGCTACGGCATCTCGGGGAAGTAGCTGAATTTGTTAAGGTCTTGGGGATTTACCGCGCGGCGTGAAAAGGCGAACCTTTACAGAACTTTTCACGTCCAACCAAACAAGCCGTTAATTTCTTCAGGAGTCTCGTCATGGCTGAGAGTGTCGCCAGTCGCCGGAATTTTCTTCGCCAAAGCTCATTGCTCAGTGCCGCAGCCTTCGCGCCCTCTCTAGCGCGGCAAAAGTCCATCGAGAAAGAAGACGACACAAACGAAGAGATTTCTCCGGCAGAGGACTTAATGCGGGAGCACGGCGCGCTAAACCGGATTCTCTTGATTTACGACCATCACTTGCATCTGCTGGCGGAGAAACAAACCTTCGATGGTTCGATTTTGGTCAGCGCCGCGGATATCGTGCGCCGTTTTGTCGAGGAGTATCACGAGAAACTCGAAGAGGATTTTCTGTTCCCAAGATTTCGCAAGGCTAAGAAGTTAGTGTCTCTTGTGGACACGTTACAGGCGCAGCATAAGGTGGGGCGCGATCTAACGGCGAAGATCAGAGAATTGGCGGGGACCGCTTCGTTGAAACTGGTTTCAACCGATAGCGAGAGGCTTACTGATGCGTTGCGCGAGTTCGTCCGGATGTACCGGCCGCACGAGGCGCGGGAAGACACAGTTCTATTTCCGGCATTTCGAGCGATTGTCTCACGCCATGAGTACGAGGCCTTGGGCGAGGACTTCGAGAAGAAAGAGGACGAACTTTTCGGTGAACAAGGTTTTTTTAAGGTCGTCGACCAGCTTGCGGGACTCGAGAAGAGATTGGGAATCTACGACTTAGCGCAGTTCACTCCGAAATGAAACTGGCTTTTCCTGCCATCACATAGTGATGTGACCCGGCGTACAGGTCAGAAGCGGGCAACACTCCTACACTGTTTTCGTCTTCTGCTGAAAGACTGCAGATATCTCTCGGAGGAGGTTTTATGCGTTTTTACAAGGTATTGGGCGCTTTTCTGCTTATTTCTTGTGCCGTGGCAATCGCTTCGGAAAACAAGATGGGTATCCACGAAGTAAGCCGGATTACATTCAGTGAGCCCGTTCGCATCGGTAGTGATGTCCTGCCAAAGGGCGAGTACATCGTTCGGCACAGCATGCAGGGAGAAGAACATATCATGGCATTCGAACGCGTTGGCAGCCGTAAAGAGGTTGTCCGCGTGAAGTGCACGTTGGTGCCGCTCGGTGCAAAGGCAGATAAGGATCAGGCTGTATACGAAGTCGTGTCCGGCAAAGAAAAAGTGTTACATGAAATGATCGTCAGGGGCGACACTGCAAAGCACGTCTTCTGAGCTGATCTTTTACATCTGTTCACGAGTTCCACGAGCCTTCCGGCAGCCTCGCCGGAGACCGTGGAACTCTGCCATTTAAAGGCGCAGTTACCTCCGGCAGAACATTGGAAAATTTAGGCTTGCACAGTGGCATCCTGCGCGGTAGCCTCTGCACCTTAGAAACATTCCGCTCGCATTTTGAAGATAACTAGCCGACACCCGTAGTGGAGTTTCAGGGCCTGAAACTTTTCTGGGTGCGTAACATCTAA
>Ga0070713_100002071_pt1 | contig 12963 bp, 17 predicted proteins | sample LARL82metaG_FD_65465 | JGI IMG/M metagenome (GOLD analysis project Ga0070713, IMG submission 65465) | Corn, switchgrass and miscanthus rhizosphere microbial communities from Kellogg Biological Station, Michigan, USA - LAR L8-2 metaG | ecosystem: Host-associated > Plants > Roots > Rhizosphere ... | reverse complement strand
CAGCCTCGCGTTGATGCTTCTCGACGCGAACCTGCTGCTATACGCAGTTCACAAAGGAGCCGATCGCCACGAGGCCGCTCGCAAGTGGCTAACCGAACAGCTGAACGGCTCGCGCCGCGTCGGGATTCCGTGGTCCAGCCTGGGTGCCTTCCTGCGCATCGCAACTCACCCCCGCGCCTTTCCTCGCCCGCTGAGCCCCGCGACCGCCTGCGAACGAGTGAGCGACTGGCTGTCCGCACCCGTCGCGTGGATCCCGCAGCCAGGCCCTGAGTACAGTCGCATCCTCCGCCAGCTCATCACCGAGCACGACGCTCGCGGCAACCTCGTTCCCGATGCGATGCTCGCCGCACTCGCTATCGAGCACGGTCTCACGCTCCACTCGACCGACACCGACTTCGCCAGGTTCAGCGCGCTCCGCTGGACGAACCCCCTCGACGCCGCAGCTTCCCCCCCAGCACGCCTCCGGCGGCGTGGCGTGACTTGACGCTGCCCGGGCAGCCTGCGCGAGAGCGAGCGGGTCGGCTGGATGAGGACGACAACGCCAAGCGTCAGCGTCGAACGACACATTTTCAGCTGGATCGCCTGCGCACCACGTTACCCGGCGCACGAAACCCTCAAAGGATGGCTCAGACAACTGTCATAGCGGGGGCGGGTTCTGTACTTATATCCCCGACCCATCGCGTCGGTCGGATGTACCGCATCGTGGAGATGCGCAAGCTCCCGTAGATCGGGCCGTGGACGAACTCGCTACGCATACACCCTGCCTCCGCATTGGCCAGATCTAACGGATCGTGGAAGTGCGGAAGTTCCCGTGACCGGCCAACTCCGGCCACCAATTCCATGGACTCGTGAGCCTTTATGAAGCACTGGTCGCGCTCTCGATTGCGGCGCTGAGAGCGGTCAGGGCTGCTGCCGCCTCGTCGATGTCTTCGGGTTTGAAGCCGTTCTCGCGGGCCAGCGCTGCGAACGGAACACGCCAGCTGTCGTACACGGTCACGGTCGGGGGCCATCTGTGCTTGTCGCGCACCGTGAAGATGTCGACGCAGGCTTCGCGCACACGGTCCAGGCCGACGCCGTACACCAAATCCTCGACCAACAGGATGTCCATGACGTCGCGGAACCGGTCGTTCTCGCGTCCTTCGTCGAACACCTCGGTGCAGGCGTGGAGCTTTTGAGCGACCTGGTAGCGCAGGGAGACGCAGTTGGCCGCCTCGGGTAGCGGGACCTGCAGCGGGTCCAGCGACATGGCCTCGATGCGGTCGAGCTCTCGGCCCATGTTGCCCTCCACCGGCGCCATCTCAAGGTGGACGCTGCCCCAGCTACGACGCTTATAGCTCAGCCGCAGACGGATCCGCACCGCCTCCGTGTTGGGGATGATCTCGGGTGCGTCACGGGTCAGGTCGAAGTTATTCCAGGGTGCAGCCAATGCCTCGTCGAGGCGATCGATGACCTCCTCGGTACGCACGCGAAACGCCGCGTCGTAGTCGCCAGTGGCACGCGCTCGTAGCTGAAGACGCAGCTCCATCGCCAGACCGCCCTTCAGCAAGAAGATGGGCTCGCCGTCCTCATCGCGTACACGGTCAAGAACAGCGGTGACGATCATGGCGTTCAGCCACCGCTGCAACCGCGCCGGCGGCATACCTCGATCAGTGGCGTGGTCGCCGATGAGCCGCTGCAGGTGGCTGACGTCGCCCGGCAGCTTCTTGACGCTGTCAGCCACCGCCAGCCGCCCGCGGCAGGTGACGCATAGAGGCCAACCGCTTCGCCGTCGCCTTGGTGATGAGTCCACGAGCACGTGCGGTCTCGATCGCCTGGTCGATCAGCTGCCAGCCGAGCGCCCGCTCGATACCACCGAGAATGGCTCGTTCCGGGGTCACGATGGGGATCCCCTCGTGCCAGCCAACCTCGGCAGGGTCCAGATCGAAACGGTGCAGCCGGTAGATCTCTGGGACCACCTTGCGGGTACGGAAGCCGCTCGGGACCGTGAGGTGGATGGCACTCGGATTCACGTCACAGAGCTCGTACAGGTCCAGGGCGGTCTCGTGGCTGAGCACACTCCGCCGGCCAGTCCACAAGACCGCCTCCATATAAGCGTCCAGCTTCGTGGCCGGCACCATCGGCATCCGATACAAGCCGTGGCCGATGTGCTCCAGCGTTTGGCGGGCCGCCATCAAGCGCAGCTGGGTCGGGTCGACGTCCAGCTCTCGCGCGTCGTCCGGCGTCAGATAGCCGTACTGCCGCTGAGCATGATCAAGCAGCGTCGTGAAGGTTCTTCCCGGCATGATGTACAAAGCGTATCATATTGATACGAACTGCGCAAGGACCTCTAGGCACGAAGCGCATCAAAACGATACGCATCGCACATACGCACTGTGGCGCGCCCCGTCCTACCCGGGGCGCAGCGTGGTGCTGTCGCTCGTTGAACACAAACTCGCACTGTGGCTGCCTGCGACAAGGCGCGCGTGTGGACCGCGTCAAGCGCTTTCGGAGGACTGAGGTTCGCCCGCCTGCTACGGCATCGGTTCGACGCGCAACTCGTTGTGGGCCCGCTTGGGTTTCGCGACAAAGCCATAGGCGCGGTAGCGGCGCTGTGTAGATGTCTGCTCCACGATGACCAGGATGGGATTATCGGTGGCATAGTTCTTGCGTCGGGCGATCCTCCATAGAGACCGGCGATCTGTGGGGCTAGGTGGGGCGTCGAGCGCGGGATGTACGTGCCACTCGCCGACGTAGTCCTCGCGGCCTTCGCTGCGGTCGTGGATGCCGTCGAGGTATTGCTGTAGAAACCGGGTGTCGCGCGAGAATGAGAATCGGCGGTGCAGTGCCCGGGGGCCTGGAGGGCTTGCCTTTGTGATCCTGAGCGTCGTGGCGTCGAGTGCGTGGCCGAGCAGGATTCCGCCGGTCTCTTGTCCGTTCATCGATGCGGCGCGGCCTGCGAGCGCGGCCAGAACCGGCGCGGGAATGACCGCTCGTTCATACATCGCATATGAGCAGCCGGCTCGGGGTTGAAAGCGCGCTCGGTGGAGGGTCATCGGGGTTTGCAGGCGTGGGTCGCTCGCGGGGATCGGCCGCTCCACCCACAACCAGTGGTTGTCGGCGGGCTGGCGATCTTCGAAGATCTCGAGGGCGCGCGCGGCGGTGAAGATAGCGGCGTGCTGGGAGACAAGTCCGGCGCCCGGTCTGGCAGCCGTCGCACAACCGGTGTCGTAGATGTCGGGGAGGTCGTCGGCGGGCACCTCGATCCAGTCAGGATGACCTTCGGCGCGGTAGGAGGCAAGGCATGTCACGCACGCGTCCTGGCCTGCTCGCATCAGCGCGACCCGGAACGCGGCGCCTGCGTGCAGTGTGCGGACCAGCAGCATCGGCGGCGGGCCCTCGCTTGCCGTGATGATCTCGCCGAGCAGCTCCTCGGTGAGATCGTTGCCGATCGCGGCGACCACGAGATCCGCGCGGGTGATCTTCGCGGCGATTACGTCTGGGTGAGAGAGGTGTTCGACGTCGGGGAGCGTCCGCACGGAAGGGTTGATGCGCGCAAGCGCGGACTCCAGAGCCTCGGCCTTGGGCTGCCCGACGCTGAGGAGATCAAGGACGTGGCGCACGACGTTCCCGGGTCTAAGGATGTCAGGGTCGTAGAGACCGAAGGAGCCCACGCCCTCGCGCGTGGGCGCGAGGGCGAGCGGTGAGCCGATCGCGCCGAGCCCGAAGCAGGCTACGTGCTTCTCCTCGAGCCGGGCGAGGTCGCGGACCCCCTCCAGGCGCCTGTAGAGCTCCTCGTGGGAGACGGGGTAGAGCTGGGGTGCACGGATCGGCCAGCCCTTCCCGACCTCAGGTGTTGCCTTTTGGGAGGCCACGCCGATGTCGAGCAGCAGTATGCGCTCCTCCCCGAGCGCGGAGTCGGGGAACACGAGCGCGATCAGTTCCTTGGCGCGCGGGCGTCTTGCGGTGAAGCTCGCGTGGTGCCCGGACCGCTTGAGGATCCGTTCGAGTTCCACCGTGTACTGCATCGCGGGAGGCTCCTCTGCGAGGCGGTACCAGCGGCTCACAAGCCGCTCGCGCTTGCGGGTTCGCCGTGGTGCGATCGCGTCCTCTAGCTCTTGGCCGATCTGCTGCTCGTCGATCGACCGCACGACGCCGAGGTCCTGGCCGACGAGCTCATCGACGGTGAAGCTGCCACGCTCGAGACCGGCCATCGCGTCGAGCATGCTGGGCGGGGCGAGCACCGAGAACGGTGTCCAGGCGAAGTATTCGGGGAGCTCGTAGATTGCGAGCTCCCGCGGGAAATGGCCTGCGAGGTGGTAGGCGAGCCAGCGCTCGGTTGCGGCGTAGATCTCGCTGGCGGGGAACGTTCTCGTCCACGCGGAGGGAGGAAACAGGCAGGGTGAGCCGTCGGTGCCCTGGTGGCGTGCCCGCTTGATCTTCGGATCCAGGAACTCGACGCTCGGCGCGACGTACGGGTAGCCGGGCGGGTACTTCACGCGCAGCTTGAATGGATGGTGCTCAAGGGCGCTTTCGCCCTTCATGCGGACGGTGACCGTGCCGGTGAAAGCGATGATCCCGTCTGCGACCGGCGTCTCCTGGAATCCCTTGGAAAGCCAGTAGTTGCGGTCCTCGGTGTAGATGTCCGGGAAGCGCTCCTGCCAGGCTTTCACGCAGCGGGCTGATCGTCGAGGCGTGTCGGGCTACCTCGCCTGTGTTTGGCCGCGATCGCGGCGGCGGTCAACCCGGCGGCGCCGACGACGAGCCCGGCCGCGAGGCCGCCTCCGCTCCCTCCTCGGTCATCGGTCGCGTCCTGGCCGGGATCGTCGGCATCGTCGGACCAGCCGTAGTCCTCGGCGTAGGCGCCCGTGTCGAGGACCAGGCGGTAGGGGACACCCGCGTCGATCTCCATCACGATCGTGCCGGTGTGCCGGGTCTCGTAGACGTTCTCCTCGCCGGACTGCTCGCGGTAGGCGTCCATCATGTCCTCGTGCGGGTGGTCGTGACGGTTGCCTTCGCCGACGGAGACGATGACGGCGTCGGGGGCGATCGTCTCGAGCGCCTCGAGCGAGGCCTCGGTGTCCTCGCCGCCGTCCTTGAAGAACGTGCGCGACCCGTGGTGGCTTGCGTGCAGGACGTCGGCCTTTAGCACCTCGGTGCCGGTGTCCTCTTCCGGGCGGCCCTTGTAGTAGTCGAGGATCCGCTCCCAGCAGGCGAGGTTCGAGTCGCCGGTGAGGATCACCGATGCGCCTTCGTACGCGATCTTCAGGACCAGGCAGTTCTCGTGGACAAGTTGCTTGGCCTCGTCCTCACTGAGGGTGTCCTCGATCTCGATGTAGCCGGGCGGTGAGAAGCACCGCACTGTGACGCCCTCGCAGAGGTCGAAGTCGGGGTCCTTCTCGTTCAGCGGAGTGCGGCTGCCCTGGGGTTGCTTGATCTTCTCGTCTGGATGCTCATCGATCACACGCTGGTATTCGCCAAATTGCTTGGCGACCTGCTTGCGGTCCTCATACTGGGGCACCCATAGCCATTCGACCGCGTAGCGATCGTAGAGGTCGCCCATGCCGGTGATGTGGTCGTCGTGAACGTGGGTGATCGCCAGGTACTTCAGGCGCTTGCGCCCGTCGCCGTCGTCGGGCAGCACGTCGTCAAGAAGCTTGAAGACATCGATGCCGTGGTCTGGACAATGATTTATGTCGACGAGCATGTACTCGCCGTCAGGCAGCCGGATGAGGGTGCAGTCACCCTGTCCCACATCCGCGAAAATGACCTCGAACTCAGCCATGTCGGCTCCTCCGATTGTAAGTGGATTGAGCTTCTCGACTAAAATGAGTTTTGTACTCGCGCCGCTCCCACTGCGTGACACTCTCTCTATTACTGAGTGCTCCACATTGATCATCATCGCCTGCGCCTCTCTGGTCGCTATCGAGATCTCGAGAGGGAGCTCGACGTAGAACGCAAAGCACGCGCCGAAGATTGCGCCCAGAACCCCCATACGGCGCAGCTTGCGACTTATTTCAAGGCAAAAGTCTCGAGCGATCAGATCTTTGAGCATTAGTTTCCGCTCGCTTGGTTCGTTGACTGTTCGGTATGCAGAATGTCTGTGGCACCGAGCAGTCTGTCGGCGTAGTTCTCGGCGGCGCGCTTCACCCACTCCGGCTTGACGGTTAGGAGCCAGAATCCCAAGCAGAGCGCGCATACGACCGCAGCGGGAACCCACCGATCCAGGCGCGTGGTCGCCGAGCCGGAGCCAACCGCGGCGAAGAGGACGCCCACGACGAGGCCGGCCCCGGCAACCGTGATCCCGGCGGGTCGCACTCCGAGGCAGTTCCGCCGAAAGCCGTAGTCGGCGTTCTCGGCGGCGACGAGCGGGAACGTGGCCACGTCCCGAGTCCGCTCCCTGAGCACGCCGACAGCCTCCTCGTAGATCCGGTCGGCTTCGGCCGGGTCTGCAGCCTCGGCCGCCGCGTCGGGAAGCTGCTCGCCGGTCGCGGCTTCTACTCGCGCGTGCAGCCGCTGTATCGCGGCAGCGGGACCGTCACCGCCCCAGCGGAGCCGTGAGGTCGTCGGCGGGCCGCCCCAGCCCTCCCACAGCCGGGGCTGCACCGCCCGCCCGGCGTCCCGGATAAGGACGGCGACGAGGATGCCCAGGGCGCCGAGGAACACGCCGATCGCGCGCAGGACAGTGTCGGGAGAGATTGCACCCGCGATCAGCAGCGCGCCGCCCGGCACGCCCACGAGCGCCGCGGGCGCGATCCTCGCCTTGCGGGTGTACGCGTCAGGCATCAATCTTCGTCCAAGTCCGTTTCTGCGAGCGGAGGCAGAATCGTCACCGGAGCGTTCCAGCCTGGGCGCGGTGGTGCATTGTGCGCGTACCGAAACGTTTGGCCCCGAGTTACGGCGACCTCGTATCCCCTGCGGCCGGCCGCGTTCGCCACGCGCGGAGACGGATTGTCAGACTCCTCGCTCACGCTGGCTACCGCCGTTCCGTAGCGATCACTTGAGTGGCCTCCGAGAACTCTCTTGATGGTTGCGAGATCTAGGTTGTGGCGGCTGCCATGATGGGGCAATACCAGGATCCGCGGGAAGGCCGTGCGGGAGAGGGTGTCGAGGTGGTCCATCGCATGGTTGATTGCCGGGACTCCAGCGTCACCGAAGAACATCAGATGGCGGTCATCGATCATCAGGCTCAAGATCGCCGAGCTGTTGTTCCGCGGGTTGTCGCCGCCCGCATCATCGAAGTCGCTCTCTATCGGAAAGCTCGAGAGCGCTCGTCGTACCGCCTTGACGACCGATGTGCCGACGAACCGCTGCGCCAGCGACAGCCGCGGCGCGGCCGCCTCCTTGATCGTCGTGGTCTGCTCCGCCAGCATCGCCTCATAGAAGTCCTTGGTTGGTCCGGCGATCACGAAGCTATCGCCGTAACCGCTGACGCCCGCGAATGGCTCCACAACCGAGGCTCCTTTCGCTTTCGCGAGCTTGACCAATTCCTCCGCGGGTTTCGAGCCGGAATTGGAGCTATAGCCGTGCTGACCAGGGCGGTGAATCAGCAGGCACCGAACGTCGAGTTGACGCACCACCTCGCCCATCCCGTTGATGTGATCCTCGTCCGGATGGGTCGAGAGGACGAAGTCCACGCTGTCGGTGCCGTAGTACTTCGGGATGTGCTCGACCAGCTCTTCGCCATTCGACAGGAAGCCCGCATCGATCACGCCCACGATGGGCTCAGTCCTGCCAGGGATCGCGTAGCGAAGCGCAATAGCGTCGCCGCTGCGCTCACCGTCGCCCACCGCAAAGAAGTCGATTTCGTACATGTTCAGCGGACCCTTCGATCTCGTTTGGAGGCACGTCTCAACGAGGTGTACCTCAGACATCCAATATTCTTGACGACTTATCGGACGGAAAGTGCGACATTGATGTCGTGATCAGGATCATGGTGTCCGCGACGGCACTTAAGGTGCCTGCGTCTAGGGCAATCCGACGCAATCAGGAGGACACATTGGGCAAGGTCGAGGTCTCCAACGAGGAGCTGCGGACAGTACGAGACGCGATGCGGGAGCTCAATCGAATGGTCGACCTCCTCGAGCGCGGAGACTCCGAAAAGTTCGTGCTCACCAAGCACGGACAGATGCGCGCGGTCGTCCTCTCGGTCGAGTCCTTCGCCGAGCTCAGGCAGCCTTCGAGCGATCGAGGGCTACAGGCGGCCGCATAGCGTCGCGCGTCGGCTGCAGATCACCGTCTCGGCCACACCCGTCAAAGCCGACCCCCATCGCATCCAGGCAGGGGTCGCATCGTGAAGTCTTTTGCGTTCTATGGGCGCGTGTCGAGCGACGCGCAGGATCCGTCGCTGTCGATTCCGCGCCAGCTCTCCGCCTGTGAGCGCGCCGTGGCGGCTTCCGGCGGTGAGATCGTGTGCTACTACTGGGATGTCGAGAGTGGTCGCAAGGCTCTGGAGGATCGCGGGCGGGGCAGCAGCGCGTGGCGCGAGAGGGTCGCGGTCCCTTGCGCGGGCGGGCTGCCCGAGTTGCTCGCCGCCGCATATCATGGAGAGCCGTCTACGCGGTGATCGTCGAGAGCATCGACCGTCTATCGCGGATGACCGCTGATGCGACACGAATCGAGCGTGCTCTCGAGAGGCGAGATATTGGGCTGTTCGCGGCCGATGAGCCGATGTGCACCGACGCGACCTCGATCCTCACCCGGCGGATCAAGCAGGGCGTCGCGGAGTGGTACGTGCGCGACCTGATCGAGCGCAGCCGCCGCGGAATGGAGGAGAGCGTCCGCCAGGGCTGGCACACCGGAGGCGAGCACCGTACGGCTACCTGCTAGAGGAGCATCGGCATCCCAACCCTGCCAAGGCCCGAGAGGGTAAGCGAAAGCACCGTCTTATTTTCGACCCCGTGCGCGCCCCGGTCGTGCTCATGATCTTCGAGGACTACTGCCTGCGCCGACTGGGGCTCGGGGAAATCATCAGCAAGCTCAACAGCAATCTCGCCCGCTATCCGCCGCCCTCCGCCAACCCAGCGGACGAGATGCTCGGGAAGACCTGGAACCGCTCGCATCTGTGGGGGATGCTGCGCAACCCGAAGTACACCGGCTACAACGTCTGGGGCCGCCACGACAAGCGCCCCGGACGACCCCGCATCCGGCCGCGTGAGCAATGGGTCTGGAGCGCCACGCCAACCCACCCCGTAGTCGTGCCCAAGGAGCTGTTCGACCAGGTCGATGACCGTGCCCGGGACAACATGGGCACCGCCAAGGAAGCCCCGGCTGCCTACCCGACCCGGCGCACCAGACGGGCCGGACGCGTCTATGTACTGCGCGGGCGAGTGCGCTGCGCTCTGTGCGGACGACGGATGGAGGGCACCCACCAGAAGGGCTCCAACTACTACCGCTGCCGTGTCAACACCATCCGCGGGAACAGCGCTGCCCGCGTCGCCGGACATCCCGGCGCCTTGCAGATCAAGGAGGACATAGTCCTCGATGCCGTGCTCGAGTTCATGGACCGCCGCCTATTCGGACCCGAGCGGCTCGAACGCCTCCGCGAAGAACTCGCCCGCGCGAGCGGCGATCAAGACGACCAGCCCACCGAAGAGCTGAAGCGTCTCCGAGGCGAGCTGAAGGACATCGACCAGGCCCTACATCGACAGTCGCTGCGCATGGAGGAGCACGATGACCCCCGCCATCCTGTCGTCGCCCTCGCCAAGGAACGCATCACCGAGCTGAGCACCCGCCGCAAAACCATCGAGGACACCATCCGAGCCAACGCAGGCCACCAGGCCCAAACCCTCCAGGCTCATGAGATCGAGGCCGTGCTTGGCGCCATCCCCGACCTACGAGACACGCTGAAGTCAGCAACCGCGGATGAACTCGCAGAGATCCTCGAGACCTTCGACGTGACCGCCACCTACGACAAGCCTAACCGCGCACTCGAGCTTGCCGCCACCCTTAACGCACACCGACCGCCAGATGGCGGTCGGGGCAATCTCCAAGTAGCGGGGGAACGATTCGATCCTATTTGCGACCTCGGCCCGCTGGAGCAAGTCATCCCCGCTTGGCCTGCATAGTAGCGTAGCGCGGGACCGCCGCCGCGCCCGCCGCCGCCACTGGCATCGGGCAAGAGGGACGGGGCGATCTGCGCGAGCGCGAGCTATGGCAGCTTGTGATGCCCGTCGAGGCTAGCTCAGCCGGTCGGCGCACTGCCGCGGCGTGATGACCTCGACGGCGAGCTGACCGGGATCAATGGCAAGCAGGTCGAGGTCCCCGCTGACGATCGCCTCGGCTCCGCTGGCCTCGGCGAGCGCGACGAGATAGTCGTCGCGGGGATCACGGCACACGGCCGGGTGGGGGCCAGGCGGATCGACGAGCAAGGTCGTCTGCGCCGCCAGGTCCGCCACGAACCGAGCCGCCTCATCAGCCGAGACATACTTCTGCAAGCGCGGTCGTGCGAGCACCGTCGTGACCTCCCTCAGCAGCAGCGGCGAGGTGACCAGCTCAAGGCGACCGTCGAGCGCTGCGTCGAGGGTCAGCACCGAAGGCGCCTGCGGGGAGCGGGCCAGGGCCGCGGAGACGAGTACGTTTGCGTCCGCGACGACGCGCGCCATCAAGCAGCGTCGCGTTCGGCGCGAGCGGCGTGCAGCTCCTCGCGCACCAGCGCCATCGCAGCGTCTTCGTCCAGATCGCTGCGCGAGCGGATGCGGGCGACCAGCGAGCGCAGGTCATACGCGCGGATAGCGCGGTCAACGATCTCGCCCTCGCTGACGTGTGCCTCGGCGGCGTGCGAGCGCAAGATCGACGCGACCTCCGCGTCAAGATCGACGTTCACCTGCTGACGTGAAGCAGCCATAGAAGAAGCGTACCGCCCTCGCACCGCCTCCCGCGCGCCGGGAGTCGCCTTGGCGCTCCGCGCCATCGGCCCCGGCGACCTTCGGGTTCCCCGGACCCGACGGATTGAGGGTCGGAGGGCGCACACCCAGGCGCTCGGGCTGCTCCGAGGTGCGCCCCTTGCAATCTGGCGCGGGTTCTGCTCTGCTCTCCCGCCCCAAAGACATTGTGGCCGGGCGAGCGTTGACACCGCCCGCCCGGCCTGTGGACAACCGAAGACGCTGCTTCGGATGCCACGCTCGACACCGTAGCTCCCCTGGCTGCGGGTCCGGTCATGGCTGCGCCGGGCGGCTTCTTCGCCGACCGAACGGAGCAGACCATGACCATCGTCATCCCAGAGGAGCTTGTCCCGCTGCGGCGCGACGGGTGTTACTTCGACGGGCAGCTCGAAGAGGCCGACAGCCTGATCGAACCGCGCAACCGCGCGGACATCGGCGCGGAAGCCAGCGACAAGGAGCGCGCGACCGCGAAGGCACACATCGGCCAGCTCGCCGACCTCATAGCCCAAGCCGAAGGGAGCAGCGTATGAGCGCCCTGAAAGCCCCGGATGAGGACGAGCTGGCAGCCCTCAAGAAGCTGGCCGAGGCGATGGGTCGGCGCGTGCCATCCGAGGAGGACCGGAAGCTGCTGCTTGGGCTCGGCCGCGCGGTCCGGCAGCTACGCGAGGAGCGAGGCATGACCCCAGCCGAGCTTGCCTGCGCCTCCGGCATCAGGCGGGAGGAACTTGAAGCGATAGAAGCCGGACGGCCCAACCCCGGCCGATGGCGGGCTCGGCATCGAAGCTGACGTGCTCGTGAGTCAGCCAGAGACGACCAAGCGCCGCCGCAGGGGAGACGAGCGGGAGCGCGAGATGTTTCGCCTTCGCACCGTCGAGGGTCTCACGCTGGACGCCATCGCGGCGCGGTTCAGGATCGGCCCAGAGCGCGTGCGCCAGCTCATCAACCGGCACGTCCGCGAGACGACGGGCCGGCCGCCCGACGCGGGCGGGCTCAGCCAGGCAGCCAAAGCAATCAGGCGAGCCGCCGACCTGGCGCGGGCGCAGGACCGCGCGCAGGAGCTGATGGCCGCGTGGCGCGAGGGCGAGGACCCGCAGCGGCTCGCAGGGGCCTTCGGCTTGCGCGTCCGCTGCGTCAGCGAGGTCATCCGGGCAAACGCGACCGACGCCGACCGTGCCGCTCGCGCAGCGGCGCGGCGCACGCCCGAGGCTCACACGGACGGATAGGACAGGGCACCCATCGCCATCGGTGTCGCGCGCGACGCGCGTCGGATTGAGCCGCCGAACTTTTCCGCCGGGGGCTCTGCTCTGATCGCCGGCAACCCCAAAAACCAAGCGGTCGGGACGGGTGCTTGCGACACCCGCCCCGACCTTTAGCACCGAAGAACGCGCCTTCGATGCCACGCCTAACCGTAGCTCTACGGCTAGCTTTGCTGTGCGTACCGTAGCGCGCGCACCCCTCGGTGTCTCGACCGAAAGGAGCTGCGCCCACATGAGCATCACCATCAATCGCACGTATCGGGACGCGCTGTACGACGGGCTGATGACCGACCTCACGGCGATCGGCGACATCTTCACGAACCTGCACAACAACGAACCCGCCGCTGCCAAGCGCCTGCACCGCCGCTTCGAGGTCGAGTTGCGGCTGCTCGACGACCTCGGCTGGGAGAAGGAGCCCGACGAGGAGCGCTTCGAGCTGACGGTGCCGGCTGGGGAGCTGCGACCGATCATCGAGCGCATCTACTGGTCCGCCGTGGGCTCGCTCGCCAACGACCCGGAGGAGCTGACCGAGGAGGCGACCGATCAGCTGAACAACGCGACCACGGCCTGCCCGGAGATTCTTGCCCGGCTGTCGGACGACAACCTCCTCGACGCCGAGCAGGAAGAGGGCGAGAGGAACGCTGGGTCGTAGTCGGCCAGCTAAGGCATGGCAAGAGCGCGGTCCAGCCGCGGATCGCGCTCTTGATCGTGCGTTCCTGCACGCGCACAGGGCGTCGTCGGCTATACCTCCTGAATCACACACGCGCGTCCCGGCGGACTGCCGCGACAACCCGGTCGGCGCATACGGACGCATCCGCCTCGATCTCGTGCTCCCACAGCCTGATCAC
>Ga0070713_100002070_pt1 | contig 12972 bp, 7 predicted proteins | sample LARL82metaG_FD_65465 | JGI IMG/M metagenome (GOLD analysis project Ga0070713, IMG submission 65465) | Corn, switchgrass and miscanthus rhizosphere microbial communities from Kellogg Biological Station, Michigan, USA - LAR L8-2 metaG | ecosystem: Host-associated > Plants > Roots > Rhizosphere ... | reverse complement strand
TCCATCATCACCACCACGTTCGCCGAGGGGCACGCCAGGAACCGGGCGCTGAGCATCTACTCGGCGTTCGGCGCGGCCGGCTTCTCGCTCGGCCTCGTGCTGTCCGGGCTGCTCACCGAGGTCAACTGGCGGTGGACGCTGCTGATGCCCGCGCCGATCGCCGCGGCGATCCTGATCGCGGGGATGCGGCTGATCCCGCGCGCGGACTCCCCGGTCACGGCCGGCTTCCGGGCCCACGCCAGCCACGGCGCCGCTCCCCCGGCCCGCCGCGGGTTCGACCTGCTCGGGGCGGTCACGGTGACCGCGGGCATGCTGCTGCTGGTGTACGCGGTGGTCAGCGCGCCGCAGGTGGGCTGGGCCTCGCCCCGGACGCTGGGTTCCTTCGCGGCCGCCATCGCCCTGCTCGGCGCCTTCGTCGCGGTCGAGCGCCGCAGCCGTGACCCCCTGGTCCGGCTGGGCATCTTCCGGTCCGGTGAACTGACCCGGGCGAACCTGGGTGCGATGGTCCTGTTCGGCTCGTACGTCTCGTTCCAGTTCCTGGTCACCCAGTACCTGCAGATCATGGCCGGCTGGTCGGCGCTCGGCACCGCGCTGGCGTTCCTGCCGGCCGGGGTGCTCGTCGCGGCCGCCTCGCCGCGGATGGGCTGGGTACTCGACCGGTTCGGTCCGGCCCGGGTCGTCGCCGTCGGCTTCGCCTGCCTGGCCGCGGGTTACGCGTGGTTCCTGCGGGTCGGCCCGGCACCGGACTACCTGGTGGTGATCCTGCCCTCGCTGCTGCTCATCGGCGCCGCGTTCGGCCTCGGCTTCGCCTCGCTGAACGTCCAGGCCACCGCGGGCGTCGCCGACCACGAGCAGGGCCTGGCCTCGGGCATCCTGCAGACCTCCTTCCAGGTCGGCGGGGCGATCGTGCTGGCCGTCGTCACCGCGGTGGTCGACACAAGCGGCGCCGACCACACGGTCTCCACGCAGACGCTCACCGCCTACCGGCCCGCCCTCGGCGTGATCACCGGCGTCGCGGTCCTCGGCCTGGCCGTCACGCTGGCCGGCCTGCGCTCTGCCCGGCCACGCCCTGCTCTGGCCCCGGTGCCCGGTGAGCGCGACAAGGCGGACCTCGAGGTGACGGGCCGCCGCTAGGAAGTCCCGCCACGGACGGCGCCGCCACTGGGCAGCCCGGTGGTGGGGCCGTCCGTAGCGCCGGATAATCGAAACACCCTGGCCCGCGGAGGTGCGCGATGGCGGCAAGCCGATGCCCGGTACACGAGGATTTCGACCCGCTCGCCCCGGAGTTCCTCGCCGATCCGTACGCGGTGCTGGCGGCCCTGCCCCTGCGCGAGGCGCCGCTGTTCTACGCCCCCTCGATCGGTTACTACGTGCTCACCAGGCACGCCGACATCGAGCGGGTGTTCCGGGACCCGGCCACGTTCTCCGCCGCGGCAGCGCAGGCACCCCTGGTGCCGCTGGTACCAGAGGCCGCCGAGATCCTGCTGGCCGGCGGGCACCGGCCGCAGCCGTCCATGGTCAGCCTGGACGAGCCGGCGCACACCAGGCTGCGCAAGCCCGCGGCCCGCGCGTTCAGCATGACCCGGATCCTGGCGATGATCCCGGCGATCGAAGCGACCGCGTCGCGACTGCTCGACGCGGTTGCCGGGCAGGACGAATTCGACCTGGTCGCGGCGCTCGCGTTCCCGCTGCCCGCGAACATCGTGTTTTCCCTGATGGGCGTGCCCGAAAGCGACTTCGCGCAGCTCAAGCAGTGGTGCGGGTCCCGCGCGGCGCTTGGCTGGGGCCGCCCCGCGCCCGGCGACCAGGTAGAGATCGCCACCAGCATGGCCGCCTACCGGCGCTACCTGCGCGACCTGGTGGAACGGCGGGCCGCCCAGCCGGGCGACGACCTGACCAGCGCACTGCTGGCCATCCATCGCGAGGACCCGGACCGGCTCACCCGCGAGGAGATCTCCTCCATCCTGTTCTCGCTGTCGTTCGCCGGGCACGAGACCACCTCCGGCCTGATCGGCAACACCATGCGCCGCCTGCTGGAGGACCCGGCCCGGTGGGCGCGCGTCGCCGGGCAGCCTGACCTCATCCCCGCGGCCGTCGAGGAGACGCTGCGTTACGATCCCTCGGTGCCGGTGTGGCGCCGCGTGACGATGCGCCCCGTCACGGTCGGCGGGGTGGACCTCCCCCAGGGCGCCAAGCTGTTCCTGTGGCTGGCGGCGGCGGGCAGGGACGGGGCGGTGTTCACCGACCCGGACGCCTTCGACCTGGACCGGGACAACGCCGGGCAGCACCTCGCGTTCGGGCTGGGACTGCATTACTGCCTGGGCGCCAACCTGGGCCGCCTGGAAACCCGGCTTGCGCTTGAGGAACTGGCCCGGCGGTACCCGCGGCTACGGCTCGCCGAGGATCAGGAGTTCACCTTCCACCCCAACATTTCCTTCCGCGGCCCCCAGGTGCTGCGCGTCCGCCCCGGGCCGGGCGCCGGACGTTAGCGGCGCTGGCGGGCGGCGAGCAGCATGCCGACGCTGAGCAGTATCAGCGCCGCCTCGACCAGCAACGACACCGTTCCCACCCAGTAGCCCCAGTTGCCGACGTCGCCGGGATCGCCGGGCACGCCGACGGAGCGTGAGGTGATGTAGCCGATGAACGGCCCGGCGCCGAGCAGTACCCCCGCCGCCCAGCCGAGGCTGGCCGGGCCGAGCCAGGTGGGCCCCAGCCGGATCGGGCCGATCCGCACCGGCCCGGGCCGAGGCGGTGCGGGCAGCAACAGCATCAGCGCGGTCACGATCCCGCCGATCTCGATGAGCCGGTACCCCCAGCCGATCCAGGCCGGCGACGCCATCGCGGTGATGCCTCCCTGGTCGGCCACGTGTACCGCCGCGACGGCCACCGCAAGCAGCGCGCCGGTGAATCGCACCGCGAATTCTGGCGCCGCGCCGTGCGTGCCCGCCAGGACCGAATTCGTCCGGCCTGCCACAGTCTGCTGCGTCATTATTCTCCCCTGTATCGGTGTCCGGCCGCCGGTTCTCTCTCGCCCTGGCACGGCACACGCCGGCCTCGCGGTTCAGCATCCGGGCCGGTGAGCGGGTGTGAGCATGCCCACATGAACTGACCGCGCGGCCGAGCCGTTATGGCACCAGCACAAGGTAAATTCCCTAGCGAATAGGTCCGTACATTCACCGACGCCGCACATTTCGCTTAAGCAAAATCAATTGCGGCACGGCTCGAACGAAACCAAACAACGCGGCACACCTGTCAGCAGACCGCGCCCCCGCGCGCACGAAAGGCCAGCTAGGGACGGCGCGCGGCGATGATCCAGGAACGCGCGTCGAAGAACACGCCATCGCTGGTCTGGTGTTCGGCGAGGTTGGCGCGCAGCCGTGCAACCGCCTGCTCGGCCTGCTTCTCGTCCATGCCCGCGAGCAGGTCCCTGGTGCTTCGCAGGCCGCTCACCACATCGAGGGCCACCGCGGCGTCCGGGCCGTAATAGACGGGCTCCTGCACATCGGTGAAGCTGACCTCGGTGAAGTCGGCGGCCGCCAGGATCCCGCCGGTCACGGCCGGGTCGCCGAGCGAGAACGGGTTCGGGCCGGTCGCGGGCGCCGGCGGCACCTCCATATCCCCGGCGACGGCCTCGCGGATCGCGGTGGACCATGCGTTGCGCTCCCGCGCCTGCCAGACGAGCAGCACCAGGCGCCCGCCGGCGCGTAGGGCACGCCCGATGTTGCCGAACGCGGCCACCGGGTCGTCGAAGAACATCGAGCCGAACCGGCTGATCGCGATGTCGAAACCGCCGGCCGGGAACGGGTGCACCTGGGCGTCGGCCTGCTCGAAACCGACGTTGGTCAGCCCTTCCTCGCGGCTGACCCGGCGGGCGTGCTCCAGCATCTGCGCGGACAGGTCGATACCCAGGGCGCTGCCCGCCGTCGCGGCGCGTGCGGCGTCCCGGGTGGACTGGCCGGTGCCGCAGCCGATGTCCAGCACGCGGTCGCGCGCGGTCACCCCGGTCGCGGCGCGGAACCGCTCGTTGTGCGGCCGGTCTTCTGCGTCGAACACCGCTGCGTGCCTGGTCCGGTGCGCACCCGCCGGGCCATCCCACTCCGCGGCCTGCTGTGCGTTAACCCCTGCCCCCTGCGGTTCGGCCATAGCCACATCCTCTCCTCTTGCCGCCCGGCCGACGACGTTAGCGGGGTAAACCGGGTACTCGCGCCGGGCGTCTCGGCAGGGGAGTGCGCAGCACGGCACTCAGGGTGATCGGCCTGCCCGCCTGCACCGGTCCCATGACCACGGCAGGCCGAGCCCTCGACGACGGGAGAACATCAGATGACCATCCATGCATTGCGATGCCGGTGGGAGCCCGCCGGCTTGCGCGTCGCAGCCTTCGTATTGGCGGCGGCCGCCGCCACGGTGCTGCCGCTCGCCACGGCGGTCGTCCGGCCACCGCGGCGGTGCGTGCCCTGCCGGGGCAGACGGCGACGGATCCGGGCCCGGCCGGCCGGGTGTGGACGTCGTGGGCCGATGACCCCGCGATGGGCCAGGTAGTGCTGTTCGGTGGTGACCAGGCCTACCGGACCACCGGGCCGGACGATGTGATCGGCAGCACCTGGACCTGGGACGGGACCACCTGGACCAAGCAGCAGCCCACGACGGCACCGTCGCCACGGACCGGCGCGGCCATGGTCTACGACACGGCGACCGGGCAGTTGCTGCTGTTCGGTGGCAGTAGGCACCCGTTCACCGGCGGCGGCTACCTGGGAGACACGTGGACGTGGGACGGGACCACCTGGACCCAGTTGCACCCGGCCACCTCTCCCCCGGCCCGGCACAACACCGGCCTGATCTACGACGCCGCCAGCAACGAGGTCATCCTGTTCGGCGGCTACGACGGCCACTACCTGAACGACACCTGGGCCTGGGACGGCACCACCTGGACCCAGTTGCACCCGGCCACCTCTCCCCCGCCCCGGGACACCCACTCGCTGGTCTACGACCCTGCCAGCCAGACCGCGATTCTGTTCGGCGGCTACAACGGGGAGCGGCTGTCCGACACCTGGTCCTGGGACGGCACGACCTGGACTCAGCTCAGCCCGGCCACGTCACCGGGTACGACCAGCGCCGCCTGGCAGGCCGCCTACGACGACGCCAGCCAGCAGCTCGTGCTGTACGGCGGCGATGCCAACACCCGGGGCTTCAGCAACGTGACCTGGACCTGGACCGGCACCACCTGGGCCCAGCTACAGCCGGCCGCCAGCGCCGGCCGCCGGGCTTACGGCTCGCTGACCTACGACCCGGCACTGCAGCGGCTGGTCATGTTCGGCGGCAGCAACCAGACCAGGGACCTCACCAGCCTCTGGGAGTGGAACGGCTCCACCTGGCAGCAACCCTGAATGTGATTGCCGGGTCGGCCAGTCGCCTGGCTGGCCGGCCCACGATCGCCTGACCGCTTTACCCTGCCTTGCCCTGCTGTTCTCCAGCCTTTCGCCTGGCCATCACCGCAGCGTCGCGCTGCGAAGATCCTCCGATTCCCCTCGGCGTGGGACACTCACGCCGGCGGCCGCCGAGTACCGGAAACCTGGCCCGGCACGGGTTCACGGGGGAAGGAACTCGTATATGCGCGCAGCAAGCCGGTTCGTCGCCATATCCGCCTCGGTCCTGCTGCCCCTGTCTCTGGCGCTGGCGCCTGCCGGGGCCACCCGTTCCAGCAGCTTCGTGCCGATCTCGGGATCCGGGTCGAGTTTCGCCGCCATCGCGATGAACCTATGGGCGCTGGACGTGCGGCCCAGAGGCTTGGTGGTCAACTTCAACCCGGACGGCTCCGACGCGGGCCGGGCGGACTACATCGTCAATCAGGACGACTACGCCGTCTCCGACGAGCCGTTCCGCACCAGCCTGGACAAGCTGGCCGGGCTCGGTCCCGAGCATGTGCCCCTTGGCTTCTCCTACATCCCCGCGCCAGCTAGCGGCGTCGCGTTCCTCTATCACCTGACCGTGGGCGGCCACCCAGTCACCAACCTGCGGCTGTCCAGCAGCACCGTGATGAAGATCTTCACCGGTCAGATCATGAACTGGGACGACCCGCAGATCACCCACGACTACGGCAGCCAGCTGCCGAACCTGCCGATCACCCCCGTGATCCACTCCGACCTCGCTGGCAGCACGCTCTACTTCTCCAGCTGGCTGGCCGCGGTGTTCCCCGGTCAATGGAACGCGTTCTGCGAGCGGGTACACCCGGGCCTCAAGCCGCCCTGCGGGCCGACCGTGGTATATCCGCGGTTCGGCCACGCCAAGGCCGAGGACGGTTCCAGCAACGTCGCCAGCTACATCTCCTCGGCCAGCAACGGAGCGATCGGCTATGACGAAGTCCCCTACGCGCTAGCCGCGCATATCCCGGAGCTCAAGCTGGGCAATGCCGCCGGAGACTTCGTCAGCCCCACCGCCGCGAACATCAAGGCGTCGCTGCGCCACGCGAACATCGACGAGAATCCGCACAGCCCGCGCTTCATGCAGGTGGACCTGACCCCCCTCTACACCAGCAAGGCCCGGGCCAACTACCCGCTGTCCTTCACCAGCTACGTGATCGTGCCGCGGCTGGGCACCCGGCTGCCCACCAACTTCACCAGGGCCAAAGGCCGGTCGCTGAGCACCTACCTGGTCTTGGCCCTGTGCAGTGGTCAGCAGCAGATGGATCAGCTTCACTACGCGCCGTTGCCCGTCAACCTGGTCCAAGGCGGGCTCCTGCAGGTGGCGAACATCCCCGGCCATATCGCGGCGCAGTGCCCGAAGGCCGACGGGAGCCAGCGGCCCTGAGCCGCTGGGCCTGATCTGGGCGATCGCCGATCGAAAACATTATCGGCACCTTCGACACGAACAACAATTCATCGAACACGTGTTTGACACCTGATCCCGGGTGCGGCAGCGTAGGCGTCGCCTTCCACATACGGCGGCAACCGCTCCCTTGGCTGCCGACCACGCCCGTCACACGCGACCAGGAGGACGATCCCGTGGGCCAGAAGACTGTCCGGTTCAGCGATCTCAGCGGCCAGCTCATCACCGACGACGAGACACCGGCCCGCATTGTGGTCTCCGAGCATCCCGCCTTGGCCGAGGGGCCCGTCGAGATCGAGGCCCTGGCAGCCGAGGCCACGGACATCGAGAAGGCGGGCGGACAGGCGGCCCTTGTCGACCTCTACTTCCCCGGCGACGATCAGCCCCGGCGGGTGGTACTGGACGTCGCGGAGTTCGACAAGCTGGCCACCGAAAAGCCGATGAGCGAGATCCTGGCCACGGCCCGCCCGGCCAGGCGGGCCTCGCGTTCGGGCGCGGCGGCCGCGGGCCGGGAGGACCGGGCCAATTACGCCACCATCGAGCACGCGGGCAAGCCGCACAAGGGCAAGACCACCGAGGCAGAGAAGCGACTGGTCCGCGCGCACCTGGACGAGATCAACGAGCGGCTCGTCGCACAGAACCTGCGGACGATCAGCCTCACCGACCCCGAGCACGTGGAGCGATACGGCCTGGACCGGCTCGCCGCGGAACCCGGCGAACCGGCCGCCGGGCCCGGGCCACGGGCCGCCAACGCCGCCTGACCCGCGGCGCTAGACGGCCGCCCACTTGGAGTCCCCGTCGGCCGCCGGGGCGCCCGACTGGGTGGCGGTCAGCATGTTCTCGCCGCCGAACAGGATCAGGCCCTCGTTGCCGGGGGCCTGGTCGGCCGAGGCGCCGTAGCGGGCCGGCGGGGCACCGGCACATGTGGTCCGGCAGCCCGAGCCGCCGACCTGGGTCCAGGTGCCGGTGTTGGTGGACGCCTGATAGGACAGCTCCCAGGTGTCGTCGAGCGCGACCGGCTGCGCCGAGCCGCCGGGCAGGTACTCGCCGCCGAACAGCACCAGATCACCGCTGGTGGGGTCGTAACCGAAGGAAGCGCCGAGCCTGGGCACCGGCGCCGAGCCGGTGATCCTCACCGAGGTCCAGGCGCCGGTCGTGGTGTTGAAGCTCTGCGTCGCACCGGACACCTTTGCCGCGGCGCTGCAGCATCCGCCGAACAGGATCGCGGTCTTGGCGCTGGCGTTGGCGTCGTAGGCCATCGAAGCCCCGGTCAGTGGCGTGGCCGTGGCGCAGTTCTTCGGCAGGCTTCCCGCCAGCACGGCGTTCAGGAATCTCAGCATCGGGCCGGCCAGGATGTCCGAGTAGGTGAGCGCGTGCTGATCACCCGGGAGCACGACAAGCTGATCCGAGGTAGCCGCCTTGGTCGCGGTGCACTGGGCGTTGAGCTGCTGGGTCAGGTCCGTGGCCTGGGCCAGTGGAATCGCTTCGTCGCTGCTGTTGGCGACCAGGTAGGGCGGTGCCGGGACGGTCGCGCTCAGCGACGCGGTGGGTGAGGCGTCGGCGTAGGCGGTCGCCGCTGGCACGGTCTGCTTCGAGCCGTCCTGGAAGTACAGGTTGCAGGTGGCAGAGGAGTTGTCGTAGCAGCCGAGGTACTTCTGGATCGTGGCTCCCGGCGACCCGGCCTTGCAGCTGGCCGCGCTCGCGCAGCCCATGCCCGCGGCGGTCAGGTCGGCGGGCCCGGACTGGGTGATCACCCCGAGCAGCCCGTTCTGGTACCCCATCGCGTTCTCGCCGGCCAGGTCGGCGAGGTTGCCGCCGGCGGACGTGCCGAGAATGAACATCTGCGCCGTGTTGAGGTTGCTCACGTGCGCCTTGACCCAGCCGATCGCCTCGTTGATGTCCTGCAGGTTCTCCGGGAAGCTGCCGTTGCCGCCGACGCTCAGCGCGTAGTCGACGGAGAACGCGTCGAAGCCGTTCTCGGCCAGGCAGTCGCCGATGGTGGTCAGCGAGTCACCGGCCTGTTTGGTGAAGTTCCCCGTGGCCCAGCCGCCCCCATGTACCAGGATCACCCCAGGAACCTTGGCCTGCGGGTCTCCGACGGGCAGGTACTCGTCCAGGTCCAGGGCCTGCCCATTGGCTGGCGAACCATACGTTGCCAGGCTCTCGGTCACCCCGTACGGAGTACTCGGACACGACAGCGACGGGGCGGCAGCCACGGCCGCCGACGACGCCGGGCCTGCCGCGACAACCACCCCCGTCAGCGACAGCGCCGCCAGCGACACTGCGGCAAGTGCCGCTCCGGGTAGGGCCGCTCCGGGTAGGGCGGTCCTACCGCGGGGAAACGCCTGTCACTGAATCATGGGCCTGCCCCCGTCCCTCGTGAATATTTGATTACTTTGCCTTTGCCCGGATAATCCCATCAATGCCAGTGGAATGCACGACGAGATCATCGTGGCCGCCCCAGACGGGCGGCAGGTGTGTAACAGCCGGGGGACGCACGCCTCGGCGTGCTAGCCGAGGTCGTGGTGACCTTCGGAGAACTGGGCACTCGATGGCAGCCCCACGCGGTCTTTTCCAGACTGCTGGGGCCAGTCGTATTCGTTGTACGTGACTGTTGGCAGGCCGCCCGCGAAGTCGCCCAGGGCCGCCCGATCTGGTCATCACCGCACCACCTGTACCCTGCCGACTAATCAGGCTCCCGTTAGCCCGGCGGCGCGCCCCGGTGCCCCGCCGGGCGGAACCGGACGCCGTGACCAGGGATGCAAGCCTGGCGTCAAGGCTGCTGCAACCTGCCCCGGGCATGCTTGCAGCTATGGGTCCCGGCAGGTCTCCCGCTGGCTACCGGGACCCATACCAGCCATCCGGGGCGTACGAAGGAGTTCCATCGTGGCGGGAGCAAGATGAACGGCCCTGCGGGCACGGTCACCGGATTGGCTCGGCGCGCCGATGCTGGGACGGTTCGCCCTGGCCTGCTTGATGTGGCCGGGCTAGTGCTGGCCGGGGACATGTACGAGGCACCATATGACCTGCCCGCCGCCCACCTGGGCGTGCGGCGGGCTGGCTGCGGGGGAGCATCGCCTACTGGCGGGATGCCGGGTACCTGGCCACCGGGCGCCTGGGCGCTGGCCCGGTGTGGTGCCGGCTGACCACCTCTAATGTGGCTGGCGAGCACTGAGTGAACTGATTGACTGACGTTACAGATGAGACATCACGACGGATGGGAGCCCGCGACGAAAAGGATCTTTGCTGGGCAAGGAAAACCACTTGAGTCCGCTATTTGAAGCCCAACTGACCCGTGAGTAACATCCGGGGATGATCATTAGTACTTTGGCCCCGGAGTACGACGGATGTCCTGTTAGGCTCCATGCAAGGGGCTTGCACGGCGAAGGCAGGCAATGCGGTGAGCGCAGCAGTATTTCGGCGCCGCGGCATTGTCGGCGCCGCTGCTAGCAAGGCTGCCAGGCAATACTGTTTGGCATCTTTGCACGGCGCGGCCGCCTGGCCAACGTACATTGCAGGTCCCGTGCCCGTCCGTTCACTTACACGCGGGATGGCTGATGAGTTGGCATATCCGGTCAGTACGCGCGAGGATCTTAGTTCTGGTACTCGTGCCGGTGCTTTCCCTCTTCGGGCTTTATCTGTTCACCACCGGTATCGCCGGTAAAGATGCACTGAATCTGGCGCGGGCAAGGGCCCTGAAAACCGCCACGAGTGACCCCGTGAGCGATTTCCTTGGCCAGCTCGATACGGAGCGGGTTTACTCGGTCATCTACCTTTCCGCGCCCACCCCGGGCAATCTTGCGAAACTGCGCGCACAGGCAGCGGCCACCGGCCACGTGACGGCCGCCCTGCGCGCCGCCCTCACCTCGGGCAGCACTCTGAGCAACGCCCCTCCGGCGGTGCGGCAGGCATCCGCCACGCTGCTGCACGACGCCGCGGGCCTGCCCGCCCTGCACTCCTCCATTGGCGCGCAGGCGATCACCCGGGCGCAGGCGCTGGCCACGTACAACAAGCTGATCAACGACTCCTACCTGCTGCTGAACCGGGTGATCCTCACCGAGACCAGCACGCCGATCGCCGCGCAGGCCCTGGCGCTCGAGCGGATTGCCAAGTCGGGAGAACTCCTTCAGCAGGAGAACGTGCTTGTGGTGGGCGACATGGCCGGGCGCAGGTTCCCGCTGGCCGACCAGCGCGAGTTCACCAAGCTGGCCGGGGCACGGGCCACGCTCTATGCCCAGACACTGCCCGAACTCGATCCCGGCTACCGGGCCATATATCAGCGGTACGTCAGCCCCACCGCCTATGCCGGGCTGACCGCGCTGGAGAACACCGTGATCGGCGGGCACCACCCGCGGTTCCCGCCCCCGGTCGCCCCGGCCGACTGGGGCCGCGCGGTCCGGGGCGTGTCGCTCGGGTTTGAGCGGGCCGGGACGCAGGCGGCCAGCGCCCTCGACCAGCAGGCCGAGCACGAGGCCAAGGTCACCGATCTGCGCCTGCTGCTGTCCGGCGGGCTCGGCCTGCTGGCCGTGATCATCTCCATCATCGTGTCGCTGCTGGCCGGCCGCGGCCTGGTGCGCGAACTGCAGGGCCTGCGCCGCTCCGCGCTTGACCTGGCCGACCACCGGCTGCCCGAGATGGTGGACCAGTTGGCTACCGGCCACAACGTCACGGTGGACGACGACGACTCGCTGGACGTTCCCATCCATACCAGGGAGATCGCCCAGGTGCGAGACGCCTTCACCAAGGTGCAGCGGACCGCGGTGGACGCGGCCGTGGGCCAGGCCAGGCTGCGCGAGGGCATCGGCGAGGTGTTCCGCAATCTTGCCCGGCGCAGCCAGTCCCTGCTGCACCGCCAGCTCGCGCTGCTGGACCGGATGGAGCGGCGGACCGAGGATCCGCAGGAACTCGGGGATCTTTTCCGGCTCGACCACCTGACCACCCGCATGCGGCGGCACGCAGAGAGCCTGATCATTCTGTCCGGCCAGTCGCCCGCGCGCGGCTGGCGGAACCCGGTCCCGTTCGTGGACGTCATTCGGGCCGCCGTGGCCGAGGTGGAGGACTACACCCGGGTCAGCGTTATCTCCGCCGACGACACCGGGCTGGCCGGGCCCGCCGTGGGTGACGTCATCCACATGATCGCCGAGCTGATCGAGAACGCCACCATCTACTCCCCGCCGAACACGCCGGTGGTGATCCAGGGCGGCATCGTGGGCCACGGATTCGCGATAGAGATCGAGGACCGCGGGCTTGGCATGAGCGACGAGAAGCTGGCCGAGGCCAACGACCAGCTTGCCGAGCCGCTGCCGTTCGACCCGGCCAACACCGACCAGCTCGGCCTGCTGGTCGCCGGCCAGCTCGCCCGGCGCCATGACATCCAGATCACCCTGCGGCGCAACCCCTACGGCGGCACCACCGCGATCGTGCTGATCCCGCACAGCATCGTGGTCGCCGAGGGATTCGGGGAACTGGAGCCCGTCAAGGCGCTGGAGAGCGCACCGGATAGCGCGCCGCTTACGTCCGGCAGGAATGACACCGGTGAGCAGAACGGCTTCGCCGACAGCGAGGACACCGAGCCCGATCTGGCCCATGAGGGCATGCCGGAGGAGCGCGGCGAGGCCGCCGGCACAGGCAGGCAAGAGCCGGGGCTGCCGTCCTACCAGGCCGCACCGCCGCCCCCGCCCGCCCCGGTTGCTCCGCCAGCCCCGCCACCGCCAGTCCCGGCGGCACCCACCCCGTCCCCACCTGCCCCGGCGCCACCCGCCGCGGCCCCGCCCGCGCCGGCACCACCTGCCCCGGGGGCGCCCGCCGTGGCCCCGTCCTGGGCCGGGAACCAGGCCCCACCGTGGGCCGAACCGGAGCGGGACGCCTGGGCCGAAGCGGAGTCCCGGGCCTGGACCGGGATGGAGTCGCCTGCCTGGAGCCAGCCGCCACGGCCTCCGGCGGACGCCCCGGCCCAGGACGACTCGGGCCAAGACGACACCGGCCAAGACGACACCGGCCAGGACGACGCGGGCCAGGACGACACGGGCCAGCCGGTGCTCCCCCGGCGGGTGCGCCAGGCCAGCCTGGTGCCGCAGCTCAGGAACGCCCCGCCGGCCTATCCCCCGCTGCCCGGCAGGTACGGCGATCCGCGTCCCCCCGACGAGGCCA
>Ga0070713_100002069_pt1 | contig 12973 bp, 10 predicted proteins | sample LARL82metaG_FD_65465 | JGI IMG/M metagenome (GOLD analysis project Ga0070713, IMG submission 65465) | Corn, switchgrass and miscanthus rhizosphere microbial communities from Kellogg Biological Station, Michigan, USA - LAR L8-2 metaG | ecosystem: Host-associated > Plants > Roots > Rhizosphere ... | reverse complement strand
TGGCCCACTTCATCGCGTCCGGCGCGCTGACCAGGCACCACTCCCGGGCCATGCGGACCTACCGGGCGCGGCAGGCCCGGTTCGTCGCCGCCTGCCGCGAGCACATCCCGGCCGCGCGGGCTCTCGGGATCGAGGCCGGGCTGCACCTGACCCTGGTCTTCGGCGCGGACTTCGACGACGTGGCCGCCGTGGCCCGGCTGGCCGCGGCCGGGCTGGCCTGCCTGCCGCTGTCCGCATTCTGCGCAGGATCTCCGGGACCCAGCAGAGCGGGGCTCATCTGCGGCTACTCGCTCCTGCCGGAGACGGCGGCCGCTCCTGCCGCCGCGCTGATCGGCCAGGTCACCACCCGGCTGATGGCGGCCAGGTCACAGGGCCTGGGTTAGGTCAGCACAGTTAGGTCAGCACAGTTAGGTCAGCACAGGCCGCGAACGGCCTCGATCGCCTTGGCGACCCCGTCGGCGAGTGCCGGGACGAGCGCGGCGGTGGCCAGGATGTCACGCGTCCTGGCCAAAGACAACCGGGCCCGCCGGGGCGCGTCGGCACCTGGCTCGGTCAGCACGGAGATCGCGTCGGATATCTGGGCGGCCGCCTCACCCCCCGTCTCGGCCGCCAGCGAACCGGACGTGACGGCTTGCTGGGTGATGCCGAGCAGCTCAGTCAGGAGCCGGAGAGCCTCAGCCCGCTCTCCCGTTCGGCCATTGTCCGCGCCGACGAACATGTCCCCGGCGGCGAAGTACTGATTTCCCTGCGCCGTCGTGTTGCCGTGGAAGTCGAAAGTGGCCATTACTGGATGCTCCTGTCTGGTGTGGCGATGGAGTAGACCGGATCGGCCTGCAGCCGCTCGCTGGCGGCCTGCAGCCGGACGCGAAGTGCGTCGGGCTGGTACCTGAGCAGGGTGGTCAGTACCTGAATGTGGAAGACCTCCAGGCCCAGCCCGGTCATCTCGCTGAGGCTGCCCGTGGTGAGCAGCTGGTTCATCGCGTCCTCGGCTTCGGCTGATCCGCCGAGGGCTAGGCCGCAGGCATGGGCGGCGCCACTCCACCGCGCGGCGTGACCGCGCAGCTGCTGCTGCGCGGCGCGCTGCCTGGCCAGCAGCCGCCGGGGAGGGCGTGATCGGGCGCGGGTGGGATAACTGCCGGGCGGGCGCGCCGGGAGCTGGCTCGCGACCAGGAACGCCGCGCCGGTCACCGCGGCGGCCAGCACGGCCGTGATGGCCGCGAACCACGCCGCGGCGCCGACCACGCCGATCAGCCAGGTAGCGACCCAGGCGGCGCAGCCTGCGAGGGCGATCGCGAATGGCCACGACCGGTATCCACGGTACGACGGCGCACCGGCCAGCGCCGCCGCGGTGCCTGCCAGCGTCAGCGTGACCAGCACACCGGGTACCGCGGCGGGCCCGGCCGGGACCGGCCCGAGGACGAACCGCCGCACGATGGCGAGCGAGATCCACGCCAGGAACGAGCCGGCTAGCAGCAACGTCGCGGTGAACCAGATGATGCGCGGCCAGCCGTGGGTGCCCGCCAGCCGCCGGATGGCGGCGCGGACCCGTGCCGTCAGCGCGGGACGTGCCCGATCAGGGTCGTAGTCCTGGACCGCGCGGGCGAAGACGTCAATAGCACCGGCGGCCGCGTCGTAGCTCACCGCCAGCCGGTCCAGCCTCTCCCGGAGGCGCCAGCGGCTGTGCGGTTCCGGTGCCCGGGGCGTCATGACGCCGCCTCGGCCGCCGGGGCCTCGCCGATCAGCGTCCGGAGCCGCTGCTGGAGGTCATGGTGCCGGGCGCGCAAGGCTCCGGGATGCAGTTCCATGACGCTCCGGACGGTCTCGGCCAGCGGTCCCGGACTTGGCTGTGGCTGCTCTACACCGGAGAAGAGCTGGTAGGTGATCTCCACCTGGTCGATCCCGGCGCTTCCCTCCCGCACGGGCGGGACGGGAATGATCCTCACCTCGACGCCGTATTCCGGCGGCACCGGCTGCGGCCCGGCCCGGCCGTGACGCAGCCGGGCAGGCAGGATCACCGTGTGCCAGGGACGGGCCAGTTCGGCGCGGACGGAGCTGATCACCTCGTCCTGGCTGGACCGCAGGTTACGCCAGGCCATGTCGTGCACGGTCAGTGCGTCGGTGGCCTCCCGGTCCGCCTTGAGCAGCTTCCGCAGCTCCCGCTTGTCCCTGGTCACGGCGGCCTGGTAGGGGTTGTACACCAGCACCTCGAGCACGATGACGGTCAGCGCCAAGCTGAGCAGGAGCAGCATCACCGGCCCCGGAGCCACCGTGCCGCCGCCGGTAGCGGCGACCTGGGCCCGCACCAGCGCCCAGACGCCGAGGACGGTGAGGATCGCCGCCGCCGGTGCCATCGTGAGGAGCCCGCGGACCGTGACCCGGAGCCGTCCCGGCGGCTTGTCATCCGGGCTGGCGAGACGTCGCCAGCGGCCGGAGAGCCGCCAGACCGGCCCGCTGAGCATCCGGCCGGCCGCGATTACGCCGACCGCGAAGACCAGGGCCGCGACCACGCCGATGTCCTGCTTCCACCACGCCTGGCCCGGGGTGATCTGCAGGATGTTCAGGAAGGCCTGCTGGAAGAAGTACGCGTCGAAGACCGCGATGGCCACCGCGGATCCGACCGCGGTGGCCTTCAGCCAGCGCGGCGCGGGTTCCCGCCGGTCCGGCGGCAGCGCCGCGCGCTGCTCGGCCAGGTCGGCCCGCTCGGCCCGGCGGGCGTTCCGGTCTGCCAGCATGACCTCGAGCTGGGTGAGCTGCTTGCTGGCCCGGCCGTACGCCTGCTCGCACAGGTCGCGGCGCCTGGACAGGTACCCGTGGTAGTCGTCGCCGCGCCGGGCGGCCCGCTCCGCCGCCTCGGTGAGCAGGCCCATCTCGCCGTGGTCGAGGACATCGGGCTGGTGGCGGGGGACTCGCGACCCGTAGGTCGTCTGCATGTGCAGCCCGCAGGTGCAGCCGTGGTGACACGGCACCAGGATGGCGTCCTGGTCCGGCAGCGGCTCCGGCCCGACGCCGGGAGACTGCTCCGTCGGCATCTCGTCGACGATCTCGCCTTCGATGATGTCATCATCGATCCCGCCCTGGGGGTTGTCGTCGCCGATCCCGCCCTGCTGCTCGTCATCGTTCTCGTCCGGCTGTTCAGCGTCGTCGTCAGCAGGGTCCGCGCCATTGCGTCCCGGGTCATCGGTCACTTGTGTCCTCCTAGGAAGATCACCACTCGCCGGTCCTTGGCCATGCACCGCGGATTGAGCTGGCCGGACGGGGTGTAGTCACTGGGGCACGCGGGCTGCGAGAAGCCGACCCCGCTGGCCTTGATCCCGGTGAAGCCCCGGGCGGCCAGGTAGGACTGGACGGCCTGGGCCCGGCGCTGGGACAGGCCCAGGTTGTACGCGGCCGAGCCGGCCCGGTCGGTATGGCCCACGATCCGCGTCACCGACTGACCGCTGCCGCGGATCTGCTGGATCAAGATGTCGAGGTAGGCCTGCGCCGCCGGGGTCAGGACGGATGAGTCGAAGGCGAACAGCAGCGGCGCCGGGACCACGACGACCGGTCCGGTCACCACCGGAAACGATACGGGCGGGTCGGATGGCCGGCCGACGTCGGAACCGTCCGTGCTGGTGTCTCCTTGCGACATGACGCAGGACGGCGCCGCCGCGACCCTGAGCACGGAGCACAGCTCCCGCCAGTAGTCGACCAGCCAGCTCTGCTCGCTCGAGGTCAGCGGCTTGGCCTGGGCCTGGAGGCCTATCCCGGCCAGCTTGACGCTCACGCCGCGAAGCTGGGCCAGGCCGCCTTGCCCGCGGCAGGAACGGACCACGTCGGTGGCGTTCTCACCCTGGCTCATGACCTGGTTCAGGTTCAGGCAGCCGGTGTTGGACAGGCCGTCGGTGATGACGAGGACCTCGCTGCGGTCCGCACCCGTCGAACCGAGCTTGGTCCCGGCCGCGTCCAGCGCCGCCATCACGTCGGTACCGCCGACGGGCGGCGCCGTCTGCTCGGCCCGGCCGATCACCTGGTCGAGGCAGGTTTTCTCGCCGTCGCGCTGCCTGCTGATCGCATCCGCGGTGCCGGCCGGAGTGGGCAGCGGCGTGTCGGCCAGCTGCCAGCTGATCGTGGTGGAGGTGCCGTTGAAGGTGCCCAGCGAGACCAGTTGCGTGCCCGCCTGGCCGAAGTCGCGGAGCAGTTCGGCGGCTGCCTCCTGCTGGCTGTCGGGCCGCGACGCCGAGCCGCCCTTCCGCGGCCAGAACGAGGCGCTGGTGTCGATCAGTACCACCGTATTGCTAGCGGCTCCGGCGGTACTGGCCGTCTGCCCCGAACCGGTCCAGGAACAGCTGACCGGCTTGGGCGCCTCGACCAGGCTGCATCCGGCGGAGCTGAGGGCGCAGAGCAGGAGGGCGCTGGCCAGGGCGACTGCGTGGCGCGTGACGCTAGGCACGGAGATCCCCGGTATCTTCGCTCATCCCGTCGTCCGCGGGCCGCGCCGGGATGGGCACGCCGAGCGCGCTGAGCAGGGAGCGGAGGGCCGAGTCGCTGCCGAAGGCGAACTCGATCGCGTCTATGTTCCGTTCGGCCAGGAGATCGCTGAGCTCGGTCAGCAGGCCCTCTGCGTGGCTGACCCGGTGCTGAATCATGGCGCGGAGGTAGGCTCCCGCGCTATCCTCCGGGTCCTGGGCCAGGGCCAGGGCGTAGGGTGCGATCCAGGCCGTCTTGGCTGTCTGCACCTCGCCGATGTCCCTGAGGCCCTCGAGCAGGAGTTCACGCCAGGAGGCCTGGAGCTCTCCGATCAGGGCGACATTGGCCTTCTTCATGTCTCCCTGGGCGTCCTCGGCCAGCCGGTGCTGCCATACCGTCTTAAGGTTCTCGCGGACCGGCTCGCACACGTCGACCCGAGCGCGGACCCTGACGTGCAGGTCCCCGTCGGCCCGGCAGGCCCGCAACGCCTCCCCGATCTGCTCCTCAGCCGCGTCGGCCCGGTACGGAGCGTGCTGCCGCGCGGCCTTGCGGACCGCGGTCTCGATCTGCTCGCGGACGACCGGACGCTGCTTGGCGACGAGCCGGCTTATCTCCTGGGTCCGCCGCTTCCTGGCTTCGGGGTACGCGGTGCCCTGCACTGACCACGAGCAGCGGATGCTGACCACGAAGTTGTAGGCATCGCCCTTGGCCGGCGTCTCCAGCACGAAGGTGTCCTCGGGTATGCCGAGATCCAGCAGATCCCGCAGGCCGCGCGTCGGGCCCTGACCCGGCCAGCCGGTCCCGCGGGCCGGGCGCCGGCGGAACAGGCCGGTCACCCGGTCCCGCTGCTCACGCCACCACGCGGCCGAGAACAGGACGCGGGCGAAGCCTGCCGCGCTGCTATCGGCGCGCGGCATCCGGGGGCGGCGGGTTCCCCGCGGCCGGTCCTCCGGGCCGTGCCCAGGAGGTGTGTTAGGGGCGCTCACCTTAGAATTCCTCCTCGAGGTATCTGTTCCACTGGCGCCGATGGGCGCGGAACCTCTCACGCAGTTCCTGGCGATCCACCGCCTTCTCGAAGACGTCGGCGAGACGCGTGAACACATCCCGCTGCGCGGGATCGCGCCGGCTGCTCTTGGCCCATTCGCCGAGGCTCTTCCAGGCCGGGCCGCTGGACTCTTCCTGCTCGCAGGCGATCTTCCAGAGGCGGCCGAGGGCGTCGAGTTCCAGGTCGGCCGACGCCGGTTCGTGGGCCATGCGCCACAGCAGGTCATAGCAGCCGGGCTGGTCAGCGTGCAGGATCCAGGAGATGCGGACGAGGGCCGGCCCGACTCGCTCGCGCATCACCGGGTAGGCGCGGGTCCAGAAGACCAGTTCCCGCATCACGATCCGGTGGCGGCCATCGGCGTACAACTGGCTGAGGGCCAGTTCGGGCAGCGTCCCGAAGTACGGGTCGGCGGCGGAGATCCGGATCCCGGACAGGGCAGCTTCCGGGTCCCCGGCCCCGATCCCGTAGGCGCGGACCGCGATGGCCCGCTTCGGCCGCTCATCCATCAGACGGGACCAGCGCCGCAGCAGGGCATCTGCTCTGGCCTTCATCCGGCCGCCGGGCACGTCGGCGGCGACGGCCGCTTCCAGCAGCCACGCCGCGGCCTGATGTTCGATGAGCCGGTCGGATTCCGACCACCGGTCGAGGACGTTGGCCTTGACGTGACGGTAGTCGCGGACCGCGATGTAGGCCAGTGCCTGGGCGGCGCGCACCCTGATCAGGACGTCGCGATGCTCCTCGCAGATCCGGACCAGCCAGTCGCGCATCGGCTCGCGCGCGGCGTCGTAGTCGAGCCACGCTACCTCGACGAGGATCCGGGCCAGTTCCCGGCTGCGCAGCCGCACGATGTCGGCGCCCGTACCGTCCCGGTCGCTGACCGCGGCGACCATCTCCGCGTGGCTGAGCCAGTGGGCCAGCGTCTCGGCGAACAGGCGCCGTTTCGGCCCGCTGCCCTCGGCCTTGGCCAGCAGCACGGCCAGGCCCCTGGCCTGGTCGGCGACCTCGCTGACAGGCATGCCGTCCAGAGCCGCGGTCGCGATCACGTAGGCCTGCCGGAGCGGGGAGTCGTTCCGGTCGCCGCGACCGAGCAGGACGCGGGCCTGGCGGTACAGCCGCAGGTAGCGGTAGTACCTGATGCGGGGAGGGGCCGGCTCGCCCTTCGCGCGCTGCTTGGCCCACTCGGTGATGGCCATGGCTAGGTAGGCGGCCTCGACTGGCGTGGCGAGTTCCTGTTCCCACTGCCTGGCCTCCGCCGATGCGTCGAAGGCGTCGCGCAGGAGGGCCTCGGCGGCGGCGAAATCGCCGGGTGTGACCGGTTCGGCCGGGTCGGCCAGGAACGCGGCCAGGTGCGACCGGACGACCCGCGCGGGGTCGGGTGGCCGGTGCTCCACCGGCGTGACGGGCGGCGTCGCGGTCGCCGGGATGAGCACGACGAGATAGCCGTTCTTCTGTTCCAGGGCTTCCCTGATCTCGCCGATCTGGGCCTCGCTGATCTCCTCCAGCCAGTCCTGGTCCGACGCGTCCAGCAGGTGTCCGTGCCCCTCGGCCAGCCGTCCCGCCAGGCCGCTCAGCCCTCCGTCCGCCTCGATGACGCTGACCTTGCTCTCGGTGCGTACCATGCCGGTGATCTCGTCGAGGACGCGGATGGCGGAGGACCGGCGGCCGCCCTCCAGTCCTCCGCGCAGAAAGACCATCCGGTCGGCGGGGCCGCAGCTGTTCTGGAGGATGCCGTCGGATTCCGCCGGCACGTGTATCCGGGCGATGCGGGCCAGCTCGGAGACGACGACCGGCCCGCGGACGTAGGACTTGCCGCCGGCCGAGAAGTAGGTGGAAGAGTAGTAGTGAAAGTGCTTGTGAAAGTCATGACCCGCGAAATCGCCGGCCGTGGTGTGATCGCCGAAGGAAAATGCCGCTCCGGCGCCCCCGGCGGGGATGTCGTCCCGGACCTTGCGCTCTTCCCTGCTGGTCGCCTCGGACCTGCTGTCCAGTTTCTCTTCGGCCCGGTCGGCCACATCGGGATGCTCGTCTTCGCCGTGCCCGCCGCCGCCAGGGCCCAGCGCCCGGGCCCGCTCGTCCGCGGGTGACCGGCGTGGCTCTTCCCCGGCCGGGATCGCTGGCGGGCGGTCAGGTGGCGGACCATCGGGAGCGTCCTCGGGGGACCGGGGAGCCTGCCCCGGTTTATCCGGGAGCGACGGCTCCGGTTCCGGGCCCGGAACGGGACCGGCGATCTCCGCGCTCATCGCGGGTCACCGTCGGCAGGCCTGCGCACTGGTTCCCCCGGGACGTTCTTGTACATGTTGCCTCCCGCGATATCGCCAACGGCCGTGTGGTCACCGAAGGTGAAGCTGGCACTGCCGGCCGGGGCCGCCTGGGCCGGCGGCCGGGCGGGTTGCGCCGCCGGAGCGGGTGTCGGCTCCGCCGTCTGAGTCGACGCCCGCCCGTCCTCCGCCGCCTGGCCGGCGTAGATGAAGGCCACGGTGCGGAAGCCCTTGTCCGCCATGACGATCTCGGTTTCCCTGAAGCTGGCCGGCGGGAGGTCGTAGCTGTCGTCCCCGCAGATGACGTCGCGGAAGATGCGCTCGGAGACGATCAGCACCACGTCGCTCCTCGCGTCCCGGAGCGCCATCTTCGCCTCCCGGGCGTCACGCAGGCGGCAGACGGTGTTCACGGCGTCGCCGGCGAAGCCGGACTCCGCGAGATAGGTCAGGCCCTCGTGGACCGCGATCCGCATCCGCAGCCGGGCGTCGGCGCTCGCGTACCGGTTGTACCGGTGCAACCCGGAGGTCACCTGCTGCATGAGCGAGGTGACCACGTAGGCCTCGTCGATCCCCGGCGGCAGGAGCGCCAGCTCACCGTCGCCTTGCTGCTGGATGTCCCACTGGGCCCGCTCCAGCGCGCCGTGCCGGCCCGCCTCGCGCAGCAGTCCGCTCATCGCGCGCTGCGCCTCGACCTGCCCGGAATCCGGGCGCTGGCTGTAATGCTCCAGATCCATGGCGATGCACAGCCGACGTACGCCGCGTCCGGCAGGTGGGGGGATTCGCTGCGGATTCGTCATTTATCCTCCGTAAGCTCGCACTCTGGGCATCATGCGGGCCCGGGGAGGAAAAGACTTTGCAGTTTTCCGGGATCTGGCGGCCGGGCGGGCGGCCACCCTGATCAGCCGGCGTCGGCGGCGATCTGGCGCAAGGCGTCGGTGTCGGTGATGGTCAGATGGCGGTAGCTGGTGTCAACCGCCCCCGCCTCGCGCAGGTCACGCAGGGCCTTGTGGACGGTGGACTCGGATACCCCGATCAACCCGGCCAGTTCCGCCTGCGTGAACAGCAGGCCCTGCTGAGCGTGTCCTGGCGGTCCGGCCGGGTCGCAGAACAGCTCGAGCAGTGCCCGGGCCAGCCGCTCCTTGGCGTCCCGGCCGCGAAAATCGACGCGGTGCCTGGTTGCCGTGCGCAGCTTGGCCGCGACCGCGCGGTTGAAGCCGACCGCGATCGCAGGATTCCTGCGGAAGCAGTCGTCGAGTTCTGCCTTGGTCAGGACCCGGGCTAGTACCGCGCCGGCCGCCACCGCGGTCGCTGACCGGGGTGACTCGTCCAGCGCCGCCAGTTCCCCGATGACGTCTCCGGCGGTCCGGATCGCGAGCAGCGATTCCGTGCCGCTCTCGGTGACCGCGCTGATCTTGACGTACCCGTCGAGGATGATGATCGCGAACGTGGTCAGGTCGCCCTCCGCGAGGAGCCGGTTGCCTGGGCCGTACTGCCGTCGGCGGCCGAGCCGAAGCAGCGTCTGCCGGTCGGCGGGGGAGAGGCTGTCCAGTAGGCTCCCTGGTGTCCAGCGGGTTCTCTCGGCCGGCTCGTCGTGCTCCCTGACCTGGGCGACGGCTTGATCGATCACCGCGTCCAGGAGGTCTGTGCCCAGGGGATGCGCCGCGCTCTCCGCGTCACCAGAAGCGGGGAGGAACAGGCGCGCCTTCCGGTCGTCCTGCCGGACGTAGAGTTCCACGCCGGAGGCGGCCAGCCGGTCAAGCAGCACCCGGATGACCGCACGGACGGTCAGGCGGCCCGCCCCCGGCCCGCCCTTGGCCGCGATGGTCACGGACATCGCCTCTGGCAGCGGTCCGAGCCGGTCCCGATCCGGCGCCGACCAGAGAACCTTGATCGTTCCCGGGATAGCGGCGGACCGGCGGAGGGATTCCGCCAGCGCCGGCAGTTCGGTGCGCCGCGCGGGATCGGCCAGTTCCACGAGGATCTCGATGGCAACCTCCCGGGCTTCCTTTCCTGATCCGAGGCTAACCCGGCCTAGCCGCCACGATGTCATGGAAAACCACCACGGGCCGAAAGGGCACGCGCCGGGCAACACGAGTCATTTGTACGAGCGGTCCGGTCCCTGTGATGTCGCTAAAGGCCGGTTACCTGTGTGGATGTTATAAAGTCCCGGTTTTATGTCCACAACCGTGCGGCGGGAGTAGTACGCGTTACCTCGGGTAGGGAATGGTAACGTGCCGGACATTATCGGCCAGCTGCGGCAGTTCCGCCTCGGGCATGGGCTCAGTCAAGAGCAGATTGCCCGCGCCCTCGGCGTATCGGTCGTGACCGTCAACCGCTGGGAAAGCCGCCGTTCGGCCCCTTCTGCCCGTTCGTCCCGGCGGATCGGCGAACTCGTCAATCATGGCGACCAGCCCTCAAAGACCCGGCCCGCTCGGCCGGTCCTCCCCTTCCCCGCCGATCCAGTGCCGTTTACCGGTCGGTCGCGGGAACTCGCCAGCCTGCTGGCCTGCTGGCCGCACCAGCGTCTGCTGACGTTAACAGGACCCGGTGGCATCGGGAAATCCCGGCTCGCCGCGGAGTTGCTGCGGCGAGCCGGACAGGCCCCAGTGACCGCCGTCAGCCTGGACCTGATACCGGATCCCGTGCTGGTCCCCGGCGAGATCTCGGCAGCCCTCGGTCGGCGTGGGCTGGCCCGCGCGGGCCGGGAGAGAGGTATCGCGGCGGCGCTCAGGGAGGTCGAAGGCGTGCTCTTCCTTGACGGCTGCGAGCAGGTAGCGGACGGGCTGCGCGGCCTGCTTGAGGCTCTCGTTTCCCAGGCCCCGAACCTGCGCGTGCTGGCGACGAGCCGGATCCCGCTGCGGGTAACTGACGAGCGCGTTTGGCCGGTGCCTGGCCTGGCCTGCCCCGCGCCGGCCGCCGGCCGCGGACCCGGGCGAGGCGGGGTGCCGGCGGCAGCCAACGATGCGGTCCGGTTCTTCCTGGCCAGGGTGGCTGCCAAGCCGCCGCGGGACGCTGGCTCAGCGGCCGGACCGGTGAGCTCAGACGGGGCTGGCCGGCTGTGCCGGCTGCTGGAAGGGGCGCCGTTGGCGCTGGCCCTGGCGGCTGGAAGGCTGGATTCGCTGCCGGTCGACGAGCTGATCATCTACTGGGAGGACTACGCACGGTGGCTGTCGGCAGTCGGCCCGGGCGAGGCGCGGCCGCAGATCGTCGGGGCCGCGACCGAGTGGAGCGCCGCCCTGCTTAGCCGGGACGACCGGAGCCTCCTGGGCGACCTATCCGTCTTCGCCGGTCCCTTCGGCTCAGCCGACGCCGAGATGGTGATCCCGGACCTGCCCGCGGCTGCGGTGCGGGCCGGGATCAGCCGCCTTTCCGGGCTTTCCTGGATCGCCGTGATACCTGGCGCGGGTGACCAGCCATATCGCCTGCCCCGGCCACTGCGTGACTGGGCCCGGCGAGAGCTAGCGCGGTCCGGCCGGGAGGGCTTCATGCGGCAGAGGCATGCGCTGTATATCAGGGACCTGTGCCGCCGGGCCGACGCGGAGCAGTCCGTTCGTCACCAGGGAAACTGGCCCGAGCGGCTGGAGCAGGCGGCCGGCGACATCCGCGCGGCCCTGCAGTGGGCTGACCGCGCCGACGCGGTCCTGGCGGCAGAGCTGGCCGCGTCCCTGCTCGGCTGGTGGCGCGCTTCAGGACGGCTCGATGAGGGACGTCACTGGCTGCGGGCCTGCCGTGAGCCGACGGGCCGGCTGCCGGCCTGGTGGGAAGCCCGCGCCTCATGCGCCGAGGCCCTGCTGGCCGTGAACCAGGGCGAATATCAGGCGGCCGAGCGACTGGCCGGATCGGCTCTGCCTGTGCTGCAAGGAACCGGTGACCTCCTGTGGGCCGCCCGTGCCCTGATAGCCCGGGGGCTCGCGGCCAGATCCCGCGGCCAGAACGGGGCCGCCCGGCGCTACCTCAGCAGCGCGGTCGACCACCAGGCCGCCCGCGGTGACCTGGGTGAGATGGCCCTGGCCCTGGAGAGCCTGGGCAGCGTGGAGGCTGAGGCTGGCCACCTTCGCGCGGCCGCCGACTTCTACCAGCGCAGCCTGACCCTCAGGCGGGAACTGGGCGACGACCAGCTGACAGCGGGCGTACTGGCCAGCCTGGCCGAAGCCGCAACGCTCAGCGGGAACCATGCCCAGGCCCGGCTGTCGCTCGAGGAAGCCGCGATGCTCGCCGATCGGGCCGGAGGCGATCATGTCCGGGCCCTTGTCGCGCTGAGACTGGGCGAGGACCTTCTCGCCGCCCGGGAATTCCCGGCCGCCTGTACCCGCTTCCGTGCCGCTCGTGACCTCGCTGCGGCGGTCGGCGCAGCGTCCCTGCACGCGCTGGCGATCTGCGGCCTGGGCCGGGCGCTATGTGCCGATGGCCAGGACATCGACGGGCGGAACCTCTTGCGCGTCGCCGAGCAACTGGCCATGCAGATCGACGATCGCGTGGCTATCAGGAAAACCCGTGAAGCGCTCCGAGCCGTTACCGGGACCGAGATGACGCCCCGGCTTACCCGGCGGGAAACCGAGATCATGCGGCTCGTGGATAACGGCGAGAGCGACCGAGCCATCGCTGATCACCTCGGCATAGCCGTCCCGACCGTACGGCGGCATCTCGAGAACATCTTCGCCAAGCTGAATACCAGCAACCGGGGTTCCGCGGCCGCCGCGTGGCGGAACCTGCCCTGACCGGTGGCGCCGATAGCGCCGATGGCGACCGGGCTTCAGTCCCTCCGCTCGCGGACGGAGGTGACGTCGGACAGGCCGGAGATGGCCAGGACCGGGGCGAGCAGCGGGCCGGCGATCAGCGTCAGGCCCGGGGTGAACGCGAACAGGGCGTGCACGCCGGCGCTGTCGAGGTACTCCACGCCTGTCAGGTCCACCACGAGCCGCCCGTCGTCCCCGGCGGCCTGGCCGAGGGCGTCGCGGAACCTGTCCGCGTTGCTCATGTCGATCTCGCCGACCGCGGTCACCACCGGGATCCCCTCCGCATCGCGGCGGGTGGAGAGCTCAAGCGAGGTGGCCATGGCTGATTCTCAGGTACAGGTCGACGGTGGTGCCTGACGGGCCCGGCACGATAGTCACCTGCTGCATGAGCGCCCGCATCAGCGCGATGCCGTGCCCGCGCAGGCTGCGGTCCCCGGGCGGCGTGGCCCGCCAGCGGCCGCGGTCGGTGACGGTCACCCGCAGCTGGT
>Ga0070713_100002066_pt1 | contig 12979 bp, 10 predicted proteins | sample LARL82metaG_FD_65465 | JGI IMG/M metagenome (GOLD analysis project Ga0070713, IMG submission 65465) | Corn, switchgrass and miscanthus rhizosphere microbial communities from Kellogg Biological Station, Michigan, USA - LAR L8-2 metaG | ecosystem: Host-associated > Plants > Roots > Rhizosphere ... | reverse complement strand
GGTGCTCGGCTTCTCGGTGCCGGTGTTCGTGATCGGCTATATCCTGATCCAGCTGTTCGCGATCGACCTGCGCTGGCTGCCGGTGCAGGGCTTCAAGAGCATCGCAAACGGATTTGGTCCGTTCCTCGAACGCCTCGTGCTGCCGACGCTGGCCCTGTCCTTTATCTATGTCGCGCTGATCGCGCGTATGACGCGCGCCTCGATGCTGGACGTGCTCGGCGAGGACTATGTCCGCACCGCACGCGCCAAGGGCATCGCCGAGATCGCCGTGTTGTTCCGCCACGCGCTGCGCAACGCTGCCGTGCCCGTCATCACCGTGATCGGCACCGGCTTTGCTCTTTTGATCTCCGGCGTCGTCGTCACCGAGAGCGTGTTCAACATTCCCGGCATCGGCAGGCTGACCGTCGATGCGGTGCTGGCGCGCGACTACCCCGTGATCCAGGCGATGATCCTGCTGACCTCGCTGCTTTACGTCGCGATCAATCTCCTGATCGACCTCGCCTACACCCTGCTCGATCCCAGAATCCGTTACTGAGGGCCGGCGCCGATGACGATCGAGACCCTGCCCGATCAATCATTTCCCAGCGCATCGTCACCACTGCGGCCGCGCCTAAGCTTCCTGACCGCGAGCCCGATCATTGCTGCCGCCACCATTTTCCTGCTTCTGATCACCGCGATGTCGATCCTGGCGCCCTGGATCGCCCCGCACGATCCCTTGCAGCTTCTGCCGGCGCAGCGGCTGAAGCCCGCGAGCGATCAGTTTCCGCTCGGCACGGATGCCTATGGCCGCGACCTGTTGTCCCGCATCATCTATGGCGGACGCATTTCACTGTTGATCGGCTTCGGCGCCACCGTGGTCTCGATCACCTGCGGGCTCGTGATCGGCCTGTTCTCCGGTTTCTTCCGCTGGCTGGATGCGATCTTGATGCGGATCATGGACGGCCTCATGGCGATTCCGGCCATCCTGCTCGCGATCGCCGTGGTCTCGCTGTCGGGTGCCAGCATCATCACCGTGCTGATCGCGATCACCATCCCGGAAATCCCGCGCGTGGCGCGGCTGGTGCGCTCGGTCGTGCTGTCGGCGCGCGAGGAGCCCTATGTCGAGGCTGCGATCTCGATCGGCTCCCCCCTGCCGAAGATCATGTGGCGGCATCTGTTGCCGAACACGGTCGCGCCGCTGATCGTGCAGGGCACGAATTTCTGCGCCGCCGCCATTCTCACCGAGGCGATCCTGTCTTTCCTCGGCGCGGGCATCTCTCCGGAGACGCCGACCTGGGGCAACATCATGGCCGAAGGCCGCCAGTATTTCCTGATCAAGCCGTCGCTGATCTTCTGGCCGGGCCTTCTGCTCTCGATCGCCATTCTCAGCGTCAATCTGATCGGCGACGCCGCACGCGACGCGCTCGATCCCCGCATGAAACAGCGGGAGGGCGGGAAGTGACGGGCGCGCGTCTCTCGCGTCTTGTCATTCCGGGGCGACGCGTCAGCGTCGAACCCGGAATCTCGAGATTCCGGGTTCGCCTCTTCGAGGCGCCCCGGAATGACGGAGGAGAGACGGCATGACCTCCGTCCTCGACATCAACGACCTCGTCGTCGGCCTCGGTCCGACCGGCAAGGGGCTGCGCATCATCGACGGCGTGTCGCTTCACGTCCGCGAGCGCGAGACGTTGTGCGTCGTCGGCGAGAGCGGTTCGGGCAAGTCGGTCACCGCCTTGAGCGTGATGGGACTGTTGCAGAAGAACGCGCTGGCGCCCTCCGGCGGCAGCATCCGCCTCTCCGGCGAGGAGATCCTGACCGCGAGCGGACGGCGCTTGAGAGAGTTGCGCGCCACGCGCATGGCGATGATCTTCCAGGAGCCGATGACCGCGCTCAATCCGGTCGTGCCGGTCGGCCGCCAGATCGACGAGGTGCTGCGCGCCCACACCCGCCTCGACGCCCGCGCGCGCAAGAAGCGCATCCTCGACATGATGGAGCAGGTGCGCCTGCCGCAGATCGAGCGCATCTTCGCCTCCTACCCTCACCGCCTCTCCGGCGGCCAGCGCCAGCGCATCATGATCGCGATGGCGCTGGTGCTGGAACCGAAATTGCTGATCGCGGACGAACCGACCACCGCGCTCGACGTCACCACGCAGAAGCAGATCCTGACCTTGATCCGCGACCTGCAGCGCGATCACGGCACCGCGGTGCTGTTCATCACCCACGACATGGGCGTGGTCGCGGAGATCGCCGACCGCGTCGCGGTCATGCGCCAGGGCAGACTGGTGGAGAGCGGCGCGCTCGACGCCATCCTGCGCACGCCCGCCATGGAGTATACCCGCAACCTGCTCGCCTCCGTTCCGAGCCTCGTGCCGCGCGCGCCGCGTTCGCAGACCAGCGCACCGGTCGTGCTGGAAACCACCGGGCTCGGCAAGGTCTATCGCGAGCGTTCGTTCCTCGGCAAGGTGCGCGAGGTCGCCGCCGCCGACGATGTCACCCTCACGCTCCGCAAGGGCCGTACACTCGGCATCGTAGGCGAAAGCGGTTCCGGCAAGTCGACGGTGGCGCGCTGCATCGTGCGCCTGATCGATCCGACGTCGGGCGGCGTCCGTCTTGCGGGGAGCGAAATCTCACACCTCTCGCGCACGCTGCTGCAACCACACCGCAAGCGTATCCAGATCGTGTTCCAGGATCCCTATCGCTCGCTCAATCCGCGCGTCACCATTGGCGAAACCATCGCCGAAGGACCGATCAATTACGGCGTGCCGCGCCCTGACGCCCTGGCCAGGGCGCGCGAACTCCTGGAACTGGTCGACCTGCCGGTCGATGCCATCTCGCGCTATCCGCACCAGTTCTCCGGCGGCCAGCGCCAGCGCATCGCGATCGCGCGCGCGCTCGCGCTCGATCCCGACGTCCTGGTCGCGGACGAAGCCGTGTCTGCGCTCGACGTGTCGGTGCAGGCGCAGGTGCTTGACCTGTTCGACCAGATCCAGAAACGGCTCGGCATTGCGCTGCTCTTTATCACCCACGACCTGCGGGTGGCGGCGCAAATCTGCGACGACGTTGCCGTGATGCAGCATGGCCGCATCGTCGAACAGGGTCCGGCCGCGGACGTGCTGAGCCATCCGCAACAGGCCTATACCCGCAGCCTCCTCGACGCCGCTCCCGGCCGCGGCTGGGATTTCGCGAATTTCAGACCGGTTGAGGCGTCGGCGGCGGAGTGAAGTGCTCCGTCATTCCGGGGCGATGCGTGAGCATCGAACCCGGAATCTCGAGATTCCGGGTCTGGCGCTAGCGCGCCATCCCGGAATGACGACCGTAACGACACGCATGCAAACCGGCATTGCTTCACGGCTTGCGCTTTGCGCTGACGCAGGGCTAACGTCGCGGCGAACAGATGCCGAGACCGTATTGATGACCCGCATAGCTGTCGGCGGCTTCCTGCACGAGACCAATACCTTTGCGCCGACGAAAGCGACCTATGACGCCTTCGTGCATGGTGGCGGCTGGCCGGGCATGGTGCGCGGCGAAGACATTCTCACGCTCATCCGTAACATCAATGTCGGTCTCGCTGGCTTCATCGGCGCGGCCCAGACCCAAGGCTGGGAACTGATCCCGACCGTTTTCGCCGCGGCGACGCCCTCGGCCCATGTCACCAGGGATGCCTATGAGCGCATCGCAAAGATCCTGATCGACGGCATCGCGGCCGCAGGCCGGATCGACGCCGTTTATCTCGACCTGCACGGCGCCATGGTCGCCGAGCATCTCGACGATGGCGAAGGCGAGATCCTGGCGCGGGTGCGCCGCCTGATCGGCAAGGACCTGCCGTTGGTCGCAAGCCTCGACCTGCACGCCAATGTCACGCCCGAGATGGTCGAGCACGCCGACGCGCTGATCGCCTACCGCACCTATCCGCATGTCGACATGGCCGACACCGGGCGCGCCTGCGCGAGCCATCTCGCGCTGCTGTTGAAGACGAAGCAGCGCCTTGCGAAGGCATTCCGGCAGTTGCCGTTCCTGATCCCGATCAGCTGGCAATGCACCAATGACCAGCCGACCAAGGGCATCTACGAGAAACTGGCGGCCTTGCAGAACGAGGCCGTGCCGACCTTGTCCTTTGCGCCGGGATTTCCCGCCGCCGATTTCGTCGATTGCGGGGCGAGCGTGTTCGCCTATGGCCGCACGCAGGGAGACGCCGACACCGCGGCCGACAGGATCGCAGGGATCATCGAAAGTCATGAGGACGATTTCGACGGCAAGATCTATTCGCCCGACGAAGGCGTGCAACTGGCGATGGCGCTTGCGAAGACGGCGACCAAGCCGGTCATCATCGCCGACACGCAGGACAATCCCGGCGCCGGCGGCGATTCCGACACGACCGGCATGCTGCGCGCGCTGGTGCGCAACGGCGCAACGGGCGCCGCGACCGGCGTGATCTATGATCCGGAATCGGCCACAGCCGCCCATCAGGCGGGCGAAGGCGCGACGATTACGCTAGCGCTCGGCGGCAAGTCCGGCATCCAGGGCGATGCGCCTTACAAGGAAACCTTCGTCGTCGAAAAGCTGTCCGACGGACATTTCATCGCACCGGGTCCCTATTTCGGCGGCCGGCAGATGGACATGGGGCCGTCCGCGTGCCTTCGCATCGGCGGCGTCCGCGTGGTGGTGGCTTCGCACAAGTCGCAACTTGCCGACCAGGCGATGTACCGCTATGTCGGCATCGAGCCGACAACAGAGAAAATCCTGGTCAACAAGAGTTCGGTGCATTTCCGCGCCGATTTCGAGCCGATCGCCGCAAGGCTCCTGATCTGCGCCGCACCCGGCGCGATGCCGGCGGATACGGCGAGCCTGCCCTGGACACGATTGCGTCCGGGCGTCCGCATCAAGCCGAACGGACCGGCCTTCATTCCACAAACCAAGTCACGTTCAACTGGATAGGACATATGCCCACGATCGAGCGTATCGACGCCTTTGCCGACGAACTCACCGCCATCAGGCGCGACCTGCACGCGCATCCCGAGATCGGCTTTGAGGAGGTGCGGACGTCGGGCATCGTCGCCGACAGGCTGAAATCATGGGGCATCGAGGTGCATCGCGGTCTCGGCCGCACCGGCGTGATCGGCGTGCTCAAGGGCAAGGGCTCGAGCGGCAAGCGCATCGGCCTGCGCGCCGACATGGACGCGCTGCCGATGGAAGAGAATACGAACCTCAAATGGCGCTCGACGATTCCAGGCCGTTTCCACGGCTGCGGCCATGACGGCCACACCACGATCCTGCTCGGCACCGCGCGCTATCTCGCCGAGACGCGCAATTTCGACGGCACCGTGCATTTCATCTTCCAGCCCGCCGAGGAGGGTCTGGGCGGCGCGCGGGAGATGATCCGGGACGGTCTGTTCCAGAAATTCCCCTGCGACGAACTTTATGGCCTGCACAACGCGCCCGATCTCAACCACGGCGAAATCGCGATCCTGCCGGGCCCGGCGATGGCCGCGGCCGACTTCTTCGATATCAAGATTCAGGGCTACGGCGCGCATGGCGCGATGCCGGAGCGCTCGAAGGATGCCGTCGTCATCGCCATGACGGTCGGACAGGCGCTGCAGACCATCGTCAGCCGCAATGTCGAACCCTTGCAGGCTGCGGTGGTCTCGATCACGCAGATCCATACGGGTTCCGCCTATAACGTCATTCCGGGCGAAGCCTGGCTCTGCGGCACCGTACGCACGTTCTCCGAAGAGGTGCGCGCGGTGATCAGGGAACGGTTCCACACCATCTGCGCCGGGATGGCGGCGGCCTATGATTGCGAGATCGAGTGCGACTATCGCGACACGTTCAGCGTGCTGGTCAATCGGGAAGAGCAATCGCGCGTCGTCGAGCAGGTCGCGCGAACGGTCGTCGATCCCGACAAGGTGCTGACGCGCTCCCAGCCCAAGATGGGCAGCGAGGACTTCGCCGACATGATACAGGACATTCCCGGCGCCTATTTCTGGGTCGGCCATGACGGCTCGGTCCCTGTCCACAATCCTGGTTACGTGCTCGACGACAAAATTCTGCCGATCGGCGCGAGCATATTCGCCCGCATTATCGAAACCCGTATGCCGGTAGGCTCCCATGCATAAAACAGCGTCGCAAGAAGCGGTCACCTCGCTCCATGATCTTTCCGCGGTCGACCTGATCGCCGGCTACAAGGCGAGGCAGTTCTCGCCCTCGGAAGTGCTGGAAGACGTGATCACGCATGTCGAGGCGTGGGAGCCGCACCTCAAGGCGTTGTATCTCTACGATCCCGATGGCGCGCGGGCCGCGGCCAGGGCCTCCACCGAACGCTGGCAGAAGGGCGAAGTGACCAATGCGCTCGAGGGCGTGCCGGTCACGATCAAGGACAATGTCGCGACCAAGGGCCAGCCGGTGCCGCTCGGCGCGGCGAGCATGACGCTGACGCCCTCGCCCGCGGACGCACCGCCCGCCGCGCGGCTGCGCGAGGCCGGTGCGGTGATCTTCTCCAAGACCACCATGCCCGACTACGGCATGCTGTCGTCGGGCCTGTCCTCGTTCCATCCCCTCGCGCGCAACCCCTGGGACCTCACCAAAAATCCCGGCGGGTCGAGCGCAGGCGCGGGCGCCGCCGGTGCGGCCGGCTACGGTCCGTTGCATCTGGGCAGCGACATCGGCGGCTCGGTCCGCCTGCCTTCCTGCTGGTGCGGCCTGGTCGGGCTGAAACCGAGCCACGGTCGCGTACCGGTCGATCCTCCCTATGTCGGCCGCGTCGCGGGCCCGATGACCCGCATCGTCGACGACGCCGCGCTGATGATGAGCGTGCTGTCGAAGCCCGACCGACGCGACGGCATGAGCCTGCCGCCGAGCGACACGCCCTGGAAGGTGACCGAGAAATCGCCGCGCAAGCTGCGGATCGGATTGATGCTCGATCTCGGCGTCGGACTGCCGCTGGAAAAACCGGTGCGCGAGACCGCGGTCAAGGCGGCCAAGGCGTTCGAATCCGCAGGCTCGGTCGTCACCGAGGTCGACAGCATCCTGACCCGCGAGATGCTCGACGGGCTCGACAATTTCTGGCGTGCGCGGATGTGGGATGATTTGTCGAAACTGCCGGCCGCCCAGCGCGCAAAGGCGCTCCCCTATATCCTGCAATGGGCCGAAAAAGGCGAAAAGCTCTCCGGCATCGACGTTATCCGCGGCTTCAACGTCACCATGGCGATCCGCGCCGCGGCGGCAAAACTGTTCTGCGAACTGGACTATGTGATCTCGCCGGTGTCGCCCGTGGTGAAGTTCAACGCCGAGCTGGCCTCGCCGAACAACGAACCGAGCAAGCCGTTCGAGCACATCGCCTACACCGTGCCCTGGAACATGTCGGAAAATCCAGCCATCTCGATCAATGGCGGCTATGACGCCCAGGGTTTCCCGATCGGCGTGCAGATCATCGGCCGACGCTTCGACGACCATGGCGTGCTGGCGCTGGCCAAGACCTTCGAAGGCCTGCGCGGCCCGCAAAAGCCGTGGCCGGCCCCGCCGAAGAAGAAGTGACGCGCAGCGTCATTCCGGGATGGTCCGGAGGACCAGACCTCAGATGCGCAAATTGCGCATCGGGAATCTCGAGATTCCGGGTTCGCGTCTTCGACGCGCCCCGGAATGACGGTCAAGAACATCCGGCAGAAAGATCGCCCATGGCCTACGAAACCATCAAATACGAAGTCGAGGAGCAGATCCTCACCATCACGCTGAACCGGCCCGACAAGCTCAACGCTTTCACCGGCAAGATGATGGAGGAGATGATCGACGCCTTCGATGCGGCCGACAGCGACGACAACATCCGCGCCATCATCGTGACGGGCGCGGGACGCGGCTTCTGCGCCGGCGCGGACCTCTCCTCCGGCGGCGACACCTTCGACCGTGACGCGCGGCGCGGACCGGTCAGGCGGCTCGCCGATGGCAAGGTCGACTACAGCGACCCGCAGGTGCGCGACGGCGGCGGCCAGTTGACGCTGCGCATTTTCAAATGCCTGAAGCCCGTGATCGCAGCGGTGAACGGGCCGGCGGTCGGCATCGGCGTCACCATGCAGCTTGCGATGGATATCCGCATCGCCTCGGAGGCCGCGCGCTTCGGCTTCGTGTTCTCGCAACGCGGCATCGTGCCCGAAGCGGCCTCGAGCTGGTTCCTGCCGCGCATCGTCGGCATCTCGCAGGCGCTGGAGTGGTGCTACACCGGCCGCGTGTTTCCGGCGCAGGAAGCGCTCGCCGGGCGGCTCGTCAGCAAGGTCGTGCCGCCGGATCAACTGCTGCCGACCGCGCGAGCGCTCGCGAGCGAGATCGCCGCCAAGACCGCGCCGGTCTCGATCGCGCTGATCCGGCAGATGATGTGGCGCATGATGGGCGCGGACGATCCGATGGAAGCGCACAAGGTCGACAGCCGCGGCATTTACGCGCGAGGGCGGTCGGGCGACGTCAAGGAAGGCGTGGTGTCGTTCCTGGAGAAGCGGCCGGCGCAGTTCAAGGACAAGGTGTCGAGCGACATGCCCGATTATTTCCCGTGGTGGGACGAGCGGCACTACAAATGAAGCGACCCGCAGGCCAACCCGGACGATCCGGTTCGTTCGACTGGCATAGTGATCCCATCGGCCGCAACACGCCGATTACCGCGACCTACCGCAACACCCAGAACGTTCGCCGCTTCTTCAGAGCGCAGTGCGGCGATCACTTCAAGTTCGATCGGCCTTTCATGGCGTGGCTGAAGAACGGCAAGAAAAAGACGATGGGGGATGCGGTGAAGGAATGGATTCGCCGCGAAGCGCGCGGCTGATGCAGTAACTGTAGGGTGGGCAAGGTCCGCGCAAATGCGCGGCCCCATGACAGGCTCCGCGCCTGCACCATCCGGGTCCGATTTTCGGATGAATGGCGGGCAGGCGGCTGCATGTGATTTGAAGCGATCCATTGCGCAGCGGCTCGCGTGTCACGACGGTCATTCCGGGCCGTGCATGAGCATCAGACCCGGAATGATGACCTGCCAGCATCGGTGCACGGCTATACCTGCCTCAGGCCGAGACTGACTTGCCAGTTCTGCACTACTTCCGCCGCGAGATCGCGAATTCTGCAGCTGGCGGGATCCGAAGGTGCCGGTCTGTTCTGGACATGCGAAATTTGCTTGATCAGCGTCTCGTATTCCGGCCGGCGGCCACTGATGGCGCGCCACCGAATGTCGTCTTCCTTCAATCTATAGACTTGGTAGAGAAGGCCATAAGCCGGAATCTCATTCAACAAGGCCGTAAGCACGGCCTCTTCGCGCGCACGTTTGTCATCAACGAGCTGCATCAGAGCGTGCCGACCGCTCTCAAAAGCCAGAAAGGCCATGTAAATGAGGCTCAGAAGCAGCTCCTTGTAGGCCGCCGTCTCTTGAGCCGACAGCGGTTGTCCGACGCAAGGATCCGGACGACGCGACATCGTGTCCAACATTGCCTTGAAATACACGTAGAACTCCGTCACCCAGTTGACAGCGTTCCCGTCCAATATTTCGAGGTCTTTTGAATTGTTGTGGAAGATCACGACATAGTCTTGCGTGGATTTTCCAAGCGGAATCGGCTTGCCGCTGCAGTAACTGTCGACCAGATGCTGGATGAAATCGACGACGCGCGTGATGCGGCACAGCGTCAATATTTCAGACGCAAAAATGTCTGCAGCTCCGAAGCGACCATTCGCCGTTTGAAATGTCCACGCCGCGACGGACAACGACGCCACCATCACGGCCGCGCCGATCTCCTTCCTGTCGCTGATGGCACTGAAGGTCCAAATGGCTGACCCTATACCCAGAGCCAACGCCCCGATCGCCATCAAGAAAAGGTCGCGGCAATGCGGTGAACTGACAAAGCGCTTGAGGTCAGTTGTCCATCGGATGCGCGGCCTCGACCAATCAGACCTGGGTGCTTCCGCATGAGGGGGTGGAGCGATCGTCGGCACGAGATGATGGTCGGTCACCACAGTACTCATGGCTCAATCCTCGCGGTTTGCTTCGGTTGGCGAGTATCAGCTGGGTCTTCGGAGTGCCGTCCACATCATCTCATGTGAATCCTGAACGAAATGTCAGATGGTTCACACATGTGCCGTCGATCGCGAAAAGGTCAGCAGAGCGCAATGAAGCAGCGCGTTGCGCGGACCGGTTGCGACCATCCCGGAATGACGATGATGGTTACGTCATCAGCGCCACGCGCCCGATCGCCTTGCGATCCACGAGCAACTGCATCGCCGCAGCAAAGTCCTCCAGCGGAAGCCGATGCGAGACGTTGGGGCGGATCTTGCCCTGCTCCGCCCATTCCAGCAGTGTCCTGATCCGCACTTCGCCGAGCCCGGGATTCCTGCGCACCGCTTCGCCCGCGCGCACGCCGAGCACGCTCGCGCCCTTGATCAACAGCAGATTGGTCCGCGCCATTCCGATGCCGCCGGTGAAGCCGATCACGAGCAGACGCGCGCCCCACGCGATACAGCGGATACTGTCCTCGAAGATTTGTCCGCCGACGGGATCGTAGACCACATCCGCGCCGCGGCCGTCGGTGATGCGCTTGACCGCATCGCGGAACGGTTCGCGGGAATAGAGCACGAGATGGTCGGCGCCCCTCGCCTTTGCGACGTCAAGCTTCTCTTCCGATGACGCGGCCGCGATCACGGTTGCCTCAAGCAGCTTGCCGATTTCGACCGCGGCAAGCCCCACGCCCCCGCCCGCGCCATGGACCAGAAGCACCTCGCCTTCCCTGACCTGCCCGCGATCGATCAGGCCGTGATAGGCGGTGCCGTGCGCGGCGAGGAAGGTCGCGCCTTCGGCATAATCGAACGTCGAAGGCAGCCGCGTGAGTTGCGAGGGAACCACGACGACCTCGTCGGCGTAAGCGCCGTGGCGAAGTTTCACGATCACCCGGTCGCCGACCGCAACGCCATCGGCGTCCTTTACCTCCGCGACGTCGCCGGCCGCTTCCACGCCCGGCGTGAACGGCAGCTCCGGCTTGAGCTGATATTGGCCTGCCGCCATCAAGACGTCAGGAAAGTTGATCCCGGCCGCGCGGATGGCGACACGCACCTGCCCCGGCGCCAACGGTGACGATTCAAAGCTTTCCAGGCGCAGGCGATCGGGCGGGCCGAGCTCGCGGCAAACGACTTTCTTCGGCATCAGGCGGCGCGCTCCTTGCGGCGTGCGAGGGCGTCGCTCACCAGCGGCAGTCGGTCGTTCCCGAAATACATATCGGTCTTGTCGATGAAGATGGTCGGCGAGCCGAAGCCGCCGCGCGCCATCACTTCATCCGTGTTGGCCTTGAGCTGGTCCTTGATGGATTGCTGGCCGATGCCGGCAAGGAACTTTTGCGGATCGACGCCGACGCGCTTGCAGACTTCCGTGAGCACGGTGTCCTGCGAAATGTCCTGATCCTCGCCCCAGTAGATTTCGAACACGGCGCGCGCGAACGGCACCATATCCTTGCCGAGGAAAATGCAGCCGCGCATCGCCTTGACACTGTTCACCGGGAACACTGTCGGCCGCATCTTGATCGCAAGCCCCGAAAGCCGCGCCCAATCCGCCATGTCCTTTTTCTGATAGGCGAGCTTCGCCGGCACCGGATGTTCCCGCGACGCATAGACGCTGGGATTGATGGAGTTGAAGATGCCGCCGACCAGGATCGGCCGCCAGATGATCTCCTCGCCGAACTCCTTCGCCATCGGCTGGATGTTGTGGAAAGCGAGATAGGTCCAGGGGCTGGAGCAGTCGAAGAAGAACTCGATCATGGCGTTTCCTTTTTTTTGTTTCTGTGTTCTGGGCCTTTCGTCCATTTGATACTTCGTCATTCCGGGATGCGCCGCAAGGCGCAGGCCCGGAATCCATGGCCACGGTTCGGGGTTATGGATTCCGGGCTCGCCGCTGCGCGGCGCCCCGGAATGACGATCAGCTATTTGTTGGCCATTTCCCTTCGCCCTCACCCCCAGCATATTCGGCCGCGCCTTCTCGTCGAACGCCTGCCTATTCCAGGTCACAAAGACTTTTGTTGTCCTGTACCTCGACCATAAGACATGGCAGACAGGCGCTCAATCATATCCTACCGGGAGGCCATCATGCTGTTTCCAACCACGATTGCAGGCTCGCTGCCGAAGCCGGAATGGCTGGCCGAGCCGAACATCCTGTGGGCGCCCTGGAAATCGAAGGGCGAGGAGCTGGCGCGCGCCAAGCGCGACGCGACGCTGCTTGCCGTCAAGCTCCAGGAGGATTCCGGTGTCGACATCGTCACCGAGGGCGAGCAGGCGCGCCAGCATTTCGTGCACGGATTCCTGGAGAAGATCGAGGGCATCGATTTCGCCCACAAGGTCGAGATGGGAATCCGCAACGACCGCTACAAGGCGATGGTGCCGCAGGTGGTCGCGCCGCTGCAGCTCAAGGGCCGCGTCCATGCCGACGAGGCTCGCGTTGCGCGCACCCATACGGCCAGGAAGGTGAAGTTCACCCTGCCCGGCCCGATGACCATCATCGACACCATCGCCGACAAATATTATGGCGACCGCGTCAAGATGGCCTTCGCCTTCGCCGAGCTCTTGAACCAGGAAGCCAGGGCGCTGCAGGCGGACGGCGTCGACGTCATCCAGTTCGACGAGCCCGCCTTCAACGTCTACATGGATCAGGTGCGCGACTGGGGCATCAAGGCGCTGGAGCGTGCTGCCGAGGGCCTACATTGTGCGACCGCCGTTCACATCTGCTACGGCTATGGCATCAAGGCCAACACCGACTGGAAAAAGACGCTGGGCGGCGAGTGGCGGCAATATGAAGAGACTTTCCCCGTCATCGACAAGAGCACGATCGGGCAGGTCGCGATCGAATGCCGCAATTCCAAGGTACCGCTGGAGCTGCTCGCGCTGCTGCCTAACAAGGTGGTGCAGGCCGGCGTGATCGATGTCGCGAGCGACGACGTCGAGACCGCCGAGGACGTGGTCAAGGTGATCGAGGCCGTCGCCAGACACGTGCCGAAAGCCAATA
>Ga0070713_100002063_pt1 | contig 12988 bp, 10 predicted proteins | sample LARL82metaG_FD_65465 | JGI IMG/M metagenome (GOLD analysis project Ga0070713, IMG submission 65465) | Corn, switchgrass and miscanthus rhizosphere microbial communities from Kellogg Biological Station, Michigan, USA - LAR L8-2 metaG | ecosystem: Host-associated > Plants > Roots > Rhizosphere ... | reverse complement strand
CGCCTTCATTGCTATAGGCCCATGTGGTGCCTGGCTCACTTGTTGGTGTAAGTCCCATTACATACGCGTCCTTGTCGCCGCTGACGAACCCGACACTGTTCTCCCACATTCTGGGCAGGCCAGAGGTCATGGTGAGCAAATGACGAATGGTAACCTTGGCTCGCACTCCGGAGCACCATGTCGGAATGAACGTACAGGCCGGCTCCTCAATTCCCTTGATGCGCCCATCCTCGATCAACATCCCCACAAGAAGTCCTGTAACCGACTTGGTTGATGACATCGCGTACATTGGCGTTGTGTACCTGGTCGAGTACCATTCCTGAACGATTCGACCTCGGTAGATGACCATGCAGGCATCTGCACCCGTGCGCTCGCAAAGCGACTGATGCGCCGCCAACGCGGCCCCATTCAGACCTGCCGCCGCCGGAGTTGTTGTCTTCCAGAAGTCATCTTCGGCTGTCCTCGAGCCGCTGCTGGGGGACTTCCTGACTGCTTGGGCCAGCCCCGTAGCGCCCATAGCGATAAGGCAGGCCAGCAGAATGGCGTAGCAGCGCTGCGCAGAGCAACATATAGTTACCGACATAGACCACCTCAAATGCTTTTGTTACTTTACAAAAATGCGCTCAACCATGACGCCGAATGCCGAGCACCAGCGGACACGTAATAATAGGAGCCTTCTAATCCAGCGCCTTGCTCTCAGTTCGTAATCCTACCCGATCTGACTTTTGCTGAGACGGGTCTTTTCAAGGGTGCGCACAGGTTTTATTCTCGTTGAGATGAAAACTGTCACACTCAAGTTTTGTCGTTTCACGTTACCGGTAGTGCTGATGCTTTGCATCGTTGCCAGAAGCCTGGATGTGCAGTATCAGCCGGTGTCGCGGCAGATCGTGGAATCACGGTTGGGCAAATATGCCGGAAATGATAAGCAGCGCGAAACAACGCTCAAAGAAATGTTCGCGCAAGCCGGTTGCGATGGCCAGAGCATTTCTGAGCAACCAGTAAAAGGATCCAAGCTCTCCAATGTCATCTGTACGTTGCCGAGCAGTTCTGGCCGAGTCATCATCGTGGGCGCGCACTTTGACCATATTTCTGAGGGCGATGGCGTAGTCGTATTCGGGAAGCAACGGTTTCTGCAATGTGCTGGATAACGGACTTCACGGAATGGTCCATGTTTTGACGGGGACCACCACCAACATGGGTAACGTGCCATATGCGGCCAACGATCCGGTTTTTGAGTCAGCGGAGAAGTTCACCACGCTGGTTCAGGCGCCTTCCGCCCACCTTGCACTCACAGGATCTCCGGTGCGTGTGCAGCTGAAGCTTTCTGAAACCTGCAGCGAAAAAGAACCTTCTGAGCACATTGAAAGCGGCGCCATCCCGCCGTCATTATCTGGTGCTTAAAGGCCTGGAAGCGAATACTCAGCCCGGTGTGCTCTATCACGTGTATCTTGGGCTGCCTGAAGGCTCAACGCCAAAACCGAATGATCCACACAAGGTGGGTATCATCAACTTCTTTGACGCAGTGCCGGTCGAAGGGGCACACACCCATGATGTGTCATTCAGCTTTGATGTGACTGACTCCATACCACGGCTCAAACTCGAGAACGAGCCCGTGGTAACCATTGCGCCGGCCAACCAGCCGGATGCGGAGGCCAAGCCATTCGTGGGCAGCGTTGCTCTGGTGGCGGAGTAAGTTAGCGCTCTGATCGGCGCGTGGCATGCAGTAAGCGCAACATCAGAGCTAGCACAAACAAAAAGGGGCTGGCGAGAAATTGCCAGCCCTCATATGCTCCCGCCGATGCGCGTTTATGGTGTGCGCTACACGTTAAGGTGTGACGGTCAGAGTTCCCTGTGAAATTGACACTGCATAATTGCTGATTTTGCCGGACCCGTCCTTCACGGTGGGAACGATTGGATAAGTTCCCGCCTCACTGCCGACAGTGGCTGGGCTATCGTGCGTTGCGGTGATGTCATCACCGTTTTTCACTCCCTGGACTGCGCCGGTGAAGGTGGGGTTGGGCTGGCCGGCGGCGCGTGCCGTGTCATCAGCGATGACGAGCAGCGGCGCAGGAGTAACCGTAAGTGTCCCGTTGTTGATGACCACGGTGTAGTTGCTCAGTTTGCCGTCCGGATCAACCAATGTAGGAACGATCGCGTAATCGCCTACCGGGCTGCTGGGATCGGCCACGGTGCTGAAAACTGCCGTGATGTTGTCACCGGCCTTGAGGCCCGTGAAGGTTGCGGTGAATGCCGGGTTCGGATCACCATAAAAGCGGCCAGAATTCACAGCGGTCACTACAAGCGTTGCTGTCTGCGCGTGCGCGGCTACAGAACCAGCCAGCATGGCCAACAGCAATGCCGTAATGAACACAGTTATTGATTTTTGGGGTTTACTCTTGCCGGTGGGCAGGAGAGCGGTGGAAGAGTTCTTCAAGGTGTTCATGTTTTTTATTTGTTCTCCCGAATGTCTCAGATGAGACGGAACAACACGCGATCTTCACGGCGAACCGTGAGGGACCACGTTTTCGGCCTGGCCTGAACCAGCCCGGCACGAAACTGTTGCAGGGATTTTGAGCCCGGAAGGACTTTGCTTACTCTTGTCCCATGGCGATGTTGGCCTCAACGCCGAACTGCGGCGCTGCATGGCACACCAACACCAATGCGTTGCAATGCGCAAAAATTTTTAAAGCGGGGTGGAGCCCGGAGAAGATGCTGCCTCTTGCCCTTGGAAAATCGTGAAGAGCATAGCACGCGCGGAAGCAGATTAAGGAAAAACTTAACCTAAAATAACATTAAAATTTCTAAGAATTTCGCGGTGAAGAAAGAGCGGCCTGCTTGCAAAACAACCAGCAATCCCTGATGGTGGAAACTGCAGTGCATTTTATTTTTCGAATGGCGCCGGATGCGTCAAAGCCAGCACGAGAAATCCTGTCGACATCCCAGACAGACTCCGCTACGCAGCGCTGGTATTGCTCTTGAGTAATGAACGGGCGCTAAGGCGCGGCGGCGCTTGCTTCCTCGCCTTCTTTAGCTATCCGCGGAGCGCGTGGAATATATGACTCCTGTTTCTTGCTTTCCGCCAGATCGGCAATCCAGCGGCGGCACTGGTCGTCAAGGTACAGAACTTCTATCCCGAGAAGGTTTTCTGGGAGGCTGGTCCAGTGGACAATGCCTGTCCCGGAAATAGTTTTCTGGTCGGCCTGAAACTCTAGTCTGAACTGCAAAGGGCCTTCTCTGAACTTGTGCGGCGTTTTCAGGCAGAATCCGCCGCGGCCAAACGCGATCTGGCAGTCGCGCAGGGCGTCGGCAAAACTGGTAAATTTGGCCAGGCAGACAGGGCTAGAGGCAAGCGTATCGTCAGAGGAAAGATCCGGAGGCTTGCTCCAAAGCTCGTTGCGGTCTGTCAAACCGTTCTTGACGGCGCTGATCAGTTGGTCGCGCTCCAGGGGCTTTTCGATGATCGCTTCAACGCCGAGAGCGTAAGCGTCGCGGGGCTGGAAATCGCTGAAGCCCGTAACAAGGATCACCCTGGGCCGCTCGGCGCCGCTGGCCGCGATCGCACGCACCAGGTCAACGCCATCCATCACAGGCATGCGCACGTCAGAGATGATTACATCTACATGACATTCGGCCAGCAGCTTGAGCGCTTCACGGCCATTGCATGCGGTCAACACCCGGTGCGCGTGCCGCGCGAACCAGGCGGCCATAATTTCGCAGATGACTTCTTCATCGTCAACCACAAGGACTGTGGCATCACTTAACTGCATATTGCCTCTTTTCACTGATGATGGGCAGCGTCAGGCAAAAGCATGTGTGGCCCGCCTCATCTGTAAGTTCCAGCTTGCCGCCGTGCTCTTCCGCAATTGTGGTGGAAAGACTCAAGCCCAATCCCGTGCCTTTGCCCACGTCTTTGGTAGTGAAAAAGGGCTCCATGATCCTTGTTTTCAACTCCGCAGGCACGCCGGGACCGCTATCGGTCACGGAAAACTGCAGCGCATTTTCCCGCACCGCGACGTCCAGTCGCACCCAGCGTTCACCGGGCTCGTCCGCCACCGCATCAAACGCATTCTGCAAAAGATTGAGCAGCACCTGGGCGATCTGCACTTCGCGGCAGACGACTTTCAGCGCGGGATCAATTTGCGGGATGAGTAGCTTTACCGATCTCGACCTGAAGCGTTCACGGCACATCTCCAGCGTTTCCTCCACGATCTTCTCCACCTGCGTGGTGGAAAAATCGTCCTGGGATCCTTCGCGCGCGATTCGTCGCAGGCTTTTCACAATGCGCGCAATCCGGTTTGCGGTCTCGCGGATGCGCTTGCTGTTTCGCACTACATCTTCCCGCGGCACCTGCTCAGTCTCCTGTGCCAGGTCGAACAAGTCACTGGCGCAGGCATGAATGATGGTGAGCGGATTATTGATCTCATGCGCAATGCCGCCAGCCATCATGCCAAGTGACGAGAGACGCGATGAAGCTTCCAACTGCGCCTGCATCCGCCGCTGCTCGGTTACATCAATGTTGATGCCGACCATCCGCACGGGTTCTCCGTGTTCGTCGAGCACCGCGCCCTGTGCGGAGGAGACGTGCCGCAATGAGCCGTCCGTGCGCACAATGCGGAATTCAACATAGTCCTGTGACTTCAGACGGATGGCGCGTTGCAGCGATTCTTCAACCTGGGCAAGGTCATCGGGATGCACCAGCCGCGCCCACTTGCCATAAGACATGGCTTCGGTGCGGGAAACGCCATATATTTCGAAACACGTGTCATCCCAGATGCTTTGATTGGTGCGTAGGTCCCACTCCCACACGCCGATGGAGGCAACATGCGTTGCCAGTGACAGGCGCTCGGTCTGCAGGCGGAGCTCCGATTCCGCCTGCTTGCGCAAGCTGATATCACGATTGATCTCCAGAATTCTTTGCGGCGTTCCAGCCTGGTCGTGCAGCATTGACCAGCGGCTGGCGACCACAATTTTTCTGCCATCGCGGGTAGTGTGCGTTAGCTCGCCTTCCCACTGTCCGCGCAATGCCACCACGTTTTCAATTTCCTGCAGCGGAATGGGAAACTGTGTCTTGAGAAGTTCGTGTGTCACGCGGCCCATGGCTTCGTCCCTGGACCATCCATATGTAGCTACAGCGCCCTTGTTCCAGTATGCGACGTGCGCCTCGTGGTCGCGAACGATAATGGCATCGTGCGCCATATCCAGCAGAATGGCCTGCTCCCGCAATTGCTCTTCCGCTTGCTTGCGCTGCGTGATGTCACGCAAGGCCAGAGTGGTCCTCAGGTCGCCGCTGGTGTCTTTAAAAACTACGGAAGAAATTTCTACCGGGAAGAGGCTGCCGTCTTTGCGTTTGGCCCTGAGTTCGCCGTGGCCCTGCCCGGTGCGGGCGCGATCTTCAATGATCTGTTGTAAGCGCGGGTCGTCCGTGTCCATAATTCCGGCGCGGCCTGCCTGCCGGATTTCTTCCGCGGTGCGCCCAAGGATGGCGCAGGCGCTTGGGTTGGCCGTCTGGACAGAACCATCAAGCCGGGTCAGCAACAGGCCATCAAAACTGTTCTCAAACGCCATGCGATAAACAAGGAGGTCGCGGCTGCGTTCCCGCGCCTGCAGAGCAAGCTGGATCGTGATGCCCAGAAGAATGGCGACCAGAAAACCACCGACCAGAAGGACCTGGGCGAACAGGGCAAACCTGGTCTCTTCATGCAAGACCAGCGCCTGCCAGAGCCCGAGCACTCCCGCAGCCACGGCTAACGCAACGCTTACCGGGACCCATTCCGGAAGCCCGGGTTTGGCTTTCTCCTTCCATGACAAAGCTACAAGCCCGAGACCGAGGAATATGAAGCCTGCCGCAGTGTGCGGCGCCACGCGGGTGAACTGGCCCCAGCCATAGGCCTCGGTATGTCCGATGAAAAAGCCCAGCACGCTCACGCCGCCAACCACCGCCAGCACGCAGCCAACGATCCCGCGCAGAGCCGATGTCCGCCGCGAGAATATGCTGCTCCATGCCGTGAGTACGGCCACACTGAAGGCGAAAAAAGAGGCCGCGGTCACAGGAGACATTCGTCCGCGATGCGAAGTATGCGTGTTGACGTATGCCGGCCCGAGCAATTCATCAATCCCCAGATTGAGCCCAAGAACGTATTCCAGGATGACCAGGAGCGACATGACCAGGATTGTGAATTGAAAGAGTGCTGAAGTCCGTCGACGGCCCTGGGCGGCAAAGATAAGCGCTGCGCCACTGAGCAGGAAGCTGAGCGCGGTCATCCGCTGCATGGGTGCAGCCACCGAAGGGAACACCTGAATCAACGCAAGATAGCCCAGCTGCCATCCCACCAGAACAGCCGCGCCCAGAGTGGCGGAAAGCGTTCCAGCCGCCAGAGAAATACGGCTTGGCCAGTTTGCCTGTATCGACGCCATGACACCCTCAATCGCCAGCTCAGACCTTGGGCTATCTCTGCCTTTGGAGCACACCTATCCTCTCAGGGCAGAATCGCCCACGATTAAGTATCAGGGACGATGACACATGGAAGATGTGACGTGCGTCACAGATGGGCACCACAATCGGCTCGTTGGAAATGACATGCGCAGAACCCCCGCGAGTTTTTCAGCAGCGTGCGCGCGATCATGTTCCCGCCAGCATCGTTTTCAGGGAAGCAGTGGAGAGGAAAAGGGGCCGGCACTCCCTACCGAGTGCGCCTACTGCGTCCAAGCGAGCCCATGGAAATAGTTTAAGGCTCTCGCATAGGCCTGAGCCCCGACTTGGCGTCCCAGCTGTCGGCCCATCATGTCACCGTGCTTAAAGTGGATTCCGCCGAAGCGCCGCGACATGCCCGCTTCCTCGGCAGCTTCCGTGAAAGTTCCCCAGGAGAGAGTAAGATCGTGCGCGGGCACAAGCCCCGGCTCGATCTTGGAGCTTCCAGCTTTGATGATCGCTGACCCTCCAAAAACATCGCTGCCCGTGAACCGCTTCAACACCTCTGCCGCGGCTGTGCTGAATGTACTGTGCCCTGAAACATATTCTGGGAACGGCGGTGTTACCACGCCCGTTTCCTGATAAGGTCGCCAGGCCGTGCCATCCATTTCTTCCGTGCCTTTTCCTACGCCGCCCCAGGCATGGATCTTCTTCCCGGCAAATAGATAATGGATGGCCGTCACCGGCCGGACCGAGTCATAAGCACGCTTGGCGTCCCACGCGGCGATGCTGGCGTCAAACAGTGCATTCGCCAGTGCGAAAAACATTTTGACATCTGCATCCACGTCGTGGTGATCGCGCGCGGAGACAAATTGCGCCATCAGGCACCAGTGCCCCGGCGGGGTCTCGGACGATGGTCCGTCGGCCCAGTACGCCGCAATCACTTTTTGCCGCTCCGTTAAATGTGCGCTGATGTCGATCAATTCCTGTGCCTGCCGGACAAACTGCTCAGGGTCTTGTTCCTCTGAGTAAGGAGGCGAAGGGCGGAACTGGTCTCCTGACGCCAGGGCAAAAGGGTGTACCCGTCCCCAGAATGGCGCAACATATCTCTGCACCATCATGTCGCCGTGATCGATAACCAGCAAGGGCTGCCAGTGGTCGGGATCGTTGACCCGATTCGGCCCATTCACCGGCGCATATGCAGTGTAATCCTCATATGGCCCAGGTTCCAGATCGCCCAATTGATTGGAACCGTCACGATGGCAGGCCTTGATGACCTCCGCCGCTGCCGTATTCCCGATACCTGCAGGCGTCGCCGGATCTTTGGAGTTATCACCTGGATCGTAGCCGAGCCGTGACATCTCTTTATCTAGAAAGGACAGCTGCCGGGGAAATAAGTCCGCCAGGCAGCGATATGCGGCATAGCTGATGGCTTTTCGTTTGTTTGCTGACGTCGCTTCCACGGCAGGCCGGCGCAACTTGGCGCCCAGGCGCGTTCCTGACGCCACTGGATCGTAAGCCGCCCATGCGTCGTACATGCAGGTATGCGTCATCGCCAGCATGCGCGCAACCTGCGGCGGCCCCGGATGGCTTGCGCGAATGGCTTGCAGTGCTGCGTTGTCCCACTCGACGGCGATCGTATCGGCCACCCCCGTTACAGGCCAGAGTAGGAGAGCGAAAGCTGCCATCCGCATGCGATTTGTAAAGGTCGAGATCATCTATTTGAGCGGGCAAAGCTCATTTATTCCCTTGCCAATTCGGACTTGTAGTCATTCACCTGTACTGGAACGGCCTTCGGGTCTGCTCTATTCAGGTTGAGATTTCCGGACCTTCTGCAACACTCGGTCCCGGGTTGCCGGATCGACGTATTCAGCCAGATAGTGCTGCAACTCTTCTAGATCTGAAGGCTGCCGGGTATAGGCATTCACCAGGTAACGCTCAATTTCCGCATAGAAGCTGGGTGCATTGAGCTTGAGCCAGTTCTGCTCGGTATACCGCTGATTTTTGGCTCGGTTTTCGGCGATGGCGTTCTCATATTCGGTCCGTAACTGCGGATTTTGGATGGCCACAGGTGAAACCCCAGGTGGCAGGCCGGTGGAACGCGGGGGAGAAACGTTCAATTCCGGCCGGTCATTGAAGTCAAAATTTGGGTCCACGGCCCGGCTCACGCGTCGCCACCCCTCCAGCCACAGGCGCGCTTTCCGTGAGCGCAGGTTCTTCCAGGCCGCTTCATCCATGGTGAGCGGGTCCAGGCTGAGAAACTCCACAAAGTGCACATATTCCTGCAACGGCAGTTCGTTGCTGCTCAAAACGCCGAGTGAATATTCGCTGAGCAGAACCGCCCTCTTGCTTTGGTCCCCAATGTCGTAGGAACTCAAGGTCCCGCAAGCTTTGCGCATGTACTCCACATAGGCATTGCGGTCGGTTTTGCGCCACTTGCTGGCATCCTGGTCTATCTGCGCGCGCAGCGTCTCCAGGCTTGAAGCCGAACGCAGCACATCCAGCCTGGCCATATCGGCTTGCAATTGAGGGTTGGCTTCTGGCTGCGGGCAAAGAGCCAGTTGTCCGCCCAGCATGAATATCAGCAGTAAAGTAATGAGTCGGTTCACAAGTCCTCTTCAACTCCCCGACAGAACGCTCAACTCCTCAGTTGCCTTTTTGATCCTTCGCTCTTGACCACCTTGCCGATAATTACAAGCCGGCTGGGTGCCGCCCTGGCAAAAAGGTCTCTTTGGTCCTGCTCTGGCGGGACCAAAGGCGTATCGACCTGCGCTGCGGCGGAATTGATACACCCCAATAAAACGACCATGAGCCAGATGTGCTTCATGATCGTTACTTGTTCTCTCCTACCGGCGATTGCGCCTCTGGTGACCGCAAAAGATGCCCACGCGACTAAAAATCCGCAAAGTGTCAGGTATTTTGTGGTTAGCTTCATAATCGGCGTGGCTCCGCAGACGTCATTCACTCCTTCGTTTTTAACCTCTCCAGGCCCGCTTTTAACTCAGTGGACGTGTCGCGATTGGCTTCCGCGGCAATCGTCCTGTCCAGGTAAGGAATGGCGGCGCTATTTCCAAAATCGCCCAGAGCGCGGCCGGCGGTGGCCCGGATCAGCGAATCGGAATTCACCAGCATCCCCCGCCGCGTAAGCAATTTTTCTGAATCCTCCGCCGACAGATTACGGAAGCGCGGCAGCAATGTGAGCGCGTGTCTAAGCGTTATTTCCGTATTGGCATCCTGTGCGGTGGCCTGCAATACGTCCGCCACAGAGTTCAGGCACTCCTGATGGTCCAGGTTGAGCAAGTCCTCGGCAGCTTCCATTCGCCAGTACCCCGCGACGGCAGCGTCATTGCACATGCCCTTGAGAGCTGCCAAACCCTGCGGTTCCTGGGCCTGGGCAAGCACGTTGGCGATCAGCACCCGGGCCATAGGATCTTCTTCCGCATCCAGTGCCTGCACCACGTCAGGTACAGCATCCTTGCCGTTGAGGTGTATCAGTTCGGAAGCCGCCAGCCATTTCACTTCGCTGTCACTTCCGTGCAAGGCCCGCAGCAAGCCGGTTTTATTGAGCGGCACGTCGTGCTTCTTTAAGCGCTGCTCCACCGATTCAAAGGGGCCTCCATGGGTCAAGGAGCTGAAATCAGGCTGCTGAGCACAAATGCAGCAACTGGTCACGGCGACAAATGCCATTATGGATAGGATCTCAAGTTTGTATTTGCCTCGCATCTGCACTTTTCTCGTCGAGACTCCCAAGCTTGTACGCTCCTATTGCACACGAGGAGCACAGCAAAATGTGAGCACCGTGCTCTGTCTTTTCCCTGGTTCAGTTTGTGCTTGCCAGAGAATGCCGCCTTTGCCTTCGCGAGCTGGGATTTGCGACAAAGCCTCTCTGGCCGTCATTCCGTCGCCCTGAATTTTTACAGTCGAACGCAAGTCAACCGGCAAAAGATCATACGGGCCAGGTATTTGGATTGAAGAAATAGGCCCGCTCCTGTCGGAAACGGCCCTTAACAGCGCATACACCGGGCCTGAAAAATCCATGCGGTCCACTGGTTCGCCTAGAACATACTCGCCCATTTGGGCCAGCCGTGCATCCACGATGTGAATGATGCGGGGGTTCTCCGCATCCACTGAATACCTGAAGTTCGGTACTGTGCGCGCCATGGCATCGAGTATTGCTGTCAGGCTCGGATTACCCTCAGGACGCGCGAACCGGTACGTTCTGATATTGGTTCCATCTCCGCTCGCCGCAGCTTCTTCAAGTGTAAACAGCGTCTTATTTTTCTCGCCGAGCTCCATCAAGAGCTCCGCAATGGTCGGATTCGGGCTTTCGGGCACAAGCTTTGCTTGCACCTCAACCGTTTCGCCCGGCTTAACGTTCATTGCCGGTACGTCCTTGCCCACTTTCCCCAGGGTCCATTTCTTATATCCGGGCACCGCAATCGAAATCACCACATCCGTCGACGAAGGCACGAGGATTTGCGGTTGCGTTGCGGAGACGATCATGTAGGACTCTGGTGTATTTGCCCGGGCCAGGGTAAGCACTGCCGAAACAGAGATGTCCTTGCCCGAGACCGCGTCGGAGACGGAGGCGAGCTTGAGCACCCCGGCTTTCGCGCCAAGCTGCACATTTGTATCCTGGGTTGGTGCAGCCCGGGTCAAAATTACCTGGTCTGGCGTGCCCGTGCGATAAAAGGGGTTGAACGTGTCCGCATAGCCGTCCTCTACTTTGGCCGAAGAGAGCCGATACGTTCCGAGCGCCACTCTCTCAAACAGGAATTTCCCTTGCGCGTCTGTTTCGGCAACTCTCGGGACCGAATGCACCACTGCCAGGTCGGTTTTTTGCAGATGTACCTTTACTCCGGCGACAGGCTTGCCGTTTTGATCCAGGACTGTTCCTCGGATTGCTCCATCAGCCTGCGCCCACGCGCAGGCTGACACGAGCATTGCAATAAGAATCACACAGAATTTCCGAAGCATAAACTGTCTCCCTTTTGAGATCAGTGATTCGCAATAACCGTTCCCGCGGGCATCGGATTCGGTGAGAGCGGTATTGGAACAGGATTATCAAAGCCGTTGATCCTGATCTTGTCAGTATGAGCGAATCCCACCAGATGGCCAAAGGTTATCCCGGTGGTTGGATTCGAGCCTCCGGACGACGAGCACCATTGCCAGTTATCTACGATGTCGAAACCGCAGCCGGAAGGAGTAAAGAAATTCAGTAATTGCCACTGGTCCTGAAATGCTCCCGTGGAGTCGGTAGACGTCAGCCCGTCGCATGCAACCGTGTTCGGCAGAAACGCTTGGTTGCAAGTCATGTTGGTCCCGCTAAAGTTTTCAGCAATCGGAATACTCCCGGCAAAGCTGCCGCTGAAGTTTTGCGCTTTGTAGGTCACCAGTCGCGCCAGATTGCCGGCGCCGCTGGAGTCGGAAACGACTGTGTCGCTCTGGACCACCATTTGAAATGGTCCGTCAAAAGTAAAGGTGGCGGGATCGCTCGTCTGCCCATTCGCGGTCACCGTAAAGTTTCCGGTCGACCCGATCGTTGGGGTGAAGGAAATATTTACCTTCTTTGTTATTTGTGTATCGGAGTCATTCGTCTGTTGCACTGAAGTCATTCCCGAGGGCAAATTCACGGTAGGGGCCGTGCCAAATCCCGAGCCTTGAATCGTGATGCTGAGATTGCTGGCGCCAACCACTTTTGAGTTTGGATTCAAACTGCTGATGACAGGCCGGTCCGCAACGGGACAATCTGCCTCCATGTCCTCCATATCCGGGCACATCATGGGATCGCCATTATTATTGAATTCACCCGGGCAGACGGTGGTGTCGACCGGAGAAAAGGAATCCGCCACAATGTCCGCGCTTCCGGCGGCCACTGCCGTTACCGTATTCCCGGAGACAGTTGCGATCGCCGTGTTTGTGCTGCTGTACGTGGCATCCATGTAAAACTGCGCGCCCGTGCTGTAGTTCCCGACCGCCCGCACGGTACCCGACTGGCCCACTCCCAGGCTCAAACTGCTTGGGTCCATCCACATGCCGTCATAGCCCTGGCACTGCTGGCACAAAGGATCGCAGGTGGCGTCCCGCACGCTGAAAGTAGCCGCGTTCAGGCTTACCTCGATCCGGTCCGTCTCGTCCTTCGGTCCCGACACAAGAATACTGCCGCGTTGCACCGACTGCGGAATCACATTCCCTTCTGCATCCGGTGTGCGCGCCTTGATGATCTCCAGCACGTTGAACATGGCTGACTGCTGCGCCGCCAGATGCACCGGCAATTTGTAATGTCCGCCATCGAAGAACAGCGTCACCAGCAGGTCTTCATCTTGCGCGCTATGGTTCCACAGGCTCACCATGGTATCCGCGCCGTTGCCCACCTCAAAGAAACAGATGCTCTTACTCAGGCTGGAGGAGACGGGATGCGGCTCAACCTCAAATACGTAGCTGCCGCCTTGGTCCACGCTTCCGACCGCTGCCAGCAGCCCGCCAGATACGCCGCTTGCGTTCACTGATAACGTCAGGCTGGCGGTTACGTCCTTGAACCCGCTGCCGCTGAGCGCCGAATCCAAGTTCAGCTTCGTG
>Ga0070713_100002062_pt1 | contig 12990 bp, 12 predicted proteins | sample LARL82metaG_FD_65465 | JGI IMG/M metagenome (GOLD analysis project Ga0070713, IMG submission 65465) | Corn, switchgrass and miscanthus rhizosphere microbial communities from Kellogg Biological Station, Michigan, USA - LAR L8-2 metaG | ecosystem: Host-associated > Plants > Roots > Rhizosphere ... | reverse complement strand
ACTCACCCACTGAGCATCTGATTACGGGACCTGCCGGACCCGTCGGATGAGTGCAATTCAAAACTTGGAGAATAATGCGCGCGTCATTGTGCGTCGCAGCGGGATTCCTGATCCGGACGGGCGCTGTGTCGTTTACTGGATGCGGCGCTCGGTTCGCGCCGTAGAGAATCCATCGCTCGAAATCGCGATTCAAGCCGCAAATGCCCTCGACAAGCCGCTGGTAGTTTTCTTCGCCTTAGTGCCCGTTGCCAATGCCAACCTACGGCACTACACATTCTTGATCGAAGCGCTGGCGGAGATACCTGACGAACTCCGCAAAAAGAACGTCGCCTTCGTACTCCGGCGCTACCCCCACCACAGCGTCGCGAAGTTCTGCTCGGAAGTCCGCGCGGCACTGCTCGTCACCGACGAGAACCCGCTGCGTGGGCCTGAACATCGCTTGCAAACTGTCGTGCGTCAGTTGCGAATACCCGTTTGGAGCGTGGACTCCGATGTGGTGGTGCCGTCGAAGCTGATTCCTGGCAAGCAGTATGCCGCGCACATTATCCGGCCAAAGCTGATGAGACTGCGGGACGAGTTCTTAATCGCTCCTCGGAGCGCCATGGCCAAGATCCCGTGGAAACACAAACTGAAGTCCTTGCCGTGTGAGCTCTCGGTTTTGGACGGAATGAAAACGGATCGCTCCGTGCAAGCCGCGCCTGCAATTCACGGTGGCACGCTCGAAGCTAAGCGCTTGGTTAGACATTTCGTAAGCCAGAAGCTCGCGGGCTATCCAGAGCACCGCAATCATCCCGAAGACGAGGGCACCAGCCGGCTCTCGCCATATTTGCACTTCGGCACCATCTCGCCAGTGACGATTGCGCGCGAAGTTCGGAACGCCGACGCGCCGAACGAAGCCAAAGAAGCCTTTCTCGACCAGTTGATTACCTGGCGCGAACTGGCGATCAACTTTGTCAGGCACAACGAGCTCTACGACAGCATTGAGTCTGCGGAGCCATGGGCTGCAAGAACATTGGCCAAGCATGCGAAAGACCCTCGGCCCGTGCTGTACACCGAAAAACGACTCGAGAATGCGGAGACCCACGATCCGCTCTGGAATGCCGCTCAGGTCCAAATGGTCGAGCAGGGCTGGATGCACAACTACATGCGCATGTACTGGGGGAAGAAGATTCTGGAGTGGACCCGCTCGCCAGCCGAAGCGTTTCAGATTGCCGTGCGAGTCAACGATAAGTATGAACTCGATGGCCGGGATCCCAACGGGTATGCGGGAATCGCGTGGGCGATTGCCGGGAAGCTCGACCGGCCGTGGTTCGAGCGGCCCATCTTCGGCCAGATTCGATACATGTCCGGCGCTAGCACGGGAAAGAAGTTCGACAGCAAGAAATACATCGCGCAGCACTCAAAACAATAGGGTTTACAGGCCTGTAATGTGATCGCCAGGGAAAGCAGGTTCCTCACCCGATTGCCATCGGGTTCGGAATGGCATCAATTAAGGGGGTGCAGAAATTGAGGTGGGAAGAGTTTTAGAAGGTTCGCTTGGAATCCAGCAGGATCGTCACTGGCCCGTCGTTCACCAGTTCGACCCGCATCATTGCCTGAAAACGCCCGGTCTCGCATGAAACGCCCGCCTCACGTATCTTCCGGACGAAAAATTCGTAAAGCTCGTTGGCCAGTTGGGGAGGCGCGGCTTCATCGAACGACGGACGCTTGCCTTTGCGCACATCTCCGCACAGCGTGAATTGGGAGACCGCGAGAACGGCGCCACCGATCTCAACTACCGAGCGATTCATCTTGCCGTTCTCGTCTTCGAAGATGCGAAGCCCAATAGTCTTCGCTGCGAGATACTCGGCGTCTGGCGGACAGTCGTCCTTTGCCACTCCCACCAGCACCAACAGCCCTGCCTGAATCTTTCCAACCACTTCTTCGCCGACGCTGACCTGAGCCCGGCTGACGCGTTGGACGACGGCGCGCACTTATTTTTCGGAAGCAGCGTGAAGGACTATGGTCAAGGGCTCGATACGCTCCGGCTTGACGTAGCGGTTCACCAGGAAGCGCTTGCCATCTTTGCTGACGTCGTAGCTGAACACGTCGGTCGAGGAGATCACTGCTCGCCCGTGGAACTGGAACAGAGCTGTCGGCGTCCCCGTCGCAAAAGATCCGATCGTGCTGACTGACACCGCGGTCAGCATTCCGCCCGGAGCAATGTAGAAAATTTCTTTGCCATCGGCACGCCACCGTGGCTCGGTCCCGCCACCACGCGAAACTTGCCATTTGCCGACTGCATTCGGAAACGTGGTTACGTAAATCTCCCAAGTCCCGGATTCGTCGGATGCATACGCGACCCATTTGCCGTCCGGCGAAATCATTCCATTTACTTGGTTACCGGTGCCCGGCTGAAACGGGTTGTGCGCGCCATCCGAATAGCTGACAAGTTCCAGATGCGCACCGTGTGCGGTCTGACGGGTGCACAAAATCTGACGATCATCCGGACTCCAGGAGTTCGGGATTACGTCATCCGTCGATTCAAACTTGAGGACTTGGCGTTCGCGCTCTAACCCATTCGCAGCCTTCGCAAACAGGAAGGCCCCTTGCCCGATGGTGCCGCCAGCCGAGCGATAAGCGACAGTTTTGCCGTCGCGTGACCACACACCAACCACTTCTTCTGCAGGATCGAAGGTGAATCGGGAACTACCTGCCCCGTCAACTTTTTCCAGCCAGATATCGACGTTGGATGCTTTCTGATCGCTGACATCAACGGCGATCCGGCTGCCGTCCGGCGAAATCGTCGCATTGCATTGCACCGCTGAACCACCCAGACTGGAGAGCACCTTTCCGCTGCGGTCCATCCAGGTAAGCACCGACAAGGCTGCACCTGGAGTGGTGTTGTACACCAGCGTGCCGTTGGCGGCGGTCAGCGCCGCGTAGTAGGTTGAGGGCTGCACCGAGACATAATTCGCAATTTCCGTCGCATTGCCTGTGATCACTCCCTTGCCGGAGTCGAACGGAGCCGAGAACAGGTGCCCGTCATAGTCGGCGTAGAAAAGCTGGCCAGCTCCAAGGGCAAAGCTTGAATGGGCCAGCACGACAAGCTTCTTCTCTTTTCCGTCAAGCGAACTCAGATAAATCCCGCTCGAGTGGTCTTCCCGTGATCCGCTAAAATTTCCTGCCCAGAACAAAAAGTGATTCCCGTCAGGAAGAAACACCGGCCAACGATGCGACTGTTCTTCGGGCACAAATAACTTGTCGGTCACAGGAACCATGCCAGATCCATCGGGGTTGATGCGCCATATCGCAGCGCCCGAATCCGGCTCAAAGATGATTACGCTGTTCTTCGACCAGCTTCCGCTGCGGGCCGCCCAAACGTTGGTAAGGACCTGTGGCGCACCACCGGAAAGGGCCACCTTCATCAGCTTGCCGTTGGCGAAAAAAGCCAGGTACTGTCCGTCCGGCGACCAAAATGGATAGCTCGCACCTTCGGTGCCGGGCAGCGCGCGGCTGTCCGGGGAGCCAATGCGCTGGATGTACAGCACCGGCAAGCCTGAACTCTCCTGCGTCGACACATAGGCGAGCGTCGCCCCGTCGGGCGAGAGCGCGAGATGGCTGACTTCGTCCGCCAAAGGAATCGCGAACTGCATCGCGTGTTCCGGCTGAGCACGATGGCTCACCACCCATGCCGCCGTTGCCAGCAGCAGGACCAACGCCGCAGTTGCCCATATCCACGACGGCAATTTGCGGCGAGCTTTCACAGTTCGTGCCGCCGCGCTCGAGTCCGTGCCCGAGAGCGCGCTCAATGCGAAAGACAAATCTTTCGCCGACTGAAAACGCTGCTCCGGGTCCTTCTCCAGGCAACGTCGCACGATTCGATCAAGGCTGGGCGGAACGGGATGGCCGGTGTCGGTCAGTTCCGGCGGATCTTCTTTCAGGACCGCAGTCATGGTTTCGGCTGCCGTATCACGGCGAAACGCGCGATTTCCGGAAACCATTTCGTACAGCACCGCGCCAAACCCGAAGATGTCGGTCCTGGCGTCCACCGGTTCACCGCGCACCTGTTCCGGTGCCATGTAGCTGGCTGTGCCCATGACCAAGCCCATGGCCGTGTGTGAACTCGTCATGGTGGCACCGTCGGAACTTGCGACACTCGTCTTTTGTGCTACTTTCGCCAGTCCAAAGTCGAGAATCTTGATCCGAGCATCTTTGGTGACGAAGACGTTTTCCGGCTTCAGGTCGCGGTGCACAATTCCTTTTTCGTGCGCCGCGGCGAGTCCCTGCGCAATTTGCACCGCGTAATCGATCGCCCGGCGAGGAGCAACTGCTCCACGATCGAGCACGACACGCAGCGTTTCTCCCTCAAGCAGCTCCGAAACCAGATAAGGCGACCCATTGCTCTCGCCGATATCAAAGACGGCCAGAATGTTGGGATGGTTCAGCGCAGCTACCGCCCGCGCCTCCTGCTCGAAGCGATGCAAGCGGTCGGTTTCGTGGGCGAACGACTCCGGAAGGATTTTCAGCGCAACGTCGCGGCCCAGCCGCGTATCACGCGCGCGGTACACCTCTCCCATGCCGCCAGCGCCTAAAGGAGATTGGATTTCATACGGACCAAGTTTCGTGCCAGGAATAAGTGGCATGGGTGTTGAGGATTATATAGCGAAGACCTACGGAAGAATCTTGGCGAATCTTATTGCGGCACCCCTAGATTCGAGGTTACTCTCGCGTGAATGAATGCCTCCGCGAATGCGGAAATTTCGCAAAACGCCAGCTCCGCCGGTATTGCTCGACGCTCGACGCGCGTAGATCAGATCGATGTGCTCCGTGGACTCTCGATTCTCGCTGTCATCCTTCTTCATATAAACCTTCGCCTGCGCTTAGGCGAGACTCCGCTCGGAGCAAAGTTGCCGAACTGGGTGGTCAGCAGAATTGTCACCAACGGCTACAACGGGGTGATTGTTTTCTTCGCAGTTTCCGGATTTCTCATTACCTCAACCTGCCTGCGACGCTGGGGACGGCTGGCGGGCATTTCACTTCGTCAGTTCTATCGCTTGCGATTTGCGCGCATCGCGCCGATGCTGATGGCCTTGCTCGTCGTGTTGAGCGCGCTGCACCTTCTGCATGTTCCCTATTTCACTATCAATGCACAGCGGTCGTCGTTGTCGCGGGCCCTGTTCGCAGCGCTCACGTTCCACGTCAACTGGCTGGAAGCGCGACACGGATACTTGCCTGCGAATTGGGACATTTTGTGGTCGCTTTCAAATGAGGAAGTCTTCTATCTGGCACTTCCGGTTTTGTGCGTCGCCATTCGCAAAAAGATCGGCATTGTTTTAACGCTGCTGGTGTTCGTGGTACTGGGACCGTTTGCCAGGGTCGTGTTCACGCGCAACGAGATTTGGGCGGACAAGGGATACCTGTCGTGCATGGATGCGATCGCGATCGGCTGCCTGGCGGCGATCGCCGTCAACACTGTTTCATTGGGAAGACGAACCCGAGTAGTGATTGAAGTTGGCGGCTGGTCACTGATCGCATTGGTGACCTTCTTTCGTACTGAAGCTAGTTATCTGCGGCTGTTCGATACCGGCTTGAGTGTTACGGTGCTTGCTTTGGGTGCGGGATTGATCGCCATAGCGTCAGCTCAAGCGAGACGCGAAGGCACATGGTTACTGGCTCCGATTCGCTGGTTTGGCAGAAACAGCTATGAGGTGTACCTGACTCACATGATGATGATCTTCGCGATGCTGCCCCTCGCAAAGTATTTCGACCCGGGTAACCGCTGGGTGATTCTTTGGTACATCATCATGATCGCCACGGCCGGCGTCTTCGGATGGTGCATTGCGCACTTCTATTCGGAGCCGATGAACCGCCGATTGCGAAAGCGATTGCAGCGGACCTCGCATGCTACGGCAGCGGGATGAAATGACTGGCATCCCTCGCGGGAGTGTCTGGCATCGTACTTTGTGGAGGTGGCCCCCAGCCATGAATTCCTCCCCAGACATCATTCGAGAACTTGAGTTCAAGCGGAAAGCGCTGAACGAGCGGCTGATGAACTCTAAGAACGTCGCAGAAGCGAACGGCATTGAGCGCGAACTTTGGGCTCTGCGCGCCGCCATTCGATATCACAAGGGTAAGGTTGCCAAGGATGGGCGCCGTGAACGTTCCGGTTCTGTTCAGCAAGAAAGAAGTGGATCTTAACACCTCGCCGGAAACAAGCGTGAGTGGGGGAAAGATCTGCGCGGAGCTGGAGAGTGCGCGTTTTGTACCAGTTCACGCGGAGAGCAGCGTCGGCGACACACCGGTCTTGCTGGGCTTCTTGCGGAACACCGCGCGCAAGCCCTTCCTCCATCGCTCGTCGATTCCCAGGAGCATCCAGTCGATTTGCGGTGAGATGTAGCGCAGCAGAATGTCTGTTGCGGGATGCACATGGAGAGCAGGCGCGACCAGCACCAGCAACGGCGATTGCCCGGAGATCTCCCGTCCCGCAAAGTATCCGAACTTGTGGAACTCATCGCGCTCCTGATGCCATACTACCCGTGACCAGTAATCAATTCCCTGCAAGGGAAGGTGAATGTCCTCGTCAGCCTTGAGTTCGATGACGGCCAACCGTCCTTCGCGAGTTAATGCCAGCACGTCGATCATGCCACGGTCCGCTGCGTAAAACGCCGGTACCTGCGAATACACGAATCGCGGATCAAACTGATTGTCCAGAGCGGTGATACTCCTCACGACCAGCGATTCGAGCCAGCGCTCCGGATGCAGACGCCACCAGCGACATTCGTGCGGCCCATCCGCGTGCCGCACCTCGCCGATGCTGCGGATGAGAATCTCAAACTCCGGCATAGTTCGATCAGCGAGCACCCGCTCTTCCGGGCCCGCTCCAAACACGATTTCTGGCACGCCCCAAAATCTCCCGGGCACAGCCGTGAGCCGGGCCCTCGCGAACTCCAGCCCATGACAGCGAAACGAAATCTCTGCTGGCGAAATCGCCGCGACCTCAGCCTCGGACATTAGACCGCGTACCAGGGCAATCGGTTCGGCAAATCGCTCCTGGATATCGGCCTCCTCGGGACACCTCACCAGGCGCGTGTTTACGTTGCCGCAGTCCAGAATGTCCACCCCGATGCACTCGTCGGTACGCTCATCCAATTCATAGAGTTGCCACTTGGCTGCAAGCTGATCCAGGTGCGCCATACGCTCGCGAACCAGCGCCGCACAGCCACGGGGCAAAAACAGCCTCAAGCCTTCGACTGCGAGTTTGCCGGCGTGAGCCGATCGGCAACTCTCCAACCACAAAACTCCGAAGGTGATGGCTCCGTCGATCGAGGACTGCAGTTCCTGACGATTGACCCCAAGCACCGCAAACGCGGAAAGCCCACGCTTGATCAGGCCGCGTGCATAGATGGGACCAAATGATCGCTCCAGATCCATTGCGGTGTTCAGTTGAATTAGCGTCCAATCGGCAAAATGCTTCTTGAGCACCCGCGTCAAAACACGTTGATAGCTCGCACGGGCCATGCGCTTTGCCGATGCGCTTCGTGGGTCGCGTTCTCGATGAATATCCAGCCTGCTCGGTCTTCCTTGACCGAACTTCTGCACCATCAGGCGGAGGGTTTCGCCTTTGGTTTCCACGTCGAGTACGCGGCGAACCGCGTTGCGTTCCTCCGACCAGAGGTGCAGCAGGCATTTGTTGTTTTCTCCCGAAACCGAGTACTTCGCGCGCTCCAGGTCGAACACCACCGCCCCGTCTTCGACCACGACCGCGGCGCTGCTCCCTCCGAGGAATCCCTCAAGCCTGCTGGCCAACGTCTGGGAGGTCATGACCGAAGTTTTGCAGAAGCGGCAGGCTGGTGTCTGTGACGGATGAACATAGGAATCGGGTGATCGAGTGATCGGGCCATCGGGCGATCTGACCCGAAAACCAAAACCTTTCAACCCATAGAACGCCGAGGAACACCATCGGGGGGCATCGGGTGATCTGAAAAACTCAACCGCAAAGTCCGCCGAGATCGCAGAGAAATTCAATCTTGATGTTTCTTTCCCCGCGTTCTCTGCGATCTCTGCGGTGAAATGGTTTTGGTTTTACATCGCCCGATCACCAGATCACCCGATGGTGAGATGACCCGATCACCCGATATAATGATTCCAACCCGGCCCGGAGGCCATCTAATACTCGTGGACAATAAGCCCTTTTTCTTTCAGCAATATGGACTGACCGACCGCGATCTGGAGCGCTACCTGGCGGCAGCGCTTTCGGCGGGCGGTGATTACGCTGACCTGTATTTCGAATATCTCTCCTCGACGGCATTGACCGTGGACGAATCCATGGTCAAATCCGCCTCCCAGGGAATTTCCGCGGGCTGTGGGGTGCGAGTGATCTCCGGAGAGCGAACCGGGTACGCCTATACAGACGACCTCTCGCCGCAACGCATTCTGCACGCGGCCCGAACGGCGGCCCTGATCGCGAGCGGCCCTGCGAAAACCCCGAGCGCAGGATTTCAACAGCAGGCGGCTCGCAGTCTCTATCCTGTGACCCTTCCGTCGGTGGACGCCGAGATCACCGCGAAGGTGGAACTCGTGATGCGCGCCGACACAGCCGCTCGCGCCTACAATCCGCAGATCAAGGAAGTTCGTGCCAGCTACGCGGACGAGCTGCGCAACATTCTCGTGGTCGGCTCCGACGGAACCTTTGCCGAAGATTCGCAGCCCCTGGCGCGGCTGAATGTCTCCTGCATCGCCAAGACTGACACCAACTCTGCTCGCGGGAGCGCCGGCGGCGGCGGTCGCGTTGCCCTCGACTTCTTCTTCGGTGAGAAGACCCCCGAGTTCTTTGCGAAAGAAGCTGCGCGTCAGGCCATTCTGCAACTCGACGCGCGTGAAGCTCCCGCAGGCGAAATGGAAGTTGTGCTCGGCCCAGGCTGGCCCGGAGTGCTGTTGCACGAGGCTGTTGGTCATGGGCTCGAAGCCGACTTCAATCGCAAGCAAACCTCCGCATTCGCCGGACTGATCGGCAAGCCAGTAGCGAGCGAGAAGGTCACTGTCGTTGACAATGGCACCATGCCCTGGCGTCGCGGCTCTCTCAATGTCGACGACGAGGGTAATGTCACGCAAGAGAATGTCCTTATCGAGAAGGGAATTCTGAAGGGCTATTTGAGCGACAAGCTATCCGCCAAGTTAATGGGCATGAAGAATACCGGCAACGGGCGCCGCGAGAGCTATGAGCACATTCCAATGCCGCGCATGACGAATACTTATATGCTCGCCGGCGACGACGATCCCGAAGACATCATTCGCTCCGTGAAAAACGGAGTGTACGCGGTGAATTTCGGGGGCGGCCAGGTCGATATCACCAACGGCAAGTTCGTTTTCTCCGCGTCAGAGGCGTACCTGATCGAGGACGGCAAAGTAACCGCGCCGATTCGCGGGGCGACCTTGATCGGCAATGGCCCGGAAGCATTGAAGCACGTGTCCATGGTGGGCAACGATCTGCGTCTCGATGAGGGCGTCGGCACCTGCGGCAAAGACGGCCAGGCCGTGCCTGTGGGAGTGGGCATGCCGACCACGAAGCTCGACCGCATGACCGTTGGCGGCACCGCCCGCAAAGACCCGGGCGGCTTTATGCAGTAGAACTGTGTTTTCACCACGGAGACACAGAGACACAGAGAAAAATAGAAGAGCTATTTTGGTTTTCTCCGTGCCTCCGTGGTGAAATGATTCACGTTTTCCGGGTTTGGCCAACGACCAAGGACCAACGACGTTTTTCTATGCCTGAAACTACTCTCGAACCCCAAACTGAAACCGATCTGAAGGAACTCGCGCAGGATATCGTCCGCCGCGCCATGCAACACGGCGCGAGCGCCGCCGAGTGCGTCATCCGCGAAGGCGATGAATTCTCCACACTTGTCCGCCTCGGCCAGGTCGAGACCCTGAAAGAGTCCGGATCCAAAGCCATTGGCGTCCGCGTGTTCTTCGGTAAGCGCTCGGCCAGCACTCATTCCAGCGATTTCTCGCGCGCCGGTCTCGACCGCATGCTCAGCTCAGCACTTGAACTTTCGAAGATCACTTCCGAAGATCCATTCGCGGGAATTCCCGAGCAGGAACAGTTGGGTTCCATCCCGGGCAATCTAGACCTCTACTCGGCGGATGTTTATTCGCTGCCCGGCCCGGAGCGCATCTCCTACGCCCGCCGCGCAGAAAAAGCTGCGCTGGATTCCGATCCGCGCATCAAGAATTCCGATGGCGGCTCGTTCGACGCCGCTACCGGCCACAAGATCCTCGCGAATTCCCTCGGTTTTTTGGGCGAGTACCGCCGTTCCTATTGCTCGGTTTCGGCCGTTCCCATTGCGCAGGACGAGAACGGCGCCATGCAGCGTGATTACTGGTATTCGGTCGCACGCAGTCTGGGACGGCTCGAATCGCCCGAGCATGTCGGCAAAGTTGCGGCCGAGCGAAGCCTGCGCCGTCTTGGCGCGCGCAGAGTTAAGACGCAAAAAGTTCCGATAATCTTCGACCCCCTCGTTGCGACTTCGATTCTGGAGCACATCTTCGAAGGCGTGAACGGCGACTCCGTCTATCGCGGCGCGTCGTTTCTTGCAGGAAAACTCGGCCAGAAGATTGCCGCGAGTGGCGTCACCGTAATTGACGATGGCACGATGGTCGGCGGGTTCGGCACCAGCCCCTTCGATGGGGAAGGCGTTCCCACGCGCCGCACGGTCGTGATCGGTCAAGGCGTGCTGTCGTCGTATCTGCTCAACACCTACACGGCAAAAAAACTGAAGCTGAAGACCACAGGGAACGCCTCACGTGGACTTGCCGGCACTCCTGGGATCGGTCCGGGCAATTATTTCCTCCAGCCGGGTTCACGCACGCCGCGGCAGTTGATCGGCGACGTGAAAGACGGCCTATACGTCACCGAATTCATGGGCATGGGCGTGAATCTCGTCACCGGCGATTACTCGCGTGGCGCATCCGGCATGTGGATCTCCAACGGCGAGCTCGCCTATCCGGTCGAAGAGATCACCGTCGCCGGCAATCTCAAGGACATGTTCCTGAACATCTCCGAAGTCGCGAATGATCTCGAATTCCGCGGCTCGGTGGCGGCACCGACGTTGCGGATCGATGGACTGACGGTCGGTGGAGAGTAGCTTCCCCCTGATGCTTGGTGAAAATGGGCGACATTGTCTTTAACGTGATCGTCTGGGTTATGCCGGTTGCCGTAGTTCTGGGAGCCTGGTGGCGCTATCTCGCGGTCCACTCTACGCCAGTCAAGGATCTCTTCCGCTTTCGAGCGGCACTGGTGCTCCTATCGCTGAGTCTGTGCATCTGGCTTGGTGTATGGACTCTCATGAGTCGAAACCATGGCCTGGCGGCGATTTCTCCTGGGTCGCTGTTTCTCATCAATCTAGTTCTTGGCCTGGCTTCGTTCTTGTTTTGGCGGTTTACAGGAAAGGACATCCCGACTACCAGGTCACTCCGTCGAGCGGTTGGCGCCGCAAATGGTGTTTTGCTACTGCTTTGGCTTCTGTTCGCCAGCAACCCACATTGACGATCCCCCGGCCAGACTTTTGGCCAGATGCAATGACCGCCCACGAGAGGCGAATATAATCAAACCTGCATGGGCGGGCTCCTTCAGCCAACACCGGCACCAGCCGAACACGAACGCAGCAACACGCTTCCGATACTGATTGCGTTCGCAGGGATCGCGGTGATTGTGCTGATTGCGGTCCTGGCGACGCGGCAGAAACCCAAGCCCCAAGCTGCGCCTCCGCTCTACGCGTCCAACATCAAGTTCTCGAATTTAAAAATGAGCGAGGCGCAGAATTTTGTGGGTTCGTCGGTCACCTACCTCGACGGCACGGTCGCAAACCTGGGCGACAAAACGGTCACGCAGGCGGCGGTGAAAGTGACGTTTCGCGACGCCTACGGTCAGGTGGCGCAGATCGATTCCGATGTCCCGCTCAGAATTCTGCGCAATAACGGCCCCACCGAAGATGCTGTCGACCTCGCCATGGCTCCGCTCGGTCCGGGCCAAAGCCGGACATTTCGCCTGATCTTTGACCGCGTGAGCAAGCAGTGGAACCAGGGCTATCCGGAACTGGAAGTTACGGCGATAACGACAAAGTAGGGCGGGTGTCCTGGCAGCGTCACAATTAAGGATTACCGCACAGATAGCCGCTATTCGATCTCTACGCGAAAACTGTATCCATGTTTCTCGAAGCCGAGTGCTTCGTAGAAAGCGTGGGCCGCCGTGCGCTGCAGGTTACTCGACAACGCCAGCTTGTAACAGCCTGCATCTTTTGCGAGCTGCATGGCATGCTGCATCATTTGGCGGCCGATTCCTTGTGACTGATGCGCTTTTGCCACGGCAACATCTTCCACAATTGCGGACTTTCTGCCTCGCTTCGCAAGATTGTCCATGATCAGGAGTTCATAAGTCCCGACAAGTTCCCCGTCCTGCTCGGCCACAAACACACGGTAGCTGGGATATTTTCGGAACAGGGCGAGCTGCTCGCGGGCCTCCTCGGGCGTGAAGGACTGGCCCGCTCCAATCCCCGCCTCGCGGTAAAGCTCCAAAATTCTCGCGAGGTCTGCGTCTCGTGCTTCCCGGATAATGAGGTCACCCATGCGCACAGAATAGCTGACCGCCAAGTAGCGGCGAGTCTGCGCTGGTGAGGAGGGGCGCGCATCGAGCCTTCAATCAAATTAGATTTACGGTGCACAGCGTGATGCTTTCTGGTGGCGCAGCCCTTTACGGGCTGCGATAACGTGAACCAAAAGGATATGGGCTTTAGCCCCTGAGGTTTAGACGGAGCCGACCAACAACTTACCTCAGCGGCTAAAGCTGGTCTCAGATTCAGAGCAGAATTCGCAGCCCATAAAGGGCTGCGCCACCCCAATGAGCTTAGGCGGCCTCGGTTTTGTATTTGCGGAAAGAGATGGGCCACCGCAACCCATAAGCTGTGCCCGAGAGCACCTCACAAGAGCTACCCGAGCGCAGGATCATCTTTG
>Ga0070713_100002061_pt1 | contig 12990 bp, 12 predicted proteins | sample LARL82metaG_FD_65465 | JGI IMG/M metagenome (GOLD analysis project Ga0070713, IMG submission 65465) | Corn, switchgrass and miscanthus rhizosphere microbial communities from Kellogg Biological Station, Michigan, USA - LAR L8-2 metaG | ecosystem: Host-associated > Plants > Roots > Rhizosphere ... | reverse complement strand
TACGCGGCTACCGGAACGTCACTTCGCGCAAATGCGGTGTCGCGTTGAAAGTGTCTAATGAGATTCGGCCGCGCGTGAAAATAAATTCGGTCAGCGAACAATTCTTGATTCGCCAGTTCACTTCGATCGCCATATGCTCCGGCGCCTGGAGGACCGTCTGCACAGCAACGCCGATCGGGCCGCCTGATGTGAAGACGACCACTCGCCGGCTGGGTCCTTCGGAATCGATGATCGCCCTGAGGGCGCTCCGGACGCGCTCGTGGAATGCCGTCCACGTTTCAACCCCGGGGGTATCCAGCTTGTCCGCCATCCATAGCGGCATCATCGTTTCAAATTGCTTTTGAAGCTGACGGTTGTCGGCGGCAGGCGCGTACTGCGGGTTGGCGCGCAAAATTCCCTGAGCATCGTACTCGTTGAATTCGGGCTTAGCCGTAACATTGCTGAACCCGGCTAATTCCGCCGTCCGGATGTGTCGCTGCATCGTTCCGGTATAGATTTCGTCGAAGTGAGCGCCTTGTGCTTGCCAATACTGCCCGAGACAGACAGCTTGTTGTTCGCCGGCGGCTGAGAGACGATCTGAATTGGTTTCAAACGTAGTCGACTGCGCGTGGCGAACCAGAACCAGCGTGCTCATTTCGCCGGAGCTGAGGCGCGCGCTTTCCCCACCACCCGATCGAGTTCCATCTTGGCGATTGCTTCCCGATGGACTTCGTCAGGGCCGTCAGCCAGACGCAGGGTCCGCGAGTTGGCCCAGGCCGCGGCAAGGAATGTGTCCTGGCAAACGCCCGCGGCACCATGTGCCTGAATCGCGCGATCCAAAACCCGCAGGGTGACGTTCGGAGCAATGATTTTGATCATCGCGATTTCACCGCGCGCGGCTTTGTTACCAACCGTGTCCATCATGTAAGCCGCCTTCAGCACCAACAGTCGTGCTTGCTCGATCTCCATGCGCGACTCGGCGATGTCCGCGCGAAGCGTTCCCTGCTCGCTGAGCTTCTTTCCGAAAGCAACACGCGAATCGGCGCGCCGGCACATGGCTTCGACGGCACGTTCGGCCACACCGATCTGGCGCATACAGTGATGGATGCGGCCCGGCCCGAGTCGGCCTTGCGCGATCTCGAACCCACGGCCCTCCCCCAGCAGCATGTTGGAGGCAGGCACACGAACATTCTTGAACGTAATCTCGGCGTGTCCATGCGGCGCGTGATCGTAGCCAAAAACTGTGAGCATGCGATCGATGGTGATGCCCGGCGCGTCCATCGGTACCAGAATCATGGATTGCTGTTTGTGGCGCGGGGCAGTCGGATCGGTCTTACCCATGAAGATGGAAATCTTGCAGCGCGGATCGCCGCCGCCTGAAGACCACCACTTGCGGCCGTTAAGTACGTAGCTGTCGCCGTCGCGCACGATGCTGGCCTCGATGTTAGTGGCATCCGATGACGCCACCGCCGGCTCTGTCATCGAAAAGCAGGAACGGATCTCGCCCGCCAGCAGAGGTTTCAGCCAGCGCTCTTTTTGCTCCGGAGTGCCGTAGCGCGCCAGTACTTCCATGTTTCCGGTGTCGGGGGCCGAGCAATTGAAAACCTCGGGTGCCATAGGAGAGCGCCCCATGATCTCGCACAGCGGCGCATATTCCAGATTCGTGAGACCGGCACCGTCCTCGCTTTCGGGCAGGAACAAATTCCACAGCCCGGCGGCGCGCGCCTTGGGCTTTAACTCTTCGATGATGCGCGAAGGCTGCCAGCGGTCGCCTTGCTCGGTCTCCTTCTCGAAGCGCTGCTCGTTGCGATAGATGTGCTCGTCCATGAAGCCTTGCAGCTTCTTTTGGAGCGCTTTGACTTTGTCGGAGAAATCGAAATTCATACGGCTGGTCTCACTTTCCGGTAAAAGCCGCCGAACACTTTTCAAGAAAATGGGCGACGCCTTCCTTGAAATCTTCGCACTGCAGGCTCTGGACCATCTCCTTCTCGGACGTTTCAAAAGCCTCAGATAACGTTTGAAACAAGGCGTTGTAAACTTGATCTTTTATCACGCGCATTGACCTCGGGCTTACGTCATAGGCCAGATCTTTGGCGTAAGCGTAAACGCTATCCATAAAACTGCTCTGAGGAAAGACCTGATTCACCAGTCCCATTCGCAAAGCATCATTGGCGTCCACCAGGCGCGCCGAAAACAGCATGTCCAGCGCATTGGCCGGTCCGATTAATCGCGGCAGTAGCCAAGCCAATCCGTACTCGGCAATCAAGCCGCGCTTCGCGAAGGCCGTTCCAAAGCGCGCGGAGTCAGAAGCAAAACGCAGATCGCAATAGAGCGAAATGATGAAGCCCAGCCCTACCGCCGGTCCATTCACGGCCGCGATCACAGGTTTCTCGATGGATGGAAAATAAGAATACTTCTTCTGGAAATCGGGCCGGACATTCTGACGTCGGCCATTATCCGTGTTTCGCAAAAAGTTCTCTTGACCCCGTTCGCCCAGCCCCTGTTGCGCGATAGCGCCTAGCAACGACATGTCCGCACCTGCGCAGAACCCACGGCCCGCGCCGGTCAAGATGATCACCCGGACGTTCGGATCCCTCTCGGCCTCGTACATAGAGGCGCGGACCTCTTGCTCCATCGTGGCAGTCCAGGCATTCAGCTTGTCGGGCCGGTTGAGGGTAATCGTCGCGACACGATCGGCCACGCTATACAACGTTTCCTGATTGCTCATGTTGCCTGGATTATATCAGTGCGGCGGCCTGTTCAATCAGGTTGTGCACGCGCTTGTCAAAATGCCGGAAGCGTTCATCTTGCGTCTGGCCGCGATGGAATCGCACATAAATCTGTTGCAGCACGGCTGCCAGTTTGAACAGCGCGAACACTTCGTAATAATTGATGAGGGAAAGGTCGCGTCCGGTCTTTTCGGCGTAGCGGCTAAGAAGCTGTTCACGGGTGAACCAGCCGGACTGCGAAGTGATCGAGGGTTTGGTTCCTCCCGGATCGCTCGGCTGCGACCAGTAGCAAAGAATGAGCCCAAGATCCACCAGTGGATCGCCGACGGTGGCCATCTCCCAATCCAGCACCGCCTCGATCCGGCCCGGGTCGCTCGAGTTCAACATCAGATTGTCCAGCTTGAAATCATTGTGGACCAGCGTGGGCGCCGGGGACACCGGCAGGTGATCGGTGAGCCACTGGATAAGCCGATCCATCAACGGGATCTCTTCCGTCTTCGCGCCTTTCCAGCGCTCGAACCAGCCGCGGACCTGGCGTTCCAGAAAGCCGTCTGGTTTTCCAAGCGCGGTGAGCCCGTGCTTTTCGATATCGACAGAATGCAACTGAACCAGGCAGTCCACGAAACCTTGGCTCACTCGCGACGGATAATCGGAAAAGGCCGCGAGCTCCGGCGGAACGCGATCGCGCACGACGATCCCATGCCGGCGTTCCATGATAAAGAAGACTGCGCCGATGATGGAAGCGTCCTCGCAAAGGTGGAAGACTTCAGGTGCTGGCGGAAAAACCGGATGGACCGCCTTGAGCACTTTGTACTCCCGAGCCATGTCGTGCGCCTTCGGCGCGACCGGACCAAGCGGTCCGCGTCGAAGCACATACTCACCCGCCGGCGTGCGCAGAAGATAAGTCAAATTCGAATGCCCGCCCGGAAATTGCTGAATGGTGAGATGCTCAGCGCCCGGGAGTTTCTCTTTCACGTAGTCGGCCAGCGCTCCCCAATTCAACTCCTCGCCCGCTCGAACCGCCGCCGTATCACTCATAATTAGGGACAGTACACTCAAATACCAGTTTTCACTTCACAGAATCAACATGCAGTCGCCGTACGAATAAAACCGGTAGCCCGATTCTACCGCGTGCTGATACGCGCTGAGCACGAACTCGCGACCGGCAAATGCGCTCACCAGAACCAACAGACTGGACTGCGGCAGATGGAAGTTGGTGAGCATCGCATCGGTTCGCTGGAACCGAAAACCAGGCCGAATGAAAAGATCGGTTTCGTCTGCTTTGCCCAAGAACATGCTCTCGACTGCCCGAACGCTGGTAGTGCCGGCGCAGATCACGCGCTTCGATGCCTTGATCCTGGCTGCATTGTCTGCGTGAATGTGAAACCGCTCGGAGTGGAGCTTTTCATCACGAACAGGCTGAAATGTTCCGAGGCCGACGTGCAACGTCACGTACGCGATTTCAGCGCCTGCGCTCCGGCAATCATCCAGAATCTCGGGTGTAAAATGCAACCCAGCCGTAGGCGCCGCAACGGAGCCAGTTTCCCGGGCAAAAACGGTCTGGTACCGCTCCCGATCCTCCGGAGTATCCGGCCGCTTGATATACGGCGGCAGCGGAACGTGGCCGATCTTTTCGAGCACTGCGAAGATATCGCCGTCCAGCCGAAAGTGCACCGTTCGTTCGCCGTACTCGCTGCGTCCGATGATCTCCGCCTCCAGGCCATCGAAATCAATGCGCTCGCCGGTGCGCATCTTGCGGCCCGGGTGAACCAGCGCGGTCCAGGTCTTAGCATCGGCACTGATGGGCTGTAGTAAGAGCACTTCGATTTCACCCGACATACCAGCGCGGTGTCCGAACACGCGTGATGGAAAAACTTTGGAGTCATTGAGCACCAGACAGTCGCCAGGATCCAGGAATTCAGGCAGCTCGCGGAACATGCGGTCTTCCCAGCGCTGCTCCTTGCGATGCAAAACCAGCATGCGTGATGCCGCGCGATCCGCCAGCGGCTCCTGTGCGATCGACGAGGCCGGCAGGTGATAATTAAATTCAGAGAGATCCAACCTTCACGATAGCAATGCTGATCCTGGGAATCGAAACTTCGTGCGATGAAACGGCCGCGGCCGTTGTCGAAGACGGCAAGACGATCCTCTCTTCGGTTGTGGCGTCACAGCTTGCGACGCATGGCAAATACGGCGGCGTAGTGCCGGAGCTTGCCTCACGCGAACATCTGCGCGCTATTGTTCCGGTGGTCCGGATGGCGCTCGAACAAGCGACGAAGACGCTCGATGACTTGTCGGCTGTAGCCGTGACCGAAGGTCCTGGGCTGGTGGGCTCTCTGCTGGTCGGCATCACGTATGCGAAGTCGATCTGCTTCGCCCGCGGCCTGCCGCTGATCGGTGTGAATCACATCGAAGGGCATATCCACGTTGTATTTCTCGAAGCGTTAGGCGCCGGCGAGAGTATCGCGTTCCCAGCGCTGGCCCTGGTTGTGAGCGGGGGGCACACCCATCTGTTCGAAGTTCGCGAAGGTTTCGCTTATCGCCTGCTTGGAAAGACTCGGGACGATGCGGCGGGCGAAGCCTACGATAAAGTCGCCAAGCTGCTCGGCTTCGGCTATCCCGGTGGACCGATCATCGATCAACTCGCACCCCATGGCGATCCAAACACAGTGAATTTCACCTCGCCGAAGATGAAAGGCAATACGCTCGACTTCAGCTTCAGCGGATTGAAGACCGCGGTGCTGCGCTGGGTGGAGCAGCGTGATTTAGCAGCCGAGATCGAAGCGCGCCGACGCCTGGAAAATCCGGCATTAGAAGATTGGCTTCGCCTGACGCCCCGGCCCACGCTCGATCTATTAGCTTCGTTTCAACGAACCGTAATCGACGAGCTGCTCCGCCATGCGGCCGCTTCGGGCGAGAAAATCGGCGCACGAACACTGATCATTTCAGGCGGTGTCGCCTGCAACGCGGGACTGCGAGCCGCAGCGCGAAACGCTCCCCTCCCCTATCCGGTGTTTTTTCCGACACCCGGCCTCTCTACAGACAATGCTGCCATGATTGCTGCCGCGGCTTTCCCGAAGCTTCGGCAAGGCCGCTTCGATGACTTCGCGTTGCGCGCACAGGCCAATCTGGCGCTCGCCTAAGCTAGCTACAATAAATCTCATGCTCCGACGCGTCTCGATTCTCACATTCGTGCTGGCTTGCGCTTCTTTCGCGGCCGTTACCCACATTCAGATGTTGGAGCGCGCCGACGTTCTGGATGGCGCCTCATTCGGCTCGGTGGGACCGTACGAGCGGATTTCAGCGAAGGCCTTTTTCGCTGTCGATCCCAAGCTTGCGCCCAATCGGATCATCGCCGATATCGATCTTGCGCCGAAGACGCCCGAAGGCAAGGTCGAATTCTCGGCGGACCTCTATATATTGAAGCCGCGCGACTCGGCCAAGGGTAATGGCACAGCGCTCCTGGAGATTTCGAACCGCGGCGGGAAAGGCATGCTGAACATGTTCGACCTCGCGCAAGGATCTCCGGACCCGCACTCGCCCGCGGAATTCGGCGATAATTTCCTGCTCGAACAGGGCTACACGCTAGTGTGGATCGGCTGGGAATTTGACGTCCCTCCTTCGGCGAAGCTTTTGCATCTGTATGCTCCCATCGCGACTAACAACGGCCAGCCGATCGAGGGACTAGTGCGAGCGGAGTGGGAAGGCGATCAACTGGTCACCACGATTCCGCTGGGCGATCGAAGTCAAATCGGCTACCCGCTGGCCGATGCTAATGACCCCGAGAATAAAATCTTTGTACGCGACACCGTAAACGGTGAGCGCCGTTTAGTCGCACGCGGCAAATGGAAATTCGCCGACGCTACCCATGTTACGTTGGATGGCGGTTTTGAGCCCGGCAAGATCTATGAAGTCGTTTACAAAGCTAAAGACCCGGTGCTGGTTGGGCTGGGGCCGGCCGCGGTACGGGACACCGCATCCTATCTCAAATATGGCGGCGCAGAGACCGCACTCAGCGATCAAGCGAAGTCCATCCAACGCGTGATCGGATTCGGTGTGTCGCAGAGCGGCCGATTCCTGCGAACGTTCTTATACGACGGTTTCAATGAAGACGAAAAGAATCGCCGTGCTTTTGATGGTGTGTGGGCGCACGTAGCCGGTGCCGGTCGCGGCAGCTTCAACGCGCGATTCGCGCAGCCGTCACGCGATGGCCACCCATTCCTGAACGTTGCTTATCCGGTCGACATGCCGCCCTTCACCGACAATGATGGGCTGCTCGCGAAGGCCACGCAGGCCAAGGTCGTCCCCAAGATTTTCTACAGCAACGGCGCTTACGAATACTGGGGCCGCTCGGCGTCGCTGATCCATACGACGCCCGACGGCAAGCAGGATGTGCCGCCGGCCAAGGACACGCGCATCTACTTTTTCGCGGGAGCCCAGCACGGCGCCGGAACCATTCCGCCGCGGCAGGTGGAAGCGCAGAATCTCTCCAACACCAACGACTATCGGACTTCCATGCGCGCGCTCCTGCTGGCCATGGACGCTTGGCTCAAAGACGGCAAGGAGCCTCCGTCTTCACAAATTCCGCTGGTCGCGAAAGATCAACTGGTGACCATCGGAGCGTTCGCATTTCCCAAGGTTCCCGATGTGAAGACCCCCAAGATCAAGCGCGAAGCCTATCGTTTGGATTTCTCGGTGGAACCTCCCAAGATCGGCGTAGCTTACCCGACGCTGCTGCCGCAAGTGAATCTCGACGGCAACGAGACCTCGGGCATCCGGATGCCGGAAGTCCAAGTGCCGCTCGCTTCTTATACTGGCTGGAACCTGCGCAGCAAAAACATCGGCGCACCGGAAGAGCTGTACAGCATGGTCGGATCGTGGATTCCGTTCCCAATAAACCAGATCGATCGTGAGCGCCGAAAAGATCCGCGGGAGTCTATTGAGGAACGCTACAAGAGCAAGCGCGAATATCTGGAGCGCATCACGGCTGCCGCACAAAAGATGGTCAGCGACGGCTTCCTGCTCGACCGGGACATTCCCAAACTGCGCGATCGCGCCGCGAAGGAATGGGACTATGTTCTAAGATCGAATTAATGGGTCCACATCCGGCGCAAGCCGAGCAGCCGAAACTTCCGATCCCTGGAGTCAAGAATCTGATCGCAGTCGGATCGGGAAAAGGCGGCGTCGGAAAAACCACCGTCTCCGTGAATCTCACCATCGCACTGGTGCGGCTCGGCCACAAGGTCGGCCTTCTCGACGCCGACGTCTATGGGCCGAACGTGCCGCTGATGATGGGCGTTCGCTCGACTCCGCAGGCTATCGGCGAGCGCATCCAGCCCATCGAAAAGAACGGCGTGCGCATTATGTCGATGGGTTTTCTCAATCCCGGCGACAAGCCGCTGGTCTGGCGCGGGCCGATGCTGCACAGCGTCATCCAGCAGTTTTTGCGGGGCGTCGATTGGGGCGAACTGGATTACCTGGTTATCGACTTGCCTCCCGGCACCGGCGACGTGCAGCTCACGCTGATCCAGACCGCGCCTCTGACCGGAGCCGTAGTGGTGACCACGCCTTCAGATGTGTCTCTGGAGGATGCGCGCAAGGCCATCCACATGTTCCAGCAAGTGCGCGTGCCCATTCTCGGATTAGTCGAGAACATGAGCTATCTGAACTGTCCACACTGCGGCGAGCGCGTGGATGTGTTCAGCTACGGCGGCGGCAGGAAAACTGCCGAGACGATGAACATCCATTTTCTGGGAGAGCTGGCGCTCGATCCGGCGGTTCGCATTGGCGGCGATTCTGGCAAACCGGTCACGCTAACCGACGTGGGCGCGCCGTTCGTCGCAATCGCTCACGAAGTGGAGCGGAGAGCCGCCGAAGAGAGCGCGAAAAAAGGGCCATCCATCAAGATCGAAGATTGACGCGCACGCGCGCGCCCTCAGCGCCGGTGCCAACTGGCCTGAAGAAAATCGCGATTCATGCGCGCGATCACTTCGAGTTTGATCTCTTTCGGACAAACCGCTTCGCACTCGCCGATGTTGGTGCAGCCTCCGAAATCTTCTGCGTTGAACTGCCGGACCATTCCGAGCGCGCGCTGATGTCGTTCGGGCTGGCCCTGCGGCAACAGCCCCAGGTGAGCGATCTTCGCGCCCGTAAACAAAGCAGCGGAAGCGTTCGGGCAGGCCGCGACACAAGCGCCGCAACCGATGCACGCCGCAGCATCCATGGAGCGGTCGGCATCTTCCTTGGGCACCGGGATTGCGTTGCCGTCAGGTGCACTTCCGGTCGGAACGCTGATGTATCCGCCGGCTTCGATGATGCGATCGAATGCACTGCGGTCCACGATCAGGTCCTTGATCACCGGAAACGCCTTGGCGCGCCATGGCTCGATGAATAATTCGTCGCCGTCCTTGAAGTGGCGCATGGTCAACTGGCAGACCGTAGTAGCAGGCAGCGGACCATGCGCGATGCCATTGATCATGAAACCGCATGTGCCGCAGATTCCTTCGCGGCAATCGTTCTCGAACGCGATCGGCTCATCGCCTTTCAGAATAAGGCCTTCATTGACGACGTCCAGCAACTCGAGCATCGACATGTCCGGATTCGCATCGGTTGTTTCATAGCGAATCATACGGCCAGGAGATGCGGCATTCTTCTGGCGCCAGACGTGAAGGATCAACCGCATTACTTATAACTCCGCTGGCTGGGATGCACGTATTCAAAAGCGAGCGGCTCCTTGTTGAGGGCCGGTGGGCGATCGGGCCCCTGATATTCCCAAGCCGAGACATAGGAGAATTCTTCATCGTTGCGCTGCGCTTCACCATCCGCCGTCTGGTACTCCTCGCGAAAGTGTCCCCCGCAGGATTCGTTGCGCTGCAATGCATCGATACAAATGAGCTCAGCCAGCTCGAAGAAGTCCCCCACACGCCCGGCCTTTTCGAGCGATTGATTCAAGTCGTCGGCGCTGCCCGCAACTTTGACGTCGGCCCAGTATAACTGGCGCAGTTCGCAGATCTCGCCGAGCGCGCGCTCGAGACCAGAGGCTGTGCGCGACATCCCGCAGTAATCCCACAGTACTTTGCCAAGGCGTCGATGCATGTCGTCCACGGTGTGGTGTCCGTTGATCGAGAGCAGACGCTTCGTTAAATCTGCAATTCCAGTTTCGGCGCGGATGAATTCCGGATGACGGGCGTCAATCTTCTCCAGCTTGCTGTTCGCGATGTAATCGCCCACGGTGTAAGGCAGGATGAAGTACCCGTCCGAAAGGCCCTGCATCAGGGCGCTGGCGCCGAGCCGATTGGCGCCGTGGTCGGAGAAATTCGCCTCCCCGATCACGAACAGTCCGGGGATGCTGCTCATCAAGTAGTAATCCACCCACAGCCCGCCCATGGTGTAGTGGATGGCAGGATAGATTCGCATTGGAACTTCGTACGGGTTCTCGGCGGTGATGCGCTCATACATCTCGAAGAGATTGCCATAGCGCTCGCGAATGACATCCACGCCGAGCTGGCGGATGGCGTCGGAGAAATCGAGATAGACTCCATGGCCGGTTTCGCCGACGCCGCGCCCTTCGTCGCAAACCGCCTTAGCATTGCGCGACGCGACATCGCGCGGCACGAGATTGCCGAAGCTGGGGTAGCGCCGCTCCAGGTAATAGTCGCGCTCGGTCTCTGCTATTTGATTGGGTGGACGTTTGTCTCCGGGTTGCATCGGCACCCAGATCCGTCCGTCGTTGCGAAGCGATTCACTCATCAGAGTGAGCTTCGACTGGTAACTGCCGGAGACCGGAATGCAAGTGGGATGGATCTGCGTGAAGCACGGATTGGCGAATGCGGCGCCTCGCTTGTAGGCACGCCAAATTGCGGTGCAGTTGGAGCCCTTCGCGTTGGTCGAAAGATAATAGGCGTTGCCGTATCCGCCGGTGCCTAGCACCACCGCGTCGGCGACGTGCGACTCAATCCGGCCTGTCACCAGATTGCGGGTGACGATGCCACGAGCGACGCCATCGATCAATACCAGGTCCAGCATTTCGGTGCGCGGAAGCATGGTCACTCGTCCGGCGTCCACCTGCCGCTCGAGCGCCTGGTAAGCGCCTAACAAAAGCTGCTGGCCGGTTTGGCCGCGGGCGTAGAAGGTGCGGGCAACCTGGGCTCCACCGAACGACCGATTGGCCAGCGTCCCGCCGTATTCCCGCGCAAACGGCACGCCCTGCGCCACGCATTGATCGATGATGTCCACGCTGATCTGCGCCAGCCGGTAGACATTGGCTTCACGCGATCGAAAGTCGCCGCCTTTTACAGTGTCGTAAAAAAGCCGGAACACGCTGTCGCCGTCGCTGTGATAATTCTTCGCGGCATTGATGCCACCCTGCGCGGCGATGCTGTGCGCCCGCCGCGGCGAATCCTGAAAACAGAAACACTTTACGTTGTAGCCCAGCTCGCCGAGCGTGGCTGCGGCCGAAGCTCCCGCCAAGCCTGAACCGACCACGATGATGGTGTGCTTCCGTTTGTTGGCCGGACTTACCAGCTTCATTTCGAAGCGGGCCTGGTCCCACAGTTTTTCGATCGGACCGGAAGGAACCCTGGAGTGCAATTCCATCGTTTATCTCACCAGCCCAGCCAGCACCGAAACCGGAATGGAGATATTTCCGGCAGCGATGAGAATGGCCACTACGGCCGCGCCCAGCTTGAGCATCGGCGTATAGCGCGGGTGAGAAAATCCCAGTGATTGGAACATGCTCCACAATCCGTGATAGAGATGCATGCACAGCAGCAGCATCGCGACGATGTAGAAAGCCGAGACCGGAATCAGTTGAAAGCTGGCGATCACGTTAGCGTAAACATCGCCCTCCTGGAAATTTGGATTCACGGTACCGAAGGTGAAATCCAAGAGGTGATAGATGACGAAGGCCAGAATGATGGGCCCGCTCCAGTACATGGTGCGAGAAGCATAGGACGATTGCGTAGCTTTTTTCTTGACGTAGCCGGTGGGCCGAGCGTCGAATTTGAGCCTTGCCAATTGTAGGGACGACCAGATGTGTAAGAGCACCGTGACGATCAGGGTGAGGCGGACACCCCACAACAATGCCGGCATGGAGCGCAAGAAACGGGCATAGTTGTTAAGCTTCTCGGGGCCTTCGTAGATCTGCAGATTTCCAACCAGGTGACCGAGCACGAATAGGAACAGGATCATGCCGCTCACGGCCATGACCGCCTTCTTGCCGACTGTCGAGGCATAGAAGTTTGCGGGGCGGTGTTCCGCTAGTCCAACAGCTGTTGCCAAATTTTAGAATACAGAACTATGCTTTTCTTTGCCTGAAATAGCGAAACAGGAGATACCCGAGGACGATGACTCCGGCCACGATGGACGCCAGTTTGAGATTGTGTTCCACGAGGCTCAGCATTTGCGGCCAGCGTTCCCCGAAGTGGTATCCGATGAAGATGAAGGTGCTGACCCACAGGGTGGCGCCGCAATAAGCGTACATCGCGAAAGCATGGTACTCGAGCTTGGACGTGCCGGCGACGATGGCGGTGAAGTGGCGGACTCCGGGAATGAAATATCCCACCATGAGCGCCCAATGCCCGATGCGATTGAACCAGTCATGGACGCGCTGGATGGTCCGTTCCTTAATATGGAGCCAGCGACCCACGCGCGAGTGCAGGAATTTCCAGCCCACGGTGCGACCGATGAGGTAGCTGCAGGTGATGCCGCACATGCTTCCTACCAGGGCGCTGGCCACGGTGGGAACTAATTGCAAATGGCCCTGGTAGACCAGGAAGCCGCAGGCGGTCAGCAGCGTCTCGTCTGGTACGGGAAGTCCGACGATTCCGAGGACCAGGAGCGAAAAAATGGCGAAGTAGCCATAGGTGGACACCCAGTGGAGGACAGCGTTTTCCAATAGGGAAGGATAACAGTTGTAGGCTGGCTGGGAGTATCGCGGGCGGGCGCGTTCTTTCTCGCGGCTTGGGTTCGTTTTGTAATTTTGCCTCGTTGGCTAGGCGGGCGGCCCGGAGCTGAAGTAAAGCCTTTAGAATCAGTGGGTGTCCGTGGCATCGGTTTGGACGCGGGTGTAACGGGTCAAGCGCCACTGGGTCGGCCAGCTGCCGGACCAGATCGGCTTCGGGCTTAGTGGAAGGCATAAGTGCACCTGGCGGGAGTGTAACGCGCGGAGTTCACCGCAGAGCAGCAACGGGCGGGGAAGTGGTTGAGGGCGAGGAGTATTGAAGTGGCTGAGATTGGTGACCCATCGAGGCCGGCGGAGTTATGCTGAACGTTTGCCTTCTAG
>Ga0070713_100002059_pt1 | contig 12996 bp, 8 predicted proteins | sample LARL82metaG_FD_65465 | JGI IMG/M metagenome (GOLD analysis project Ga0070713, IMG submission 65465) | Corn, switchgrass and miscanthus rhizosphere microbial communities from Kellogg Biological Station, Michigan, USA - LAR L8-2 metaG | ecosystem: Host-associated > Plants > Roots > Rhizosphere ... | reverse complement strand
GGGCTTCGTACTGGCGCCGAGCTTTTCGGCGTCGTCGCCGAAACCCATTACCGTGATGAACGTGGTGATGGTGAAGAACAGCCCTGCGATGATCGCCGAGGCGACAACCGCACGCGGAATAGTGACTGTCGGATTACGCGTTTCCTTGCCGAGGGTCGCGGCACTTTCGAACCCGACGTAGGAGAAAATCGCAAAGACGATGGCCGGTGCGGCACCTTTGAAGGACGCTCCTTCGAGATAAATCTGCTTGGTGTCTAAAGTAAAGCCTGACTTGCCCCAAATAATGAAGCAGACGGCCAGGATGAGGCCCATCGAGATACCTTCGAGCACCAGGGCCATCTGCAACGAGAATTTTACGTCACGATAGGCGAAAATCCACACCAAGACCGACACAACCAAATAGAGTACGACACTTGGTATGGCGAACTGCACGCCGATCCCAGATAGAAAGTCTTGGAAAAACATTGCCGTCGCGACGATCAGAGCGACGACGGTCATCAAGTAGCCCGCCAGCATCGCCCAGGCCGTCACCAAGCCGAAGGACGGACCTAACGTGCGCGAGACATAGAGAAAAAATGAGCCGGCGGCGGGGATGTGTTTCGCAAGCTTGCTAATATTGAGTCCAACGATAACCAACATGATCGTAGCGACGACGTACACGAGCCATGCGGCTGTGCCGGCCATGCCACCGACCACGGCAACCGCGATAGCCGGTGTGAACGTTGGAGAAAGACTGGCGATCGACTGAGTGATCGTCTCGACAAACGATAAGTGATCTTTGCGTAGCTCTGACATAATCCATTCTCCAACGTAGGTGAGAGGGCCTCTTGGCGCCCGCCCTCTTGGCTATTGGCATCCCATCGCGTCTGATGCGGCTCCATTTTCCACCGCCCTAAGCAGGCGCTGGAATTTCTTGATACTCAAAAAAGTTTCTTAGCAAGATTTATGCCCTTTCAGAAAAACTTTTGCAATCATGAGATTTTGCTGCTGCCGGTTGAAGGATGGTAGTTCGTGGCAAGCGAAAAACCGCAGGCGGCGCACAGCCGTGCCTGACATCTTGGCAGATGATCAATATTGCGGCAGGAACGCCTGCGTGTCTTGTTAGGAGGCTTGAAACATCGAGCTAGGTATCGACAGCCGACGTAGTGCAAGAAAATTACGGTTGGGATGCCCGACGGGGTCGCGCGTACGTTAGCGATAGCGTTGTCATCGTAGCCGAAGACGCAACGCGCCACGGACTCGTGGGGACCAATCGTCCGAACAGATCCTCTGAGATCGTCTGAAAGTACTTGCCGTCAATCTCGCCGCGGATGCTTGTATGGCATTGGGCTTCCATAAATTGCTCCGGTCCCTGCGCCCGACACAAACGAGCAGGATAGCCCCCAACTTTCACCCTTGCCTGCGGAAGCTCGATTTGCGAGGAGGCCGCCTTGGCGGGCTCCAAAAGCCGTAACACCCCGGCACTCGTGCGCGCAGCGGTCGCCTTCGCCGCCGGGTGGTGCGCGTGATCCGGGAGACTGGATCAGCCTGACGCGCGATCGATATCCATGTCGGCATCAACCGGGTTACGTATGGTGGCGGATCACGCGCGTGATCGGTTACGTCGCCTTCAGGCGGCCGACATAGCGGGTACGCTCACGCCCTGTTGCTGGCAGCGCGGATCCGAGGACGCTCGCGCTCAGAGCGTCCATCGATGCGGCCACCGCCCCGCCCAGGGCTGAAATAGACCTCTGTCGGGCATGACGAGATTCAAGGACGCTTCCACGGGCTACTTGATGCAGGCTGGCTGTGTCAACGACGCGACCAGCCTGCGGGAACATCCGCAAACTTCGTCCCCAACAGCCGGTCTTCAATTCTCGCCCGGTGGCCCCAGACATATCCCTGCAGCGTTCGACGCGGCCAATCGCGGAAATCCGCCGATCTTGTTTCTGCAAGCGCTGGGGACGAAGCGACAATTCATATTTTCTGACAGGAAACAATAAGATAGCACTTTGGGGGATATCAAGCGATACGGCCAAATCCGGCATATTCGTTTTGGGGAAAGACAGATGGCCAAGAAAGCCTTGGTTCAACGCCGGAAAGCCGTGACGGCACCCGCAAAAAAGGGGGCGACCCTCTTGACGGGATCGTCCGCGCCGAAAGAGGCGGCATCGACCCTCGAATCCGAGATCGGCGCCGAGGTGAGGCGGCTTCGAAAGAGCTTCGACCTCACCGTTTCGGAACTGGGTGCGGCTTCGGGCATCTCGACTGGGATGCTGTCGAAAATCGAAAACGGCTCGATTTCTCCTTCTCTCTCGACGCTGTCGGCCCTGGCGAAGGCATTGAACATTCCGATCGCCGCACTGTTTCAAGAGACAGGCGAGCAGCGCGACTGCTCCTTTGTAAGGGCGGGGACGGGAGTGAGGATTGAACGGCGCGGCACCAAGGCCGGGCATATGTATGATCTGCTTGGACATTCGCTCGGCGGCGAGGTCACCGTGGAGCCGTATCTCATCACACTCAAAGCCGATGCCGAACCCTATATCGACTTCCGGCACGCGGGGGTCGAGTTTATCTATATGCTTACCGGTAAGGTACGATATCGCCATGCAGACCGCAGTTACGTCCTGGAACCCGGCGATTCCCTGTTCTTCGATGCAGCCGGACGCCATGGCCCCGAAGAATTGATCAAGGCACCCATGACATACCTGTCCATCATCATCTATCCGCGACGAAGCTGACTGTCTCAAGCGGCCAGTTGCACGAAGATCAAGCTTCACGTTGGGCTTCAATCGAGGATAGGTTTCAGATAGCGCTGCCTGCGCGATCTTCCCGATCGAAAAATGGGGATCGGCTTTCAGAGCGCGAGACTACCCCCGCCGATACAACGGCCTCAATGAGGTCTGTCCTGCGTGCTATCCTTTGGTTCAACAGTCCAGGGTCGTGTCGCGTTCCCACTGCGTCAAATGCCGCGCGAAATCATTAAGCTCGGTGTGTTTCAGCTTCAAATAAGACGGCACGAGCTGACCGAGCGAGTCGCGAAGTACGGACGATTTCTCCAACGCGCGAAGCGCGTCGAGCAGGTTGAGCGGAAGCTTCTTGACGTCTCCAACGGTGTGGCCATCGGTGTACATATTGATGTCGAGCCGGGGTCCCGGATCCCGCTTGTTTTTGAAGCCGTCCAGGCCGGCTGCAAGAACCGCCGCAGGCATGAGGTAAGGATTTACGGCTCCGTCGGCGAGGCGCAATTCGAAACGGCCGCCTTCCGGCACCCGTATCATATGAGTCCGGTTGTTGCCGGTCCATGTGACGGAGTTAGGCGCCCATGTCGCGCCCGATACCGTTCGTGGCGCATTGATCCGTTTATAGCTGTTAACCGTGGGATTGAGAATGGCCGCCAGCGCATCGGCCGAATTGATGACGCCTCCAATAAAATGAAGTCCCATCTGTGAAAGACCATGCGAAGCCTCGCTGTCCTCGAATACATTCTTGTTGCCTTGCCACATGGAGACATGCATGTGACAGCCATTTCCAGTAAGCTGAACAAACGGTTTTGGCATGAAAGTGGCGCGAAGGCCGTGCTTTTCTGCGATCGCCTTTGCCATGTATTTGAAGAAAACGTGCCGGTCCGCCGTTACAAGCGCATCGTCGTAATTCCAGTTCATCTCGAACTGGCCGTTGGCATCTTCATGGTCATTTTGATAGGGTTGCCACCCAAGTTCCAGCATGGAATCGCATATTTCGGTGATCACGTCATAGCGGCGCATTAATGCTTGTTGGTCGTAACAGGGTTTCGTCTGGGTGTCGGCGGCGTCGGCAATTCCCTGGCCATTCTGCGCAATCAGAAAGAATTCGCACTCCACGCCAGTCTTCATCTGCAAGCCCTGCTCGGCTGCCAATGCTAACTGTCTCTTGAGGGCATTGCGCGGACCATGCTCGACCGGCTTTCCGTCCATCCAAAGATCGGCGGCCACCCAGCCGACCTCACGCTTCCATGGAAGCTGGATCAAGCTCGACGGATCGGGCTTGGCGAACAGATCCGGATCTGCCGGGCTCATGTCGAGCCATGTCGCGAAACCAGCAAAGCCGGCGCCAGACTTCTGCATACCGCCAATCGCGGAAGCCGGTACGAGCTTGGCCCGCTGGCTACCGAAAAGGTCCGTATAAGATATCAGAAAATACTTGATCGATTTTTCGTCTGCGATCTTAGCGAGGTCAGACGTCATACTCAGTCTCCGCGATGAAAGCTCGAAGGTTTTCACCAGGTATGCTGGACGATGGACCGCTCCGACGACGGGGCATCGGAGGTGAGAACTCAAAAGCTGCCCCGGCCGGGAATCCAGTCGGTACCTGCCAGGGGGACACGAGCCATGGCAGCCGCTTCGATCGTCAACGCGACCAGGTCCTCCGGCTCAAGGTTGTGCAAATGGCTTTTCCCGCAGGCGCGCGCGATCGTCTGCGCTTCGAGCGTCAACACCGAAAGGTAATTCGCAAGTCGCCGTCCGGCGGCGACGGGATCGAGACGCGCAGCGAGGACAGGGTCCTGTGTCGTGATGCCCGCCGGATCACGCCCTTCCTGCCAATCATCGTAAGCACCCGCGGTAGTGCCAAGCGCTCGGTACTCAGCCTCATGCACGGGATCATTATCGCCGAGCGCTACCAGCGCGGCTGTGCCGATTGCGACGGCATCGGCTCCAAGGGCCAGAGCCTTGGCAACGTCGGCACCGTTTCGGATGCCGCCGGAGACGACAAGCTGAACCTTTCGGTGAAAGCCGAGATCCTGAAGCGCCTGCACTGCCGGCCGGATCGCGGAAAGAATCGGGATACCCACATGCTCGATAAATACTTCCTGGGTGGCGGCGGTGCCGCCTTGCATGCCGTCGAGCACAACAACGTCGGCACCCGCCTTCACCGCCAGCGCGATATCATAATATGGTCGGGTAGCTCCGACTTTGACGTATATCGGCTTTTCCCAATCCGTAATCTCTCGCAACTCCTCTATCTTTATCTCGAGGTCGTCTGGGCCAGTCCAATCCGGATGGCGGCATGCCGAGCGTTGATCAATGCCCTTGGGCAGATTTCGCATCTGCGCAATCCGATCGGAGATCTTCTGGCCGAGCAGCATTCCGCCGCCACCTGGCTTTGCCCCTTGGCCGATAACGACCTCGATCGCGTCCGCCTTGCGCAAATCGTCGGGATTCATCCCATAGCGTGACGGCAGATACTGATAGATCAGCGTTTTGGAGTGACCCCGCTCCTCAGAGGTCATTCCACCATCGCCCGTCGTTGTCGAAGTGCCGACGATCGTCGCACCACGACCGAGCGCTTCCTTGGCTTGCGCCGACAGAGCGCCAAAACTCATGCCCGCGATCGTAACCGGCGTCTTGAGATGAATCGGCTTCTTGGCGAATCGGGTTCCCAGGATCACATCGGTCGCACATTTTTCGCGATATCCTTCCAACGGATAACGCGAGATGGAGGCGCCGAGAAACAACAGGTCGTCAAAATGAGGAAGGGCACGTTTTGTACCGGCACCGCGAATGTCATAAATTCCGGTCGCCGCGGCACGGCGAATTTCGGCCAGCGTATACGGGTCAAACGTCGCGGATTGGCGAGGCAGCGTCTGCGGAATGTTGTCCAAATCCATTGAGACGATCCCTAATACGCCGAAGCGTTGTCGACATGAAAGTTGTAAAGTGTGCGGGCGGATCCGTAGCGCTTGAATTCATCCACGCTTACCTCTCCGTTTAGGCCAGCGGTATCCAAAAGCTTGCGTAGTTCGGCTTTGTGCTCGTCGCGCATTGTCTTTTCGACGCAATCGGTGCCGAGGCTCTTTACGTTGCCACGAACAAATAAGTTAGCCTCGTAGATGGAATCTCCAAGAGCGTCACCGGCATCGCCGAGAACGACAAGCATTCCGGATTGCGCCATGAACGCACTCATTGGACCGATCGATCCCTTAACGATGATCTTGACGCCCTTCATCGAGATGCCGCATCGAGCGGAAGCATCGCCGTCGATGATCAGCAAGCCACCATGCGCGGTCGCGCCCGCCGCCTGGCTGGCATCACCTTTTACGTGCACCATCCCGGAAATCATATTCTCCGCGACGCCGACTCCCGCGTTTCCCTCAATAAGGATGGTCGCCTGCTTGTTCATGCCGGCGCAGTAGTAGCCGACGTGACCGGCAATCTCGATGGTAATCGGCGCATCGACCCCGGCTGCCAACGCGTGCTGGCCGTTAGGATTTTCCACTCGCCAATGAGTCTCGTTAGTACTTGGAACTAGCGCGTGCAACTGGCTATTGAGATCACGCCGGCTGACTTCGGCCAAATCGATGACGGGCATCAATGACGCTCCCACGCGTACACGCGTGCAGGTTCGGGTTCGAAAACTCTCGCACTCCCGATCCCGGGTAGACCCACCAAGGCGCGGTATTCGGTACCGAAGGCGACATATTGATCCGTCTCCGCCATTACGGCAGGCTTGCACGCGATGGGATCTCGCACGACGGCGAAGCCACTTTCCGTTCCGACAACGAATGTGAAAAAACCATCGAGATCTACAAGGCTTGACTGTAGCGCTTCCGCCAAGGTGGCTCCGTCCCTCAATTTCCAGCTCAAATAGCCGGCGGCGACCTCGGTGTCGTTGTCCGTTTCGAAACTGATACCTTTGGGCTCAAGCATCCGCCTCAGGCTGCGATAATTGGAAAGTGATCCGTTGTGAACGAGACATTGGTCGGCACCGGTAGAGAACGGATGGGCCCCAGCCGTTGTGACAGCACTTTCAGTTGCCATGCGCGTGTGACCAATGCCGTGAGTCCCGGACATGTCTGGCAGGCCGAAGCGTTTTGAAACCTCGGCTGGCAGGCCGACTTCCTTGTAGAGTTCAATGCGCTGACCGACGCCGATCACCTTGATTTCGGAACGTTCGGCAGCCAACCAGGTCCTGATCTGATCTTCGCGATCTTTCGGGAACGAAAGCACCAGATGATTGTCACGTAGCGTCCCCTTCACACCGTGGCCAAGGGTCTCGGCGATGCCTTCGAGCTCCCTGCCTCGAAGCGTGACCTTCACATGGTCGGCGTCGCCGCTGCCGTAAACCGCAAAGCCCGCGCTGTCCGGCCCACGGTCGGTCATCACCTCAAGCATGCCCGCCAACAGGGAGCCCAGCTTGGGCTCCAGTTTCCGGTCTTTCAAAAAAAGCCCAACGATTCCGCACATTTTCTCGGCCGCCTTCACCTGTCGATAAGGCAAGGTAATCAAGTGGCTACTCGTTTGTCAATTCAGAAGAACTATAATTTCCTCTCAAGAAAGTACGTATGCGTAATCGGAGACTCTCGATTGCGCATCGCGCCAAGAAGCCGCTGCGCGGCTCAAGATTCGCATCCCTGTAGGCTGCTGTAGGCTGTTCGCTCGCTGCCGAGTTCGCAAACTACGCGAAGGAAGCGTTTAAATTGACCCAGCCCGCGGAGCAGGCCGCTGCATCATATCACCCCCGCCGATCGCGCCTGCTTTATTGCCATCGGCTTGACGATCCGGATCAATATGCCCAGTACGCCGGATTCCCGGAATAATTCCTCACAAATATTCTTAGCCATCGTTTCAAGGAGGCCATAGTGGTTCCGATCCGCGACACGTTGTAGCGCCGCTACGATTTCATCGTAGTCCACGGTCGATCCGATCATATCGTCGACAGGAGGAAGCACCCTGACCTCTGCGTCGAAGATCAACGGTTGCTTGCCCGCTTTCTCATGATCATAGATTCCAATTCGAGCGGGAATCTCGAGGTCTTTAACAACTATCGCAAGTTGGGGTAGACCCCCGAAGACGCCGACATCTCAGTTGCGCCGGGAGACGGCAGCGCGCAGTGTGTTGCCGAGTAGACAGGCTATTGTCATCGGCCCCACTCCGCCGGGAACTGGGGTAATAGCGCTGGCGCGTTCGAGCGCTTCTTCAAACGCTACATCACCGACAAGCCGACTGGCAGCGCCCGGCGATACAATGCGATTGATGCCCACATCAATGACGATCGCGCCTCGCTTTAACCAGGTACCGCGGATCGCTTCGGGTCTACCGACGGCCGCGATGACGATATCGGCGCCCCCGACGATCGCTGGCAGGTCTCGGCTTCGCGAATGAGCGACCGTTACCGTGCAGCTTTCCTGCAGCAGGAGTTGTGCCATCGGCTTTCCGACGATGTTGGACCGGCCAACCACCACGGCGTTCAGGCCGGCGAGATCCGCGCGGACCGACTTCAAGAGAGCGATCGATCCAAGAGGTGTGCAGGGAACGATTCCCCCACTCCCCGTGGCGACGAGTCCGACATTCAACGGGTGAAAGCCGTCGACGTCCTTGGTCGGATCGATGCTTCTCAACACCTTTTCAGAATTGATCTGCGGGGGAAGCGGCAACTGAACCAGGATACCATCGACCTTCTGATCGGCGTTGAGCGCCGCGATAAGAGCAATCAGATCATGTTCCGACGTTTCCGCAGGCAACCGATGCTCAAACGAAGCCATGCCAACTTCGGCTGTTTGCTTGGCCTTCGATCGCACATAGACCTGGCTCGCAGCGTCGTTTCCTACGAGAACGACAGACAGGCCCGGTACCGCGGCGCGCCCGGCGAATTTGGTGACCTCGATCGCTATTTCAGCGCGCAGCTTTGCGGCTATTGCTTTTCCGTCAATGATTTGAGCGGTCATGAATCAATCCCTGAAGACGACGGTCTTATGACCATTTAGCAGCGCACGGCCATCAAGGTGTATGCCCACGGCGCGCGCGAGGACGCGACGTTCGATGTCCCGCCCCTTGCGGATGAGATCTTCCGGGCTGTCTTGATGGCTTATACGCTCGACATCCTGCTCGATGATCGGTCCCTCGTCGAGATCAGCCGTCACGTAGTGAGCTGTCGCCCCGATGAGCTTCACACCACGATGATGGGCCTGATGATACGGCTTCGCTCCCTTGAATCCCGGCAAGAAGCTGTGATGGATGTTGATGCAACGGCCAGCTAAAAAAGATGCCATGTCATCAGAAAGAATCTGCATGTAGCGCGCCAGAACCACGAGCTCCGCTCCGCTGGCACCAACGACAGACTTTATCCGCGTTTCCTGTTGCGATTTTGTTTCCTTGGACACCGGCAGGTAGTGAAAGGGCACTTCGCCAAAATCCGTACCGCGATAGGTCTCCCGAGGGTGGTTGGACACGATTCCGACGACATCCATCTTCAGCTCGCCGATCCTCCAGCGATAAAGCAAGTCGATCAGGCAATGATCCGACTTCGAGGCCAAAAGCAGTACCTTTCGCCGCTCATCGCGAGATCGTATCTCCCAGTCCATTTTGTGGGCTTCGGCGATTGGCCTGAAACTGTCGATCAACGTTCGCTTGTCCTTATCGGCAGGAACTCTGAACACGATGCGCGTGAAGAAACGCCCAGTCTCGCTATCATCAAATTGGTGAGCTTCAACGATATCGCCCCCATGTGCGAAAAGCTCACTTGTCACACGCGCGACAATACCCGCCTGATTGGGGCACGAGAGAACTAGCAGCAGCGTCGCAGAAGACATCGTTACCTCTATGGTTCAGAATCCGATGAAAGGCGCGGTTGCATCGATCCAATCGCGGAAGCTCTTCGCGAAGCTACGAAAAAGAGCGACATCGAAGGCTGGAGTGCCATCGACTTGCCAAAGGGTGACGCCAATATGGGCGATCATCGTGGTTGCCGCCGAACCGGGAAAAAAAGCAGAGGCATCAAGATCGATAAATGCGCCGCGCTGGAGCAGCGGTCGAGCAGACGGACCGGAAATCCGGAAAATCACGTAGCCGCCGGACTGATCCGATACCGAAGCAATGCCCGACAAACGCCGAGACAGATCGTCGATCCATTCGGGGTCTGACTGCTCTGAAAACGCCAGCCAGACACCCGGTCCCGTTCCGATCAGCGCGAGGTTGTCATTGCCTGCGAACGAACAGCTGGTCGGCGCGGAGACCCCCAATGCTTCTCCCAGCCTGAGATGGTCGACACCTTTCCTGGCCATCAGCGTCGCCAGGCCAAACCCGGTACGCTCCCGAATTGTAAGCTGCTCAGGCACGGAGCCGCACCCCTTCCGGATCGACGAAGACGGGGTTGCAAACTTCGACTTCAACGTCTCCACCGCGGAGAGGATCATGGATACGGATCTGTTCACCGTGCCGATCTCTCCCTCGCTTGAGCAGTGCAAGACCTATGGAATGACCAAGCGACGGGGAAAACGCGACGGAGGTGACGTAGCCCTCGTCGTTGCAGGCGATCGCCGACGCCGTCCTGGCAAGCAGGTGACCGCCGGCACGAAGCCGCAAACTACGGTCGACCGGCCTCAGGCCGACGAGCGCAGGACGATCCGCGGCCATCAGGCCCGGACGTTGCGCCATGATGCGGCCGATGAAATCCTTCTTCTTTGAAACCATTCGCGTCATTCCAAGATCACCCGCAGTGGTCTGTCCGTTTAACTCGTTTCCCGCGGGGTGGCCTTTTTCGATGCGCATGACGCCAAGTGCTTCGGTGCCGTAAGGAACAACATCGAAAGACCGGCCTGCCTCAAAGAGGGCGCGAATGAAAACGTCGCCGAGATTTGCCGGGACGCTTACTTCAAAAGCGAGCTCGCCGGAGAAAGAAAGGCGGAAGATCCGAGCGAGCGCGCCTTTCCAGCGGAATTCGGCGGCCGCCATGAAAGGAAATCCTTCGTTCGACAAATTCAGGTCGGGCAGGAAGTTCTGCAAAAGAGCCCGCGACTTGGGCCCGGCGACCGAATATGTCGACCAATGCTCGGTTACCGATGTCGCCTGAACATCGAGATTGGGCCATAGCACCTGCCTCGCATAGTCGATGTGTTGCATTATTTTCGCGGCGTTGGCGGTCGTCGTGGTGACAAAATAGCGATTCTCGTCGAAACGCGTTGCCGTGCCATCATCCAGCACGAACCCGTCCTCCCGGAGCATCAAGCCATAACGCGCCTTGCCGACGGGGAGCGTGGAGAACATATTGACATAGAGGCGATCAAGTAGTGTCGCGGCATCGGCTCCGTGAACCTCGATCTTTCCAAGCGTCGACACATCGCAAACTCCGACCCCCTCACGTGTTGCTTTGACTTCACGATTGACCGTCTCGAGCCAAGATTTCTCGCTTGGCAAGCCGTACCACTGCGCACGCTTCCATTGCCCTGCGTCAACGAAAGTCGCGCCCTTTGATGCGGCCCAGTCGTGGCTGGCGGTGCGCCGCTCCGGACGAAAATGCGCATCCCGGTGATGACCGGCAAATACGCCGATCGCGACCGGAAGATAGGGCGGCCGCGAAAGGATCACGCCGGCCTCGGCAATGGTCTTTCCGGTGGCCTGCGCGAGCAGGGCATGGCCGTTGAGCTGGCTCGTTTTGCCCTGGTCCGTCGCCATGCCGAGGGTCGTGTACCGCTTCAGATGCTCGACCGAGACAAATCCTTCGCACGCCGCCAAGGCAATATCGGTATCGGTCACATCATGCTGAAAATCAACAAACGCCTTGGTCTTGTGGGTCCTGACGTGCCAAAGCGGAGACACTGCAGCGGGATCGCTGCTCGCCCGGGGTACGCTCGTCGAGCGAGCAGAACGGCCAAGATCGGCTATGACGGCGACGGCCGCATCTCTGGCCGTCGCGAGTACGTCAGCCAGAGAGAGGCGGCCCGCTGCGGCTCCCACCGCGATCATTCCGAGAGGCATATCGTTGGGAACGAAGCTATGGATATCATTTGACCACGCGGGTCGATGGCCCAAATTACTTCCGAGCCCGATCGAGGGATTCCACCCGCCACCCACGGCAAGGAAATCCGCTGTAATCCGCCGGACGGTGCCATCAGAGCGGCGAACATCAACGGCCTTGACGGTTCGCCCAAGAACATCATCGATCACCGCGCCGGCGATAACCTCAACTCCGGCCGTTCGTACCCGATCGGCGGATGTCGGAACCGTTGATCGCGCATCGATCACCGCCGCCAACTCGACCCCTGCCGCAATAAGATCCTCTGCAGTGGTCCAACCGCTGTCCGCCGTGGTAAACACCACCGCGCGTCGCCCAGGCACGGCACCAAACCGATTGACATAAGTCGAGACGGCTGACGCAGTCATAACACCGGGACGGTCGTTTCCTCCAAAAACGATTGGCCGTTCAGTCGCGCCGGAAGCGAGCAGCGCCCGCTTTGCAATGATCTTCCAAAGGCGCTGGCGTGGCTGTCCGACTTCGCTTCGCGCGAGATGGTCAGATACTCTTTGAACGGCCGCATATTCGCGTCCGTCATAAGCGCCAAAAACACATGTTCGGTTCAAGATCGTCACATTCGGCATTGATGAAAGTTCTGCGGTCACCGAATGCACCCATTCCAAGCCAGGGGTGTCATCGACTTCATGGCGCTCCGACAGCAACCGCCCACCCAATGCGGCGTCGTCATCGACCAGCAGCACGCGAAGACCCGCACGAGCGGAGTGCTGCGCCGCGATCAATCCCGAAGGTCCGCCACCGATAATCAAAAGATCGCAGAAGGCGTGATTACGGTCGTAACGATCAGGATCGGGCAGCATAGACGCAACGCCCAAACCGGCGGCTCGCCTGATCAGCGGCTCGTAAAGTTTCTCCCAGAGCTTCGCCGGCCACATAAACGTTTTATAATAAAAACCCGCGACGAGAAGCGGCGCCGCGAGCTGATTTACAGCCATGACGTCGAAGGCGAGGCTCGGCCAGCGGTTCTGGCTGGTGGCTTCCAGACCATCGAAGAGCGAGATTGTGGTTGCCCGCGTATTCGGCTCGGCGAAGGCGCCGGACCGAAGAGTTACCAAAGCGTTGGGTTCTTCACTGCCCGAGGTCAATATCCCGCGAGGACGATGATACTTGAATGACCTTCCCACCACCCTCACGTCGTTCGCTATCAGCGCAGACGCAAGCGTGTCGCCCTCGAAACCGCGATATTTTTTGCCGTCAAAAGTAAAATTGAGTGGACGCGACCGATCGATC
>Ga0070713_100002058_pt1 | contig 12996 bp, 11 predicted proteins | sample LARL82metaG_FD_65465 | JGI IMG/M metagenome (GOLD analysis project Ga0070713, IMG submission 65465) | Corn, switchgrass and miscanthus rhizosphere microbial communities from Kellogg Biological Station, Michigan, USA - LAR L8-2 metaG | ecosystem: Host-associated > Plants > Roots > Rhizosphere ... | reverse complement strand
CTGTTCGGTCCGGAAAGCGCGATTGGCCGCAGCGTGCGCATGGGCGAACTCACGTTTACCGTAGTCGGCGTATTCGTGGAGCGCGTCGAGACGTTCGGGCTGTCTGACATTCAAGCCGAGTCGGTGCTGATTCCGTTCGGGCTGATGAAGTATTACACCGGCGTGGATGTGATCCGCGTTCTGGATGCGCAAGCCGACAGCGCGGAAGACGTTCCCTCGGTGGAACGGCAAATCACGCAAATTCTGAAGAGCCGCCACCCTCCTGAGGCCGAATACAACGTGCAAACGCTGACTGCGATTCTGGACGCCGCACGCACCATCTCCCTGGCGCTCACGGTGGTGTTGATTGTGATTGCGTTCATCGCGCTGCTGATCAGCGGGATCGGCATCATGAATATCATGCTGGTGACGGTGAAAGAGCGCACGCGCGAGATTGGAATACGCAAAGCGATTGGAGCGGCGCGCCGAGAAATCCTGTATCAATTCTTGATCGAAGCATTTTTGATCAGCGGCGGCGGTGCGGTGCTCGGCATTCTGATTGGCCTGGCGATTCCGGTAACCGTGCAGTTTTTCCTGCCGGGAAATCTGCGTGTGCCGGTTTCCGGCGCAAGCGTGATTCTGGCTTTCGTGGTTTCGTGTTCGACGGGATTGTTTTTCGGCTACTTGCCGGCCAGTCAGGCGGCGAAGTTGCAGCCGATCGAATCGCTGCGCTACGAGTAGCGGCCGGCCGCGCTTTGTGGGATTTTACATCAGGTGCAAAGGTAAATTGCCAAGGAGCGACAAAATGCCCGGAATTGTGCGTACGGCGGCGGCGATCGCTGCCACACTGTGGTTTGTGGTTTTCGCTGCGGCGCAGGAAGCGCCCACTCCGCAGCCCATTGCCTTGACCCTGAAGCACGCGATCCAACTCGCTCTGCAAAACAGCAAAGACATCCAGATCGCGAAGATTCAAGCCAGCATTGCGGATCGCGCGGCAATGATCAGCAAAGCGCAATTCCTGCCAAATGTTTATGCCGGTTCCGGCGCGGGCTACACGTATGGAATCCCGGAAACTCCGGGCGGACGCGCACCTGCGGTTTTCAACGTGACGTACACCGAACAGGTCATTAATGAACCTTTGCGCGGGCAGGGGAAAGAGCAGCAGGAGCAAGCTCGCGCTCAGAAATTCACTTTGGAAGACGCGCGGAATGCGGTGATTGTGCAAACCGCTTCCGCCTACCTGGAATTGGTGAAGGTCCGGCATTCGGCGGAACTGTTGAGAAGGGAACAGGAGAGCGCCGACAAAATTCTCGGCGTGATGAAGCAAAGGGAGAGCGAAGGATTTGAACTGCCGGTGGAAGTTACGCGCGCGCAATTGACGGGCGCGCAAGTGGCGCAGCGGTTGCTACAACTGCAAGGACGCGAAGACGAACTGGAAATGATTTTGCGCGGCCAGTGCGGGCTGGCCCCCGAGCAGCAAATCGATGTAACAGCGGAAGATTTGCCGGGTCCTGCGGAGCAGGAAGGGGCAAACCTGGTGGCGCTGGCCATGCAAAACAATACGGAACTGCGGCTGGCGCAGGCCGATGTTCAGGCAAAGGAATTCCGGCTGAAGGGAGAAAAGCGCGGCTACTGGCCAACTCTGGAACTGGTGAGCGTGTACAGCCTGCTGTCGAAATTCAATAACTACGATCTGTTTTTCAACCATTTTCAAAAAAATAATTACAATTTGGGAATTCAAGCGCAGGTCCCTATTTTCAGTGCCAGCACCAAAGCCAACGTGGCACTGGCGCAGGGAAATCTGCTGGCGGCAAAAACTTCCTTGTCCAATAAACAGAGCCAGGTGAGCGCGGACGTGAGGAGAAAGACGCGCCGGGTGCGGGAAACCGATGCGGAAAAAGAGGTGGCGCGCCTGGAGTTGCAACTGGTGCAACAGGATCTTGCGCAGTTGCAGGCGCGATTCGAAGAAGGAAAAGTAACCTTGCCGGAGATTGAGAAAACACGGCTGACTGAAAACGAGAAATGGATGGCGCTGCTGGATGCAACATTTCAGCGGCAGCAGGCGCAGTTGGATTTGTTGAAGACCGCGGGCCAGCTGGACAAAGTTCTCCAGTAGAATTTCCTGCCTATGGCACTCGATCACGATTCCTTGAGAATTCTTGCGCGTGCGCTGGAAAAACTGGACGCAGGGTTTTCGCAATTGCCGGAAACGACGCACACTGTTTCCGGGGGCGAGCGGATGGAAGAAGTGATGCTCGGGCTGGCGGAGAAGCTGCAGGATAACTACCCGTACTTTCACCCATTGTACGCAGGACAAATGTTGAAGCCGCCACATCCCGTGGCGCGGCTGGCATATTCGTTGGCGATGTACATCAATCCCAACAATCACGCGCTGGATGGCGGCCGAGCAACGTCGGCTCTGGAGAAAGAAGCCGCTGCGCACATTGCCGCGATGTTTGGCTGGAAAGAATTTTTGGGACATCTGTGCGGCGGCGGAACCATGGCTAATCTGGAAGCGCTGTGGGTTGCCGGGCAGCTTCATCCCGGCAAAAAGATTCTCGCCAGCGATCAGGCCCATTACACGCATGGACGAATCTCCGGAGTCCTGCAATTGCCATTTGAAACAGTGGAAACGGATTCGTCTGGGCGAATGGATGTGGATGCGCTGGCGAAACGCGTTGCGCGGGGCGATGCAGGCACGGTGGTCGCGACGCTGGGAACTACCGCGACCGGGTCGGTCGATCCATTGCCGGAAATTATGGAGCTGCGAGAAGAATACGGATTTCGTGTGCATGTGGATGCGGCGTATGGCGGGTATTTTGTGCTGGCGTCGAACCTTGCAGAGAACGCCGGGAAAAGCTTTTTGCGAATTGCAGAGGCGGATTCGATTGTGATCGATCCGCACAAACACGGACTGCAGCCGTATGGATGCGGCTGCGTGTTGTTTCGCGATCCAGGAGTGGGAAAGTTGTACCAGCACGACTCACCGTACACATATTTCAGTTCGCCGGAATTGCATCTGGGCGAAATCAGCCTGGAATGTTCGCGGCCGGGAGCCGCGGCTGCGGCGCTGTGGGCTACGCAGAAATTGTTGCCGCTGGAGCGCGACGGGGAATTCGCGAGAGGGTTGGAACGAGGAAGGGGCGCGGCGCTGCAATTTTTTAGCAAGCTCAAAACCGGAGGCAAATTTATCGCCGCATTTGAACCGGAGCTGGACATTCTTGCCTTTGTGCCACAGGGAACATCGCTTGAGGAGATTTCGGCGAAGTCGCGGAGAATTTTTGAGGCGACGGGGCGGGCAGGATTGCATTTGGCAGTAGCCGAGTTGCCGATGAAATTTTGGCCAGATCTTGCTTCGGAGAGTGGGCGCAGCACGGTGACCTGTTTGCGGTCGGTACTGATGAAGCCGGAGCACCTGGAGTGGGTGGGCCGGATTGTGGAGATTCTGGAGAGCTGCAGCGAAGCCTGAAGTGGTGAGGTAAGGAGGTAGCGCCGCCGGTCCTCGCCGCCGGGAATCCGCGAAAGAAGTGAGTGAAAGTCGCTCTGCGGCGCGATTCCCATCTTGGGAATCGCTCGGCGCAAGAAAATTTGCAGGTGGGAGATGTACCCACTTCTACTTTTCGTAAGAGTGGCAAGTACAGGACTTATTTCTTTAAGAGTGAAAAGAGTGAAGAAAGAGTGAAAGGGCGCGATGGAAGGAAAGGGTTTACGTTGCGGGAATGGTGACCTTTTCGGAGGAGTGCGCAAGAGTGATCTCAGGGCAAGCAGACAAACGACTCACGAAGCAGGAGGAATGGGCAGAGTTGAGGGGCGCGGTTCGAATAACCAATCGATTATACTCGGGAGAGTAACAAAAGAGTAAGCATCTGTCGAGAGAAATTTAGCCAGCTCGCGCTGGGGTAACTTGTGGCGCGCCTCTGGCGCTCGGGAGTGACGGCGAATTGGTTTGGCACGTAGCGCTTTCTTGGCGGTGCTAGTTTCACCAAGAAAATCGCGTATCCGAACAACCACCCCGTGCATCAGAAAGGAGTCCCGCGGCATCGTATAACATATGGAAAACAAACGAGATTTGATGGTTGGGCGATGATGGCAGGTCGGGTACACTTGTAGTGTAAAGGGTGCGGTGTTTAACCTGGAGTTCGGTGGTTCGGGGCAAATTTCAAGTATCAAATATTGCATTGCGGAGTTGTCGGTCGGGGCTTGTAAGCAAGCGCTGAGGAGTTTTAATCCGGAGCTTGTGAGTATGAGCTCTGAAACTGTTTCTCTTAGGGTTTGTAAAGCAAACCCTAAAACTTTTTTATCTTAGGGTTTGTAAGACAAACCCTAGCTGAGGGTGATGAATGTCTGATGTTATGAAGACGGTTTTATTGAATCCGCCGAGTTTTGAAAATTTTGATGGCGGAGCGAGTTCGCGGTGGCCCGCGACGCGCGAAATTGAGTCCTATTGGTATCCGGTGTGGCTGGCGTATCCGGCGGGATTGATTCCCGGGAGCCGGCTGGTGGATGCTTCGCCGCACAAAATTGACTGGGCGCAGACGGTTGAGATCTGCAAGGGATGCGAGTTCCTGGTTCTTTATACCTCCACTGTTGGCTTTTACAGCGATATCAAACTGATTCGAAAAATCAAAGAAGCCAATCCGGGGCTGAAGATTGCGTTTGTAGGTCCGCATGGGCATATCAAGCCGGAAGAAACGCTGAACGCCAGCGAAGACATTGATTTCGTGGTGCGCGGGGAGTTTGACCACTCGGTGGCGGAATTTGCACATGGTAAGCCGCTGGAAACGATTGCGGGAGCGTGCTTCCGCAAAGACGGCAAAATCGTGATGAATACGCCGCGGCCGCAATTGCATACGGCGGAGCTGGACGCACTGCCGTTTGCTACTGACACCTATAAGAGAGACTTGCAGATCGAACGGTATAACGTGCCGTTTTTGCTGCATCCGTTTGTGTCGTTCTATACGACGCGGGGATGCCCGGCGATGTGCACGTTCTGCATGTGGCCGCAGACGATTTCGGGACATGCGTGGCGGACACGGTCGGTTGACAATGTGGTGCAGGAAGTGAAGAACACGCTGGAATACTTCCCGCAGATGAAAGAGATTTTCTTCGACGACGATACGTTCAATATCCGGCGCGACCGGGCGATTGAATTGAGCGCCAAATTCAAGCCGCTGAAATTCCAGTGGTCGTGTACTGCACGATGCCACAGCAAGTATGAAGAGTTGAAAGCGATGGCCGACGGTGGGGCGCGGCTCTTCATCGTGGGATTTGAATCGGGCGACCCGCAGATTTTAAAGAATATTAAAAAGGGCGCGACGATCGAGATGGCGCGCGAGTTCATGAAGAATTGCAAGAAGGTGGGCATCAAGGTACACGGCGATTTCATTATTGGATTGCCAGGCGAGACGAAAGAAACCATCAACAAGACGATTGATTTTGCGAAGGAATTGGATTGCGAGACGATTCAGGTTTCGCTGGCACATGCGATGCCGGGTACAGAGCTGCACGAGCAGATGTCGAAGGAAGGATTTTTGCGTGTAGAAGCGCTGGCGGACACGGGCGGACACCAATTGCCGCACATCGAGTATCCGCATTTGTCCAAGGCGGAGATGATGGACGGCGTAAACCGCTTCTATGACGATTATTATTTCCGTCCGAAGGTGGCGTGGCGGATCGTGCGGGAAGCACTGTGGGACAGTCACGAGCGAAAGCGCTTGTACCATGAGGCGACCAGCTTCCTGAAATTGCGCGCGGAGCGCCTGAAATGGGTGCGACAGGGCGGCGACATTGATAAGACGATTGTGTCCGTGCCAGGGTCGGCTTCGGTGTCGGGCAGCGACTAAGTTTAAATTCGACGTAAAAATTTTCATCAATGGCAAGCGAGAAAAGACTACGGATCAAGACGCTGGTTATGGTCCTCGCGATGGTGGTGTGCGCCAACGTTGGAGACCTGATGTTGAAGCGCGGCATGACGCAGATTGGCGCGGTGGCGATTTCCGCGAGCGCGCTGAAGCATGCCTTCTGGCTGACAGTGACAAACCCTACGATCTGGATCGGGATCGTGTTTCTGATCGGCTTCATGGCCAGTTACATGACGGTGTTGAGCTGGGCAGATTACAGCTACGTGATGCCGGCGGGAGCGTTTGGCTACGCGATTTTGACTTTGCTGGCGGTGGTGTTTCTGCATGAAACCGTTTCGCCGCGCCGCTGGATCGGTGTAGTGCTGATCTGCGTAGGCGTGCTGCTGGTGGGGCAGACCAAGCCGAACACCACGAGCGCGACGGAGATGCAGAAGGTGACGGCATGACCGGGGTCACCATTTTGCTTTTGGTTTTTTTCGTGTGCGCGAGTACTGGCGGCGAAATTGCGTTGACCTACGGAATGAAAGCGGCGGGTGAGCCGGCACGGTTGCGGCCTAAGGCGCTGCTGATTTTTCTGGGACGGGCGATTCGCAACGGATGGTTCTGGGTGGCGATTCCGCTCATGGCGCTGTCGTTTTATGCATTGTTGGTATTGCTGTCGTGGCAGCCAATTAGTTTTGTGATTCCGGCGTCGGCGTTGAGTTACGTGGTTGGGACTCTGGGCGCGAAATATATTTTGAAGGAAGATGTGAACGCGGCGCGATGGGCGGGAGTGTGCCTGGTGTGTGCCGGCGTGTTGCTGGTTACGATTGGCTGATGTGGATGCCGCGAATTCCTTGTTGATGAATTCAACTACACAAAATGCTGGACAAGAGAACTGGCTGAATCGCAGAACGGCTGCGGTGATTGCGCTGCTGTTTGGCTGCGTGATTTATCTAGGCAATGCGGGATTTCCGGGATTGCTGGATGACGCGGATGCTTCGCATGCGGTGGTGGCGCGCGAAATTCTGCAGCGGCACGACTGGGTGATCCTGTACATGAACGGGATTCGGTACCTGATGAAAGCGCCGCTGCATTACTGGGCGGTGGCGGTAAGCTACGCGGCGCTGGGTGTGAATGAGTTTGCGACGCGACTGCCAGTAGCGCTGGCAATGATCGGGCTGGCGCTGCTGGTGAATGAGTTCGCGCGCCGCTTTTTTGGAGTGCGCGCGGGATTGTACAGCGCGTTGGCGGTGCTGACCGGAGCGGGATTTTTCCTGTTCACGCGAATCATGATTCCGGAAGGAATTTACGCGCTGGAATTCACGGCGGTATTTTATTTTTTCATTCGTGGATGGACAAGATCGCTGCCACCGCGGACGGCGTATTGGGGCGCGGCAGTGATGTCCGCGCTGGCGATGCTGACGCGCGGGCTGGTCGGGGTGATCTTCCCGGTGGCAATTATCGCCCTGTTTGTGATCGCCACGCGCGGATGGCGGCGGTTGCGCGAGATGCATCTGGTATCAAGCGCACTGGTTTTTCTGGCAGTGGCTACACCGTGGCATCTGTTGGCCAGCCTGCGAGCGAAGACGTTTTTCTGGTCGTACTTTATCAATGAGCATTTTAAGCGCGCGGTAGGCACGCGATTTCCGCCGGACTATGAAGCGGTGCCGCTGTGGTTATGGCTGGGCGCGCATTTGATCTGGTTTTTTCCGTGGAGCGTTTTCTTGTGGACAGCGTTTAAGGATTTTCCGCCAGCGCGTTCCTGGAAAAATCTGGATGCGCCGCAACAAGCGAAATTGCTGCTGGTTTTGTGGGCCGGATTTATTTTGTTGTTTTTTTCGCTGACGTTCGGATCGCGCATGGAATATTACAGTTTTGGCGGATGGCCGGCGATCGCGATGCTACTGGGGATTGGACTGGCGGGCGCGGAAAAAGATGGCGTGCGGTGGTTGACGCACGCGCAAGGAGCACTGGCGGCAGTGGGAGTTTTGCTCGGCGCCGTGCTGATTGCGATGCTGGTGATTTCCGCAAAAGTGCAGGTACATGGCGACATTTCTTCCTTGCTGGAACGGCAGCAGCAGGACGTGTATCGAGTTGCGATGGCGCACATTCTGGATTTGACGCCGCAAGCATTTGCGGTGCTACGGTTACCCGCGTTGATGGCGGCGATCGCATTTTTGGTGGGGTTGGGACTAGCCTGGCGATTGCGTCGTACCGCCAAACCGATTGCAGCGACATTGACCATGGCGGCCACAATGGCGCTGTTCTTTTTTGCCGCGAATATTGCGCTGGGAGTTTTTGGGCCGTACCTTTCATCAAAGCCGCTGGTGGAGAAGGTGCGAGGGCAAATCAAGGGCGACGATATAGTTGCGATTTACGGCGAATTCGACGCGAGTTCGAGCGTCGGTTTCTACACGGGGCGAAGACTCTTGATTTGGAATGGTAGATACAACAATTTGCTTCCGGGATCGCAGTATCCGGATGCTCCGGCAATATTTTTCCAGGATGAGGAATTCCTGCCGGTCTGGAGGGGCGAGAAACGAGTGTTTCTGTTTGTGCCAGGGGAGAAGCGTTTGGATGCGGAGAAGTGGCTGCCGAAGAGCGGGACTTATTTGATTGCGGACAGCGGGGGCAAAGCTGCTTACAGCAATCAGCCGGCGTCGCAGCAGCCGATGCAAACGAGCAAGAATCTAAATTTCGTTGAAGTGTCCGCGCCAGACGCGCTCGTTGCAAACAGATGAGTTCGCCGGACCACCTGCAGATGGAGTCACAGGCGGTGATTCTTGCCGGCGGACTTGGCACCAGAATGCGCCCGATCACGGAAACGATTCCGAAGCCGATGATTGCGGTGGCCGGGAAGCCGTTTTTGCAACATCAATTGGAATTGTTAAGCGCGGCGCACATCGCACGGGCGTTGCTGCTGGTGGGATATTTGGGCGAACAGATTCAGCAATGCTTCGGTGATGGAGCAAAACTCGGGATTCGAATTTCGTATTCCTTTGAATCCTCTCCGTTGGGCACGGGAGGAGCGCTGAAAAATGCCGAATCGCGATTGGAGGATCATTTCATTCTGGTGAACGGCGATACTTACCTGGGCGTTGACTATGGCGCGCTGTTGAGAAAATTTGCTGAAGTGAAATGCGCGGCATTGATCGTGGCTTACCAGAAACCTGCGAAAACATCACCGGATATTCCGGCGAACCAGGGACCAAACAACCTGGCGATCGGAACGGACGGCGTGGTGACGGCGTATCAAAAGCGAAATCCAGAAGGAATGAGCCACATCGACGCGGGTGTGATTGTGCTGAACAAAGAAATCCTGACGAGCCTACCAGCGGATCGCGTGTGCTCACTCGAAGAAGAAAAGTATCCGCGATTGATTGCGGAACGCGAGATGCGGGCGTGGGTTACTCGCGAGCCGTTTTACGACATGGGCAGTCCTGCGGGATTAGCGGCGCTGGAAGAAAAACTTCGATGATTCTGACCAAAACGCCATTTCGCGTCAGTTTTGCCGGCGGCGGAAGCGATTTGCCGGACTTTTACCGGCGAAGTGCCGGAGCGGTGCTGAGTTCGACGATCGACAAGGCGATGTACATCGCGCTGCACCCGTATTTTCACGACAAAATTCGCATCAAATACTCGCGGACGGAAGACGTGGCTACTGTTTCGGAGATTGAACATCCTCTGGTGCGGGAATGTTTGCACCTGGTTGGAATTGAGCGCGGGATGGAAATTGCCAGTTTTGCGGATGTGCCTGCGGGCACAGGCATGGGATCAAGCAGTGCATTTACGGTTGGATTGCTGCATGCGCTTTACGCACGTTCGGGCGCGCATCCGACCCCGCATCAGTTGGCCACAGCCGCGTGTGAAATTGAATTGGAGCGCGTGGCTGCGCCGATCGGTAAGCAGGACCAATTCGCTGCGGCCTATGGCGGATTGAACTTTATCCAGTTTCATAGCGACGGGAATGTGGAAGTGCATCCCGTGAAGTGTTCAGAAAAAACGCGGGCCGATTTATCCAGCCGTTTGATGCTGTTTTACATCGGACAAGACAGGCCTGCAGCGTCGATCTTGACAGAGCAGGCGCGCAACATGGCAGATAAGGAAAAATTTCGCAGCGTGCAACAGATGGTTGAGCTTGCGTCTGCATTGCGTGCGGCACTGGAGAAAGACAACCTGGATTCGTTCGGCGATATTCTGGATCAGGGATGGCAGCTAAAGCGTGGGCTTGCGAGCGGCATCACCAACGAGGTGGTGGAATCGAATTATCGTCTGGCCCGCGAAGCCGGCGCCGCGGGAGGAAAACTTCTTGGCGCGGGGGCGGGTGGCTTTTTGCTGCTAAGTTGCCGGCCGGAAAAGCAGAACCCGGTGCGGAACGCGCTTGCAGCGCTACGGGAAATGCCATTCGCGTTGGCGATGGAAGGTTCGCAACTGGTGCACAACGACGGTCGCAACGATGGCCGCACTGGTGGCCGGACCGATGGCCGGAATGGACAGGTCGCCGGGGCACTGAACAGCGAACACTGATTTGTGGCCGTAGATGCGATTTAGTCAGCGTTGTAGGCACTGAATTGCGAGTATATAATTGATGAAGTCGGTTGGTGCGCGGGGATTCCGTTTGGATAATAACAAGACAACTTCTGCGATCGCCGCAGCCAGTGCGAGCAAAGAGTATCTGCTGGAAGTGCAGACGATTTTAGCGCGCCTCGATCATCAAGTTGTGGACCGGATGATCGATGTAATTTGGAGCGGCTATGAGAACGGCCGTACGCTGTTTTTATTCGGTAATGGCGGCAGTGCGGCGCTGGCTTCGCACTTCGCGTGCGATATTGGAAAAGGAACAATCGCCAAGCAGCGCAGACGTTTGAAAACTGTCGCACTGACGGACAATGTGGCGCTGATTACCGCGTGGGCAAACGACAAAGCCTACGAAGAAGTTTTTTCTGAACAACTCGAAAGTCTTGCGGAAAAAGACGATGTGGTGCTGGCGATTTCCGGAAGCGGAAATTCGCCGAACGTAATTCGAGGGCTGGAAACGGCGCGAAGACTGGGAGCGCAGACGCTGGTTCTGACCGGATTTGCGGGGGGACGAGCGGTGGCGCTTGCGGATCTTTGCCTGATTGTGCCGTCAGAAAGCATGCAACACATCGAGGATGCGCATCTGTGCGCTACGCACGCGATTTTCCTGGCGATACGCGAGCGCATGAACGCGAGCACCTGAAATTCATCCATGCCGATTAGCTGCAACCTTCGACGAATTCTCGACCGCACTCGATCTGCGGTGCCATGCTGAAAGCTGTTATTTTTGATCTGGACGGCGTTGTTGCCGATAGTCATCCCATCCATGAAGCAGCTTGGAAAACGTTGCTGGTGGAACAGGGGGTGGATTCCACAACGCTCAATCTGGATTTTTTGTATGCGGGTCGCCCGCGAAGGGAGATTCTCCGTCATTACCTGGGCGACATCACTGTTTTAGAAATGGAAAGACTAGGGCGCCGCAAGGACGAGCTTTACGAAATTGCCGCTCATGAACTGATTACAAAGCCTGGAATCCCGCGAGTTCTATCGCAATTGAGCGGCGAAGGGACTCTGTGTGCGCTGGCAACTTCCGCCGGACGCGCGCGAGCAATCGAATCCCTGGAGCGCTTCGGCATTACGAAATATTTCTCGGTGATTATTACGGGCGAGCAAGTTCGTTCAGCGAAACCGTCGCCCGAAATTTTTTTGCTGACCGCGGCAAAACTGGGCGTGGAAGCAAAATTCTGTGTAGTCGTCGAGGATTCGGTTGCTGGGGTACAGGCGGCGCGGGCGGCAGGAATGAAGTGCGCAGGTTACGCGGACGTTGACCGTCAAGCAGAACTCAAGAAAGCGGGCGCCGACGATTTGATCTCCGCGTTTCCCGAGGACGCGCCGCGTTATTTTCGAAAACTGGTTGTAGGCGCCGGTCCGGAGCGGGCAGGAGCTCAGGATACGTCGCAACCGAAGATCAGATGACAGACTGGATTTATATCGTCGGAATAGGGATGCTGACGATAGCGTTCGTTGGGACCATTTCTTCATGCATTTTCCTGGTTTTATCCCTGATCGGCGCGGCAAAATTTCACCGTGAAAGCGAAGAGCAGAGCGCCTTCACGGAAAAAAACAGCGAACTGCCACCGGTGTCGGTGCTGAAGCCTGTTCACGGCGAGGAATCGCGGCTAAGAGAGAATATCGAGAGTTTTTTCCGCCAGGATTACCCAGACTTCGAAATTATTTTCGCCGCGGATCACGAGACCGACGATGCGCTGCCCATTATCCGCGAAATTGCGGCACGATATCCCGGAGTCAAATGTACGGTTTTGGCAACCGGTGCGCCGGCATTACCCAATCCGCCGGCGTATGCTTTTTCTCGAATGAGCCAAATCGCGAAGCACGACATTCTGGTAACCAGCGATAGCGATGTGGAAGTGGCGCAAAATTATCTTCGCGAAGTGGTTGCGCCGATGCTCGATCCAGCCGTTGGCATGCTGACGTGCGTCTATCGCGGCAAAAATGCGGGCGGTTTCTGGTCTGGCATGGATGCGATCGGGATGTCCGTTGAGATGACGGCGGGAGTGTTGACAGCGAATCTGCTGGAAGGAATGAAATTCGGTCTCGGACCGACGATCGTTACTCGAAAAGATTCCATTGCAAAAATCGGAGGCTATGGAGTGACCGGGGAATATTTTTCGAATGATTTCGTAACCGGAAATTTTATCGAGAAAGCCGGGTACCGAGTGCTGCTATCGCGTCACGTGATCGATCATGTGGTTCCTCCGATGACCTTCAAGCGAATGTGGGAACGACAAGTGCGCTGGGCGAAGGGAACCAGGTGGTCGCGGCCAAAGGGTCATCTGGGAACAGGACTGATTTATGCGATGCCCTATGGAATTTTGGGATTTGTCGGCGGGGCGATGGCGAGCCATTTGTTTCTGGGCGCGGCACTGTTACTGATCGCGATAGTCAATCGAGTGCTGGAATCGTGGGTGATCGGTTGGGGCGTGGTACGCGATCCCCGGGCGCAAAAAGAAGTGTGGCTTTACCCTCTGCGCGACGTGCTGGGTTTTGCGGTGTGGTGCGCGAGTTATTTGAGCAAAAGCGCGGTATGGCGCGATCGCCGTTTCCAATTGGTGAAAGGCGGACGTATCGTTCTTCG
>Ga0070713_100002057_pt1 | contig 12997 bp, 10 predicted proteins | sample LARL82metaG_FD_65465 | JGI IMG/M metagenome (GOLD analysis project Ga0070713, IMG submission 65465) | Corn, switchgrass and miscanthus rhizosphere microbial communities from Kellogg Biological Station, Michigan, USA - LAR L8-2 metaG | ecosystem: Host-associated > Plants > Roots > Rhizosphere ... | reverse complement strand
GCTGACCCCTTCGCACACCAGCCGGTGGATCGCCAGCTGCAAGGTGTCGGACAGCTGATTGATCCCACCACGCGTCTGGCACCAATAGCCGATGCGGCGGCTGTTGAGGGTTCGCGCGATGCCACCGTGGCGCAGCGCGGCCACCAGACCGCGTTCACGCAGGGCCACCGGATGCAAGCCATCCGCGAGCTGGAACAACTGCTCCCTGGCCGCCGTTGCCCGGCGCCGCAGCTCACGGGAATCCGCCGTGGGCCGTAGCTGCCGCTCGAACAACAGTTCGTCGGTTGCGTGTACGGCTTCACTCGCCTGCTCGATCCCAAGCGAGGTCTGGCGCAGCTGCGCTTCGCACTGTGCCTGAATGCGACGCGCCAGATCGAGGGATTTGTCCTCGTGTTCGGCGCCTTGCCCCTTCTGCTGATGCAGCTGGGCAATCCGGCTTCCGAACAGCAGCATCGACGTGGTGGCAAAGGCCACAAAAACCTCAGCCTGCAGCGTCGACGTGTCGTAGAGTGCAGGCATCGTCACTACCACCGCGATGCTGGCGATCGCGCCGCCGACCGCAGCGCCATGCCAGCCACGGCGCAGCGCAAGCCAGATGACCGGCAGGAACATCAGCATCCGCGCCACCTGCCGTGAACCTTCGCCGGAGGCGTCCAGCGCAATCCAGATGAGCAGCGCCAGCGCGGGCAACACGAATGCTGCCGTCTCGACGCCTAAACGCCCACGCAAAGCCCTCTCGACGGTCTGCAGCCAGAGCTCGGCCCGCTTCGGCCGCCCCTCCCACGCCATTAGCACCAGAGGTACCAGTGTCAGGATGCCCAGGTAGCTTCCGATAAACCACCTTGAAGCTACCACTCCATAATTTATGGGCGCAGAGCCGGGAGGAACGTTCGCCGTCGGAAGAATGACGACGTTCACTAGGGTCCACAGTCCGGAAACCACCAACGTGCATACCAGCAAGACGCCCATGTGCACCGGGCCACGATCCGGAATCATGTTCAAACGGTCACGACACGCCTTGACCACAGGCATGGCAAGAGCAATCGGCGGAACCAGCATGAGGCTTGCCCAGAGCCAGCCGAAGGTTTCAGCACACGAAAGGCTGGCGTAAGCCAGAGGGCCCAATTCGCCAATCACCAGCGCGGGCCAATAGCGGTAAGGCACAAGCAACAACACAGACAGGCGATAGCCGGCGAATAGCTCCCAGTGCGACCACGATACTTGCCGCAGCAGCACGTACCCGAGCGCATAGGCCAAGGCTACCGCGCCGTGACGCAGCCATACATTCCTTCGCATTCCATGATTCATCCGGTGCCCTCGATGATCAGACATCCCTACGGCAACAACGATTTGGGACCGTGCCCCGCTCATGATCATGCCTGTGAAATCGCATCGAAACTGCGAACCCACACACGAAGCGAACCGCCCAAAAAAACTCCCCGCCCCATAGTCCTACACCGGCGCCTCCGCTGCAATGCTCCTCCCTTCACGGCGAGCTCATTCAGGACCTGTATCCGGCTCTGAAGCCACCCGAACGGCGGGTCTGACGATGCCGCTCGAACTGGCAACTTCAGCCAGGGCGGCACCGTTCGTAAAATCGGCCGATTGTGCAAAACGATGGCCTAATTCCTGCGGGCCGATTCATACCTCCAGACGGTCATCCGGCCGCGCCACCAGCGCATACAGCGCAGGCATCAGGAAGATGCTGATCAGCAGTCGGGTAAACAGTCCGCTGACAATGACCAGGGCGAACGGCCGCTGGGTATCGGTACCTACACCAGTGGCCAGTGCCGCGGGCAGCAGGCCGAGTGCCGCCACCAGGGCGGTCATCATGATCGGACGCAGGCGCAGGATCGCCGCTTCGCGGATAGCCTCGTCCAGTGTGATGCCGCCGCGGCGAAGTTCGTTGACGTAGGAGATGTAGACAACGGCCGTCTGCACCGAGACGCCGAACAGGGCGAGAAAGCCGATGCCGGAAGAAACCGAGAACGGGGTGCCGGTGATCCACAACGCCACGATGCCGCCTACCGGCGCCGACAGCAGCACGCCGAGCACGGTGATGAATGGAAATTTGAAATTGCTGTAGAGAGTGAACAGCAGCAGGAAGATCAGCGACAAGGTGAGCGGCAGTATCACATTCAGCTGCGCACGCGAAGCCGTGTATTCGGAGTATTCGCCGCCCCAATCCAGGCGGTAGCCCTGCGGCAGATCGACCTTCTTGTCGACTTGCGCGATGGCATCTTCCACCGCGCCGGCCAGATCACGTCCCTCCACCGAGAACTGCACGCCGATGTAGCGTGAATTGTCCTGGCGGTAGATGAACGAGGCGCCGTTGATCACCTGGATATCCGCCAGCTCCTTGAGCGGAATCTGCTGACCGGCTGGCGTGGCCATCAGGATGTTGCCGATTTCCTCGGGATTGTTCCGGTACTGGCGTTCGAGTCGAACGACAAGGTCGAACTGCTTTTCCTGCTGCACCACCTGGGTCGCCACGTCGCCACCGATGGCGGTCGTGATCAACCCGTTGATGTCGGCCACGTTCAAGCCATAGCGGGCAATCGCAGTGCGGTTGATCTTGATGCTCAGGCTGGGCTGTCCGAGTTCCTTCACCAGGGTCACGTCGCGGATGCCGCGCACGTTTTCCAGCACCTTCTTGATCGCTTTACCCTTTTGTTGGAGCGTATCCAGGTCGGAACCGAATACCTTCACAGCCAGCGCACTTTTCAGACCCGTTTCGGCCTCGTCCACCGCATCCTCGGCCGGCTGGGTGTAATTGAAGACGATGCCTGGAAAGGCCTCCAGCTTCTTGTTGATCGCCGCGATCAACTCGGGCTTGGTGCGATAGCCGCTGGTCCATTGCGAGTACGGCTTGAGGCCCACGTAGAACTCGGCATTGAAGAAGCCGGTCGAATCCGTACCGTCGTCGGGCCGGCCATGTTCAGAGGCAACCGTGGTGACTTCGGGGAACGAGCGCAGGATCTCGCGTATCTTGGGCACGATCTTGGCCGACTCGTCGAACGAGATGGTGTAAGGCATGGTGGCGCGCACCCATAGCGCGCCCTCATCCAGTTGCGGCATGAACTCGGCGCCGATGCGCGGGATCAACAGCAGCGAACCGGCCAGCAGGATGGCCGAGGCGAACGTCGTCCCCCACTTGCGGGCGAGGCAGAAATCCAGGCCCTTGATGTAGACCGATTTGATCGCCTCGAAAACGCCGTTGCGCCGCTCGCGCACGCCCTTGCGCATCAGCCACGCGCATAGTACCGGCAACAGCGTCAGCGTGACGATCAGCGAACCGACCAGCGCGAACACCATCGTATCGGCCATCGGCTTGAACAATGTCCCGGAAGGCCCGGACAGGACATAGATCGGCAGAAAGCTGACCACGATCACCGCGACGGCGTAGAAGATCGGGCGATCCACTTCCGCTGCCGCGTCGACGATGATTTCCCGGATGTTGAGCGGCGTGCCCTTGCGCTCGGCGATCTGGCGGAAAATGTTTTCCACCATCACCACCGCGCCATCGACCAGGATGCCGAAATCCACCGCGCCGATGGAAAGCAGGTTGGCCGAGGCGTTCTGCAGGTCGAGACAGATGAACGCGAACAGCAAGGCCAGCGGGATGGTGGTGGCGACGATCAGGCCAGCGCGGAAATCGTAGAGAAAGAAAATCAGGATCACCACGACCAGGAACATGCCGCGCAGGAGGTTCTGCTCGACGATCTGCGTGGTCACTGCGACCAGGTCGCTGCGGTCGTAGAACGGATGGATCTTGACGTCCTTGGGCAGCACGTGATCGTTGAGTTCCTTGGTCTTTGCTTCGACCCGCTGCAGAACGTCCTGGGTTTTTTCGCCCGTGCGCAGGAAGATCACGCCCTCCACCGCATCGTCCTGTTTCTCGAAGCCGAATTCGCCCAGCCGGGGGGCGATGCCGATGACCACGCGGCCGACGTTCTTCAGCAGCACCGGGATGCCGTTATGCACCGCCAGCACCACGTTGCCGATGTCCTCCAGCGTGCTCAGCCGCCCCTCGCCGCGCACGTAGTAGAACTGGCCGCCTTGCGAATAGAAGCCGCCACCGGCGTTGCCGTTGTTGGCCGCCAACGCGGCTTCCACCTGCGTAGCGGACAGGCCGACCCCGGCGATCTTCGCCTGATCGAGCAGCACCTGGTATTGCATGGTGCCACCGCCAAATCCCGAATCATCCGCCACGCCGGGAACGGATCGGTACTGAGGCTCGATGGTCCAGTCTTCGAGTGTCTTGAGCTCCATCGGCGACCGATCCGAGCTTCGCAGCACGTACCGATAGATCAGGCCCGAGGGCGAGGCAAGCGGCGATACCGATGGCGTCACGCCGCTCGGCAGGCTGAGATCGCCCAGCCGGTTGAAAACTTCCTGTCGGGCGAAGTTGTTGTCGGTGCCGGTCTGAAACGTGATGACGACGTGGGACAGCCCGTACAGCGAGACGGAGCGCGTATTGGTCGTCTTCGGTATGCCGTTCATGCCGAGCTCGACTGGCACGGTGATCAGGCGCTCTACTTCCTCGGCAGCGTGCCCGGGCCACTGGGTGACCAGTTCGACGCTAGGCGGCGAAAGATCGGGATAGGCATCCACCGGCAGGCGCTGCAACGAGCGCGTGCCGGCGCCGGTCAGCACCAGCGTGAGCAGGATGATTAAAAAGGGCTGCACCAGAGACGCGGAGACGATCCGGTTCATGAACGAAGCCGTGCGCGACGGCGACCCGCTGTGAGGCAATTGGTCGCTCATTGGCTTTGCATGAACTGCATGAAGATGCCGCCATCGGCCACGACCTGATCGCCCGCCTTGAGCCCGTCGGCAATCTGGTAGCGGTCGCCGGCGCGATAGCCCAGCGTCACATGCCGCCGCGCAAAGCTTCCGTCGCGCTCGGTGGTATATGCGAACGGCAGGTTCTCGTCGTCACGCAGAATCGCAGACACCGGCACCAGCAGTCCGCTGCTTTGCTGGCGCGAATGGATTCGCACACCGACATACATCTGCTTCTTGAGGAAATCGCCCCGGTTGTCGACGACTACCCGAGCCACCACCGCACGCGTATCGGGGTTCACCAGCGCCGATATGTTGTCCACGGTGCCGGAAATGCTTTTCGATGCGACACCAGTCGTCACTTCCGCCGTATCGCCAACGCTGACCGACGCCAGCTCGGAACCGGAAATCTGCGCCATCACCCAGACGCGCGAAAGATCGGCCACGGTGAAGCACGGCGTGGTGCCGGCCTGCAGGAGTTGGCCGGGCGTGATCAGCTTTTCCACCACGGTACCGGTGATTGGCGAACGTATCGTGCCCTCGACGCGCGACACCGGCCGACCGGCCTGGATGTCCTTGATGGTCTTCGGGTCGACGTTCAGCGACACCAGCGCCTGCAGCGCGGCGTCGCGGTCGGCTTCGGCATTGGTGGCGTCGGTCTGCGCCTGTTGCTGTTCGCGTTGGGAAACACCGTCATGCTGGACCAGATCCTTGTCCGCATCGGCAAGCCGGCGGGCGTTCCTCGCAGTGACAAGGGCCTTGCTGTAAGCGCTGGTGGCCGCCGCAAAGTCCGGTGACTCGACGACTGCCAGCGGGTCGCCCTTCTTCACCTTGTCGCCGGGCGCGACCAGCAGCCGCGACACCGGGCCGGAGAACGGCGCCAGCACGCTGGTCGCCTGGTCGTTGTCGAAGTCCACCGTGCCGGTGGTCTCGACCGTCTTGCTGAACATGGACTGCGCCACCGTGTAGAGATGGATGTGTTGGCGTTGGACCGCAGTCAACGTCACGTTGCTGGCCGTTACGGCGGCCGCCTGCACGCTGTCGTCAGGCTTGGACGAGCAGCCGCTGCACGACATCGCGATGGCCAGCGAGGTAACGGCAAGAGCGAGCGGGAATCTGCTCCCACGTATGAATTCACTTTTCATTTTCAGCCTTGGTTGAATCGGCCTTGTTCGGATCTGCCTCGATCGAATCGGCCCGACCTGATTCCGCGCGATGCCACCAGCCGCCGCCCATTGCTTGGAACAAGGCGGCCGTGTCGGCATACCGATTGGCTTGCGCCTGCACCAGCGCGATCTGCGACTGCTGATCGGCCTGTTCGGCACTCAATAGCGAAAGGTAGCTGGCATAGCCGGCCTTCCATTGACGCTGCGACAGATCCAGCGTGACCTTGGCGGCATCGGCGGCAGCCGCCGCCGCCTTCAGGCCTTCGGCATCCTGCTCGAGCGCGGTCAAGGTGTCGGCGACGTTCTGGAATGCGGTGAGCACGGTGCTGCGATATTGCTCGGCCGCCTGCACATAGGCTGCCTTCGCGGCGCGCTGCTGATGCAGCAATGTGCCGCCCTGGAAAATCGGCGCCGTCACAGCCGCACCCAGATTCCAGAAACCGGTACCCGACTTGAAAACGTCGCCGATCGCCAGCGCCGTGCTGCCGGCATTTGCGGTCAACTGGATATTGGGCAACCGATTCGCCGTGGTGACGCCGACCTGCGCGCTGGCGGCGTGCATGTTCGCCTCGGCCTGCAACACATCCGGACGTTGCGCCACGAGTTGCGAAGGCAGGCTCAGCGGCAGTTCCTGGGGCAACTGCAAATCCGCGAGCTCGAATTTTTCAGCCGGTGCCCGGCCTGGAAAGTGGCCAGCCAGAATGGCGAGCAGGTGCTGCTGCTGATCCAGTTGCTTGACCAGTGCCGGCAGCGTGGCGGCGACTTGCGCGAGCTGCGATTCCTGCGCGGCAACATCCAGCCGGCCGACGTAACCCTTGGCATGCTGGTAACGCAGTATCTGCAGCATATGGGTGTTGATGCCGATCAACCTGTGCGTCGCGTCGATCTGCGCCTGCAGCGAGGCCTGCTGGACCGCGGCGGCCACCACATTCGCGCTCAAGGTGATTTGCGCCGCGATCATCTGATAGCCGACGGCCTGCTCCTGCGCCTTCAACGACTCCACCGTGCGACGGTTCAGTCCGAACACATCGGGCGCATACGAGACGCTGACCTGCGGAGTGAACAGGTTGTACAGAAAGGCGTTGTTGCTGGGCACCGGTGCGAGCGCACCGGGCGGATCCTGTTGTCGGCTGGCCGAAAATCCCGCCGTGACGCTGGGATAGTAGGCACCCCGCCCCGCCAGTGTATTTTCCCTGGCCACCGCCAACGCCGCCTGTGCCGCCTTGAGGTCGTGATTGCTGGCGAGCGACTGTTCGATCAACGCGTTCAGCGGCCGGGAATGAAACAGCGTCCACCAATCGCCGGGGATGTCGCTCCCCTTGTTGAAGCGCTGGGCTTCACCACCGACGACGTTCGCGCTGCTGGCCGTGCTCGAGAGCGGATGCGAGGTGTAATCGCTGACATCCGGCGCGGCAGGCTTCTTGAAATCGGGACCGACGGCGCAACCGGCAAGCAACAAGCAGGCAGAAACTCTGATCAAAGACCGCGCGATGAAAGGTGATATGTGCGATGAGATTGCATGAGCCTCAGACGAAACTTTCGCCATTGCCTCACCTCTTGCTCCTCGGGTCTTGGCAGGCACATCGACCCACGTCTTGTTCATGCGAGCGTTTCTTCGAGAATGAGGCCACCAGAATGCAACGATATATCGTATCAATTGCCGGCGAAAGCCATGCTGAAGGTCATGGTTTCAAATATCCCCCTCCATCACTCCGCGGCACCCGAGTGACGTGCCAAAATCGGCTACCCATTGATGACACTCATAGCCCATGAGCACCCAGAAATACGACTTCCGCCAGTTCCAGGAAGAACTCGCCAAACTAGAACGCAAGGTCGAAAAACAGCAACCCGCCAAGCCGCTGGGCAAGAAGGCGGCGGCAGCCCAGCGTCTGGCGATGGCGCGCGAGGAGTTCCTTGTGCTGCGCAAACGGCATGACCTGACCGTCGGGGACGTCGTCGCTTTCTTCCCCGAGGAAGAAGGCATTGCCTACTTGCAACAGCTCATCGCCGCGGCGCAGGCGAAGCCCCGACGGATGCGCAAGATCGCGGAAGTGCCGAACGCTGGTTGAGTGCCGACGAGCCTGATCGCGATGCCCGGCCATCGCCCCGTATCTCCATGCAAGTCCCTTCGACGACCTGATCCATATCCTTATGCCCGACCGGGAAATGTGTGCTTGACTCCGTTTTATATTTCCGTAATTCTAGAAATATGAAATCAATAGATGCCCTCACCTGCCTCAACGCACTCGCCCAGGAGCATCGCCTGAATCTGTACCGCCTGCTGGTGCAGGCCGGCGAAGAAGGCATGGCAGTGGGCGAGTTGGCCGCGGCGACCGGTCTGGCCGGCGCAACGCTGACCAACCATCTACACATCCTGCGCCGGGCCGGCATGGTCAGCGACGAGCGACGCGGGCGGGTGATCCAGTGCCGCGCGAACTATCCGCAGATGAACGCCCTGCTCGGCTTCCTCACCGAAAACTGCTGCGCAGGTTCGGCTGCGGCCGGCTGCGCGCCCGCCACGACATGTCAACCGGTAAGGAGAAAACGATGAAACGCTTCCATGTGCACGTGAACGTCGACCAGCTCGACAGCAGCATCCGTTTCTACACGACCCTCTTCGGCGCCGCGCCCAGCGTGGTCAAACCGGATTACGCGAAGTGGATGCTGGACGATCCGCGGGTCAACTTTGCGATCTCGCAGCGCGACCGCCAGACCGGCGTGGATCATCTCGGCCTGCAGGCCGAAGACTCCGCTGAACTCGCCGCGATCGGTGAACGGCTGCACGCTGCCGATGCTGTTGCGCTGGCGGAAAAAGGCACAACTTGCTGCTACGCCCACTCCGACAAGTTCTGGGCCGAAGATCCGCAAGGCATTCGCTGGGAAAGTTTCCACACGCACGGCGAAGCCACCGCCTATACCGGCGCACCGAACGAAACCGGCGCCTCGTGCTGCGACCCGACACCCGATACCAAAGCCGCCGCTTCATGCGGACCGAACGCGAACTGCTGCTGATATAACCATGCGTACTCAACCGTACAACGTGCTCTTCCTGTGCACCGGCAACTCCGCGCGCAGCGTGATGGCCGAAGCCTTGCTCAACGTACTCGGCAAAGGCCGGTTCCACGCGTACAGCGCGGGCAGCTTCCCCAGCGGCCGAGTGCAGCCGATCGCCGCCGAGCTGGCACGCGCATTCGGCTACACGGAGCCGCTGCGCAGCAAGAGCTGGGACGAGTTTGCACAAACCGATTCGCCAGCGATCGACATGGTGATCACCGTCTGCGACAACGCCGCCGGCGAGGTGTGCCCGATCTGGCCCGGCCAGCCGGTCACCGCACATTGGGGCGTGCCTGATCCGGTGGCGGTCGATAGCGACGAAGAGGGGCGCCGACGTGCGTTCCAGTCGGCCTGGCTGATGCTGCGCCGACGCATCGATCTGTTGCTGGCGCTGCCACTGGAAAAACTCGATCATCTGGCGACGCAGCGGGAACTGCGCGCCATCGGCCAGACGGCAGCCAGCCGTGAACAGTGAAGCCGTCGCGGTGGTGCCGTCGCCAAAGATCGGATTCTTCGCGCGCTACCTGAGCGTGTGGGTCGCGCTGTGCATCGTCACCGGCATAGCACTTGGCCATCTCTTTCCAGGCATCTTCGCAATGCTGGCGGCGGCCGAAGTGCAGCACATCAACCTGCCGGTGGCCGCGCTGGTGTGGCTGATGATCGTGCCGATGCTGCTCAAGGTCGACTTCGCGCAGCTCGCGGGCGTGCGACACCAGGTACGCGGCATCGGCATCACCTTGCTGGTGAACTGGGCGATCAAGCCGTTCTCGATGGCGTTGCTGGGCTGGCTGTTTATCCGGCACGTATTCGCCGCCTGGCTGCCCGTGGGGCAACACGATGCGTATATCGCGGGATTGATCCTGCTGGCGGCCGCGCCGTGCACGGCGATGGTCTTCGTGTGGTCGCGGCTGTGCGGTGGCGAGCCGAATTTCACACTGGCGCAGGTGGCGCTCAACGACAGCATCATGGTGGTCGCGTTCGCGCCGATCGTGGCATTGCTGCTGGGCGTAGCGTCGATCCATGTACCGTGGGGCACGTTGCTGCTGTCGGTGCTGCTGTACATCGTGGTACCGGTGATCACTGCGCAACTGTGGCGTGGATGGCTGCTGCGGCGTCGCGGACAAGTCGCGCTCGATACGGCGCTGCGTCGCATCGACCCATGGTCGACCGCCGCCCTGCTCGCCACGCTGATCCTGCTGTTCGGTTTTCAGGGGGAGGCGATCCTTGCGCAGCCGCTGATCATCGCGCTGCTGGCCGTGCCCATCATCATCCAGGTATATCTCAACGCCGGCATCGCCTACGGCCTCAGCCGCTGGCTGAAGGTGCCGCACTGCGTAGCCGGGCCCGCCGCGCTGATCGGCGCCAGCAACTTCTTCGAACTGGCGGTAGCGGCAGCCATCAGCATCTTCGGGCTGCGTTCGGGCGCTGCGCTGGCGACCGTGGTCGGCGTGCTGGTGGAAGTGCCGGTGATGCTGTCGGTGGTGCGCATCGTCAACCGCACGGGACACTGGTTCGACGAGCAACCTGCGCCCGCGCCGGTGCGCAGCTGACATACCGCGCCGCCGATGTCAGCCGCGATTCAGTCTCGCTGCGAGGATTCACCGCACGTTTGCATGATGCGGCTAAGACTCAGGCTTCCTGCAAGCAACGAGGTACGGTCAATGAACAAGATCTCTGCACTGACTCTCGCCCTGACTTTTGGCGCGCTCTCGCTGCCCGGCATCGCCATGGCACAACAACAGGCGATGACCGAACCACAGGTGCAAAGCGAGCTCACCGCGCAGGGCTATACCAAGATCCACGAGCTGAAGTTCAAGGACGGCATGTGGCGTACCGAGGCCAGGAGCGCCAACGGCGACAGAGTGGATCTGCGCATCGACGCCAAGACCGGCCAGGTCTATCCGGACAAGCTGGTTTCGAAGCTGAGCAAGCAGGACGTACGCGCGGCGCTGGAGGCCCAGGGTTATACCCATGTGCATGATGTGGACTTCGACGACGGCATCTGGAAAGCCAAGGCTCATAACCCGTCCGGCAACAGCATCAAACTCAAGATCGACGCGGATACCGGCAAGGTGATCGGCACCGACTGATGCAGGAAAGATGGACGGCCAAACCGTCGGCGGCCCCGCACGCACCGGCCGCCGACGGATGGACCGCGCGCCGAATGCTCACTTAGTATCGGAGTCCCCCACCCCCGATCGGTGACTCCGTGAAACGATTGCTCCTCTACACCTTGCTCGTGGCCGCGTGCCCCGTCGCGCTGGTCGCCGGCACCTTGCCCACCTTCAGTACCGGGCGGCTGTCCGCCGAGGTCAAAACGCTGTCCTCGGATGCGTTCGAAGGCCGTGGCCCGGCCACGCCCGCCGAAACGAAAACCATCGACTACATGGTGACGCAGATGAAAGCCGCTGGCTTGCAGCCCGGCGGCGATCTGAAAGACGGCAAGCGTGCGTGGACCCAGGCCGTGCCATTACGGCGTAGCCAGATCATCGGCACACCGGCGCTGACACTCGACCTCGACGGCAAGAGCGAGGCGTTGAGCCAGGGCGAACAGATGGCGATACGCGCACCCATGGACGGCTCGACCGCGGTGTCGATCGCAAACGCGCCACTGGTGTTCGTGGGCTACGGCGTGAAGGCGCCCGAGCGCCGCTGGGACGACTTCAAGGGCGTCGACCTGCACGGCAAGATCGCGGTGGTGCTGGTCAACGATCCGGACTTCGAGACCGGCAAGGGTGACTTCGGCGGCAAGGCGATGACTTACTACGGCCGCTGGACCTACAAATACGAGGAGGCCGCGCGGCAGGGCGCGCTGGGCATGCTGGTGGTGCACGAGACCGCGCCGGCCTCCTACGGCTGGGCCACGGTGAAGAACTCCAACACCAACGCCATGTTCGACATCGTGCGCGACAAGCCCTCCGCGGTACATCCCAAACTGGAAGGCTGGATCCAGCGCGATCTGGCGGTGCAGATGTTCAAGCACGCCGGGCTGGATTTCGATGCCTTGAAGAAGGAAGCGCAGACGCGCGAATTCAAGCCGGTGATATTGAAAGGCGAGAGCTTGTCGGCCAGCTTCAAGGTCGACACGAGCATAGTCACCTCGCACAACATCGTCGGTCGCATCGAAGGCAGCAAGCGCCCGGACGAGACCGTGATCTACAGCGCGCACTGGGATCATCTTGGCGTCGGCGCACCCGACGCCAAGGGCGACCGCATCTACAACGGCGCGGTCGACAACGCTACCGGCACAGCGGCGTTGATCGAAATGGCCCGGGCGTTCGCGCAAGGACCCCGGCCCGAGCGTTCGGTGGTATTCCTCAATGTCACCGCCGAGGAAAAAGGCCTGCTCGGCTCTGAATACTACGCGTCGAAACCGCTCTATCCGCTCGCGAAGACCGCCGGCGTGATCAACGTCGATGCGCTCGATCCACACGGCCCCGCGCGCAATTTCACCATTTCCGGCATTGCCAAACTTGGCCTGCTGGACGACCTGATCGCCGACGCGAAAACCTTCAACATGACCTACGCGCCGGACCCGAAGCCGGAGGCTGGCAGTTTCTTCCGTTCCGATCATTTCTCGTTCGCCAAGCGCGGCGTGCCGGCGATCTCGTTCGAATCGGGCAACGACTGGATTGACGGCGGCCTCGCCGCCGGCAAGGCCGCGGAGGACGACTACATCGCCAAGCGCTATCACCAGCCCGCCGACGAATGGCAGGCCGGCTGGCCGTTCACCGGCATGGCGCGCGACCTTCAATTGCTCTACACGGTCGGCCACGATCTGGCGAATTCCGATGCATGGCCGAACTGGAGCGCCGATTCGGAATTCCGCGGTATTCGCGACAAGACAGAGGCAGAGCGGAAGTAACCTTCGCGCTGCTCGCCTTTTTTTGTAGGAGCGACTTCAGTCGCGATGCTCTAGCTCTGATTGGTTGATTCGAAGCAAAGAGCTTTCACCCTCCTGCGGAGGGCGAGTTACTTCTCTTTTGCTTGTC